>ENA-UERU01000251-UERU01000251.1-human-gut-metagenome-genome-assembly--contig:-NODE-251-length-49101-cov-9.299751_pt1 | contig 49101 bp, 31 predicted proteins | sample MGYA00242988_ERZ507989 | MGnify/ENA primary metagenome ERZ507989 (study PRJEB26167, sample SAMN06115519) | human gut metagenome | host: Homo sapiens | place: China:Hunan | collected 2015-08-21 | study...
AGGCATCGGTCCGCGCTTCGCGCGGGTGCCTTATATCCCCGCCGTGAACGGCGGGGCTTTACGGCACGTCGGGTAAAAAGAAGCCGAGCAAGCCTTGCGTCACGGGTAAGCAAGGGGCGCGCTCGACGAGCGACTTATTTTCTCTGCTTCAAGTAGTCGATCCCGCACGCGGCGGCAAAGAGTAGGAGTGCGTAGAGGAAGGCTTCCGAGGGCCGGGTGCCCACGAGCAGGAAGATGGCGAAAGCGAGAACGGCAAGTCCGCCGTTTTCGAAAAGAGGATGGCGTTTGCGAAGCATGGGGCGGGTCGTTTGAAAGGTTGAAAGGTCGGGTTGGAGCGCCCGGGCGAGCCCGAAGCGGGAGCGACGGGTGCGGGTCCGACCATTCTACGCCGTCGGGCGTCGGGAACATTCCGCTGAAAAACGAAAAGGGCGATCGACATGCGATCGCCCTCAAGGCTTCGAGCTTCGTCGACCGCTGCGACTTACGGTTTGCGGCAGGAGCAAAACACAGAAGCGGAGTTCGGCAGAGCCGTCGCGCTTCGAGTCTTCTTTCCTGCGTTTTTGGCGGGAACGTCGAAGCAACGGGGCGCAAGGCGCCCCGCAAAACGCGAGTAGAATTCCCGAACGTTCGTGCCACGAATTTCGAGGTTCGTCACCGACCTCGTTCCCGTCGCTCCCGTTTTTCCGAAGGATTCCCGCCGCCGTGTCCCATATCCTTTACATTGCCGAAAAGCCCTCCGTCGCCCGAGCGATCGCCGCCGAGCTCGGTGTCCTGCGCCGCGAAGAGGGCGCCCTCGTTTGCCGCGGCAATACGGTCGTCACCTGGTGCTTCGGGCACCTTCTGGAGCAGGCGGAACCCGATGCGTACCTGACGGCAACGCCCGCGACGAAAAGCGGAAAAAAGGCCTGGCGCCTCGAAGACCTCCCGATCCTTCCCGAAACGTGGAAGATGCTCCCGAAAAAGGAGAAGGGTGCGGCGGCGCAGCTCGCGAAAATCGGGAAACTTCTGAAAGACGCCTCGATGGTCGTGCACGCGGGGGACCCCGACCGCGAGGGGCAGTTGCTCGTTGACGAAGTGCTCGAACACTTCCGTACGAGGTTGCCCGTAAAGCGCTTCTGGGTCTCGGCCGTCGACCCCGCGTCGATCCGAAAGGGTCTTGCGAATCTCAAGGAAAACCGCAACTACGCCGGGATGCGCGACGCAGCCCGCGGACGAAGCCGCGCGGACTGGCTCCTCGGGATGAATCTTTCGCGCGTCTATACGCTCACCAACCCGGGCCCCGCGGCGGAGGACGTTTCGGCGTCTCCTGGCTCTTCCTCAGCTCCTTCTTCCTACGGTTCTTCGTACGGAACGCGCGGCCGCTCGGGGCGTGCCGGCGTAGGACATCGTTTTTCCAAGGGCCGCACGCGCGCCCCCTCGAACCTCATTGCGGTCGGGCGCGTGCAGACGCCCGCTCTTGCGATGGTGGCGCGCCGCGACTACGCCGTGCGGCACTTCGTTCCCGTTCCCTTCTGGCGCATGGCGGCGGACCTGGAAAAACGGGGAATCGTTTTCCGTGCCGTCTGGAAGCCCGCGCCGGGGCAGCCGGGGATGGACGACGAGGGCAAGCGCCTGATCGATATCGATCGTGGACGGGCGCTCTGCGAGAGGCTCAAAACCGAGCGGGAAGCGCGGGTGATTTCCGCCGCCACGAAGCGCAAAAAAGCCTATCCCCCGAAGGCCTACACCCTGGCCGACATCCAGATCGAAGCGAACCGTCTCTACGGGTTCGGGGCGGACGAAACGCTTTCCGTCTGCCAGGCTCTGTACGAAAAGCACAAGGTCGCGTCCTATCCGAGAACGGACTGCGGCTATCTGCCGCGCTCGCAGCACGCCGACGCGCCGCGCGTGTTGGATGCGATCGCCGAAACCTGCCCCGCTGCCGCCAAAGCCGTGGCGGCAGCGAACCCCGCGCTCGTGAGCCCCACGTTCAACGACTCGAAAGTAACCGCTCACCACGGGATCGTTCCCGTCGCGAACGCCGTCGACCCTTCGGCCCTTTCGGAAAAGGAAAAGAAAGTCTACCGTCTCATCGCCCGACGCTACGTCGCGCAGTTCTTTCCCGTGCACGAATACGACGAAACGACGGCGGAATTCGCCATCGGCGGCGAAACCTTCGTCGCCAAGGGCCGCGTAGTGACGGTGCGCGGCTGGAAGGCGCTTTTTGAAAAGCCGGAAAAAACTTCGAGCACTTCGGCCGAAGCGACCAAAAGCTCGAGAGCCAAAACGACCGAAACGGACGATACCGAAACCGATGCTTCCGGCACGAAATCCGACGAAGAGCGCTACGCGAAGCAACGCCTCCCCGAACTCGCAAAGGGCGAACTCGTTCCCATCCGGGAGCTGATCGGCACCGAATCCCAAACGGAGCCTCCGGCGTTCTTCACGGAAGGGACCCTGATTGCCGCGATGGAAAACATCTGGCGGTCGTTCGACGACCCGCACATCCAGGCGAAACTCAAAGAGGCGGGCGGCATCGGGACCCCGGCAACCCGCGCCGCAATCATCAAGGAACTTCAGCGCAAGGGTTATCTTGTCGCGGAAGGCAAGCACCTTCACTGCACGCCCGAAGGCCGCAACGTCCTCTTGCAGGCCTCTCCCAAGGTGCGCAGCGCCGCCATGACGGCCGCCTTCGAAACGAAGCTCGCCCTCGTCGAAGCGGGCGAGTACGCGCTCAATGCGTTCGTGGCGGAATTCGAAGCATTCGTGGCGGAGGAGGTCAAACGCAGGAAGGGGGAATAATCGAACGCCCGGCCGCCGTTCTCGCCGGTCCGCCCGAAACGTTCCGAACCTCCGAAGCGTCCGAAAAGCGAAATAAGAAAGGACGTCGACCTCGGGGTCGGCGTCCTTCTCGACCGAAATCGTTCCGATCGTGCGATTCGTCGAATTCGATCAGCTCGCGGTCGGGCGGTTCTCGTCTTCGATGTCGAAGGGGAGGGCCTTCGCCTTCACCGTCGCTTCGAAGAACGACCAGATCGCCGCGGAAATCGTCGTCTGGTACTTGGTTTCGATGATGTCCTTGATGACGGGCATCAATTCCGTCGGGATGCGGCCCGAAGTGTTCGTCGAGAGGTCCTTCGAAACCGTGTGTTCCGTGACGGGGAAGGGAAGCGTCCCCGTGCGGGCGATGTAACGACAGAGCGCCTTGATCGCGTCGGAGGGCGTCAGATTGAGGCCGGCGAAGATTGCGGTCGCTTCCTCCTTGAGGGCGCGGGGAAGGCGGGACGAGATGACCGTGGTGGCGTTGCGGGGTTTGGGGTAGGGATACATCGGGAAATAACCGTGAAGGGTTGTAGAACGGGACGCGGTCGGATTGGCTTGAAAACCGCAATAGTCGCTATTTTATCCCTTTGTTGACGGGGCGTGTACGGGACAAACGCCCGCAGACCTCCGGTAGGACGCCGTTTTCCGGGAGGGAAAACCCGAAGATTGCGGCGAATACCGCTCTTTGTCGGGGACGGAAGGCGAAAAGTTATCGAAAGGTCGGCGGGAAACGGGAAAAACCGGAGGAAACCGCCCTCGATCGAGGACGGCCGAAAAGATCGCAGAAAAAAAGCCGCGGCCCGGGCGTCTTCTCAGTTTTCTCGTCTCTTCAAAGAAGGCGAAAAGAACGTGTGACGCACCGGGCCGCGGCGTACTCACGCGGAGCGTTTCAATCGAGATCAGACGGCTTCGTATGCTTCGTCGATCGGATCGAAGACGTAGACGCGCCGGCGTTCGCCCGTCCACTTGGAGACCTCAACGAGAGCGGTCGAAGCGATGTTGCCGCAGGCGAGTTTCGACGTGGGTTCGTCCATCGTGAGCGTGTTCGAATTCCCTCGAAGGTCGAGGATTCCCTCCTTCGTTTCGACGGGGGCGTACCACGCGCCGTGATGAAGCACCACGACGCCCGGGAGCACCCGCTCCGTCACGTAGGCGCCCGCCATCGCCCGCCCGCGACCGTTCGCAACGAGCAGGAGGTCTCCCGAGCGGATGCCGCGCGCTTCGGCGTCCTTCGGATGGATCCACAAGGGTTCGCGCCCGTCGATGTTGGCGTAGTCGTGCGAGACCGTGCCGTCCAACTGACTGTGCATGCGGTAGCGGCTCTTGACGGCCATCAAAGCGAGGGGCGTTGCTTTCGTGGCCGTGTTGACGCCTTCCGACGGCTCGAAGTACGCCGGGTGCCCGAGGCAGTCGTCGTAGCCGTAGCCCGCGATCTTGGGCGAGTAAAGTTGAATCAAGCCGCTTTCGGTCGAAAGGGGATTGGCCTTCGGGTCCTTCCTGAAGTCTTCGAAGGCGACGAAACGGCGGTCCTTTTCCTTCACGTCAAAGAGAACGTAACCCTTCTTCCAGAAGTCGTCGAATGCGGGGAGCTTCACGCCGATCCGTTCGCCCATCGCCTTCGACTCGTTGTAGAGACGCTTGATCCAGCCTTTTTCATCGAGCCCCTCGGTAAATTCCTTCGCGCAACCGAGGCGCTCGGCCAAAGCGCTGAAGATCGCGTAGTCGGACTTCGATTCCCACTGCGGGCGAATCGCCTGCTGCATCGCCACGAGACCGTCGTTCGAGTAGGTGCCGATGTTGGTGATGTCGTCGTGCTCCCATGCGGTCGCGGCGGGAAGAACGATGTCGGCATGGCGCGCGGTGGCCGTCCACACCGTGTCCGTCACGACGACCGTTTCGGGTTTCGTCCAGGCTTCGCGCAGCTTGTTCGTCTGCGGCTGATGCGCAAACGGGTTCCCGCCCGCCCACATGACGAGTTTTACCTCGGGGTACGTGACCTTGCGCCCGTTGAAGTCGATCGTCTTCCCCGGATGAAGGAAACACTCCGCAAAGCGTGCGACCGGAATCGTCTTGCTCCCGACCCAGGGCTTCGTGACGGGTTTCACGGGCTTGACGGAGGAGGAAATGCCGCCGAGGAAGGGACCCCACGCCACGGGCGATCCGCCGCTCGAATAGTGGTAGTTCGTGCCGATGCCGCCTCCGGGAAGACCGATCTGCCCGAGGACCGACGCCAAGGCAAAGGCCATCCAGTGAGACTGTTCGCCGTACTGGATGCGTTGAATGCCCCAACCGACCATGAGCATCGTGCGGTGAGCTTTCAAGTCGTGCGCGAACCCGGCGATTTTCGCCGCGGGGACGCCGCACTTCGTTTCGGCCCAGGCGGGGGTCTTCGCAATGCCGTCCGTCTTCCCTTCGACGTAGTCGAGGAACTCGCGCCAGCCGGAGGTGTGGGTCTTGAGGAACTCGAGGTCGGCTTCCTTCGTGCGCACGAGCTCGTGGATCATCCCGAGCATCAGCGCGCAGTCCGTGCCGGGACGCGGCGAAATCTGTTCGGACCCGAGCAATTCGGCCGTGTCGGTGCGAATCGGGTTGACGCTTACCGTTTTCGTTCCTTTTTCCTTCAAGGCGCGAATGTAACCCGTCCCGTTGTGAAGGGTCGTCAGCCAGTCGATGTCGTTCGTCACCAGGGGATCGCACCCCCAGAAGACGACGCGTTCGCTTTTCTCAAGCACCACGTCCCAGGAGGTCGAGCGCGGATCGCCCGTCCCGACGACGTAGGGAAGGATTTTCGAAATGGCGGCGGTCGAGTAGCTGTTTTCACACCCGATGAAGCCGCCCATGAGGTTGAGAAGGCGTTGCTGGAGGTTGATGGAAGCATTCACTTTGCCGGTCGACATCCAGCCGTAGCTGCGCCCGAAAACGGCGCTCGGGCCGTAATTCTCATAGACGCGCGTCATTTCGGACGCAACGAGGTCTAGCGCTTTTTCCCAGGAGACGCGTACGAACTTTTCTTTCCCGCGATTCGCGCGCGACGCGGGGCCCTTCTTGAGGTAGCCTTCGCGCACCATCGGGTAGCGGATGCGGGAGGGCGAGTAGGGAAGGTGACGAAGTCCCGGAAGATTGACGGAGGGTGCGTAGTCGTGCTCGAAGGGCGTCACGCGCACGAGCTTTCCGCCCTGCACGTGCCCGCGTACGACGCCCCAACGCGAGGCGGTGATGATGTCGCCCTCGTCCAGGGTCGAGCGCCCGAGGTTGAAGGTGTCGGTTAACGAGAGGTCCGAGGTCGGCAACGTTCCGGCCTCGGGCGCAAAGCGCGCTCCGGACGCACGGGCCGCCGGGTTGTCGGCGAGGTCGGGGCCGCCCGAAGTCTTCTTTTGAGCGGCATGGGCGGCGGTGGAAGCGGCGGGAAGAGCGGCGGCGCAGGCGGCAAGGCCGCCCGCTTTGAAGAGGCCGCGACGGGAAAGGTCGGTCATGGGATTGGTCCTGTTTTCAGTGGGTGGGACGGTCGATCCGAAGGGCGACCGCGTCGTCTTTCATTCTGCGCCGCCTCCCGAGAAAACGCCGCTCCCGTGCATGCCCCCTTGCCATCCGTCAATTCGGACCCATGAAAACGCCTGTGAAGCGGGTCGGGCAAAAGCGACCGTCCGATAAGAGAGCGTACGGAAAACCGCAGCGACGCCGATCCCGGCGAACATTCGACGCGGCGAAATTCAGCCGAAGAGCAGGTACCCGCAATGCTTTTTCGGAGAAGCACTACGATTCAATGAGATTCCCGAGCAAGTCCCGACCAAGCCTACAGAGAGAAAAAACCGATGAACGATCCGCAACCCGACACGAAACTCGAAATTCCCGACCGTGCGGAGCTCGAACGCCGTTACCCCGAGTACCGCTTTTCGCCCGAAACCGAAGCGAAAGAAATCGCTCGGATGATCGAATCGCTCAAGCGCAACAAAGGCCGCACGGACTTCGTCGCCTGTGCCGCCCGCGTCATTGCTTCGCGCCTTCGGGAGGACGCACGCTGCTACCTGCATTACGGTCCCTATTGGTGGCCGCTCAAGGAGGTGCTCCAAAAGGAGGGTCTCGCTTTCGGTCGATGCACGAACCGTACGATCGCGAACGCCTATCGTGCGAAAACCCCCGAAGGGGTGATCGTTCTGGCCGAGCTCTTCCGGGAACGGATCTACGAAGAAACGTGAGGTTCCGGAAACGACACTTTTTCGCTTGACGGAGAAACGGACTGGGTCCTGCGCGATCCCGACTATGAGGCGATGACGATCGAACATTTCCGGGACGACGGGTTCTGATTCCCGCTCATTCTCGGAATCGATCCCGCCAACGAACGCCGCGAGCCGGGCGTCGCTTCCTCTCCGAACTCATCGAAGAACGGAAAAGGAAAGCGTACCGGGCCGCGGCATTCTTTCGGCTTTTGCCGACGGGCGTTTCAGTTCGGCTCGACTCGACACGCTTCGCCTCATCGTCCTCGGGACGTCTCCTCCCGGCTCACCGGGCTTCCTCCACCGGATCGAAGACATACACGTCATGGCGCTCGCCCGTCCATTTGGAGACTTCAACAAGCGCGGTCGAAGCGATGTTGCCGCAGGCAAGCTTCGACGTGGGTTCGTCCAAGGTGAGCGTGTTCGAATTCCCGCGGACGTCCAGTGTTCCGTCTTCTGTTTCAACGGGGGCGTACCAGGCTCCGTGCCGAAGCACCACAACGCCCTCCGTGACGCGATCCGTCACATAGGCCCCTGCCAATGCCCGCCCGCGACCGTTCGCGACGAGAACGAGGTCTCCCGAGCAAATGCCGCGCGCTTCGGCGTCCGACGGATGAATCCACAGCGGTTCGCGCCCGTCGACGGCGACGGGTTCGGATGCCGGATCTTCAATCCCTGCGAGCCCGCCTCCCGACCGGTTTTCAAACACGAGCGTCCCGTCCAACTGACTGTGCAGACGCCGCCGGCTCTTGACCGTCATCAGGGCGAGGGGCGTTGCCTTCGTTGCCGTGTTGACGCCTTCCGGCGGCTCGAAGTACGCCGGGTGCCCGAGGCAGTCGTCGTAGCCGTAGCCCGCGATTTTCGGAGAGTAGAGTTGAATCAAGCCGCTTTCGGTCGAAAGCGGATGGGTCTTGGGGTCCTTCCGGAAGTCTTCGAAGGCGACGAAGTGCCGTTCCTTCTCTTTGACGTCAAAGAGCACGCAGTCTTTTTTCCAAAATTCGTCGAATTCGGGCATTGCAACCCCGAGGGCGTCGCCCTTCGCCTTCGCGTCCTCGTAGAGGCGTCGGATCCACCCGTGTTCGTCAAGACCTTCGGTGAACTCCTCCGCGCAGCCGAGACGCTCGGCCAAAGCGCTGAAGATCGCATAGTCGGACTTCGACTCCCATTGCGGAGGAATCGCCCGGTGCATCGCCGCGATGCCGTCGTTCGAATAGGTGCCGATCGACGTGATGTCGTCGTGTTCCCAAAAGGTGGCGGCGGGAAGAACGATGTCGGCATGGCGCGCCGTGGCGGTCCACACCGTATCCGTGACGACGATCGTTTCGGGCTTTGCCCAGGCTCGACGAACCTTTTCCGTATCGGGCTGGTGTGCAAACGGGTTCCCGCCCGCCCACATCACGAGCCGAACGTCGGGATAGGTGACCTTCCGACCGTTGAAGTCGATCGTCTTTCCCGGGTGAAGGAAACAGTCCGCAAAGCGGGAGACCGGAATCGCACCTCCGAACGCTTCGCGGAAGTGCTCGCAGAAGTTCGCAGTCACGGCTGCCTTCGCAGGCTTCGGCGTCCCCGAAATGCCGCCGAGGAAGGGCCCCCGCGCCACGGGAGATCCGCCGCTCGAATAGTGGTAGTTCGTGCCGATGCCGCCACCCGGAAGACCGATCTGACCGAGGACCGACGCCAAGGCAAAGGCCATCCAGTGGGACTGTTCGCCGTACCGGATGCGCTGAATTCCCCAGCCGACCATGAGCATCGTGCGGTGAGCTTTCAGGTCGTGCGCGAACCCGGCGATTTTCGCTGCGGGGACGCCGCACTTCGTTTCGGCCCAGGCGGGGGTCTTCGCAATGCCGTCCGTCTTCCCTTCGACGTAGTCGAGGAACTCGCGCCAACCGGAGGTGTGGGTCTTGAGGAACTCAAGGTCGGCTTCCTTCGTGCACACGAGCTCGTGGATCATCCCGAGCATCATCGCGCAGTCCGTGCCGGGACGCGGCGAAATCTGTTCGGACCCGAGGTATTCGGCCGTGTCGGTGCGAATCGGGTTGACGCTCACGGTTCGGATCCCTTTTTCCTTCAAGGCCCGCAGGTAGCTCGTGCCCTGGTGGAGCGTCGTGAGCCAGTCGACGTCGTTCGTTACCAGAGGATCCGCACCCCAGAAGACGACGCGTTCGCTTTTCTCAAGCACGACGTCCCAGGAGGTCGATCGGGGGTCGCTCGTTCCCACGACGTACGGAAGAATCTTCCCGACGGCCGCGGTCGAATAGCTGTTCTCGCACGGTACGAATCCGCCCATGAGGTTGAGAAGGCGACGCTGGAGCGTGACCGCACCGTTCACCTTCCCCGTCGACATCCACCCGTAGCTTCTCCCGAAGACGGCGCTCGGGCCGTACTGCTCGTAGACGCGACGGATTTCGGACGCAACGAGGTCGAGTGCCTCATCCCAGGAAACGCGCACGAACTTTTCCTTGCCGCGATTTGCTCGATGCGCATTCGAAGCGGAACCCGCCTTAGCCTTAAGGTAGCCCTCGCGCACCATCGGGTAGCGGATGCGGGAGGGGGAATAGGGGAGGTTCGCGAGACGGTCGAGATTGGGCGAAGGTGCGCGGTCGAGTTCGAAGGGCGCGACGCGCACGATCCGTCCTTCGCGGACCGTTGCACGAACGATGCCCCAGTGCGAGGCGGTGAGGACGGAGGTTTCGGCTGCGGAGTCGGTCATGGGGGCTTCGGAAAAAGAAGAACGACGAAAGGGCCAACGCATTGTGCCATTACGCGCCCGAAATCGAGTCAGTTCGAGTCAAGCCCTCGCGCAAGTCTCTTTATATCGCTACAAAGGAGGCTTCGGAAAATCCGGACGACGAAAAAGCCCGCGGGGATAACCCCGCGGGCTTCGAACTCATCGTGGCAGTCGACGGATTGCACGTTCCGTCGGGATCTGCCGCCGCAGACGTCGGTCAAAGGAAAACGGACTCTTGCACGGACGCCCCCTTCGCCGACCTCTGCGGCTCGACTTCAACCGACGAAGCGATTAGAAGTAGTGAGCCATACCGACGGCAGCCTGGAAGTAGGAAGGCTTGTCACCGTTCGGCTTGTTATTGTCGATGTCGTCCTGACCGTAGCCGGCGTCAGCATAAACAACGGTGCGCTTCGAGAGCTTGTATTCGTAGCCCGCACCGACGATGAAGCGATCAACGTCCTTAGCAACGGAGTCGGCCACGTTCTGCTCTTCGGCCTTGAGGTAGCCGGCGGTGGCCTTCAGCGTGCCGCCGAAGAGCGGAGCGTTGGCACCGAGGACGACGCCGTAGCCGTCGTAGTTGCCCGTAAGCTTGCTGTCGATGCCGGCCAGCTTGACCATCGAGCCGTCCTTGAAGTAGGAGGCGGCGAGGAAGGGCTTCACGACACCGAAGTCGTAAGAGCCGCCGACCGTGACGCGAACCGTGTCGTCAACGTCTCCCTTGTTCGGGCCGCTCGCCTTGTTGATCGTATCGACGATCAGGCGGAGAGCGAAGTTGTTGGCGTCGTACGTGGCACCGATACCGGCGTAGCGGTCGGTGGTCGGCTTGCCTTCAACACCCTTCTCGTCTTTCACGTTGTCGTTCTTGAAGGAGTACTGAGCGATCACCTTGGCGCCCGCGAATTCCGGCGTGGCGTAGGTCACCATGTTGTCATAGCGCGCGGAGAAACCCGCACCCCAGATGAACTCCTGGTTGCCGACGTCGCCCCAGCCCGTTTCGAGAGCAGAGAGCTGGCCGATGCCGAAGGTGCCCGCGGTGCTGTTCATGATGCCCATGCGGCCGAAGGCGACTTCACCGAAGGAGCCCTTCAGGTGGAGCGAAGCCTGGCGACCGAAGAGGCGGTTATCGTTGTTCATCTTGCCGTCGTCGGCGGTGAAGCCGTTTTCGAGGACGAAGCCGACCTTCATGCCGTTGCCGAGGTCTTCTTCACCCTTGAGGCCGAAGCGGTTACCCGCGTAGTTGCCCGAGGCCATTTCGAACTTGTTGACGTCGTCCTGGCCGGCCACATCGGCGTCGGTGTTGGTGAAGCGAAGGCCGAGGTCGACACGACCGTACATCGTGACGTCGGCAGCGTAAGCGGAACCGGCAAAGGCGGCGAGAACCGCAACAGCGGCGAGAGACTTCTTGAACATAATATGAATCTCCGATTTTTTGAAAATGAACGTCACCCGCTGCGTGCTCGCGGAGGACGTGAGTCATTCTGTTCGCAAAAGGCAAGTTCGGAAAGTCGTCCAATAACTGGAAAATTGTAAATTCGATGTTAATCAATTAGTTAACTAAAAACAAAAAGTGTTGCATGCAAGCAACACTATCCCAAGGATTAAGTGACAACCCTTATTGGACGAGACTGTAAATCAGGGTTATCACCACATTGGACGCAGGCATCCCATGAGGCGCGATCGAGGCATCGGGAAGCCGGGAGGTTTCCGCATTTTGAGAGCTTCTTTTCTTCGAAATTATTCGAGAACACGCAATCGGGAAGTCACTTGTCTGCTACAGAGCCGGGAAACCGTGTCCGCTCTACCGAGTTTGCCTCGAACGGTCGCGCCCATCGCTGCTTCGAGCGATCTGTTCCGTACATAGAGCGCCTCAAACTGGACCCCGAGCAGATGGTCCGACTCTCCAAGCAAGCAGATGACTTGAATGAGATGTCCACGGATTTCGATTGCAGCGCGATATCTTGCTGAAGTACGCCGAGATCGTCCGGATCCGATCTCGGCGTGGATCTTGAAAATTCGAGGGTTGCCGCGAGAGCGTTCAACGGTGTTTCTCGTGCCGTTCGACGCTCAGCCGCAGAAGGTCGAACCCGAGCCCGATCGCAAGGAACGCCCCCGTATAAAGAAGCGCTTCCGCGACGGGGATCCCCGTCGCAACGAAGGCGAGAAAGCCGAGCGCACCGATACCACCGTTTTCGACGAGGCGGGTCTTCGAAAGAGGCAGTTCGGCAAACGGATGGGAAAGAAGCGGATGGGTCATGGCAGTCTCCGTTGGGCGCTGAGGTCGATCGACTCGGAAGCTTCGGCGGTGCGGTCTCGGTGCGGGAAGTGTCGTTTCGCACCAAGGCCGATACCGAATTCCTCCGAAATCTCGATTTGGTGCCACGATATCAAAGAGGAAGCGGGGCTGTCAATACGGGTAAGGCCGAAAAAGGACCGACGGAGGGTTTTCCCGCGGGTGCGGGGTTGGGTCCAGGGTCGCGTTCGCGGACGTATGGCGGAGAGGTACTTTCGGGCTGCGAAAATACCTGCGGGCACTCGACTCGGATGTCAGATCGTGGCACAATATACGGGCGTTCGTCGGCCGCTTGCCGACGGTTCCATACCCAAATGACGAGAATTTCGATGGCCGTTCGAAAAACAACCGCGACGAAAAAAGAGACGAAAGCCGCACGGGCGACGTCGGAAGTGTCGACCGAAAAGCCGACGGCAACGCAGTCCGAAGTGCAATCCGTTGCGCCTGCAACGGACGCCCCCGTCAAGTCCAATCGCGCCCGGAAAATGCGCGGCGAACCCCGCGGCTCTCACGGCGGAGCGCGTCCCGGAGCGGGTCGTCCGCCCATCGACGGAAAACGCTTTGCCGCCACGTACCGTATTCGCATTTCCGCAGAGCTCCATGCCCGCTGCATTGCCGAAGGCAGTACGGCGATGCGTGCGCTTCTGACGAACTATTTCGCTCTCAAGGATTCCGTCCCCGACGCGGATCCCCGGGCGGCGTTCGCCAAGTACGCCGAAGAGAAGACGCACGAAATCCCGACGGACTTGCCCGCCGCGAACCTCCGGCTCCCGAAGCTCGATCTGCGTGCCGCCTGCGGCTTTCCGAATCCGAGTACGGATGCGGAGGTCGAAGCTTTCAGCCCGGTCGACTATCTCGCGCGCCGTCCCGACGCGACCTTCGTCGTCGAAGCGAGCGGCGACTCCATGATCGACGCGGGGATCCACGACGGTGACATGGTGTTTGTGGACCGTACGGCGGAACCGCGTCCCGGGAAGATCGTCCTCGCGCACGTCGACGGCAACTTCACGATCAAAGAGTTCGCGCTTGAAAAGGGGCGTCCGAAGCTCCTCGCCCGCAACGAAGCGGCGGGGTACGCGGATATCGAACCGGCGGACCTCGAGAGCTTCCGCGTCGAAGGCGTGGTCGTGGGGCTCGCACGACGGTTCTGAGGATTCCGGAGAGCCTTTCGAGCCCTTCGTGAAGGCGGGTGGGTGCGGGGAATTTCTCGCGCCGCCCGCCTTTTTCCATGCCCGAATCATCGAGAGGCGTGCTCCGAGAAATCTTCGATTACGACGTGCGTCATCGGATCCCCACGGCGTGGAGACCGGTGAGTGTTGCCGTCGAGGCTTTGCAAGGAACACGGCCGGCCGAGACTTTTCGACGGCAAGAGAGCCGGATTCCGGTTCGATGCGCGTTTTTGGAAAAACCGAGTATCGAGAATCGGACTCGCCAAGCGCGGGAGGCGAAAAGAAAAACGGCCCGAACGCGTATGAAAGCGTTCGGGCCGAAGCTTGTGGTCGTTGACCAAACAATTTCGGAATTTCGTTTGTCTCGGACGTTGCCGCGGCAGCAACAACGTCCGAGTTCCTTCGGGTTAGAAGGCGTAGCGAACGTTCACGCCGATACCGTGCGACGTCACGTCACTGCCGTAAGCCCCCGTGTAGGAAAGCCCGAAGGTGGTGCTTTCGCCCGCCTTCGCTTCGATGCCGAGACCGACACCGAAGAGGTTGTCGAGCTCTTCGCCCTTCAGGGCGGCAACACCCGCGTCACCGATGCGCATCGTGCCCTCGGCTTCGGTGTCGCCGAAGAAGTGCATCCAGTTGACGTCGCCCTTAACCTTCATGTCGACGCTCGCGAGCTTGAAGGGCATCGCACCGCGAACACCGAGGTGCGTGACTTCAATGTTCTGGTTGTCGAAGTCCGAAGCCATCGTGTGGCCGCCCACCGTTTCGCTGAAGCCGTCGGCCTTCGCGTGGATCCACGAGAAGCCGAAGTAGGGTTCAACCGAGTAGGTGTCGGTGTTGAGGCCCGTGTAGGCCACTTCACCGAAGAGCTGCATGATGTCGGCGTCGTAGGACGTGGTGTTCATGCCCACCGTGTCCATGAAGACGAGCCCGCGCTTGAGCTCGCGATCCTGCCACGTGTAGGTGAAGCCGTACGAGGCCGCGATCGAGCCGACATTGGTTTCGCCGTAAATACCGGCGTGGATGTCGTCGCTGTCGATGTCGCCGTCGTTACCGCCCTTGAAGTCCGTCGTGCCGGCGCCGAAGAAGACACCGAGCTTCGTCGCGGAGCAGACCTGCAGTTCGCCGCCGATCAAACCGGCGTAGAAGTCGGCGTCGAGGTCGGTCGAAGCACCGCCCGCGTCCGCGTTGCTCCAAGCGCCGATGCCGGTCGCCCAAAGTTCAACGCCGTTCTCAAGCTTGGCGGTATTGGCCGTGCCGTAGCCCATCGCCTGATCCTTCACGGCGCGCGTGAGGGTGAGCGAATTGACGACGGCCAGGTTCTGAGCCGCGAAGTTGATGTCGGATCCGAGCGAATCGAACGTGCGGGCCGCCTGTTCGTTCGTCGCACCGATGAACTCTTCGAAGACCTTGCTCTTCGGAGCGCTTTCGACGGCGGCGCCGATGCCGCGACCGTTGTAGGTCGTCGCCGCAGCGGCCATGCCGCCTTCGCGCTTCTGCATCGTCGCGGTGATCGTGTTGCCTTCCGTCACGACGTCGGACTGGAAGAAGGCGAGGTGGCTCTTACCCACGGCCGTCGTGCCGGCCAGATTGTCGGCCGTCACGCTGCCCGAGATCTTCGTTCCGTCGTTCCACATGGAGAGGAGTTCGGTGGAATCGGACGTCCAGACGGAGAGGCCGGCACCTTCCTTCAGATTGAGATTGCCGACGTTGACGTCTTCGCCCGCGGAAACGAGGTACGTACCGCCCGCATTCACGACGACGTTGGCTTTGCGTTCGGGATTTTTGGAGGCGGTGTACGAGCCGGTCTTCGTGAACGTGTCGTCGTAACTGCCGATCACGCCGAAGTTGCCGCCGTTAACCACGACGTCCTTTTCGCCGAAGGATTCGGTCAACCCGAGAAGCGTGCCGCCTTCAACCGTCGTGCCGCCGCGGTAGGTGTTGTTGCCGAGCATGACGAGCGTGCCTTCGCCCTGCTTGACGAGCGAGCCGTCGTATTCGCGTTCGGCAATGGCCTTCAGACGCTTCTGGAAGTAGGCGTCGCGCCAGGCGATGGCGTCGGCTTTGTCGATCTGTTCATCCGCTTCGTCGATGCCGACGATGTCGTCATCCGTGTCGAGGAGAATGTCACCGATCAGCTTCTTTTCTTCGGCCTTGAATTCATCGCCGAGCTCCAGCGGCTGGCCTTCTTCGTACCACTTTTCAGCGGCGGCCTTCCAGGCCATGTCTTCGTCTTTGCGCTGGTCGAGAGCGACCTGAGAAATATCGTTCGACCAAACGTCGAGACTGTCCTTGTCGCGCATGTTGTAGGTGAACTTGCCGAGGAACTGGCCCGGACCGTACATCCCCTTTTCGAGGTCGGGAAGGCCCCAACCCATGCGGTCGGAGACTTGACCGTCCTTCGGCGTCGTGTTGTCGGTGTTGGTCCAACCTTCCATAACGGAGCCGTCGGGGTTGTAATGGGTCGCGGTCGTCAGCATCACGTCGCGGACCTGAAGCGCGTCCATCTGGTCGTAACGTTGCATGAGAACGGCCATGGCGCCGGCCACGTGCGGAGCCGCCATCGACGTGCCGTTACTGTAGGCGTAGTAGCCTTCACCGGTACTGGTGTTAACCTTGCTCGAGTAAATTTCCGTGCCCGGAGCGACGACGGTCCACCACTTCGCGTTGCCCGCTTCGTTGTAGGTCTTCTTAAGAGCGTACTTGTCGTCGCCGTCCTTCGTAAGACCGGCTACGGCAATCCAGTGTTGTTCGGCTTCGGGATTGAAGTACGGGTAGAGCGGACGATAGAAGGGGTTCGCGAAGTCGCGGTTGCCGGTCGTGAAGATCTGAACGACCTTCTTGTCCTTAACCGCATCGTAGGCGGCATCGACGAACGACTTGCCTTTGAACTGCGGATCAACGTTCACACGGTTCTCGGCATCCTTCATGAAAAGGAAGTATTCGTACTCGGTCTGCGAAACCGTGTCGGTCGGGAAGTGTTCCTTCGTGCTACCACCGTCGGTGCCGATGCTCCCGTTGTCAACGACGCGAGTATTCGTTCCGAAACTGTTGTTGATGAAGCCGCCTCGAGTCGTGCCGTCCGAGAACTTGTTCGCTTTGGAGAGTTCCTTTGCGATGGCGTTCCAACCCTGGTAGAAGAACTGCGGATCCTGGAACGGGCCGTAATTCGTGTTGTCCGTGCCGCCCGTGTTGCCGACGTAGATGTCCGCACCCCAAGCCACGCCGTGGAATTCACTGCCGTCGCGGTTGCCGCCGACGGTACCCGTCACGTGTGTGCCGTGCGAGTCGTTCATCCCCATCTGCCATTCGCCGCTCACAGGAACTTCGCTGTCAGGCGTGTAGACGCCGTCATCCGTGGGGTCTTGCGGATAGCGGTTGCCCGAGGAGCCGTAGGATTGATTGTCGACCTTGACGGCATGAAAACGATCGCCGTCGAGTTCGGGGTGCTTGTAGAGCAGAGCGCCCGAATCCATGACGCCCACCGCGATGCCGGCACCGTTGTAGCCGAGCGCGTAGGCGGACGAGGCATTGAGGGCGCCGAGGCCCCAATCCTTTTTATATTCATCGGTTTCCCACGAAGCCGTCGCCTTCTCGACGTCCTCATGGGTTTGAGCAACGAGGCCCGGTTCGAGGTAGGCGGCCGAGGCGGCACCGGCCGTCAAAGCGGCGGCTGCCGCGACGGCGAGAGCGACGACGCTCTTCGAGGCCTTGCCCTTCGACGCATGTTCTTCGTCGGTGACGACGTATTGCTGACGCGCGACGCTCCAGCGGGTCTTGTAAACACGATTCATTTTCGCGTTCCTCAAAGTGGTTGCAAACGTGTGTTGCGGTCTCGCACGCCCTTTCGGGCGCGTGGTCCGGACCGAAACACCAGACTACGGTACCGATTCCCCGGCCGACGAACGGAGAGGGGAAACCCTCAAAAACGGTGGTGGAAACATTTGAAAACAACCTATTGGTATAGGTACTAATGCTGTGTTTTTAACGGATAAATTCAACTGAGATATGTGAAATATTGGGCCATGAGTAAGGGATATTCCTAGGCCGACGGTCTTTCGAGAATACTTATTTATCTGTTCGGTTTTTACGAACAACTGACGTTGAACAGATCGCCTGCCGGTACTCTCGATCTGGGATCGAAAGCTCGTATCCGGCTGTTTGCGTTGAACCGTCCTTCTCGCCTCTACAATGGATGGAAACACCGCAAACGGAGCACCGAGAAGGGAGGAAACGCTTTTCTTCCTCCGATGCTCGCAGCGAAAGAACGAAAGGAGCACATTCGATCATGCCGCCGAAGGATCCCACCGCCAAGGAACGCAAAGCCCGATTCCTCGCCGAACAGGAGCGCCTCGGCCGTCGTCGCACCGACCTGTGGTTGACGCCCGAAGAGCGCACCGCGCTCCAGGAGGCGTTGGCACGCATCCGTGCGGGGGCACCCGAGGCCGTCGAAGCCCAAGTCCGGGCCCAAGCAGTAGCCGAACCTGCTCCCGCAGTCGAGCCTGCCGTTGCTCCCACTTCTACCCCGATCGCACCCCTTCAGACCGCCTACGACCCGATCGTCGACCTGGAGCAGAGTCGCCCCGGGGCCGTGAGGCGACAGCTCTTTCCCCTTCTTTTGATCTTCGAAGACCCCGCGGACGAAAATGTCCGGTGCCTCGCGCTCGAAAATTTCGGTTCCGTCCCCGTAGCGGTCGGGCTCTTGAATGCCTACGCGGCTTGGACGACGAGTACGGAGCTTCTCCTTTATTCGCGCACGAAGGCGATCCGTGTGGAGCTTCGCCGTTGGGACGTGACGAAAGACCTGACGACGCTCGCCTCTCTTGCGGTCGCGGCGGGGATGCCCGCGGAAGTCGACTTCTGCGAAGAAGAGCGTGCGGCGCTTTGCGACCCCGGGGCCGTTTTGCACGCTCCCTTCCGAGCGCGTGCGTTCATGATGTCGAAGAACGACGCGGGCTTGGCGGATGCGGCCCGTCGTGCGCTCACGATCCGCGTGTCGGAAGACTTCCGTACGTCGCTCTTCGTCCCCGAAGGCGTTCGCGGGACCGAAGCGGACCCCTCCGTTCACTGGGGATTCGGATGGTTCGGGGCGGCGCATCTCGACAAGAAGACGCTCCCCGCGTCGGCGCTCCTCTGGTCCCGGGTCTTTTACGGTGCGCTCGTCCGGGCGGGCGTGCGGCTTGCAAGCCCCATGCCGAGTCTCTTCGGGGCCCGTGCGGGGTTCGCGTCGAAAACGAAGATTCTGCGCCCCTTGAACCCCACCGATCGGGTGGTGCTCGATCCCCTCGAAGGGATCGCGTACCGAAACGGGATGCTTATGGTTTGACGAACCGCCCGAGCTTTTCGAGACCTTCGCCCGTCGCGTGACGCAGGGCGTCGAAGAGCTCTCGCGCGAACTTCGCCGCTTGCTCGAGCGTCGCCTCTTCGGGGAGATGGTGCTTCACGAAGACGAGCGCATCGCGCCCGAGGTCCGAAATCGTGTGAGCGATCGTGCGCGCTCCGTCTGCGACGTGGGCGGAGAGCGCCGCAAAGTCGATTTGGCCCGCATGTGCAAGGACCGTGTCGAAGATCGCCCTTACGTCCGCCATGTGAAGCCCCGTAAAGCTCGCCACTCCCGCAATGCCCGCGGTACCCGCAACGCCCGTCGCGAGAGCGGTGAGGAGGGAGTGAAGGCCTCCGCCCGCGGCGGTTGTGCCGGCAGCGGCCGCCGTACTTTGGGTGAGGGCTTGACGAAGGGCGGAACGAACGGCTTTTTTTCGAAGGAGTTTGCTTGGCAGCATGGCGACGGACGTTGAAAAAGCGGTGAAAGGTTTTCGAAACAAGTTCGGAAGACGAACGGACACGTGTCGCAAGCGGGAACGGAGCCTGGCGGAATGCGGCGATCCTGCGTGCTCCCCCGCGCAACAAAAAGCCTTGTAATCCCGTAAGTCCCCGCATCCCCGCGGGTCAACACGGGTAATACGGATCCGAAAAGGTACGGCGCATCGTACAGGAAAACGAGCGAAGGGTAGGGGCAGCCCCAAAAACGAGACCGCACCGCATCCCCGCAACGCGCCGTTGTCTCGCCCGCAACTCGACCGTCCGAATGAATTCGAGCCCGTCGCCTTCCTCCGTTCGATTTCCGTCGTTTCTCGGGATTCTCGAACGACTTCATCCGAACGGTCGACCCTTTAGGAGCTACGCAAAAACCCCATAACAAATGACTTGCGGTTTGATCGGAGTTCGGCGGGTTTTATTCCGTCAACGGTATCGAATCCGTCGACCCGAAAATGCGAAATCGTTTACGTATCCGAGTCGTCCTACGAACAAATTCCGAATTTTTTCCCGAATTTCGATCGGGATTGCGGTCGGAATGGGAATACGACTTCGGTCTTCGTGCGAATTTCTTCAGCAACGGCCCCGATATTTCCAATGACCGGCATCGGGAATTGCTATGGGGCACCGTAAATAGGCGCATCGGGATCCGTTTCAGGTACGTTTTGAGGGCGGGTCGCCGCGACGTCGACGGTAGGTTGCTCACGAACGTCAGTCGAGTTTTCGCGGATGTCAACGGACTTCCGGTCTCTTCACCGCAACTCGCCGCCGATAACCGCCCCGTCCGCCCGGCGTCTCCGCGGCGATTTCGCCGAGGGTTTTCGGAAGACCTTCGGAGGCGGCCGCGGTCCGCAACGTGTTGTATTAAATTCATGTCCGATCGCTTCTTCCGTGAAAACAAACTCCGAAAAAGAGGTAAACCGTCGGACTCTCAAATCGCTCGTGAAATCCCTCGGAAAATCGCGAGAACGCGCCGACGGCGCCGGTCGACGACTTCGTACGGAAGATACGTAGGGAATTCCGATCTTTTTGCGAAAGCGAACGCCCGTGTGGCGTTTTCGCAACGCTTTTTTGCTTGAAATTCGGAGGGAAAGCGTGTTTCGAGGCAGAGACTTGGTATTATTCCACCCGTATGGTGCGGGTTCTTTATCCGAGAACTCCACATGGCGGTCTTGAGACTCGGGTGTTGCGGCGTTTCCGAAACGAAATGCGCGGACGACGCCCGAGGCTCTTCGACCGACCCGCGGCACGTTGCTCGCGGTGCGCTTTTGCCGATCCGACGATCGACTTGAGCCCGCCGCCCCTCCGACCCGACCGCTCCGAAGCGCCTAACCGATCGCAGACGCCGAGGAATATCAAGGGACGACCGAGGCGGCTCCGCTCGTACAACGCCGCAATGAAACACCGTTTTTTCCCTCCGACCCGCTCGAAGATCGGGCGTGCATACGATCTTGGAGATCGGCCTCGGGGAAAGAACAACCACTCTTGAAATTAGGAAGATTCTTATTATGAAGAAGACGCTTCTTGCTCTGGCTCTCTTCGGTGCCGTGGCCGGCACCGCTTCGGCCGCTTCGGTTACCCTTTACGGTACCGTCGACGTCGGTTTCGGCATGACCTCGGTTGCCGGCGACCACAACGCCCGCTACGAAGCCGCCGACATGAACGACACGACGTTCACGCTCGACTCCGGCAACAACTCCGCTTCCAAGTTCGGCCTCAAGGGCGTTGAAGAACTCGGCAACGGCATGGTGGTCGGCTTCCAGCTCGAAAACGGCTTCTCGGCCGACGACGGCAAGCTCGGCAACGGCGGCCGCCTCTTCGGTCGCGAATCCCGTCTCTTCCTCCAGACGGACTTCGGTACGCTCTCCTTCGGCCGCATGGGCACGCTCGTGAGCGACAACGGCACGTACGGCATCCTCGCCGACCTCTCCCCGATGGGCAGCGGCTGGGGCTCGATCATCGGCAACCAGAACCTCGTCTTCGCGTCGAACGCCGGCCGCGTTGACAACGCCGTCGTCTACGAATCGCCCGATCTCTACGGTGCCAAGGTCTACGCTCAGTACTCCTTCAAGAACGACAACCTGGATGAGAACGACAAGGGCGTTGAAGGCAAGTCCTCCGCCAATCGCTACGCCGCTCTCGGCGCCACTTACAAGCTGGGCGGCCTCGGCTTCATCGGCGCCTTCGACTACACGGACGAAGGCAGCTCCTCGGTCCATCACGGCAAGGATCAGATGACGTTCACCCTCGGCGCCAACTACAACTGCGGCTTCGCGACCACCTACCTCGCCGCGCAGTACTTCAAGGACGCCAACTGGGTCGGCGGCGGCCTGAGCGACGAAGACTTCGGTGTTTCGCTCGTCAACCCCGTGAGCGGCAAGAGCTACGGCGACATCGACGGCTACGGCATCGTCCTCGGCACGAAGTTCCCGGTCTTCGGCGGCACGGCCTACGGTATGGCCGGCTACATGGACGCCGACAGCGACCGCGCCAACAAGGAAGTCACGCGCTGGACGGTCGGCGGCGGCTACGAATACGCTCTCAGCAAGCGTACGGCCGTCTACGGCGGCGCCGCTTGGTTCGAAGACACGGTCGACAACACCAACCCCTCCGTGGCTCAGGTCGTTGCCGGCGTGAAGCACAGCTTCTAAGCTGAGGCGGTCGGATTGCGGAAGCTTCATGTCGACTGAGGCCATTCCGACAATCGATTGAATGCGAGGTTCCGGACGGATCGACGGGTCTGTCCGGAACCTTCTCTTTGTGGGAGGGCGACAAACCCGCCTTCGAACGCTCCCGGTTCACGGTCTTTTTCACGTCTTTTCTTCTTTCTCAACACCACCGACTTCTTCCGACTTTCAGCGGTTTTCTCGTTTCCCCCTTTTTTCGTGCCGTCCTTCTGACCCATGCCCTCTTTAAGAGAGAAACGAAGCACTCGAAGCTCGTGCTTCTTCTCTCTTCTTTCGAAAGGCCATGGGTGAGAACACGGTGCGGTGGAACCCACCCGAACGAGAACCGACGGCGTCCGAGCGGCACGCGCCCTTTCGAGGTGCCTCCCGTTTCGGAGGGCGACCGAACAACGAAGACGCTTCCCCCGGGGCTCGCGGCCCCCGACGGGGGACGCGCCTTTTGTCGTATTCGCGTCGACCGACGTGCGCTTGCGGACGCTTGGTAACGCTTGCCGACGCCGAGAACGATCTCGGCGGGGCGACCCTGTTTCGGCCCTTTTGGGCCCGGGCAATGTCGGGCGGTTCGGGGGGATTCGATTCGCACGAAGTCCACTACTGAAGGGTTGCACATGATTTACGACAAGGGATTTGCCATCGTCGGTATCGGTTGCCGCTTTCCGGGCGGCATCGATTCGCTCGACGGCTTGTGGAAGGTTTTGTCCGAAGGGACGGACGTCGTCACCTCGATTCCCGGGGAGCGGTTCGATCTCGGACGCTATTGGCATCCGGACCGCAAGGCCCCGGGCCGCACCTGCACGACGAGTGCGGGGATCGTGGGCGATTTGACGCAGTTCGACGCGACCTTCTTCGGGATGAGCCCGAAGGAGGCGGAAGCGCTCGACCCGCAACAGCGCATGGTCTTGGAAATGGCCTGGGAAGCGTTCGAAGACGCGGGGATTCCGCCTTCGTCGGTTGCGGGTACCAAGGCTGCGGTCTACGTCGGGGCCGCGTCGACCGACATGGGGATGATCCGCTCGGACGACCCGGCCGTGACGGGCCCCTACGGGATGACGGGGACGTCGCTTTCGATCATTGCGAACCGGCTTTCCTACTTTTTCGACCTCCACGGCCCGAGCATGACGATTGATACGGCGTGCTCGTCGAGCCTTGTGGCCTTGAACGAAGCCTGCCGCGCGATGGCGGAAGAAAACCTCCCGATGGCGCTCGTCGGGGGCGTGAACGCGCTCCTCTCGCCGATGCCTTTCGTGGGCTTTTCGAAAGCTCACATGTTGTCGGAGGACGGTCGTTGCAAAGTGTTCGATGCGAAGGGAAACGGCTATGTTCGCTCCGAAGGCGGTGCCGTCATCATCCTGAAACCCTTGGAAGCCGCACTTGAGGCGGGGGACGCGATTCATGCCGTCATCCGTGCGACGGGCGTCAATTCCGACGGCCGCACGGCGGGGATTGCGCTCCCCAACGGGGACGCGCAGGCGGCGCTCTTGACGTCGATTTACTCCGACCCCCGCGTTCCCGCGTCGCGCGTCGCGTACGTCGAAGCGCACGGGACGGGGACGGCCGCCGGGGACCCCATCGAAACCTCGAGCATCGGTCGCGTTTTGGGGCGCCCCGGTGCCGAACCCCTGCCCGTCGGGTCCGTGAAGTCGAACCTCGGACACCTCGAAACGGGTTCGGGCATGGCGGGTCTTGCGAAGGCCCTCACGGTCCTCGAAAAGAAGACGATCCCCGCGAACATTCTCTTGACCGAGCCCAACCCCAAGATCGACTTCGAGGGGCTCGGGATTCGCGTTCCGACCGCCTCGGAACCTCTCCCGAAGACGGACGGGCGTGCGTTGGTCGGTCTCAATTCCTTCGGCTTCGGCGGCACGAACGCGCACGCGGTGCTCGAGGAAGCGCCCGAATTGCCGGACGTTGCTGAAATCCCGGACGCCGATGAAGAGAACGTCCGTCTTCTTCCGCTTCTCGTTTCCGCCAAGAGTCGTGAAAGCCTGAAGGCGCTCGCCCGCGCCTACGCCGAGCGCGTGAAGAATCTCTCGCCTGCGGAATTCAACCGTACGGCCGCGGCCGCCGCCCGTCAGCGCGATCGCCTGCCGCATGCGGTGTGGCTCCGTGCGGAAACGCCCGAAGAGGCCGCTCGATGGCTCACGGCCTACGCCGACACGGAACGCTTCCCCGAGGGGGCGACCGCCGCCTACGACCACGCCACGGACGCCAAGACCGACGCGAAGAACGAAAGCCGTGCGGACGGTGCGTCCGAAGGCTTCGACACCTATTCCTCCGCTTCGTCTCCTGCTCGCCGTCGCATTCGCACGGCCTTCGTCTATTCCGGCAACGGTTCCCAGTGGGTCGGGATGGGGGCGGAGCTCCTCGCTTCGAACGCGCGCTTCCGTGCGGCGATCGAACGCGTCGACGCGATCTTCGCGCCGCTTTCGGGGTGGTCGATTGCGGAGTATCTCGCAAAGCCCGCCGCCGACTGGACGCTGGAGCGCACCGAAGTCGCGCAACCGCTTCTTTTTGCGATGCAAATCGGCATGACCGAACTCCTTCGTGCCGAAGGCATCGATGCGGACGCCGCCACGGGGCACAGCGTCGGTGAAGTGGCGGCCGCCTGGGCCTCGGGCGCATTGACCTTGGAAGACGCCGTCACGGTCATTTACGAACGGTCGTTGTTGCAGGGCCGCATGGCGGGCTCGGGCACGATGGCGGCCGTCAAACTCCCCGAATCGCGTCTCACGGAACTCCTGACCGCGTACCCCGCCGTTGAAATCGCAGGCTACAACGCTCCCGACAATTACACCCTCTCGGGGGACCCCGAGGAGATCGAGGCGCTTCGTACCGTCGTCAAGTCGGAAGGGGGGCTTTGCAAGTTGCTCGGCATTCCCTACGCCTTTCACAGCTCCCGCATGGCTCCGCTCGAAGGGGACGTGCGTCGTACGCTTGCCAACCTCGCTCCCGTCGAATCCCGCACGCTCTTCGTGTCGAGCGTCGACGGGAAGGTGACGGACGGAGCCAAGCTCACCGCCGACTACTGGTGGCGCAACATCCGCGAAGCGGTGCGGTTCGAGTCCGCCGTCGAAACGCTCCTCGCGCTCGGCGCGGATCGCTTTGTGGAAGTCGGTCCCCACGGGATTCTGACGGGGTACGTGCGCACGATCGCCAAGGGAAAGAACGTCGACGCGAAGACACTCTTCGTCATGCGCCGCGAGGACGGGGCCGCGGCCTGGGGGCGCTCGGTCGCGTCCGTTGCCGCCGCCTGGCCGCACGCGGCATTGCTTGCCGTCTGGCCCTCCGTTTCCCGCGATCGGACGCTTCCGCGCTACCGCTGGGCGAAGAAGCGCTTCTGGGCGGAAGCAACGCCCGAATCGCGCCGTCTCTTCGTTCGCGACCCCGACGAGCATCCGCTCCTGGGGCGTCGCATCCCGCACGCGAAGAACGCCTGGGAGGCGGTCTTCGACCTTCGGACGCGTCCCTGGCTTGCCGGGCACGAAATCGACGCGACGGTGCTTTTCCCCGCCGCGGGGTTCCTGGAGGTGGCGGCCGAAGCCGCCCGCCGTGCCTTGAAGCCCGAACGCGCTCTCGAACTCAAGAACCTCATGATCCTGCGCCCCGCCCCCCTGGCGGATGCGCCCGCGAAGGTCTTCTCCACCAAGGTGGACGATGCGGGGACGTTGACCCTTTCGACCCGCGACGAGCTCTCTGAGGACGAGCCGCTCGTGAACCTCTCGGGCCGTGCGACGGTCTCGGACGCGCCGCGGCCGGCCGCGGTCCGGCCCGAAGCCTTCCTGCGCGACGCCGAGTGCACGTTCGAAATCGAACCCTTCTACGAACGCCTTGCGGCCGAGGGTCTTTGCTACGCGGGCGCTTTCCGCCCGATCGAAGCGGCCCTTTTCGTGAAGGACGACTCCGAATCCGCCCGGATCGGACTCGAAATGCTCGAAACGAAAGCACGCGCCGCGGGCACGCACCGCGTCGTCGTGAAGCTTGCCAGCCGTTCGATTGAGGCCGACCGCGACGAAGGGCTCTCGCCCGCGCTCGTCGACGGCGCGCTTCAGGGGCTTTTCTTCGCTCTGGAAGAAGCTGCGGCCAATGCGGAAAACGCTGCGGGCAAGGCTTCCGGAAAAGCCTCCGATCGTGCGACGTATTTGCCGACCCGGTTCGAGCGCACGGTGATTTGGGAGCGCGGCAGGCCCGCCTGGGCGACCGCGGACCTTTTGAGCCTCACGGACCGCTCCGCCAAGGCCCTCTACACGCTCTACGACGCAAAGGGCGAGGTGCTCGCACGGCTTGAGGGCGTGCGGTTCCTGCGCGTTCACAAGAAGGCGAAGGGCGTTGCGCCCGCTTTCTATTCCGAAGCCTGGTACGCGGCCGATACGGACCGCACGTCGGTCTTCTGCGAACCGAAGGAAAAGACGACCGGAGAGGCGGAGAACGAAACGAACGCTCTTGTGCCTGCTCTTCGTCGTGCGCTTTCCGACACCGCGGCTTCCATGGAGTGGAACCCCGAAGCCGCGCTCGACGCGGATACGCTCCTTTTGTGGACCGTTTTGGCGGGGCTTTACGAATCGATCCCCGTGAAGGACGAATGGGTGGCGGAAGAAACCCTTTTGACGGAGGGTGCGTGGCCCGCCGAAGAGGCGGAACCCTGGGCGAAGGTGCTCGTCGACCGGATGGTGGAAAACGGTCTCGCCGAACGCAAGGACGGCCTCGTGCGCGTTCTTTCTTCGGCCGACTGCCCCGCCTACGACGACCTTTTCCGTACGATCCTGGCGGACAGTCCCGAACTCTGGCCCGAACTGACGGCCTTCGACACGCTCGACGCCCGTCGTGCGGCCTTGGTGGCGGGCGACGTTACGACCGACGACGTCTTCCCGAAGCGCGCGACCGTTATGAAGGCGCTTTTCGAGCGCATGCCCAAACGCGCCCTTGCTCCTTATGCGGTGTGCCGCTACGTGCGCAAGGTGACGGAAGCTCTTGAGTCGTCGAATACGCGCGTTCGTCCGAACCTGCTCCTTGTCACCCGCGCGGGCTCGACTTACGCGAAGCTGCTCGCCTCGACCCTTCCGCGCACGGCGACGCTCGTCATCGCCGCGGACGACACCGAAGAAGCATCGGTCTTGGAGCGCCTGCGCGCCGAATTCGCGGAAAACCCCCGCGTGAAGGTGACGGGGCTCCGTGCGCTCGCCGATGCGTTCTCCGTGCGCTTTGACGCGGTACTCCTCCCCGAAGGGCTCGCGTTCCTTGCGGATCCGGCGGCGTGTCTCAAGAACCTGGCTTCCCGGATGCTCCCGGGCGCGCCTCTCTTCCTCGTTGAAGAAGCCCCCAATACGATGGCGGATCTTTTGAACGGGGCGGATGCCGCCTGGTGGCATGCCGAGGGAGACGGACGCTGCTCGGGCCCCCTTGCGGACGAAGCCGCGTGGCTTGCGGCGCTCGAGCGCGCGGGTTTCACGGCTTCGCGCGTCGACACCGAAGAAACGGGGCTCTCTCCCCGCATGCTGATTGCGGCCGCGCTGAAGAACGACCAAGAAGCCAAGGCGCTTGAAGGCACGATGCGGCCTCTTCTTGATTCCGTCGATACGGATCGTCTTCGTATCGCGGCGGGGGCGTCGGCGGAAGCCTTCTTGAACGGCTCGAACGAAGCCGACGACGCGTCCGGCATTTCGGCTGCGCGTTCCGTGCTCCTCGCGACGCTCCGCCGTTCGCTCGGGGGTGAGCTTGTGACGGTGTCCGACGCTTCCGACAATCTCGACGACCTTGCTTCCGCTTGGGGGCGGCGCCTGACGGCGTTCCCCGCGGGAACGCGCGTGCTCGGGTTCTTCGACCTCGTGAAGGAGACGACGGAAGAAAAGAGCGCAACGGACGCCTTCCCGCACGAACTCTTCGCCTTCTGTCGTGCTGCGGTTGCGGCCGAAAAGGCGGGGACGCTGCCTGCGGGTCTTGAAATCGTGATCGTCACGGATGCGCTTTCGGGCGTGCCGGGTGTTGCGGCGTCGGATGAAGGCGCCGTCCTTGAGTCCCCCGCCGCCCGTGCGGCCGCGGGGCTCCTGCGCGTCTTTGCGAACGAATGCCCGTCCGTCACGGTGCGCACGGTGGCGCTTGAGGACGGAACGCCCGCGACGATCGATCGGGCGTGCGCGGAACTTGTTCGCGGTCTGACGGAGGGTTCCGTCGATTCGACCGAGGCTGCGAACGAAGGCGAACCGACGGAAACGACGGAGCGCTTTGAAAGCGAAACGGCGGTTGCCGCCGGGCGGCTTTATCGCCGCTACGTCGAAACGTGCGACCTGTCGGGCGACGTGAAGGAATCCGCGGTTGCAACCGACACGAGCGTTTCGAATGAGGATGAACGCACGCCTCGCCGCACGCTCGCCTTCGACGTGCCAGGGAAGCTCGACCACCTCTACTGGAAGTCGGACCGCTTCACCGCTCCCTTGGGCGAGAACGAAGTGGAAATCGACGTCCGTGCGACGGGTCTCAACTTCCGCGACGTCATGTGGGCGATGGGGCTTCTCCCCGAAGAAGCGCTCGAAAACGGTTTCTCGGGTCCCACGATGGGGCTTGAGGCTTCCGGGGTCGTTCGCCGTACGGGGAAGAACGTGACGAGCGTGAAACCGGGCGACGCGGTGGTGGCCTTTGCCCCCGCGTGCTTCAGCACGGTCGTGCGTACGACGGAAGAGGCCGTGGCGAAGAAGCCCTCGAACCTGACCTTTGCCGAAGCCGCTTCGGTTCCCGTGGCGTTCTTCACCTCCTGGTACGCGATTCACTACCTCGGTCGCGCGCGTCGCGGGGAGTCGATCCTCATTCACGGCGCCGCGGGCGGTGCGGGTCTGGCCGCGATTCAGATCGCCGCCCATCTGGGGCTCGAAGTTTTCGCAACGGCGGGGTCGGATGCGAAGCGTTCGCTCTTGAAGCACCTCGGCGTGAAGCACGTCTACGATTCGCGATCCCTTGCGTTTGCGGACGAAATCCGACGCGACACGAACGGTCGCGGGGTGGACCTCGTTCTCAATTCGCTCGCGGGGAACGGTGCCGAAAAGTCCCTGGGGCTTCTGGCGCCCTTCGGTCGGTTCCTCGAACTCGGGAAGCGCGACTTCTACGCCGACAGCCCGATGTTCCTGCGTCCCTTCCGTCGCAACATTTCCTACTTCGGGATCGACGTCGACCAGATGCTCGTGGAGTGCCCCGCCTTGGCGTCGGACCTCTTCCGAGAGCTCCTCGCGCGCTTTGAAGAAGGCGTCTTCCGTCCGTTGCCCTTGATGATCTTCCCCGCGGATGCGGCGGGGGATGCGTTTGCGACGATGCAAAGTTCCGTTCACGTCGGAAAGCTCGTCGTGGGGTATCGGACGGAAAGCGAAGAGCCGAAGTCCGAAGCTCGCGAAGCACGGGAAGTTGAGAAAACGCCGAATTCCGGCGAACCGATTCCGCACGCCGTTGCGGGTCGTACGGTCGTCCTTTCGGGCGGTCTCGGGGGGCTGGGTCGCAAAGCTGCGGAGCATTACGCCCGTGCGGGTGCGAAGGGGCTCGTCCTCCTCTCGCGTCGCGGGACGGAGGATGCGGATGCGGCCGAATTCGTGCGCTCCCTCGAAGCGAAGTTTGCGGGTTTGAAGGTCGCGGCTCCCGCGCTTGACGTCGCGGGCAACCGCGAAACCGTCGTGACGACGCTTCTCTCGGTGCTCGAAACGATGCCCCCCTTGGCGGGCGTCGTGCATGCGGCCGGGGTGTTGGCGGACGCCATGATCCCGAATCTCACCACGGAAGCCTGCGAGCGCGTCTGGGCTCCTAAGGTGAAGGGGGCGGAAAACCTCCTGGCGGTGCTTGAAGCCCGTAAGGCGGCCGAAGAAGTGGATGCGAACGAAAAGACGGCTCCCTTCTGCGTGCTCTTTTCCTCCGCCACGGTCCTTCTCGGGAACCCCGGTCAGGCGAACTACGTGGCGGCGAACGCCGCGCTTGAGGTCTTGAGCGAGCGTGCCCGTCGTGCGGGATTCGCCTCTCGCGTGATCGGTTGGGGTCCCGTCGGCGACGTCGGGATGCTCAAAGCCAATCCGAGCGCGAAGAAGATCCTCGAGTCGACCTTGGGGACGCCCGCTCTGGATTCGACTGAGGTGCTCGCCGCGCTCGATGCGATGGTGGAGAAGGGCGGCAATACGCCGCTTCACTTCTTCGCGATCGACTGGAGCCGCGTCGACACGCTCCCCGCCGCCCGCGATCCGCGCTTTGCGGGGATTTGGGCGACGGTCGGGGAAAAGCGCGCCGATGCGGGTTCGATTCGCGACCTTCTGACGGGTAAGAGCGAAGAGGAGGCCGTGGGGATTCTCACGGAGCTCGTCGCTTCGGAAGTGGCGAAACTCATGGGGGTGGCGGCGTCGGAATTGAACGCCCACCAGCCCGTGGCGGACTTGGGGATGGACTCCCTCATGGTGGTGGAACTCGCCTCCGCGCTCGAAGAGCGTCTGGGCTTCAAGATCCCCGCCGTGTCGCTTTCGGGCGGTGCGACGATTCGCACGATGGCCGAACGCTTCTGGAAGATGTTGAACGTCAAGAACGAAGGCGAGCAGACGCTCGACGACCTCGCGCACCGTCACGGAGTCGCACTCTCCGCCGAACTGAAGGAAGGCGTCCTCGCGGACGTCGGAGCTTCGGGGAAGGGGGCCTGAGCCGATGTGACGCGAGGTGATGTGAGGAATCGGTGAGAGTCGCGCTGTTGACGACCGACATCCGACCGAGGTCCGACCGGGGACGGTGTGCCTGCAACCCGCACGCCTTCCCCGCGATTCCCGGACGGTCGCTCGTTCGCTCGTTCGATTTCCTCCGAAGCATCCGATTCCTTCGCATCCTTCGTGTCTTTCAACGGACGCGACTCGGCCGTGTTTTGCGCTACGCTTTCGGGCAACCGAACCGCGGCGCGAACGGAAAAGAGGCGAAAGATTCGAAGAAGACGAACCGAAGCCCCGACCGTACCGAACCCCGTCGCCCGCCTGAACGCGACCACTGATTTTGGGAGAACTCCCGTGACCGACAAACAAAATTCGATTTTCGGACTGACGAGCGCGGACCGCTCGAACCTCCTTGCGCGTTTGAAGAAAAACGCGGCGGGCGGTGCGGCCGGCGGCAGTGCGACTGCTTCGGCAAGCCGAGCGCTCGACGAAGCCCGATGGACACCCGACCCGAAGACGCTCTCCTTCGAAGACTTCCCCGCTCTGAAGCAGCTTCGCATGGAGCAGAGCGTCGCCGAGCGCGCGGGGATTCTGAATCCCTTCTTCCAGTGCCACGACGGGATTGCGAAAGCCGAGACCCGAATCGGCGGCATTACTTTCCTTAATTTCTCGACCTACGACTACCTCGATTTGAACGGTCACCCCGAGCTCGAAAAGGCGGGCGTCGACGCGATGGAACGGTGGGGAACGAGCGCGTCGGCCTCGCGCCTCGTATCGGGCGAGCGCCCTCCGCACCGTGCACTTGAAAAGACGATTGCGGATCTTTACGAAACCGAAGACGCGATTGCCTATGTAAGCGGTCATGCGACGAACGTCTCCACCATCGGGAAGCTTTTCGGGCCCCAGGACGTGATCTTTCACGATGCGCTCGCGCACAATTCGATCGTGATGGGGGCTCTCGCCTCGGGTGCGCGTCGCATCAGCTATCCCCACAACGATACGGCCGCCTTGGAGCGCCTTTTGAAGGAACACCGCCCGAAGGCGCAGCGCGCTTTGATCGTGACGGAAGGCGTCTTCTCGATGGACGGGAACATCTGCGACCTGCCGGGCCTTTTGCGCCTCAAGAAAACCTGGGGGTGCTTCCTCATGGTGGACGAAGCGCACGCGCTCGGGGTCTTGGGCAAGACCGGTCGCGGGACGTTCGAGCACTTCGGGGTCGACCCGAAGCTCGTCGACCTCTGGATGGGGACCTTGTCCAAAACCTGCTGCGGCTGCGGCGGCTACATCGCGGGAACGAAGGCGCTGGTGGAACTCTTGAAGTTCACGTCGCCCGGGTTTGTCTACAGCGTCGGGATGTCGCCCGTTTTGGCGGCCGCGTCGCGCCGTGCGATCGAAATCATGCTCGCCGAACCCGAGCGCGTGGCAAAACTTCAGGCGGTGAGCCACGAATTCGTGCGCTACGCCAAGGAGAAGGGGCTCGATACCGGGGCCGCCGAAGGCTATGCGGTGGTGCCGATCATGCTCGGAAGTTCGCTCCTTGCGGGGAAGCTCGCCGCGCGTCTCTTTGCCCGACACGTGAACGTGATGCCCATCATCTATCCCGTCGTCGAAGAAGGGGCCGCACGTCTTCGCTTTTTCCTTTCCGCCGCGCACGAGGTCGACCACGTCCGACGTGCGATCGACATCGTGGTGGAAGAGCTCCCGAAGGCCCGCGAAGACGTGGCCGCGATGGGTCGCTGAGCGCCTCGTTGCAAAGAAGCCGCCGGCGGGGCTCCCTCGGACGAAGCCCCGCGCAACCCTTCTCGTGAAGTCCGAATTTTGTTCGTATTCGTTCGCATTGAGCCCGAAGCCTCCGACGGTCGTCGGAATGCGCGGGACCGTACCGAAAATGGACCAGACCCAACCTCAATCGACCGTTTCCCGCTCCCCGAAGCGCGTCAAGTCGAAAAGCCGTCCGGAAAAACGCTCTCCGGAGAAAAACCGCATTCGTCGACCGGGGGCGGACATGCCTTCGGTTGCGTCGACGGCGTCCGAAGCAGCCTCGTCCGCTTCGGGGGCTTCCGAGACTTCGGCGGGGCCGCTCGTGGGGCGATCTTTCCTTCTGCTCCAAGGCCCTCAGAGCTACTTCTTTCGCAAGCTTGCCGACCGATTGCGCGCAAAAGGGGCGACCGTGGCGAAGGTGAACTTCTGCGGCGGGGATGCGGTGCTTTGGGGACTCACGAATCCCGCCATCGCCTACACGGGGGACATCTACGGCTGGCCCGAGTGGGTGGGGAACTTCTACCGCGAGCGCGGTATCACGGACATTTGCCTCTACGGCGACTGGCGACCGCTCCACTGGGAGGCGGTGCGCTTGGCGCACGTGCGCGGGATCCGCGTGTGGGTGTTCGAGGAAGGGTATTTGCGCTCGGGTTTTTCGACCCTGGAAGAAAACGGCGTGAACGGGCGGTCGTCGCTCCCCACGAACCCGAAGGAAATCCGCGCCCTGGCGCGCGATTTGCCGGATCCCTCCGAAGCGAAGCTTGAGAACGACCTTCGCGACAAGGTGACGAAGGCGATTCTGCATCACGTGGGGAACTTCTTTCTCTGGCCCAAGTACCGTCACTACCGCACCCATCGCCCGACGAACATCTTTTTCGAGCTCTTGGGGATTTTGCCGCGCTACCTGAAGCGCGCGTCGCGAGCCGCAACGTCGCAGGAGTTGCTGAAGGCCTTCAAGGAGCGGTCGGAACCCTATTTCTTCTTTCCTTTGCAGCTCGTCACCGACAGTCAGATTCAGCTCTATTCCCCTTACGTACGCGTTCAGGAAGCGATTGCGGACGTGCTTTCGTCCTTTGCACGGTGTGCGTTTCCGAAGACGCGCCTTCTCATTCGCAATCATCCGCTCGACAACGGGCTCATTCGCTACGGGGACTTCATCCGCGGGTTCGCACGCGAACTCGGGATCGAAGACCGCGTCACCTACGTCGAAGACGGCAATACGATGAAGATGATTCAAGACTCGCGCGGGGTGGTGCTTGTGAACAGCACCGTGGGCTTGATGGCGCTTGAAGCGGGGAAACCCGTCTATTGTCTGGGGCGGTCGATCTACAACTTGAGAGGCCTCACGCAGTGCCTTCCTTACGTGACGCTCGATCGCTTCTGGCGGGCCCCTCAGGCGCCCGACCCGGAACTCTATCGGGATTTCAAGCGCGTGCTGGGCGAGCGGGCCCTCGTGCGGGGGAACTTCTACACGGACAACGCGATGAAGCTCGCGGTGGAAGATGCCGTGGAGCGTTTCGCGCGCTCGGAACGCACGAAGCCCAAGAGCGGCATGATGGTGCTGCGCCTTGCCGAAGAGCCGGCCCCCGTCGAGCCTGCGGCCGGAGCCGCAGTTGCAACCGGAGGTGCAACGGGACCGACGGGCGGCGCAGCCGCTTCGTGTGCTCTCTCCCAAGGCCCTTCGAGGCGCGTCCGGGGGCGTCGCGGATGAGTGTCGTAAAGACGCAGGCCCGGTCCGTTGATCGCCCGTCTTTCCGAATTCGAATTTCCAAAGATTCTCAAAGATTGTCAAAGGTACTTTCATGATTTCTCCCGAACTCAACATGCGCTTGGCCGGCGAGGATGACGTTCCCGCCGTCGCGCACGTTCTGAACGACGTCTCCGAAGGCGTGATCGAACACCTTCTGACGGGGGTCGTCCCCGGCATGGGTCCCGAGAAGCTCTTGCAGATGGTTCTGATGCGCGGACAGGGGACGTACGACTTGAACAACATCGTTCTCTTTGAAGTGCGCGGAACGTTGGCCGGGCTCCTTTTCTCGTATGACGCGGCCCTTCAGAAGGTGCCCGCCGTGATGGAGGGATTCATTGCGAAGGCAAAGCTCGATGCCGTGCGACCGCTCCTTGAGGCCTCTTACCCCGATGCGCTTTGGATCAACACCTTCTGGGTGGCGGATGAATTCCGCGGCCAGGGGCTCTCCCGCCTCATGATGACGCTCGCCGAAGACATGGCGCGCGATTCGGGCAAAAAGGCGTTGGCGCTTCATTGCTGGGCCGACAATGCCCGGGCGATCCGCTTTTATGAAAAGGCGGGCTTTGCGAAAGCAGGCGTCATTCCCTCGGGCGGGCCGCTCTTGGAGCGCCACCCTGCGGGGGGCGAACTGTGGGTGAAGGCGGTGACCGGAACCAAGTGAAAAGAAGCGAGCGTAAAGCAAAAGTCGAGGAATCCGTCGTAAAGCCGGAAGCGGTCGCTCACTTCTTTTGCGAATTCAAGGAACGATACTCCTCATGACCACCGACGCCACTCAACTTCAAGACCGTAAGGCCGAACTCCCCGAGGTCGCGTCCGAGCGCAGGTTCGATCGCATCGTTGCGATTTGCGGCGCGACGGGCGGGATCGGCGAAGCGCTCGTCGACGTCTATGCCGCCCCGGGGACGGAACTGCTCCTCGCGGGGCGACGCACGGAGGTGCTCGCACGTCTCAGGACGAAGGCCGAAGCGAAGGGGGCGGTGGTTCGGACGGCGGCCTTCGACCTCCGGGATCGCTCGGCGCTCGCGGCCTGGTGCGAAGAAGCCGCACGGCTCGGTACCGACAACCTCATTCTCGGAGCGGGCGTTTCGGCGTCGGTGGAAGGTGTTCGGAGTGAGAGCGCTTCGGGCGAAAGGGACACTCTGTGGCTTCCCGAAAAGAACGACGACCTCTTGCGGGAGTTCGACGTGAACGCAACGGGGAACATCCTCGCCGCAAACGCTTTCGTGCGTGCGTTGTTGTCGGCTCGCCGTGAAGGGGGCATTCCCGTAAAGCACGTTCAAATTGCGTTCGTGGCCTCCCTTGCGGCGTTGACGGGGTTGCCCGGCTCGCCCGGGTACTCCGCGTCGAAAGCGGCTCTGCGCACCTACGGCGAAGCGCTTCGGCGACTGCTTCGAGGTAAAGACGTCGGCGTCACGGTGCTTTTTCCCGGCTACGTCGAATCCGACATGAGTCGGCGGTATCAGGGATCGAAACCGTGGCTCATGTCGGCGGAGAAAGCCGCCCGCCTCATGAAGCGTGCGATCGAGGGCGGAAAACGCGAGTACGCCTTTCCGAAGATTCTTGCCATCGGGATTGCGCTTCTGAAGTTCGTGCCCGCTTCGCTCGAGCATCTCTTTTTGGAGGGGTTCTTCTTCACGGTGGAGCCCGATCGGGAGAGTCGGAAAGCGAGCGCTTGCTCTCGTGGAGATACTTCTGAAACCGTGACCGAGTCGGATCGAGGTGCGTCCCGATGACCGTCTTTTTTGTGGTCCTCTCGGACATCCTCCTCACGGGCCTCCTGATGCTTGCAAACCGGCAGGCGACGCCCGTAGCGGCGGGTCGAGGTTTTACGGTGCCTTTTCGCGCCTACGGGATCGGGCACCTCACGTGCGGGTTTGTGGCTTCGCTCGTCTATCCGTTCTTACTCGTGATCTTTGACCGACCGATCGCGAGTTTCGCGCTGGGCCTCCTTTTGATCGTGCTTCTTTGGGCGGGGAACCGCTTGAAGGTCGCGATCCTCTCCGAGGTACTCGTTTTTTCGGACGTCTTTTTGGCGGGGCATGCGCTTCGCTACCCGAGGCTCTACTTCGGCTATGCGCCCTTGTGGGCGTGGCCGCTTGTCGTCGGGGCTTTTGCGCTTCTCGCGTGGGGCGTCTCTTTGGAACCTGCGGCTCACCTCGGGTCCGTCGGGGCGCGGGTCGGGGCGGCTGCGGTGATCCTCTCGGTTTTTGCGGGGTTTGTGGCGTTGGTTCGACGCCCCAACCCGCGGGTAAAGACGTTTCTTGCGAACTATCCCCTGAGCTTCGATACCCAAACCGATGCCGCAACCTACACCCCGATCGGAGCGGCGCTTCTGCATTCGCTTTGGCACGGGCAGCGGCGGCTTGCGTTGCGGGAGCGGCTCTGTTTTAAGAAGAGGGACGTGTCGTTGGAAGAGGATTCGCAAGGTGTTTCGGGGGAAAGTGAAAAACGGCACCTCCTCCTCGTTCAGGCGGAGTCTCTTGCGCCGCTCGGGCGGCTGTTGGGGCGCCCGAGCGTGACGCCCGTGCTCGACCGGTTGGCGGTGGAGGGCACGTCCGGTGCTCTGGAGCTCGACTGGCGGGGTGCCTATACGATGCGAAGCGAATTTGCGGTGCTGACGGGCTTGAAGCCTCGGGAACTTGAAACCTACGGGTTCGATCCCTATCGGTTGGCGGCATTGGTGCCGATGGAAAGCCTCGCCCGACGGATGAAGCGCTTGGGGTACCGAACGGTCGTCTGTCATCCGAACGACGGACGCTTTTTCGATCGCAACCGCGTGATGCCGAATTTGGGGTTTGACGAATTCATCGATCTGGAGGCTCTCAAAAAGTTCGATGCTCGTTTTACGAAGCCCGAAGCCTACTGCGGGCATTACGTTTCCGACGAGGCGTTGCTCGGTTGGGCGGCGGAGTACCTGGAAAAGGCCGAGGAACCCGTCTTTTTGTTTGTCGTCACGATGGAAGCACACGGTCCCTGGTCGAAGGACAAATTTCCGGGGGCGGAAAAGCTCACCGAAGTCGAACGCTACGAAACGCATTTGAAGCACCTCGATGCCGGGGTGCGGAGTATCGTCGAGGCGGAAGAGGGGAGGAAAGCTTCGGAGACTCCGGGCCGAGGGATCGATCTCTGTCTCTATGGCGATCACCTGCCGGGGCTCGGCGTCCTGCGGGGGCGGGAAGACGAGATTTCGTCCGACACCCTGTGGGTGCGGTGGCCCCGACACGATCGGGCAATATCGTCTAACATGCGTCCGGAGCAATTGATGACGATCAACCCGACTTATCCAAACAGTCACGATCATCCGAATAAACAGAACCTTCTGAACTTCTGATTCCATCGACCCATGATTCGCATCTTTTCGAACGGCATACGGAAAATCGACAACCTCACCGCGTTCCTTGCGGAAGAGATCGATGCGTACGGGAGTTTCGATTTTTCGTCCGGTTCGTCGGATTCGGATACCGTTCGTGCTGTTCTCGGCTGGGGGCACAAAGCCACGGCCGAAAAAGCCCGCAGGTTTGCGTCGGAAAAGGGACTTCCCTATGTGGCGGTAGAGGACGGTTTTTTGCGTTCGGTCGCATTGGGATGTGAAGGGGCGCAGCCTCTGTCGCTCTCCGTCGACCACGTAGGCATCTATTACGACGCAACAGAGCCTTCTCAACTTGAAAAGTGGCTCAACGATTGGGAGTCGTGGATGACGCCCGAGCTCGAAGAACGAGCTCGGGATGCCGTGCGACGTCTTCGTCTTTACGACCTTTCCAAATACAACAACGCCCCGAGTTTCACGACGGACGACGAGTTGTGCCTGCGCAATACCGTGGGAGCTCGTCCCGAGTCGCGTCTTATTCTTGTCGTGGACCAAACGGCGGGGGATGCGAGCCTCACCTTGGGCGGCGCCGACGATGAGGCGCTTTCACGCATGCTTGCCGATGCGATGAAGGAGCCGAACGCCGTGGTTGTTGTGAAGACGCACCCGGATGTCGTGGCCGGCAAAAAGCAGGGCGCTTTGAAACATATCCCCGAGGGGGTGCACGTTCTGACGGAATCCTTTGCGCCGCTCTCTTTTCTGAAGATGTTCGATGCGGTCTATACGGCGACCTCACAGCTCGGTTTTGAAGCTCTGATGCTCGGGAAGACCGTGCATACGTACGGCGCTCCTTTTTATGCGGGTTGGGGCCTCACCGTGGATCACGGCAAGGTTCCGGAGCGTCGTCGTGCGCGCCCTCCGTTCGAAGCCGTGTTTGCGGCCGCCTACATGCGGCTTTGCCGCTATGTCAATCCTGTGACGCAAACTCGGATGGAAATCGAGGAGGCGATCGACCTCTTGGCCGAACAGCGTCGGCAGAACGAGCGCAACCGCAAGCACTACGTTGCGATCGGCTTTCGCTACTGGAAAAAGCCCCACGTGCGCGCATTCCTTTCAGGAACGGCTTCCCGCATCGACTTTGTGTGGGACGTGGAGGAGGGGCTCCGAAGGGCCGCAGCGTGCGGAGCCGAAGCCGTCCTCTGGTCGTCGAAATGCACGGACGAGGTGCTTGGGCGAGCGCGAGCGTTGAATGTGGTGCGACTTTGGCGCATGGAAGACGGCTTTATCCGTTCCGTGGGGCTCGGGTCGGACTTCAATCATCCGTACTCGCTCGTGCTCGATGAGAGCGGTATCTACTACGACCCGAAGTACGAGTCGGACTTGACGAAGATTTTGCGCTCGGTTCCAACCCACCCCGACCGCAACCGCCTGATCGAGCGGAGCCGCGCATTGATCGAACTTATTCGGGAGCACAACCTTACGAAGTACAACATGCCTTCGGACCCCGCGACGGAGGCGCTTTGCCGATCGTTCCCGAAGGAGAAGCGCATCATTCTCGTCCCCGGCCAGGTGGACGACGACGCGTCGGTGAAGCGCGGGGGCGGTCGAATTCAGTCGAATCGGGAGCTCCTGGAGGCGGTTCGGGACCGCAACCCCGACGGGTACATCGTTTTCAAACCCCACCCGGATGTCACAAGCGGAAACCGCATCGGACGGGTGCCCGAGGACGTGCTTGCTCGTTGCGCAGACCGCGTGCTTGAGGAGGGATCGCTCATTGACATCCTTCCGCACGTGGACGAGGTCCATACGTTGACAAGCCTATCGGGCTTCGAAGCCTTGATTCGCGGAAAGCGCGTGGTGACTTATGGGAAACCTTTCTATGCAGGCTGGGGATTGACCGTTGACGAAGCTGGTTCCGATGTGGGCAAGGGGGTAACCCTGAGTAAGGCGGAACTGGTAGGGGGAACTCTGATACTATACCCAAGCTATTGGGACTGGAAGACCGGTGTTTTCTGCCGCCCCGAGGACGTATGTGCCCGGATCGTAAAAGGCGAACAGCCGGAAGTCGGCCCTTGGATCCGTTTTTGCCGCATTATTCGATCGATTCGCCGGAAGTTTTCGAAAAACTGAAGGTTGCGGGAAAAAACGGTTCTATAACGAAGAACAAGGAAAAAATCAATGAAATCGACATTGCGTGCGGGATTCGGCCTCGCTTTGGCAACGGCCGTTGTCGTTTTGACGGGGTGCTCCGCGCCCCGCGGCCTTCAGCATGAAGTGACGCCGCCCGAAATCGTCCGGGACGCGCCTCAGTCCTCGGTTGCCCGGAACTTTGCCGAAGCTGCGGGCGGACTGGAAATCGGCACGACTACCGTGATGAACGACACGCCGCTCGGCGTTGCGCAGGTGCAGGTGGAGCGCGCCTTCAAGAACGCGCTCGGCGAAGCATGCCGTCGCGTGATCGTGAAGAACAACGAAACCCAACGTCGCGGTGCCGTCTGTCAGGGTGCCGACGGTGTCTGGCGCTATGTCGATGCAAGCCTCTAAGCTTTCGGAGACGCTCTCCGAGCTCCGACACGGCCTGATCGTTCAGGGACGCGTGATCGGAGCGCTCGTGTTGCGCGAAATCCATACGATCAACGGCAACAGCCGACTCGGGTATCTCTGGGTTTTGATTCAGAGTATCTTCGGAATTGCTGTTTTTTGGGGGGTCCGATATTTTTCTGGGGCTGGATCTGCGCCACACGGACTGAATACGGCCGTATTTTTGGCTACGGGCTTCTGCCTTTGGAATATATTTTCGTCAGGCATAACGAGGTGCATGACAGCTGTTGACGGCAATCGTGCTCTTTTGACATTTCCTCAAGTGACTGAGTTTGATGTCATGGTTGCGCGAATTATTGTTATTTCAGCAACGCAACTTGTAACGGCAGCGGTCATTGTTTTTTGTTCTCTTTTTGCAATGGGTGAGTCTATTATTATAGGTAGCATTCCTCTCCTGTTGTTTTTGCTGATATGTGTTCCACTCCTCTCGTTGGGATGTGGAATGATATTTGCCGCTTTGGCAGTCTTTGCTCCAGCGTTGAATCAGATTATCCCAATGATTTTGAGGATAATGTTTTTTGTCTCTGGTGTGTTTTTTTCTGCATCAATCTTTAGTCAGTCTGTTGCGGATGTACTTTTCTTAAATCCCATCCTTCATGCAATTGAGTTGATCCGCATGAGTCTACACGAACCTTATGTGGTGCCTGGTGTAAGCTGGACTTATGTTTTGGTTTCCTCAGTAGTCACTTGTGCAATTGGTGGGTATCTGGAACGCTATGTACGTTCACGTCGGAGAGATGAATGATAGAGTTGCAGAATGTTTGCAAGCGCTACCGAGCCAAAAACGGTTGGCATACGGTGCTCGACAACGTCAACCTGAAGATCGAAGAAGGAAAAAGCATTGGCATCCTCGGCGTCAACGGCGCCGGGAAGTCGACGATGATTCGAATCATCGGAGGAGCCGAACGACCGGATTCGGGGCGTGTAATTCGTACATCGCGTGTTTCTTGGCCAATTGGTTTTGCCGGTTGCTTTCATGGATCGCTCACGGGGAGGGAGAATCTTCGCTTTGTAGCGCGTGTCTATGGTGCAGATATCCGCAAGGTCACCGAGTATGTGGAAGACTTTGCAGAGCTCGGCGACTACATGGATATGCCTGTGAAAACCTACTCTTCCGGTATGCGAAGCAAGTTGGCTTTCGGGCTTTCCATGGCCATCGGTTTTGATTTTTATTTGATTGACGAAGCCTACTCCGTCGGCGATGCGACATTTCGTCGTAAGGCTGACGCTGCTCTTGAGGCAAAGAAGGCGACGTCGACGTTGATTTTTGTTTCTCACAGCATGGGGGCGGTGCGGCAAAACTGTGTGTGCGGCGCCGTCCTCAATGCCGGACGATTGGAATACTTCCCGGACGTTGAAGACGCGATCCGGTCCTATACGGAAATTTGTAATGCCAAACGAAGCTAACGCAAACGAGAAGCCCTTGGCTACGGAACCTCAAAGCGCAACCTCCGTGAAGCCTGTTGCACCGAAGACTTCCGCGTCTGCGGTTGCGGTCAAGCCTGCCGCTCCGAAGACTCCGGCTCCTGCAGCTCCCGCCAAGCCTGCCACTCCGAAGGCTCCGATTTCGACGGTAGCCGTTGAATCGGCCGCCCCGAAAGAGCAGCTGTCGGTGACTCCGCAAATGCAATCGCATGGGGCTGCTTCGAGAGGAGACAATTGGTGGTCGCGTCGTTCGACGTTCGAAAAGGAAGTCGGCCTTTTCGTGCTGTTGCCGACATTGCTCACCTTCGGTTTCTGTGCGTTTGTGGCTTCGCCCATGTACGTGTCGGAGACGAAGTTTGCCGTTCGCAATGCGGTCGAGCAGCCGATGGGGATCGACATTGCCTCTCAGCTCTTCAAGACCGCGTCGACGAGCGTTCAAGATGCGCGCATCGTGGACGCGTACCTGCGTTCGCCCGATGTCTTCGAAAAGTTGGACGGCGAGCTTCAACTGACGAAGCACTACAGCGATACGAGTCGCGACTGGGTTTCGCGTCTTGCTTCGTCGCCGACGCTCTGGGACAAAGAATCGTTCTGGCAACGCGTGGCGCAACCGAAGATCGACGTCGACAGCGGCATCGTGACCTTTACGGTGCGCGCTTACACACCCGAGATGGCCCAAAACATTGCGGCTGGCATTCTGCGTCAGGGTGAGGCGCTCATCAACGAGATGAACGAGCGCTCTCGCAACGATGCGATTCGTTTGGCCGAATCCGAAGTGAAGGTGGCGCAGGAGCGCATCGTCAAGGCACAGAAGGCGCTTGAAGCGTTCCGAGACGAGCACAAGGAGCTTGATCCCAAGGCTACGGCCACGGGTTTGCAGTCCTTGGTCTTCGAACTCGAGGGCGAACGCGCCAAAGTGAAAGCCGAACTCGCCGAGGCACGTTCCTACATGAAGCCGACGGCGCCGCAGGTTAAGGCTCTCGAAAAGCGTCTTGCCGCCGTGGAAACGCAGTTGAACGCGGAGAAGGCTCGAATTGCCGGGAGTCCTGTTGGGGGCAGCACCATCAATTCTTGGGTTTCTCAGTACGAGAATCTGATGATTGAAAGCGAATTCGCCCAGAAGCAGCTGACGACCGCCATGTCCGCTTACGAGCAAGCCCGTTCGATGGCGCTCGCTAAGAGCCGCTACCTTGTGGCGATTCAGCAGCCGACCTTGCCCGACGAGTCGCGCTACCCCCGGACTTGGGTCTTCACGCTCTGCGCCTTCTTCGGTTTCTTCTTGATTTACGGTCTTGTACGACTCATCGTGGCCTCGATTCGCGAGCACGCGGGTTTCTGACGAATGGATTTCTGACTATGCGATTCAATCGAACGCGAATTTCGCTTCTCACCCTTGCTTGTATGACGACGGTGCTCGGTTCCGCCGGAGCCGTTGCGGCTACCGCCGCTGCGGTGACGACCGTCAATCCGTTGAGCTTGGGGGTTTCGACCAATCCCGCACCCGCGAGCACCGGGCTCGGTACGACGCCTTCCGCAATGCCCGCAGGCGTGCAGGTCGGTCCCAACGGTACGGTGATGACCGGTACTCAGCCGACGGGCTATACGCAGACGATGCTTCCTTCTGTGAACGTGGCTCCTCCCGCTTGGGCCCAGGGGCAGCTCGTGAGTGCCACTTCCGTGGCGCTTCGTCCGTTTGCTGCGAATCTCTTCGAAGGACGTTTTGCGAACACGTTCAGCGATGCGGCTTCACCCGATTATGTTTTGGCTCCGGGCGACCGTGTGGTTGTGCGCGTGTGGGGGGCCCGTACGTTTGACGACGTGCTTGTGGTCGACCAGCAGGGGAACCTTTTTCTTCCCGAAGTGGGCCCGATCCATGTGGGGGGCGTTCGTCAGGGGAATCTACTCTCGGCCGTTCGCAGTGCTATTGCTCGCGTCTATACGGACAACGTTCAAGTCTACGTCAATCTTCAGAGCGCCCAGCCCGTTGCGGTGTATGTGGCGGGTTTCGTGAACAGCCCGGGTCGCTATGCGGGCGGCTCCGTCGACTCGATTCTGTCGTTCATCGACCGAGCGGGCGGGATCGACGTCGATCGCGGTAGCTATCGTCATATTGAAGTTCTTCGAAACAAAAAGGTCGTGGCTAAGCTCGACCTCTACCGCTTTGCGTTGGAAGGGAGCGTGCCCAACCTGCGCCTCAAGAACGGCGACGTCATTTTGGTGAAGGAAAAGGGCGTTTCGGTTTCAGCGTATGGTCTACTTCGTGAAGAAGCCGAGTACGAATTTTCGAAGCCTTCCGTCGCAAAGGGTTCCGGCCTTATCGAACTTGCTTCTCCGCTTCGCAACGTTTCGCATGTGAGCGTCACGGGGACGCGCGATCAGAAGCCCTTTAACCGGTACTTCGATCTTGAAGAATTCCGTAAGTTTGCTCTGGCCGACGGTGACATCGTCGAATTTGTTGCCGACAAGCCGGGGGAAACGATCATGGCGACGGTGAGCGGTGCCATTACCGGGGCATCCCGATACCCCGTTGCTAAAACGGTTAAGCTCAGAGAACTTCTGCGTCAGATCGAGGTTGAACCCGAACTTGCCGCTACCGAATCGATCTATATCCGTCGTAAGAGCGTTGCTCGCGATCAGAAGGCCGTCATTCAGGACTCTTTGCGTCGCCTCGAGCAGACGGCTCTGACGGCGACTTCTTCAACGCCTGAAGAAGCCCAGGTCCGCGTTCAAGAAGCCCAGCTGATCCAGGACTTTATGAAGCGAGCTTCGCAACTTGAACCCGACGGCGTGGTGGTGGTTTCTCGCGGCGGGCAGGTCTCGGATCTTTGGCTTGAAGACGGTGACGAAATCGTAATTCCGCAAAAGTCGAACGTCGTTCTCGTGACGGGTGAAGTCATTCTGCCGAAGGCTGTGGCCTTTGAGTCGAAGATGTCGCTCGACGATTACCTTGCCGCTGCCGGCGGGGTTTCGGCTCGCGCGAATGACAAACAAATTCTTGTTGCCAAGCAAAACGGCGAGGTGGGCTTGGCCGAGAAACTGGGAATTGGTCCGGGGGATCGAATCCTGGTTCTACCTAAGGTAGATACAAAGGGAATGCTGATGGCTAAAGACCTGATGCAGATTATTTATCAAATTGCGGTGGCTACAAAGGTTGCTGTTGATCTATGAAACTAATTAACGTAAAAAAGCTTCCGGGAATAAAGAAAACTTTTGTTCTTGGAGTGCCTCTGATTACTCGTAGAAATGATGGAAAAAAATTCTATTATGATTGCTTGGGTATTCAGGTCTTTTCGCGCAAGCATCTGCCGTCTAAAGAACAGCCAACAGTTGCAGTGAAGAAAGAAACTGCTTCTTCAGCTGCGACGGCTCCCGCTGTAGTAAGTAACTCCAGGGTTTTGGATAATAGCTATCTTAATATTGCAGTAAAACTCACGGGTGGACTCGGGGATCTTTTGGTTTCTGCCAATTACCTGCATAAGTTGATGGAACACTTGGACTCGAACCAGGTGCGCCTCCATGTTTTTGCTCATAGAGATCTCAATGTAGCGCGCGCTGTATTTCGCGGGATGCCCTTTGTCTATTCCTTGAGCACTCTCGATGAAATATCGGACAACGATCGTACGTTTGATTTGTTCTTTGAGATTCAACGTTATCCTTTTATCAGGTGCCAAAATCGCGCTCGCATTTTCCGCTTTTCCCCTAAGCTGATTGAGCTTTTGTTTTTGTGGGAGAGATTTCGCGTCGAAAATTCTCGTTTTTGGTTGAGGGCTCCGTGGTTTGACGGACAAAATCAACTAGAGATTATTCAAGGACGAAAGAGAATACAGCAGCCTGATGTTTATGGAAGGCTGGGTCTTGATGAAAGTTTTGGTCCAAAAATAATGATTAACAAGACACGCGAAATGTGTTTCGATAAATTTGATTTGACTGGCCGAAAATTTATCACTGTCCATCGAGGCGTTGACACCAAGATTGATAAAGACAGCAATAAGCTGTGGCCCATGGCCTACTACAACATCTTGATTTCCGAAATTAAGAAAGAATTCCCCGATTATCTGATTGTTCAGTTGGGGGCTAATACCGAACGTTGTCCTGAAATGGGAGGCGTGGATCGATATTTGGCTGGAAAGACGGACTTTGATGATCTTAAGATTTTGCTGAAAGAGGCCAGTCTGCATATCGATGGTGAGGGTGGAATGGTTCACTTGAGACATGCGTTGCATGGAGGGAGAAGCCTAGTCTTCTTTGGCCCTACTTCCAAATCATTTTATGGATATTCGGAAAACATCAATTTGTCGGGGAATGGGTGCGGCTGTAAGGAAGGATGCGAGTGGATTAGCACTAACTGGCAAACTAAGTGTGTTGCTGGGTATGCTAGAAATGCCTGCATGAGATCTATTATCCCTGAGGTTGCAGTTAATTCGCTGAAAGGAATTTTGAAATGATAAAGGCGGCATTTCGTGTGAATGGTGGAATGGGAACTCTAATTGTTAGGGCAAATTTCCTGCAATATCTCTACAATAAGTTCTCGAATATTTGTAGCTTTGACGTATTCGGGCACCAAAATTCGGAAGTAAATAACTTGGTATTTGCTGGAAACAATTGTTACGATAATTTGTTTACTGCAAACCAATGGAATGATGCGCGACTTGGTCAATATCATTTGGTCGTTACGCTTGATGCATGGCCTAATGTGCAAAGAAATACCATCCCACAAGGTGATGAGTATAAGGGTTTGAAGAAGATCATTGATAAGTGGGAAAAGTTCAAGAATTCTGACAATAATGAACGCTTTTTCCGCTGGATTCGTGAATCTAAGCCTTATCTTTATTCCTACATGTGTGCACAAGGCAAATATATTCTGAACTGTATTGATATCTTTGATGACTTCGATATTCAGGATGAATATATTCTGAGAATTCCGGAACCCAATCGTGAGGAAACTGCGAGAATTCTGGCGAACTTTGGTCTTCAAGACAAAAAATATATTACAGTCCAAAGGGGAGCAAACCCGAAGCTCAAATATAAAGATCTGCCAAAGTTGTGGCCGGAGAACTATTACAACGAGCTTATCAGTTTGATTCGGGAGAATTTTCCTGAATATACTATTGTTCAGTTGGGACAAAAAACAGACACTTTACGAGAGCTATTGGGGGTTGATGTAAATTGTCTTAATAGAACTAATGCCGATGAGCTAAAGGCTATTCTTAAGCATTCGTATTTGCATATTGATTCTGAATGTGGAATGGTACATCTCAGAAAGGCTCTGCACGGTGGACCCTCCTTGGTGTTTTTTGGACCGACCCTCCCGGAATTGTTTGGGTACAAAGGAAATATCAATTTGAGGGCCTCAGTTTGTCCGACAGGATGTACCGAGGTAACCGATCATTGGGAGAATACTTGTCCGCGTGGTTGCGCTATGCCTGCATGTATGGTTGCACTTACCCCGGATTTCGTATTTGGCAAAATTAAAGACTATTTATCTGGAAATCCCTTAAGAAACCAAGACTATTCTCAAACCGAAAAAGTTCTTCAAGAACTCCGTAAAGAGCCAAATTGTCATCTGAATGAGCAATGGATCAATGATTGGCTAAAACATCAAAAGGTTTTCGGTTATGCAAAGGTAAAAATTAAGCTCAAAGATCTCTACTTCCAACGGTTCACTGGTGATGAAGCAAAATGGGTTCTCTTGCCTTTGGGTGATTCACCAGTTCTTGCCTACTTGAAGGGCGATAAGGAGCAGTATTATCTTGATCAGGCTCTTCGCAAGGCTAAACTAGATGATAATCCGCACTCAGAAAGGCGAATGATTGAGCTTTTTGACTCAATTGAACGAAATGGATTTAATAAAGACCATAAGATCTTTATTGATGCGGTAAATCATATTATGGATGGATACCATAGGGCTTCTTGGTTGATGGCTAAGGAAGGTGGAGATTATGAGGTTGAGGTTATTCGTATCTACGGAAACTGGTCAATAAATTGGGCATGAAAGTTTTAGTTGTAAAACTTGATGGGCTTGGAGATTGGGTTATCTTTGACTTCTATCTCCAGGCTCTGGCTCGCGCACGTAAGGATTATGAGTTTGACTTATTGGTTGACTTGGGAGCCAAGGATTACATTAAAGAATCCTGCTTGAATTGGGATAAGACCTACTTTATTAGTCACAGAGGAGGATGGAGGTTTAAGTTGTGGCGAAAATTGCCGGCAATTAGGAACCTTCCAATCAGTTTGTGCAGGACTGATATTGCTAAACTTCAATCTACAACTTATGACTTGATATTGGTTTCTGCCTGGAATGTATGGCAAGAGGCCTTTATTAGAACGCAAATCATAAGTCATTTGAGGTATAGTAAGGTCATTTATTCTAGAGATATTGATTCTTCTTTTTGTCATGACTTCCGAGGAGATCAAGAGCGTGAGTTTTTGCAACAAGCATTTAATGTTTTGTTGCCCAAACTACGATATTCTCCTAAAAATGGTGAGATAAGAAAAATATTTCTTTTTTCCAGCTCTTTTAAGAGTGAAAAGCGATGGCCATCCAATTATTTTGTGGAACTTGCGTCTTATCTCTTAAAGAAGGGTTTCCAAGTTGAACTCTGGGGAGCCTCTCTCAGTTCTCGGCCTTCTTTTTTTAGGAAGGGTGGAATGAAGGAACTCCTTGCAAGCTTAGATTCCTCAGATCTGTATATTGGTAATGACACTGGAATATTGCATATAGCCATTCAGCTGAAGAAAAAGGTTTTTGTAATTTCTAATGGGAAAAAACCGAACTCGTTCTTGTGCTACGACGGAAAATATCTTCCTGGAATAGAAAGTACGACTGGGAATATCAATAATCTATCTGTAGAAGAAGTCATTAAGAAGCTCAACGGAATTTATAAAATATGAAAATACAATCAAAGGTATTGGTGGTCGGTGACGTTATGATCGACCGATATTGGATGGGGATGGCGAATCGGTTATCGCCTGAAGCTCCGGTTCCTGTTGTCAACGTTTCGGAAAAGAATGATCGTTTGGGTGGTGCAGCAAACGTTGCTGCGAATGTTGCCAGTATTGGAGGGCAGGCAGGCCTGCTTGCGATAATTGGCGACGATGAAAATGGTCGCCATCTTGAGGATGCGCTTGCAAAGCAAAATATTAAAAGTTATCTTGTTAGAAGCGGCGAATCTCCGACTATAGTCAAAATTCGTGTTGTGGCGCAGCAACAACAAATGTTGCGCTGCGATTTTGAGGCTCCTCCTTCGATAACAGATATCGAAAGTATTTTGTCTGAGTTCTCTCGGATCATCAAAGATTATGATGTGGTAATTTTTTCCGATTATGGGAAAGGTGTGCTTTCCGAAGTCTCTCAAATGATTGAGATTTGCAATCGCAGTGGCATCCCTTGCCTCGTCGATCCCAAAGGAAATGATTACTCTAAATATAGAAGGTCTACGGCAATTACCCCAAATAAATCCGAGTTAAGGCAAATTGTTGGTTCTTGGAGTTCTGAAGAAGAACTTATTAAAAAAGCATCTTCGTTGCGTGACGAATTAAAACTCGATTATCTAGTCCTTACGCGGTCGGAAGAAGGCGTCAGTTTGTTCTCTTCCGAAGGTATCCAAAATATCAAAGCAACTGCAAAAGAAGTTTTTGATGTTTCAGGGGCTGGCGATACAGTGATTGCTGTTCTGGCTACGCTGTTCGCAAATGGTTGCTCTTTTGAAAAAGCAACCTATTGGGCTAATAAAGCAGCAGGCATTGTCGTGGGTAAGTTCGGAACGGCCGTTATTGATGCTGATGAACTGTTTTCTCAAGTTATTAACGAGTAAATTGCAAGTAAGAAAATGAGTATTATTGTGACCGGCGCAGCCGGCTTCATCGGCTGCAACAATGTTCTCGCCCTCAACGCTCGGGGCGTCA
>ENA-UERU01000272-UERU01000272.1-human-gut-metagenome-genome-assembly--contig:-NODE-272-length-47170-cov-31.747521_pt1 | contig 47170 bp, 52 predicted proteins | sample MGYA00242988_ERZ507989 | MGnify/ENA primary metagenome ERZ507989 (study PRJEB26167, sample SAMN06115519) | human gut metagenome | host: Homo sapiens | place: China:Hunan | collected 2015-08-21...
TGGTATGACCTCAACACCCTATTTGATTCCATCATGAAACGGATGGGAGAATTGAAGGAAGCGGAACCCGGCACCATGCAATATGAACGTGAAGCCGCACAAAGGACTGTCGGACCTGTTGAACAGTTGATGGACAACTGGAAAAACAAGATCGGTGGAATGGCTACGGAAGAAACCCTTGGTTCTATAAAGGAACTTCTTGAAAAACTTTATGAAGCCGTTAAGCCGGATATAGGAACAGGTCAGGAGATTGCCAATGCGGTTGAAGATAAGGTTGGACGTTACGATAGAAACGTATATGACGGTCCGGCAACAACGAATCCGGGTGTATGGAGTTTGTCACAGGAACAGATGGATGCAGTAAGAGCGTTCTTCGGATTGAAATCTGCAATAGATGAAAATACAAAAGCCTTAAAGCGTAAGAATATGGCAATGACGGGAGCTGCAATAAACAATGTTGTTGCGGCAGAGAATCAATAATTGAATTTGCTTATTGCCAAAAGAGGGAGAAAATCATTCTCCCTCTTCCTTTATAGGAACTTTCTTTCAAAATCCTGTTTCCATTGCAGTTCCTGAAAGAAATCCTCCTTAATCTTTTTCTCTGTTCTTCCAAGACAGTGAAGCATCAATATTGCAAACACAGGGGTCATAAAGATGGCGCATACTGTCCATATAAAAATATCCCTTCCTAATTTTTGTGCCAGTTTGCTTGTTTGACAAACGAAGATAATGTACACTACCATACACAATATGAACCACAGTCCGCTAAACAATACTACATCATTTGTATTCATACCCATAATATTTAAAAAGTTTTACATATAATTGTCATTGTCATAATCACTATCATACCAAGGATATACAGGATAACACTGAATTTTATCCCAACCCACAATCCATAGAAGCCCCACCATATAACTGAACGGTCTTTTTGCTTCTCTTTCCTGTTATTTTCAGTATCTTTGTTCATAATCGTTAGTTTAATTTGTTGGTGCAAATTTAAACTATTTCATTTAAACTTGAAATAAAATTTAAAGAATTAACATTTAATTAACATATAATCGTTATGGCAGAACAGGATAAGGAATATCTTTCCGTCATTACATCCACAAAAATAGAGGATGTTCCTGGATGGATTGAAAGTTACCAAAAGCGTGTTCCGAAAGATCAGGAAAGAAAATACACTCCTGAAAAGTTTTGGACGGAGTGGAAAGACGAGAAACTGAATAACAACAACACCAATTTGGAAGTTGTGTGGAATACCTATGACGATATAGAAAAGGTGAAATATAAGGATGCTTATGATGCAAAGGCACTTCCGTTCATAAAACCGCAGACCACCGTAATATTCAAGGGTGACGGGTTCGAGCGCAGGTCATTCCCTGATTATCCTAATATGGATTCCGTGTTTGAGAATATGGATGTGAAACCTTATTATTCGGCACAATACCTTGAACTTGTGGGAGATGATAAGTTTATAAGATCACAACAGGTATTAAATTCTGATTTCGTTGAAACAGGAATGAGCCTTCTTACAATGCGTGCGAATTGTCGTGTGTACCTATATATGGTGTCACTTGACAAGGTTGTTGATATTACTCCCCTTGTAATATCATTGAATACATGGAAAACAAGAAAGACAGGTTCATTCTCCATAACGGTTGCCCCCAACTATAAATCGGTTCTCATGGATACAGGCGGTTCCATTGTGGAACAGTATGCGCAAATGTCGGGAGGGAAATATCAGACCAAGAGTTTCCTTGAAAAATTCGTGCAGTACAATGATACGGTGTTTATCAAGTTTGAAACATTGGAACTTGAAGAATGGGAGGATCTGCAATCAACAGAGGAAATGGATCTTGTCATACAGAACAACAAGCCCGGAGAACTGTACTGGGATATGATAGGATTCGTGGACAACTGTCAGGTATCTTATGATGGACTTGACAACATCACGTCCATAGAAATAACAGGAATGGATATGTCAAAATTCTTTGATGAAGATGGTGATTGGTTCCTACCGTTACAGACAGTTTCCAAGGCACTTAATTACAGCTACAATGCCGAAAGTACACAGCAGAGGAATCCTATAACAGGAGAATACGACTTCCTGTGGAAACTTGACTTCAAGAAAATGAAGGAATGCGTGTGGTGGATAATAAATGTAATGTCACATGTAAGAGCGACAAGGGGGACCATATTCGATAATTTCCCTGACAAACGTTCAAGTGACGAATCAGTGCCTGGACAAAAAACAGACAGTCCGAAGGGTGTATGGCAGATACTGAAAGTCTATATGGATTCGGAACTTGACAATCTTACGCTTTGTGACCGTGGCATAGCCAATCCGGGAGGAACAATGACCGAATATATGGACAAAGTATGTCAGTTCCCGTTTGTGGAATATTTCTTTGACACCTATATCAACGATATAAACCTTGTTGTACGTAGACCGCCTGTTACGAAAGCCGCAATAGAGGAAGTGTTCAGCAGTAATACATATGTTACCATAGATGCTTCAAACATCATTTCACAGTCACTTTCCTATGACGACAGATTCTATTCATGGTATCAGATAGATATAGGAAACTCATGGCTGGGTTCAGACCAAGGTACTGTACGTACATTCATTCCTATTGTGTCAATTCCTGAATTTGCGGAGATGTGGGGTATGCGACAGTTAAGGATGACAGATATTTATTTGCAGGTTACGGATGCCCATGGCCCGGATGCGGTTCCTATCATAAGCAATTTCCAGCTTGCATGTCTGACAGACCTTGTGTTCCTTATTGAATCCAATATGTATCTTCCGTTCACAAGAAGGGGTACGATAACCATTGTAGGTGACAGACGGATAAAGGTAGGTACATTTGTGAAGTCGGAATTTTCCAATGAGTTCTTTTACGTAACAGGTGTTACACAAAACCTGCAATTCTCCACTGACGGAATACAGAGAACAACAACGTTGAATGTGGAAAGGGGAATGTACGTTCCTATTCTTGAAGGAAGTTCGCTTTCTGATGTGAACAAGAAACGTACCGACAATTCCAACGGTTCAAGTGGGGTAAAATCCTATTTCGATATAGTTGACCTCAAACCGTTACGGGATATGGTACAGGAAGTGAAGCAGAAGAAAGAGGAAGCCAAAACAATTGCATCATGGAAAAATGAAATACATGTCAAACAGGACGTATTCGATTTCTTCGTGCAACGCAAAATGTTTGGTGAATAACAGGCGATTCCTTATTTTTGTGATAAAAGGAGAATGTAAATGAATAGCAGAGGAAAATACAGGGCACTGGCAAATTCACTTGACGGGATGAATATAGGATATATAACCATCCCGACAGGATGTGAACGCAAGGATTTCATTGACACTTGCATGAGAAGGTGTAAGGTGATGGTGTATTTTGACGGTGGCGTATTCAAGCAGGATGTTCCTATTACCCGTGAAGCATTGAACAATATTACGTTTCCTGATGCTCCGGGAGAATTGGGAAGCCCTGTGGTGGTTATGTCGAACAGATACACCAACGCTTCCATTGTTACAGGAACACTTGTGAATGAAACGGAAACACCTTCTGGATATGAGAATACGATCCAGTTCAGAAAGATTATCAACGGTGTTTCCTGTGCTGTTACGATTGACCCGACAAACAATCATATAAGTCTTGATGTTCAGAGCAAGGGTGAGGTATCGGTGGATGTGAATGCAACAGGAAGTGAAGCTGCAAAAATCAACCTCTATTCCACGGGTAGCGTGAATGTAAAGGGGTGCAAGAAGATTGAATCAACCTCTTACAAGGAACATATAGAGAATCTGAAAAACCCCAAACTGCCAAAGGAAAAGTTGGATGATGAGGTGTATGAGATAAAACATGACCTTGAACAACTTTCCTACAAGCAGATATATGGTGACGATAAGATAACAAACTCAATCCTGTTCAACAAGGATAAGTTTGAACTTGTACAGAATACCAGCAAACAGACTGTCACCATTACGGATGATAAGTTTGAAATGACATTTGGTGAGAACAATGATTTTATCCGAATGACAAAGGATAAGATTGAAATAATGTCGGGAAAGTTGGTTGAAATAAACGGAGGAAAGAATAGAGGGGTACTTAACATTGCACAGTTTGAATCATTCATACAAGCGGTGGCAAAAGACCTTCTTGCAGCCATGTCCGGCTCACAGGTATCATCATGGATGGCTAGTGAAATGCCCAAGATGGAAGATAAGAATTTTACACATTGATGTTATGGGAAGTCTAGGAATATCAAAGGAAATGATTGTCCGTGCCAAATTCAAGGATTATATAGCCACATTGGGTGACAAGGCGGACGATTTTGTAAAGGGAATGACGGATGCGGCCGGAGATGCACTTCAAGCAAAGATAGATGAAGCGGACCAACTGTATGATTCGATAAAATCCTCTGTTGAAAACATATCCTCTACTATCGGAGGTTCGGCAGCGAAGGCGGTTGCGTCAATGGAAACCGTGAACACATCCGTATCAACAACGGTTACAGGTACTGCCGGACCATACCCTGTAACAGGAGCAGGATCGGGAGCGGGAACAGGGGCAACCACTTCCACCAATGGAGCAAAAGCATCTTTGAGTGGTACGGTTGATGGAATGAACAGTGCAATAACCATGGCACAATCCTCTGTAAAACAGCTTTCGGGTCTTGTTACACAAATGAGTATGCAGGATGTGGCAGGAGGTCTTGTTTCAGGACTTGATTCGGTTTTAAGTGGTGCAAGTTCTGCATTAAAGGCGGCAAAAGCACTTCTAGGATGATATTTTAATGAAAAACAAACAATGGCAAGTAGTATTGTAAATACAATAGTCAATACAGCGATAGAAACCGCAAAAACGGCCGGGAAATCGCTTCTTGCGTCAAAATTCCCCACGGATTTTGAGGTGTATCTTTGTGCGCTTGAATTGACTGACGATAAGGGTAATACGATAGACTATTTCACCTTCCCCATACAACCCGATTCCATTTCGGTAACGGAAAGCAAGAATACGACAGTGCAACAAACGGCAGGAGGTCTTTCAGTGTTATCCTCTACTGCCTTTGTTCCCAAAAACATAACCATAAGAGGAAATTTTGGTAGACAGTTCAAGATTATGTTGCAGACAGGTGTAACCATATCAGGTTCTGCATTTTCCATATCAGCCGGGAAACGTGCCCTCTATCAGTTAATGGGGAAATCCAATGGATTGAAGTCTGTTTCAATAGATCCTTCGGGAACAGTGAAGAACGGGTTCGGATGTATCAAGATAATGCAGTCTATCATAGACAAGAGTAATGGAGTGAGTGATCAGACAGGAAAACCGTTCAGACTGTATTTCTACAATCTTGCATTAGGGGAATCCTACATGTGTATCGCACCGCCCAACTGCCTTAACTTTTCCCAAAGCATGAACAGCAACATGATATGGAACTATCAGTTAAGTCTTATGGGTGTTGCTCCATTGGAAGCCGTGCAGGGTGCACAGAACAAGACGAAGAAGGCATTATCTTCGGGTTCGATACAGAAGGCAGTATATGATATTGCCAACGTGATAAGAAATAAACTGTAATGATATGACAGATACCACCGCATACGACAGATTCAAACAGGCCACGGGATATGATATAAAGGCTTTTTTTGAGGAATTTGTGAATTTCTCGAATACATACTATGCTTCCATCGTTACCTATTATCAAGGAGGTGAGATGGTTCCCGAAGCCTTTTCGCAACTTGACGATATGGAAAGGAAAGTCAAGATTATAGAGCCGTTGTTTTCTTTGAACAAGACGGTTCTTGACGATATATCCATGTGGGATATTCTTGACGATTTTACAGAGGTACAGACAAAGATATGGACCATCAAAAATTCTGCAAGATGGTTACGTTCTGCCGAAGTTGACAATACCAACTCGATACAGATAACCACACGTCTGTCACCTAATCAGACATTTGAGGATATGTCCTATAAACGTGGTGACGGCAATCCTGAAGATGATTGGTTGAATATTGCGACACGCCAATATATCATAGAGGAAGATTATACTCCCGAAAACGGTTCCAAGAATACGTTCCATGTCAATTTCAAGAACTCCGGCACAAACTCCGTTGACAGCGTAATAGATACATTGTCGGGCAAGAATGTGTTGGGGAAAGATATTACAACGGATTTTTCCATTGACAACAATGACCTTAGAACAATACGGGAAGAGCCTTGCATGGTACAGGCACTCGATATCATATCCACTGCAATGAAGGGTTGTATTCCTGAATTTCCCGAATACGGCCTTCCTAATGAGTTTGTAGGAACAACGCTCAATGCCATACAGTATGCTTCACTCTACAAACATCTTCTGAATATGTTCCAACGTGACAGCAGATGGGTATCTGTGGAACTTCTGAATCTTAAGTCTGAAAATGATGCCGTGTTCCTGGAGGTGAAGGCAACCTCTGTCGGCAATCAGGAATTTGTACAGAAAATAAAGATATAACTTGAATTAAAAATATAATCGTAGTAAGAAATGATTACAAAAGTAAACAACGGTATTTCTACTCTTAAAAACCTCTTTTTAGAGGTTTTGATTGATCAGACATCGAAGATAAGCAATGTTGCTGACGGTTCGGTGGTCAACGCCATTGCATTTGGTGTAGGTAAGGTGGCACAGAAGGCAATCAAGGATATTGCCATTGTGGAAGCACAGTTATTCCCTGAATATGCCACAGGTGATTATCTTGACAAGTCGGCAGCTTTGTTTGGTGTAAGTCCAAGAAAGAACGCTCTTGGTTCGTCCACGTATGTACGTGTATATGCCGAACCGGGAACAAGGTATGCCGTTGGTTCTACTTTTATCAGTAAATCGGGTGTGCGTTTTGAAACGGATGAAGCACTTACCGTAAATGAATCGGGTTACGGATATGTTCATGTACGAAGCACCATTACAGGACTTGCGTCCAATGTGGAAGCAAACAGCATTGTCCAGATTTCCCCACGTCCTTTAGGACACATTGAATGTACGAACGAATACTATGCCATTGGCGGACGTGACTATGAGGATGATGAAACATTCCGTAAACGTATCAGAAACAACGGTAACAGATATTCCCAAGGCACGATGGAATATTGGACACAGGTATTCCAGGAAGCTGATGATAGGGTATTGAAGGTGATGAATGTCGGTCTTGGAGAGGACGGAAATACCTATATCTACCTTGTTACACAAAACGGTGTATTGTTTACGGAAGATGAATTGAGCGTACTTCTTGAAAAAGTGAAATCAAAATTCTCCATTTCCGAAATTGACCTGAACGGAGACGTAATCGGAATACGTCTACGCAATGCCAAATGGATGATTGTAGGAGGTGAAACAGGTATAGACTTCCGTGTGGAACTTAGTTCGAAATATCAGACAGCCGAAGTAAGACGAAATATTCAAGTGGCATTGACCAAATATCTTGACTTCCGTTTTTGGGATGCAGGAAAGACGGTTCAGTGGGATGATTTGCTCTCTGTTGTGAAAAATGCGGAAGGTGTGAAATATGTTCCCGATGAATACTTCAGTCCAAGATATGATATGGAAGTTCCAATCAATCAGCTTCCAAGAATACAGGGATTCAGAATGAGGAATTTACAGGGTAATATCCTGTATGATTCAAACCAAACACTTTCGTCCTATTTCTATCCTGCAAGTGAGGGGGATAAGATTGTGTCACAGATAGGAACAGGCATTACCTATCTTGCATCATTCAAGGTTGTAAACACAAGAAACAATCCTGTTCCTGATGCGACAATCTCTATCGGAAACTCTGTTATCACAACTGACAGTAAGGGTACGGCAAACATTCTTCTTGAAAACGGAGAATACAATTATACGCTTACCAAGATGAATTGGGTGACACGCACAGGACAGTTCGTTATTTTGAATCAGCCCGTATATATCACAATCAATGATTTCTACGCTATCCCCTATAACGTAACATTCAAGGTGATTACAGGTCTTAATCCTGTTGACGGTGCACTCATTACAATCAATGGTGAGGAACACACCACAGGACCGGATGGTACGGCTGTCGTGTCATTGGAACCGGGTAGTTATGCCTATACGATAGAGAAAGTCAACTATCAGACCATTACAAACGGATTGAGCGTGCTTAATCAGGATATTCTGATTGAAGAGGAAATGTTTGTGGAAACGATGAAGGTAAATTTTGCCGCAATAGACAGAATGAATCAGATATTTGTTCCCGATGCAGTCATTTCTGTCCGTAACATGACCACCAAGACAGATCTTGAAGGACAGGCTTCCATGCCGTTACAGATAGGAAGTTATGAACTTGATGCGGTCCGTGACGGTTACTTGCCTTTCCACAGAGAATTTGATGTTGACGCACGCATAGACAATTGTGTGCTTCTTGAAATGGAAAGCACACCCTATCAGATAACATTCACTGTCATTGATATTGAAACGAACAAGGTCATTCCTAACGCTTCATTGCAAGTCAACAATCAAACCTATCTGACGGATGAATCGGGTCAGACAATCGTTTCCCTTGTATCGGGAACATGGGATTTTGTCGTATTCAAATCCGGCTATCTGAAATACAACGGAACTGTTGTTGTGGATGGGGCAAGCAAATCGGTTCTTGTACAACTTAGTGTTGCATATTACAACTATTATCTTGTATTCCGTGATATTGATACAGGAGATTACTTGCAGGGTGTACAGGTAACTATCCGTGGAAAGATATATATTTCTGATGTGAATGGGCAGATTGTCGCAACACTTCCTAACGGTTCATACGATTATATTGCAAGAAGGGCGAATTACAAGGACAAGTTAGGTACCATCACTGTACAGGACCAAGACGATAAGGAAATCGTCTATATGGAGGTACGTGACAGTATCAATACGATTACCGTACTTGACTACCTTTCAAACAATCCGATAGAGGGTGCAAGTGTGAAGGTGTACAACAAGGGTACAGGTGAAATGATTCAGGAATTGTTCTCTTTGTCAAATGGTGTATGCCAGTTCTCGGCACATTCGGGAGAATACTATCTGATTGCAAGCCATCCCGATTATATTGACACACCGCAGCTTGACTTCACTCTTGAACGTCTGAAAGACATGACAATGAACGTTCTCATGGACAGACGTACAAAGACCTCTATCTTTGAGATAGACGAGATTGTACCAAAAACATCATCATCTCTTGATTCCGATGAGGAAGCTGCCACAGCCAATCCCATTACCAATGGCATAAGTATCAAGGTAACAGGTCTGCAATGGGTGTCAACCAATAAGTTTGAAACCGCCACAAAGACCTATGCAATCAGTGCAAACGGACAGGTGACAGTTGATATTCTTCCTCTTGCCGAATACACGATAGAGTTTGTTGACAAAGGGTTCTACAATCAGGATTCAACCAAGCATTCATGGAAAATGGATGTTGCAACAGACTTTTTCAGATGGACTGTAACCTGTATTAAAACATTGACTTTAAATGTGTTACAGAAAAATTCCAACCTTCCTATCGAAGTGGAGAACGGGCCGGAGGAATATCCTGAAATTGCCGTTACAGGACAGTCACGTCCTCAAAGGATACGGGTGGATGCACTAGGGGCATCCACATTCTATGTTTCTCCCGGAACACTTGATACGGTCACAACACAGGTAGATCACATAACACAGAATAACGAACTTACATTTACAACACCTCCTACTGTCGCCAAGACAATCTATCTTGACTATCCCGAATTGACATGGAAGATGGATATTGACGCAGATTTCCCTGTATCAACCAAGGCAGTAGGATTGATTGTAGACATTCACAGACAGCTTGTTCCCGAATATGTGTTCACAGGTATTACAGATGCGGACGGACAGTTTGAATCGGACGGTAAACCCGAAATGTATCCCCTGGCACCAGGATACTATGTTTATGAATGGGGTTCGGATGGCAACGATTCCGATTGGAAGTCTAATACCGAACGTATCTATTTCCCTGTCGGACATCAGAAACCGACCGAGTTCATTACGGACACCGCATTAAGAAAGGTTACGGAAAATAAGGGGTGGACGCTGGTACGCAGATATGCGGTCCGTGACGGAATCGCACCGCAAGTGGAATCACCGCTTCCGGCGAATATACCGTTCGACATCTATGCGGACAACCAGTTGCTTCTTTCCAATCAGAAGGTGAACGCACAGGGTCAGATTTCGTTCGACACGTTCGCAGGGGTAAGATACAAGTTCCAGTTCAAGGAGAACTACAACATATTCTATGCGGAAATAGCACATGTAGTCCTTCCTAATGAATTGACGGGAGGAAATTTGCAAATAGTAACAACACCGCTTATATCCCATGCCATAGCATACAACAACGTGATATACCCGTCACAGGCCATCAATACAGTACAGAACCTTACGGTGGAACTTGACACATCCAACGCTGCACTCAAACAATCGGCAGCAACGGCAACACTTCCTAAGGATATATGGCTATCTCCCAATGAAATGCGTCTGACGGGTGAACTAAAATACTTCACCAACACTCCCAACGTGTTCAATCCATATGATCATATAGGAGAAGAAGATGTGGAAAGGATAAAATTGGATTTCACGGCCAAGCAATATAACATTCCTGTAAAACTTACGGAATCGATTACAGGAGGTATTGCGGCAAACTGTCCCATAACTATTGTTTCCAAATGGAATCCCGGCATCAAATATACGGCAACAACGGGCAGCAATGGTACTGTAACCATTCCTAATGTATATTACGGAGATTATACTTATACACTTGGCGGGAATGCCGTATATGAACAGAAAACAGGTGAGGTATCGTTTCCCGTGAATGGTGTGGAATCGCCTCTTGCAACATGGACAAACTCGGTAACATACAATATGGGCGATGTGACGGTCAATATGAAATGGCAGTACAGGGAAGGACTTGTTGTCAATCTCAACGGTGGTTCGTTCTCGTTCCAGCAGGGGGATGGTGAAGCAAAGACATTTACGACTGATGCAAGCGGAAACGCCACCATCAGCGTTGTTATCGGATTGCCCGTTAACTTCACGTATAAGAACAACAACAACCTTATCGCCACCAATCCGACATTCTCGCATACGTTCGGTGCAGTAGGAGAATCCTATTCATATACCCTTATATCCAAGGTGTACACGCAGAAGATTATTGTAACGGAAAAGAATACGGGTGACAAGGCAGACGATTGTCATGTTATCCTCACGCACCAGCTTAATTCATCCATCAAGTTCGATGTACGTACAGGAACGGACGGCACCGTCACCATACAGAATGTTCCTTCCGGACCTTACAACTGGACGGCAGGTGAGAATGTTACGTATGACAGTGTGTCGGGAACGGCAACAATTCCTATTGGTGGCGGAGCGACATCCAATGACCTCAACATACAGGTTGTATATAACACAGGGCAGGTGTCACTGGAAATATGGACAAAAATCCCGGGATTCGGTGATCAGGCAAACGGTAAGATACATTCAGGACTTGCCGTTATTGTCACACAAGCAGGGAAACAGCTTTTTTCCGGCGTGACCAACGAACAGGGAAAGGTGTTCTTCACCGCATCACTGGAGGTTCCTGTCACATTTGAACTTCCCGGTTCGGCAGGAATATGGACAGGAAGCATCCCTGCACACACCTATCATGCGATAGGAGAGAATTACAAGGTTCTTCTTACAAGAAAGACAGGTACGGCCACCATAACCGTAAACAACTCCACAACGGGCGGAAAGGCGGCTTCCTGTCCTACAAGCATGTCACAGACATTGAATGGTGTTACCGTATCATTTTCAGGAACAACAAACGCATCGGGAGTATGGACCGTACCTAACGTTCCTCTTTCGGGTGGTAATTATGTGGTCAAGGCAGGAGGAAACAATATATTTACTTCCGCTTCGGGTAATATGCCAAGTAGAACTACTTCCATGTCAATTACCCTTTCGGTTGCATACCAGCAGGCGACATTCAACGTTACGGTTCGTGAGATTGTTCCGGGATTCGGTGATCAGACAAACGGGCAGTTGCTTGGAGGCCTAGGTTCGTTCAATGTGACACAGAACGGTGCAACCAAGCAATATACGGCAAACGGAAGCGGTGTATTGACCATACAGGGATATGTAGGACTTGCGTTCTCCATACAGATACCCTATTCGGGTAACTATTCCAACGGTACACAGTCATGGACACCTGCAAATACAGGTTCATCCGCCACATTGAAGTTTACGATAAGCAAGAAAGTGCGTCTTACGTTCACCAACAGCATATTCGGTCAGAATGTTACAGGCGTTGCGGTATCGGCAACAGGTGCAACCGCCACACAGACATATAACAGTAGCGGTAACAATTATGTGGATGTATATGTAGGGGCAAGACAGGTTTCGGCAACCGCATCACGTGCCGATTACAACAATAAGGCAACAGCCATATCCCAAACATCGGGAAATCTTGGTGTCGCAATGGAACCCGTCAAATACAACGTGACAATAACCGTCAAGGACGGTACATGGACGGATTGGGTTCAGAGTATAAACGGTGCGACGGTAAAACTTACCTCAACAAGAAAAAACACCGTTACCTATTCGGGAACGACAAACGCGAGCGGGCAGGTTGTGCTGAACGTCTACAAGACATCTCCTTATACGGTAAATACATCAGCCACCAATTTCACGGCTGCAAGCGGAACTCTTGGAGAAAATGCGACAGCACTCACAATCAACATGAAGCGCATATCGTTCAATAAGACCGTTACCGTACAGGTAGGAGGGAAGAACATTACGAACACGGCCGTAGAAATGATGTGTTGTGAAAACCATAAGATATTGTTCAACAGTAATACAAACGGTTCAGCACAGTTCACAGCCACCTATTATCAGGGATTACATTACATAAGCCGCATAAAACCGTGGTCAACAGCTTTCACTGCGGGAGGAATCACTTCCCAAAATTATCAGGAAATACAGTTCACCATACAGAACGGATGGAACAACGGTTCGGCAATAAGTACCGTATGGTGGAACGGAACACAGAAATTCAGCCATACTCCGGGTGGAATCACATCGGGAAACCGACTTATCTGTACGTTAAGGGTGAAGGTGTCGGACGGTTCAGTCACCTATCATGAAACACGTGACACGGCCACATGGGTGAACTGGATAAAGGCGAACCTTACGACAGGCGGCTATATCGCAATCGTCCATACCGTATGTTACAAGACGCAGGGATTCGCCCTGAACGCTTCGGAAGCGAACAGCATTGTCAATATGGGTAATTTCGGACAGTGCTCTATTCCGGGATGGTGGACACTGGGAGGAAGATATGTGTTCGTCCTTACCAATTCCCTTTCCGGCAGCGGACAGAACACGGGATGGATGGATCTTGACCTGACAAACGGCACGGTAGGAACATACATAAGAAAGGGTTCCGTATCACCGTTCACCGAAAACAACAATACGGGCGTATGGGGTTACAATCCTACCACATCTGACACGGCAGCATACACATGGAACATCAATCCGGGAACGATAAACGCCAACGGTGGAACATACCCGTACAACCATTTGAAGTGCATCGACGGTTTCAACAGCGGTATCCTTTCGGGTGCGACAGGTGTTGCCACATACTCCATGGGATACCAGACACAGACCACAGGCTCATTGGCGGACAACGGTGAGTGCTGGGGAAAGATGCTTCCCGGAAACGTGTCATGGTCTGTTTCCAAATCCGGGTACCTGTCCGCTTCCAAGGGTGCTGTCGGATTGTGGACATCACGTTACCAGGAAATAACGCTTGCCAGACAAGGTATGTTTGTGAAAATGACGTTCCGTGACACGGCACAGAACGCGACAGCCCCTGCGGGCGTTGCCGTCCAGATAACGGGTACGGACGAGAACGGTGCGTCAATAGGAACCATAAATCTTACAACAGACGCTTCAGGTTCGGCCACCTACAATGCGAAACGGTTAAAGCAAGGATCGACCGTGACATGGAAATTCAATTACAATTATGCGACCGTGGGATGGTTCGATTCGACAGGCAGCTTTACTTTACCTACAAGCATCCCCTCCGGCGGCACATACGCTGTCACCCTCTCCGTAGACCGCATCGGTGACGGAACACCCTGGGTGGAGGAGAGGGGGTTTAAAACCAGCAGCATCTGGGATGTTGGTCTTTCATCCTTAAGTGAGCAGACATCCGTTTACCCCATCCAGGACATATACAGGCGAAATATATGTGCGATCGGGCCTGCTCCCTTTGGAACACAGGCATCAGCCGCCTACAATCCTACTCCATGCCTTATTTTCGCCTATCTGATGATATCAAAATTCGGTTCGGGAAGTTCTTCCAGATGGTCTTACGTTCTATGTGAATTGTCTTCACAACTTGCTTTTGATCCAAACATATTCACCCTTTATTATAATCCAACAGGTTCCCCAATAACACGTCCGCAGGTGATAGTGGCAGGGAATAGTGTGAACATGATGTGTTCATGGAACCTGACTACCTTCATATATACAGCCGTTTCTTATAGTGACAATACATCATATTCCTTTACCAGCATTTTTGGATTTTTTACATATTACCATACCAATCCGTCCTATTTTATTTTTGAAACATATAATGATACTATTACCATGCAAGGTGACATCGACCATACTGCATGGCCTGCATACCATGCAGGAGTAATGTACCGAAACTTTTTTACCACAATCGCTACGAGCCGTAGCAGTTATACGCTTGCCTATGAATATTATTTCATAGCGGAATATAACAGTAATATGTTTGGTAGATTTTATGTTGCCTACGGTAGTTTCCAAAGTATGAAGTATAACAACACTGGTATCGATAGCCCCATCGTCGCTTCAAGTAATGTGTACAGGTTTGGAAAGGCTCTGACATCATCATACAAATTTTACATGTCACCATGTAATTATTTCACCAACACATCCCTTTTCATAGCGGAAGCCATCATGTATAATGGAAAGGATTATTCGTTTCTGGAAAGCGTAATCAGAAACAGGGATATGTTCCAGTCGGTCATATTCTACAATATACTAAAGACACAGACTGTATCCGGGATGTACATCCATCAGTATTTTTTCGACAATTTATTCGGTGTTTATTCTACACACACAAAACCCGTATCGGGAATTACGGGAAGCGGAGCGAATGCCCTGTTAGGATTGCAGTTGTGCCATCCGTTTCAGCCGGATAATACCATGACAACCCTGAATCAGTACATCACATCGGATTGCAACGATTACATAGAGTATTATAATACGGGAACACTGGTAAGCGGAAACGTGTACAACAATTATATATTTGCACACAACTTCACAGGCAACAAACCGAACTTCTACCTGTTCCTTACCCTTACCGAATTCAAGAAGGATGTGTATATCAACAATTACTCGGTATGGCAGATAGGAAGCATGGGTGTGACCGATCTGTCGTCACAGTCACCATGGAACACCCTTCTATCGGGTTACGGGAATTTCAAGTCCGTATGGAGGGTTCAGGCAAACAGCGATTTCTCGAAAATCCTGATATATATGATAAACCTTAACAATTCACAAAGGATTGGTTTGGCAAAAAATCCGGAAGGTGGAGAAGTTATCATGTACTCATCATCCAATTACTGTACCCTTGACGGAATAATAGCCGTACAAAAGGTTTCAGGTGGAACATATAAGGTAATTAGCAACCTCAATATGATAGGATGGACGGATGCAATGAGGAACAAGATCATAGGGAAACCTGTTGCCTGCATGGGATTCACGTCACGAAGGCCTGCTTCCTTTGTTTCCGCAAGCAACCCCAACGGAGATGTGGATTCAAGCAAAATCGTAGACGATGAAGAAAGGAAAAGGCTTATAGAACAGTTCAACGTACCCGAAAAGCATGCCGTTGTCATTAACCATACACTATCCGTTGTAAACAACATGTATCTGAAACAAAGTGCCGTAAACAGGGATTCAGGTGCCGATCTGATGACAGAGTTCATCATAAAGTTTTAGGAAGGATTGTAACCCTATCGGAAAATCAAAAACCGATAGGGTTACTTCTTATTTAATCTTGTGTATTAGTTGGTTCGGCAAATTTAACATCCCATACGGTCATGAATCTGCTTCCGTCTAATGTCCCATCCCATGCAGTAACCTTTGAATAATACGTTCCAAAACTTACAATCTTCTCATTGATCACAACAGCATGATGGTTGGTTACACTACCAAATACATTTCCTGTTTCCTGGACAAGAAAATCCTTTTTCTTGTTGATAGGATGCCTTACGGTAAACGCCATTTGATACAGATAATGGGATGCAAGTGACGAAATAAATGCCGAACAAATGTTAAATCTTTAAATTTTGGATGATGTTTGTTTGTAATCTTAAAATAAAACTTTATATTTGTACCATAAAACTTTAAATAATTTAAGTATGGATACAGTAAATATAAGTGTTTTGGCTGGCCACGTGAACGTTGCATCTGCTATTCACGACAGACTTTATGTATGTATAAATGCCGATAAGAACGATCTGGTAAATGAGGTGATTTCTGAATGTGGCGGACAATATATCCTGTCAAGAATGGAACAGAACGAGATAATTTCCTATCTCGAATCATTAGGATATAAAGTCGAGTGATATGGATTTGAGAGAGAAAATAAAAACTAAGGAGGCGGATTTTCACTTTGAGCCTGTTACTCTAGAAATGTTTGCCCATACTTACAAACTACATTGTGAAGAGTGTAAAAGCCTATGAAAAACGTAACGAAAATAGCCAAGAAGTCAGCCGGACTTAGCCAAAAATGTTCGATTTGTCCGCTTTTGAGAAGCTGTACTCCGGAAATAAACAGAACTTGCTTTGACAGCTTTGTGGAGGGTTTCAAGAAAGGAGCCAAGGCGGCAGAAAAGGAAATAAACAAGAAATTCAAAACAGAACATATATGAATGAATTGGAACAAGATAAAAGATATGTTTTTGGAGATATGATTATAGTAGCCACTACTGACTTTGACTTTAATCCTATCCTAAAAATTAGCACAGATGACGGAAATGTGATTGTAATGCCATCATCCGATAATAAGATAATTGTAAAATCAACCGTAGATAAATAACTATCAAAACGTATAAAATATGAATAATATAATTGTGTTTTTGATGTGGGCCCTATGGTTGATAGCTTCAATAATTCTTGCAATTATCATATTCGGTTGGCCGTTAGTATTCAAAGAAGAATGGTTAGATCTTGACAGTAATTTGATTGAAAAACTAAATAAAAAATGACTAAAGAAGAATTTAAAGCAAAGAAAGAAATTATCAATTCAAAAATAAATGAATTGAAGAACGAAATGATAAAATTAAAGAAGGAGTACATTGAATCCAATGTGAAGTATCCTATCGGAAGCAAGGTGTGTATTACTACTAATGAATCAAAACAATATGCCTATGTCAAGGATTATAGTATTGATTTTTCTGGCAATATTGAACCATTGTTTAACAAGGTGAAGAAAGATGGAACCATGTCGGAGATGGGCTTATATGTTTGGTCTTATGAATGCCCTACGATAGAACTGGTAAAGGAGTAATTGTTATGACAAAAATAATGAATTTAGGAGCACATTATGGTGAATGTATTCACTATCAAGGTATTCTCCGTTTATGTATTGCATGGCTTTACGGAAGAGAATAACGGCTAGGAAAATACCTAAGTATTGTAAACATTATAAAAAGAATAAAATATGAACACATTTTACGGAATCAGCTTTGCAATATACTTTATGTTTATCACCCTTGTATTGACCACATTCATATATGGTTTAAAAAGGGATTTTGATAAGTTTTGTGGGGCGGCAATTTTAACATTAGCCTACTTCATATTTGTAATTATTTACACAATTTTTTGTTTACGATAATGGAAAAGGTAGAAGTAGGAACCCTTGACGAGAACGAACTGTTTGAACACAGGGGTACAATCTATGAGGTTTTATATAAGACGGATTATTGTGTCCGTTGCCAATACCCGAATGACAAATACCGTTACCGGGATAAATGGAAGTATCTATATACCGAGTTTAGTTTATGGACAAAAGTTAATAAATTATCAACTACTCACAAGTCTTTAGTTTGAGGGCTTGAAAAGTCCAAGTTGATTAGACTAAACGTTAGGAGAGAATATATAGTTACCAAGGGGTGTTTGCTCAAGCCCCTTGCTCTAAGGTCAGTGATTAAACAATTCTGTGGGGTAGGAATAGTGTTACTGACGAGAAACCTCTCCATAACATTGTCGATGAGCATTTAACGGAGAAATCCGACTTATAGTAAAAATGGTTTACGTAATTAACAAACAAGGACAAGCACTTATGCCAACCGAAAGGTTTGGTAAGGTGAGAAGGCTGTTAAAAAACAGTCTAGCCCATGTTGTGTGCCGTATTCCGTTCACAATTCAATTGGATTATGACACAACAGATAATACACAGCCCGTAAGTTTGGGTATAGATGCTGGTAGCAAGCATATCGGTATATCGGCAACAACAAGTGATAAGGAGTTGTATGCAGCAGATGTGGAATTGAGAAACGATATTGTGGATAAGTTATCTACTCGTAGGGAATTAAGAAGAACTCGTAGGAGTAGACTTCGTTATCGCAAGGCTCGTTTCAATAACAGGGTATCTTCCAAGCGTAAGGGATGGCTAGCACCATCTGTTGAAAACAAAATCCAAACTCATTTGACTGTTGTAGAGAAGATACATAAGTTTCTACCGATAACCAATATCGTAGTTGAAACGGCTGCTTTTGATATACAGAAGATTAATAATCCAAGTATATCTGGCAGTGAATACCAACAAGGAGAACAACTTGATTTCTTCAATGTACGTGAATATGTGTTATTTAGAGATAATCATACTTGCCAACATTGTAAGGGTAAGAGTAAAGATAAAGTCTTGAATGTGCATCACATAGAGAGCAGAAAGACTGGAGGGGATAGTCCAAACAACTTGATTACCCTTTGCGAAACTTGCCATAAGGCATATCATAGAGGTGAGTTTAAATTAAATGTAAAGCGTGGAAAGTCTTTTAGAGATGCCGCCTTTATGGGGATTATGCGATGGAAATTGTATGATAGGCTAAAGAATATCTATCCTAATGTAAGTATGACTTTTGGTTATATCACGAAGAATACCCGTATCACTAACAATCTCCCTAAAGAGCATTATGTTGATGCAAGGTGTATCAGTGGTAATCCTGTGGCTAAACCTCTTGGGTATTATTTCTATCAGAAGAAGGTGCGTTGCCAAAACAGGCAAATACACAAGGTTAATTTCTTGAAAGGCGGAAGGAAGAAGCTCAATCAAGCACCATTCTTGGTAAAAGGTTTTAGGTTGTTTGATTTGGTTGAATACCAAAAGGATTTGTATTACATATTTGGAAGAAGAAATAGTGGTTTCTTTGATATTAGGAAGTTGGATGGGACAAAAGTGAACAAAGGCTCTATCAATTGTAAGCATTTGCGGTTGATGGCTACAAGAAAAAGTATATTAATTGAAAAACGAATGCAAATAAATTATGAAAACACTGGTTTTTGATGTAATGCTTGACGGGCGGTTTGTACATACGTTCAGATACCAATATTGCCCGTTGTTCCCGATAGACGAAGAGGAACTGGAGAAGTTTGTCACAGGCAGGCTTCCTACATTGAAAGGTAAGAATTTTAAAATAGTATTTTAATTATGAAACAGACAGTAGAAGAAGCGGCAAGGGGATATTCTAATGATTGCAGAAACAGGCAGCGTCATTGTGAACCGTACTGCATTGTTGACTTTATTTCTGGTGCCGAATGGCAGTCAAAGCAATCTCCTTGGATAAGTGTTAAGGAACGGTTGCCGGAAAATAACACAGTGGTTCTGACAAGAGGGGCTTATGGCTTCCTTATTTGCCAGCTTTCATCTTTGGGTGAATGGGAAACTGGAGCAAATGTTAATAAAGAAAGATTAGGCATTACCCATTGGATGCCCATCCCCTCTTTTGATGATATACTAGAAGCCAACAGGGATGTACTTGAACGGATTAAAGAAAAAGGAGATTAATTATGGCAATAAAATTTTTAAACAAAGAAAGGAATAAGAAATGAAAAAGTACGAGGTTTTATTTTGCGATATGGATGGAACGTTGATTGAGACAGTAAGTAGAGAGACGTTCCCGAAGGGTATATGGGACATGAAATTTAAGTTTGATGTTCTGGATGCAATAAAGAATTTGAATCCCAAAGAAATCTTTATTGTGACAAATCAAGGAGGGATAGAAAAGGGTCTGTTTCCGGAATCATTCATTTATGTAAAATGTGAGTATGTGAGTTACAGTATAATGGATTATTGCAACATTGATACGCGTTTTAAGTATTGCGGAAGCAATGACAGAAGCAACCCTATGAGAAAGCCGAATACCGGAATGCTTGAAGAACTTTTTGATAATTACAAGACATGGAAAGATTGCAGTTTGGAGGTAGAAGATTGTCTAATGATTGGTGATGCAAGCGGTCTTGAAGGGCAGTTTTCGGACAGTGACAAGAAAACAGCCGAGAATTTCGGTATAGACTATATGGATGTCAGCGAGTTTGTAAATGTTTATGGGAAAGGAGTTTGATTATGGGATTCAGTAGAGGAACAAAGCCGGGTTCAGAAAACAGAAAAGGGCATAGATGGATTAATTATCCTAACAATGCGCATAGAAAGTGTACGAAGTGTGGCTGCATGGTTGACATAACTTCTTTAAAAGGAGAAAGTGTTTTTGTATATACAGACAATAAAGGTAATAAATTGACTGAATGTCCTAATTGTATTTGATTATGGAAGTTAGTTATAAAATATTCAATTCAGAAGAATATAGTATTCGTTGCGAAGAGCGCGATATATTTTATCCAAGTAAACCTTACCCTACTGTAGAAGAGTTTACTAATAAAGGTATTGGAAAGGTGGTAGGGTATATAGATGGAGGCTTTTTTAGGAAAGATAAGTTTTTGATAGTAGATAAGGAAACTAAAAAGTTTATGAAAGTGAAAGTAAGTGATTGCGAAGTATTAGAATATTGATTATGGAAGTAAAAAACGGAATAATAATTGATGGAGTGCTGCATGAAATGAGTGAATCGTTCAATATAGATTTCGATTGCAGTAAATGTTCATTGCGTAAGGAATGCAATGAGTGTAAGATGGAGTATAAAACATATTTGTGCAAATGTGACAGGTTGTTTAGTTTTTTGTCAGTCGTGGTAAAGTAACAGAGATTAAGATAGATAAGGAGGAATAACTATGGGATTTACAACACCGTGTTTCATACGCAAAAATACTGCTAATATTAGAAATAGATTAAAAGAACTTGGCTATTATTGTAATCCATATTTAGGTTGGAATAATCTATTTACTTGTGTATTTGGAGTTAATTCGGTTTATTCATTGGACGATGATGATATAAATGGTCTTAAAGAAATATATGGTCTTATTGATTGCGGAACAAATGAAGAACTTTTCCTGGCTATCGCTGCATTGAGGGATGATAGTAACTACATGCAGTGGTTTATAGCAGATTCCATTCTTAGCGTTTCTTATGACGATTCTATTGGTAACGATCATTATTTCACAGAGCCAAAAGGCATTATGTTCTTTTGGGATGAAAATTGGGATAATGCAACTATTATTTCAGGACGTTATCACAAAGCTACCGTAGACGAACTGATTGAACACTTTAAAACAAAGGAGGAACAACTATGACCGAAGAACTTGTAACATTAGAAACTGCGAAGTTGCTGAAAGAGAAAGGGTTCAATGAGTATTGTAAAGATATTATTAAAGAAGACGATAATCGGATAATGCAATCTGTGTTCCGAACAAATAAGAATTTGCCAAAATTGTGTTATAGTCGTCCCACTCAATCCGTTGCACAAAAGTGGCTACGTGAAATAAGAGGTGTGTATGTATATGTAGAACCTGTTATTGGAAAAAGATGGACGCTTTCTTTTTGTGATTTCAATGTTCCAACAGAAGAAAGCGACTGGATGGAGAACGAAATAAACAAAGGGAATGGCTATAAAGTATATGTCACCTACGAAGAAGCACTGGAAGCAGGTTTACAGGAAGCATTAAAACTAATATAGAATGGGCCTTGGGCGGCCTTGTAAAACCCATAGAAATGACGAAAAATGAAAAGAATAGTTACTGTCCAAGACATGATTGACGAACTAATGTTAGTTGTCAATAAGGATGCTGAAATAAATATCGTAATGAATACAGGAGATTATCAAACTGAATACATTCCTGATCTATATGATTTTTCTGTCATTGATTTTACTGATGTACATCCTGATGATGGAAACTCGGAAAATAAAGTGGTAATAGAAATGTTTCGTTAAAAGAGAAATAAATAACGCTCAAAACAGGATAAAAATGAATACAACTTTTGAAAAATCGGCTAATAGTACCGATGAATGGTACACACCGAAAGAAATTATAGACGCATTGGGTGAATTTGATTTAGACCCATGTGCTCCGGTAGCCCCCTTCTATAAAACAGCAAGTGTCATGTACAACAAAAATGACGATGGATTAAAACAGGAATGGAAAGGACGTGTTTGGTTGAACCCACCTTATTCCCGTCCTCTTATAGAATGTTTCGTTAAACGGATGGCAGAACATGGAAACGGCATTGCTTTACTTTTCAATCGTTGTGATTCAAAGATGTTTCAGGATGTGATATTCGAGAAGGCAACGGCAATGAAATTCTTGCGTAACCGAATCAGATTCTTCCGTCCCGATGGAACTCGTGGGGATTCTCCTGGCTGTGGCAGTATTCTCATCGCTTTTGGTGAGGATAATGCAGAAATATTGAGAAACTGTGATATTGCAGGTAAGTACGTTAGAATCAATTAGAATGACAAAAAAGATGAATAAGGAAGAATTTTTAGGCAAAAGATACGCCATTGATTTAAAGCTAAAAGAATTGAATGGAGAAAAAGAACAGTTGGAAAAGGAATACATTGAATCCAACCAAGTATTCCCTATTGGAAGCAAAGTCTGTATAACGGTCCCGGCTCATGAAAGGAACAATGAAAGGATATTGGTTCCAGAAGCGAAGAAGCTAGCCTATATTGCAGATTATGAGATTGATGATAACGGAGAGGTTGTCCCCTCTTTAAGACAGTTGGATTACAATGGGGGCATGTCAGCAATACCTTTATTTGTTAATTTAAAGAAGGCTATAATTGAAGGCATTAAGGAACAAATATGAATAAGATAGAAAAATTGGCAGGACAATATAATGCCGCCTTTACTTGTTTAACAGTAATAGAAAGTGAATTGACCAAAGAATGTCAGAAGTACGTTTCGTGGGATACCGTTCAAGTAAGCATTACTGGTGGCGGTGCTCCCATTGTAAAAGCAAGGAATGAGATAGATGCCGTTCCTTTGGAAGATTTTGTAGACCATGTTAATAAACATGGTAATATGACAGAATCCGCCTACGGACATTTGGCTTGTATTTGATTTAAAACAATAAAATTATGGCTATTATAGGAATTGACTTTGACGGAACGGTCGTGACACACGACTTTCCCAAAATCGGCAAGGACATAGGTGCCGTGCCTGTATTGAGAAAATTGGTTGATAACGGACACAAACTTATCCTTTTCACCATGAGAAGTGATATTGATGAGGTGACTTCCGATGATTACAACATACACAAACAGGGAGGAAAATATTTGTCGGAAGCCGTACAATGGTTTACGGACAACAACATTCCCCTGTTCGGTATAAACGAGAATCCTGAACAGCATACATGGACACTATCACCCAAACCTTATTGTCACATATACATTGATGATGCGGCATTGGGATGTCCGTTGAGATATGATATAAACCTATCAAACAGAGGGTTTGTAAACTGGAATAGAGTGGAATCACTTTTAATAAAAAGGCAATTGATATAAACAATTTTAAATTATATATCGCCCGTGACGAAGGCAAATGGGATGAAGGTGTACAAACAACAGGGGAACTAAACCTGTTCTATGACACTCCAGAACTTCTGTTTGATGTGGGAAACAGGATATCATACTGGGGAAATGCCCGTAAGATAGCACAGATTCCATCATACATGTATCCGCAAGTCAAGGATAAGGAGTGTTATGTTTTTGATGATATTAAGCCATACAAAGTTTTTAACCCATGATTTACTACAAGATAACCGACAAGGAAAGTGATTTGTACAAGAAACTGTATGAACAAAGAACAATGGAACTTGAAGTACATAAACAGAATCAAGTGATACTTGCAAAACTGATACCCTACAAATGGGATATCTATTCGGGACATCGTGACAACTCTTTCAGTAGGATTCCACGATACTTCGGATTCAAGTTTGAGAATCCCGAAGAGGTGGACATGAAAGTGTGGAAGCGTGATTCCAACCATCCCGAAATATTCATTCCTAACAAGAGAACGAAAGCAGGAAAGGAAATGCAAAAGGCGATTTCCAATCTCAAATGTTTCAGTTTCATGAAGATCATGGATATACTTGATATAAAGGACTATTGCAGACATTTTGCTATTCCCACCCTTGAAATAGCAGATGACACTGTTCTTGTATCAGTGGATGATAGACATAAACTCACGCAACAAGATGCGATAATGATAACAATGGACGAATTCTTCAATATCCTTCGTTCGGCAGGATTTACCATAGAATAATTCATTATCTTTAAAATAAAAACACGTTATGGAAGTTAAGACAAAATTCAACATTGGCGATACCATCTACTTTATGTACGACAACAAGGTATGCAACTCGTCCGTCCGTTCGGTATCCGTATGGATAGGAAAGGAATCAACGGATATCAAATATTACATAGACCGGGATAAGGGCAGAATACCGATAACAGAAGATGAGTCCTACGCTACCAAAGAAGAACTGATTGCATCCCTGTAAAAATGAGGGTATTTTCTTATCTTTGAGCAATAGAAAGATATTTTATCTCTAATTGCGCAATGGAAGATAAGAATAAAAAATTAATCAGAATCAATGACTGTGGCCCCTATTTCCTGGGGGATGGCGGTAACATTTATGACACCACCATATTCAAGCAATTTTTTGAATCGGATGATTCACGTGTGCTTGGATGGGCGGAGAACGTATATGACAAGCTGGAGAATGCCAACATTCTTCCGGCTTTCATACGTAAAAAGGATAATGAGGATTTCCGCGCATTATGGTTTACCGTGGCGAAAATGTTTGCCTTCATAACCATATATGCACGGCAATTCAATAAGATTGGCACGAACAAGATCCTGTTTGAAGCGTTTATCAATAACAAGGGTCTTGTTACCAATCTTGTCGATTCACAGGAACAGATGGAATACCTGTTCAACAACTACCTGGAAGAATATGCCAAACGTGGCAAACTCGATATTGTCGGCATGTCGGGCGATATTCTCGGTGAGTTCCTGCGTCTTATACGATATTCCGACAAGGACGAGTTCATATTCGCTTTATTGCAGCCCGAAAACACGGGATGGTGTCTTGGATGGTCCTCTCCTACATGGGAGAAAACGCAGCTTGTCGCAAACGTCACCAAGGCATACGAGTTCACAAAGGATATTGTAGATATATCCAAATATCCGCTTCTTGGAAGCAGCTTCGTATATCCTGTACAGGACCGTGACGGGAACGATGATATTGTAAACGGTATCACATTTACAGGGCAGCAGCCTGTCGGCATAGACGGAACGCAGGACCTGTCCAAACTGATTGTGGTTGACCCGAACCTTTCCTACGAAATAAGTTTCTTTCTGAAAAAGGCTTCCGATGCACCGTCACTTGTCAAATTCGGTATTGTGGGGTATAATGAGGACAAGACACAGACGTTCGAGATGCAGGTCATGGAAAACGGTGGATGGGCCGCACAGGGAAGCAATATGTTCCATACGGATGAATACCTTGAACTTCCCAATGACAACATGTATTATTATATACGTGGAATCCTTTTCTCTACAAACGAAAGATATTACAACGCTCCTGCACTTACGTTCCCTTCGGGAAGGGCACTGTCGCTTCCGTCGGATGTAAGATACATAGCCGTACAGATTATCCAGGAACGTTCATCCGTTGACGACACCTATGTATATCTGTATGATTTCAAGGTAAAGCCATTATATCTTCCTTTCTCACAGGGGTATTTTGGTGAAAAAAATATCATAGCGACTTATTTCAAGAACAACTCCTATCAGTCAAAGGATTCTCTTGACGAATATACCAAGAACTTCCTTGTATCGTACAAGAACGTATTAGGAAGTGAGATAATCCCGTTCTATGAAGGAGAGAAGGTCTACAATATCTGTTTCAAGGTATTCTCAACCAAGTACATCTACTTACAGGATGCCACAATAGACATATTCGGTCAGTCATTCAAGACGGATGTAAACGGTGAGTGTGTTGTACAACTTCCCAAAGGTGAGTTCGTATATACGGTAACAGCCAAGGAAGAACAGTTCCAGCCCTATAACTCCGTTCTTAATGTCAATCAGGACACGGTACAGTACGTTCAGATATTGGGCGATTCATTCCAATGGACGGTGACATTCCAGGTAACGGGTGTTGATGATGTCCCGTTACAGGGTGCTGCCATCACCATGAACAATCAGACACAGATAACAAGTGCAAGAGGTATCGCATTTTTCAATGTATTCAAGGGCGATTACTCCTACAAGGTATCGGCAGACGGTTACTATGATTTGGAGAAGAATATCAATGTACAGGCCGACACGTTGGAAAACGTACAAATGGAGGAAGTTCCATACAAGAACGTTTCATTCCGTGTGCGTGATGGCGTTGAACCTGTTGTGGGTGCCACCGTTGTTGTGAATGTGGAGAATGTGGATCAGACAGGAACAACCAATGTAACGGGTGTTGCAACAGGATTTGTAATGAAGCCCGGCACATATTCCTATGTCATATCCAAATCGGGATACATAACCCAAAGAGCCGAGTTTACCATACAGGACAATGCGGTCATTGATGTTAACATGCAGAAGGTTCCCAAATACAACGTTACATTCAATGTAACCTACAATGACCTTCCGCTTGAAAATGCCTTTGTCACATTCAATAACGTAACGCTTAGTACAAACAAGCAAGGGCAGGTTACGTTCTCAGAAATAAACGGTACATACAACTACACCGTTTCCAAGGATGATTTCATTGACGAAACAGGACAGGTTACCGTCAATAATGCCGATACTTCCAAGACGATTGCCATACAGCCTAAAATGTACAACCTTTCATTCCATGTCGTGAATGGCGTGAATCCCGTTGTAGGTGCATCCATCATGGTAGGAACGGAAACAAAAGTAACGGATGATAAGGGGGATGCCGTATTCGTTCGTCCATCTGCAACATACAACTGGACCATTACCGCTCCGGGAATGTACAAAAAACAGGGATTCACTACCGTAAACAAGAAAGATACGCTTGAAACGGTTGACATGATGTTCGTTACCTATGATGTCACATTCGTGGTACGTTCAGCAGGACAGCCGTTAAGAGGTGCTTCCGTAATACTTGATTCACAGGAACTTGTAACGAATACCAACGGGCAGGTTATATTCAACAAACGTGCAGGAGAATATGAATATTCGGTATCTGCGGAAGGATTTACAGGACAGGACGGAATGATAACCGTTACAAATGCCAATGTACAGCAGAATATCGAACTTACCATGATAACAGGTGATCTTACTGTCAAGGTGGTAAACGAAAACAATATTGCCATTCCCAATGCAACCGTTACAGTCAACAATGAAACCAAATCAACCAATGTAGAGGGTGTTGCAGGGATATGGACACTTCCACCCAAGCAATACAACTATGTTGTTACAGCACCTGACTATGACGACAAATCGGGAGTTGTGACCGTATCAAAGGATGGAACGGATCTTACCGTACAAATGAAACTCTCCGTTGCTCCTACCTATGACATTACATTCAACGTATATTCATCGGGAGCATCCATATCCAATGCACAGATATACATAGAAGAAGAACTTGTTGCCATCACCAATTCATCGGGTAATGCCATGATAAAGCGTGAAGCAGGGCAATATACCTATCGTGTGGTTGCAGACTATTTTGAGCCTTATTCGGGAACGATAACCGTTGTGACCCCACAACAGGTCAACGTGAACCTTATCCGTCTTACATCCACCGTAAAATTCGTTGTAAAGGATATTGATACATCAGACTTCATCGCCAATGCCGTTGTATTGTTCAACAATGAGGTTCAGAACACTAATTCATCGGGAGAAGCTACGTTCCTGAATGTCGTACAAGGACAATCTTTAAGTTATGTAATTACAAAACTTCCTCCGTACAAGAATGCACAGGGCACTATCCTTGTAAACGAGATGAAAATGACAAAAGAGGTTTACATGGGTGAGATAACCTATTCCACATTCTTCAATATCAAGGACCCGTCGGGAAATGCAATGAAGAATGTTTCGTGTCAGATAGGAAGTTTCAGTGCCATAACAGGTGAGGACGGTACTGCGGTAATTGAAGGATTAAAGAACGGCAATTATGAATACAAATGCTTTACCAACGGTTATGAATCGCTTTCGGGAGAGGTTGTCGTATTCAATCAGAACGCTTATCTCAACCTTATCATGTACAAATTGAAGGCAAACATCCTTGTTACCGTCAATGATGCTCTCGGGCAGCCTGTATCGGGTGCTTCCGTTACATCGGGAGATATTCATGGTGTAACGGACAGTGCAGGACGTACCACGTTGAGCGTTGATGAGGGTACATATACGTTCATTGTATCGCAAGACAGTTTCCTTGACGAAACGTTCAACATAACCGTCAGCTCCGGCGATGCAGTGGAACAGACGGTGACATTCCAGGACTGTTGTTCCATTGATATACAGTTGTTGCAGCCCGGACGTATCACACTTCCTATTCGTGACAATTTTTCGGGAACATCGGGAGCGTTAAGGGTAAAATGGGGTGATGGGTCAACAACATCAGCCATATCATACCATGACTATGCAGAGAACGGTGTATACCGTATTGTTTTCAATTACAACAATACGGACAACGTTCTTTACTGGTCATCTGATTTTTATGCGAACGCATTGTTCAAATCCTCACTTCTTCGTGTTGTATCATGGTTTTTATCCAAGTCTACTGTCATGGAGAAAGGCGGATTCAAGGATTGCACCGCACTTATGAGCCAACAGAAGTGGAACCGTTTCAATATCCGTGGTACTGCGGAAGAAATGTATATGGGATGTACGGCCCTTACAGGCTATCCGGCAGGAAACCTTGGGTTTGCAACCTCATGCAAGCGTATATTCCGTGAATCAGGGATGGCTTCTACCGTAAACCTTAGTGACGTGTTCCAGGATGTGACAGCTTCCGATTTTTCAGAAGCATTCTACGGATGTAACATAATAGGGCTGACAGGTTCGTTTCCACAAACAATATCCCTCTGCATAAGTGTCTTTGAAAGCTGCCTTTCACTTGTCAACGTTGCAGTGGATATATTTGCAGGATGTAAGCCTTCAATCGTTACAAGGGCCTTTGCCCTTTCCCGTGTTGAAAGTACGGTAAGCATGAATATAGCGACATCGGGTGACGCTTCCTATTGTTATTACGGATGTACTTCACTTTCCCGTATGGTGACACGTACCATTTCATCCACGGGAAACGTAAATCTTGCGCATATATTCGACAGTTGCCCGTCACTTGTGTCAACTGTGAACGTAGAGATATTCGATTGTTCCACAACCAATTTCTCCTATGCGTTCTATGGATGTACCAGACTGAACAGTCTTGAAAACATCATACCGTTACAGGGGGTTACAGGAACGGCCGATTACGCATTCTCTCTTACAGGCATCGTTACCATACCGTACAACATATTCACGGGAATATTAGGTAAGGATACGCTTCCCGTAACGTTTGCACATGGGTTTGAGGGATGCAGTGTCCTTACCTATATAGGAGGAAGTGACATTGATAACAACGACTGGACACGCTCACCGTTCTATAATACGAATATTACGGATATGAGTTACTGTTTCCGTAACTGTACGATTCTCAAACAGAATCCCATGATGTTCAACGCTTCCGACAGTGTGGAGGATCATTCCTATCTTGGTATGCCGATATGGACCTGTACCAAATGGGATTACGCTTTTGAGGGATGCACGGTGTTCGGTGACAATATAAACCCCTCTCCTACACTTAGAATAGAAGGAGCGGAATACAAGATGTGGAACATACACAATATACAGGGCAGTCATGCGCCCACAGAAGCGGTGGGATGCTTCCGTAACTGTGCAGCACTTACAGACTTCTCTGTGATACCGTCAACTTGGAAATAAACAACTAAAACGTATCAGAATATGAACAGAATCAATTTCAACAGAAACATTTTCCTTGAAAAGGAGGAACTTGTAAACTTCCAAAAATTCCTCATGGGAACGCCCATGTTCAAGGCGTTGCTCACCGCAACGGCATCATTCGGACTTGTGACAAACAACCCGTCAAAATTTGATGCGGACCTACCTTCTGCGGGCATTAAGGTAAATGACCCGTTCCTGGTGGAGAAAGGCTCGCAAACAGGTACATTGAAGGTAAATTCGGGAATGGCGGTTGATCCGTCAGGAAACATCATTAACCTTGAATCCTTTGTTGACAATATATCCATTCCAAGTGACGGCAACTATTATTGGTTGGCCGTAAAATACGTGGAGCGTAACTTTGAGGACGGATATGTGTCTATAAATCAGAAAGGTGCCGTTACGGGAACAGTTGATTTCAGTGGTAAGGTAAGAGGACAGTCTGGCAAGACACCCGTGTCCATACGGTTTGTCAAGGATGATGGTTCAGAACCGTTGAACAAGGGTACATACGAGATTGTGCAGATTGTGGATTCAAACAACCTTATTCTCACATCCAACATCACGTTTGAAGCGGAAACCAACCTGCGTGTGATAGTGTTGGGTACATTGCCGCTTGGAAAGGTGTTCACGGATGATCAGTTGAACGGTCTGTACACCTATTCACACTATCAGTTCGACATGATACGGGAGGAAGAAACATCGGTTGCTCCTGCAAAGGATGATAATCAGTTCTTCATTTCACGTGTCAAGAACGCTTCGGGAATTGTTACGATAGACAATTCAATCCAACGTGAATACTGGACATTGGCCAATTTCATTTCACAGAACAAAGGATAGGAGGTTGACATGAAACTCTATTATACCACAACTGAAAAAAGTATGGCGGAGCAACAGAATCCGTCAAAATCACTCGGAGGATATCAATCGTCCTCCGAAGTATTGAATGACGTGATGGGAAACCTGTTTTCCGATATATCACTCAATATGATGAAAGACGGTAAATCCACGTTCCGGGCCATTGTCCTTGTGAATGATTCGGATGCCGAATTGAAGAATGTTACATTATGGTTTTCCAATGGCAGCGATAACAAGGAAGCACCCGTACAGGGATTGTTCTTCATAGGGGCTGTCGAGATGTACAAGAATGAAAAGGACGAATGGATAACATCATCCATCCCCAATGAATCATCCCGTCCTTACAGCATCAGCTTCTCGGAAGCGACAGAGGAGTATCCTGTTACGATAGGTGATTTGCCGTCAGATGCTCATGTATGCCTGTGGATAGAAAGGAAGATTGACAAGGAAGCATGTAAGACCGATTACGATACGGTTGCCGAACAGATTCCCGAAAATCCCCACAGATGGAGAGAGGTTGAAAAGGAAACCGAAGAAAAGATTGAACTGAACATTACTTGGGATGATTAAATAACACCTTTTCTTTCATTTCCATGTCCCGGCATTGATTCATGTATTGGATTGTGCCGGGCTTTTTATTTCGGCAATTACCTATTGAAAACCAATGAATTGTACATAAAAATAGGAGGTGATTTTTAAACACCAAAAACATCAATTTTCTCTATATAATAGTATGAACTTACACCAATGTCCGCACTGGACATTTTCAGTGCCAAGCCCTGAAACTTGCGACATTCATACGGTGTAAGTTCATTACCGTTTTGCAGGAAAACGGAAGGTAGAACCTTAAACCTGTTTCCGTATAGACGGAATAGGAACTTCGGTTTTTGGTGGTAGGGCTTACTCCTATTGCATATAATATAATTAAGGTATAGGATGGATGATGGGTACTCCTACTGAATAAAAAATAGAAAAAAGGAGAATAAAAAGAATTTCCCGTGTCGCCCGACACGTCCAGTTTTCTTATAACTCCAAATATAACCCAGCGAGTTATGTATGTTAAAAAATTATAGGGTTTTCGTTTGAAGATGGGTTTTATTTTGAAACGTAGGTTAAATAGCGTATCTTTGCAGTGAAAGATAAGATATGTTAGTTTGGTTTTATCTTTTGATAATATAAAAAATAACTTAGATTTTGTTTTCATAATGGAAGAGGATCGCTTGCGAAAGTCATTCTCTTTTTTTATTTTTGTATTCAAATATTAAAAATTTAAGCTATAACAATATGAAAACAGAATCAATTAATATAACATATCAATTTTTTTTAGTAACAAACTTCTTCCTAACTTACCCAACAAGGAAGGGTAACAAAGGAAATTCAAATAACTACCTAACACGCGATTACTTCTATGGTAATCGTTCCTGCCTGGAAGATTCAATCAAAGCATATACTCAACTTGGAAACCGTGCTATAAAAGATACTGTCAAATTGTTTTTGGATGGCGGTTTCATTGAACGTAAGGAAACCAAAAGAACAGGTGTATATTTTCTGATAAACATTGGGAAAATACGTGGGTTGTGCGATAAAATGTTTAAAAGAAGCGCACATATATTAGTTAATATTCCTATTGATAAGGCTTTTGTAAGATATACGGCTATTTGCGGAACGAGCGAGTTCAGTACAATGGATTGGATTTATTATCAGTGGACATTCAGAAGGGATAATTTCCTAAAAAGCGAAAAGAATGTCAAGGGGTATGCCGGATTCTATCTATCTCCAAAAACCATAGCAAGACTAATGAGAAATGAAGGTCTTGTGTGGGTAACCGATTCAATCATAAAGTATTTCTTTGAAAAAATGGAGAAGTTTACAGATGGTGAATTTTACCGTGAATCAATTGGAAGGCAATATTCTCGCCAATGGTATAAGACAATCGAGAAATATCCTGCACATAAACTTAGAGGGATTCATGGAAATAAGATGATAACCAATATTCCTTCTAAAAAATTCATGCTGTCATTGATTTATAAAAATACACGGCAAGGTGATTCCCGTAAGGGCGACATTGCATTACAGAAAAGCAAGGGTGTCAGTTGTAAGGAAAACAAACTTGTAAACCGTCACACAAAATTATGTAAATTACTGAAAACCAAAAACTTGTCTGATATAAAAGATTCCACTGATTACTATTGGAAAGTGTTGAGTGCTCCTTCCTATCGTATGAAAAAGAAAAAGGTTTTTTTGGAAAGGAGCCTTGATATACTTGAATCCCGTTACGAACGTAAACAGGAGGAAAGACTTGCTGAAATGCTTGAAAATCATTCCTATGCAGACAAGTTCTTCGGCTTAAGCAAGTTCAAGTTCAAGCTAAAGTACCGCAACTACTATACAGAAAAAGAAGAAACTTATACCGTATTCAAGGATGATGACGGTATTCTGAAAGAAACGTTCTCCGATGCAAGATGTATCGGGCGCAGACACTATAAAATCATAGACGGTAGACGTGTCTTGGTACGAAAGGTATTTAAATGTGATGTATCGGGTGGCTATATCATAGATAGGGAGGAATACATATCCCGTTCCGTTCTGAATGACTTTAAATTCGTTCACTATACACTTTATGGAAAGAAAAAGAATAGGGCAACATATAATTTTGAGAAGGAGTTTGTGGCATGATTTCAATAGAGGATTTCAAGAAGATAACCGAATACCTGTTTGAATGGTGTTCCCCCACGGGATTCAGCAAGGAATGGTCACGCAAGGAAGATGAAAGAATAGAGAAGTTTCTGGGAACGTGCAATATTGACAGCACGGTTCTTTTATTCGAGTTCATGTCATGGGTATTCCTGGAGAGGAATAGGATAAGGAAAGGAAGTTTACCCTCTATTACACACCTTACAGGAGTAAGGGCTGCACAAAGATATTTTGCCGATACGGAAGAAGCAAGGAAAATAAGGTACTTCAATCAAAAGGATATATATAAGAGAGGATGGACCAATCCTATAAGGGAAATATCTGAAAATGTGTTCAACAAGGAGTATTTCAAGAAACTTAGAGATAGATTCCGTTCAACGGGAAGGCTCGCTCTATGTGCCGAATATTTACCGTATATATTTGATTCAAAGGATTGTAGGGGATGTGAACTTGCAAGTATCTGCCAAAAGATGTTGTAAAACATAAAAGTCTTTTTATAAAAAAGTGCTTAGTTTTTATGGGATTCTCAAAATGAATCCCTATTTTTGTTTCCGAATTAAAAACTTATAGTTATGGAAACATTTAATCAATCGGTAAAACTTGTGAATCCCGTGGATGATTTTCCTGCAATGGCGGAGGAATTGTACGGACTTAATTTTATGGGAGAAGTTAATGTAGGAAACATAGAGGTATTTTGCGTGAACCACGAATGTGAACCTCTTCTTTTTCATTTGACAAATTATGTAAGACTTGATGATCGTTCTATTATATATGATATAGCCCAGTCTTTACCCCATGTGGTATGTTCATATAATGAGGATCACTTTGTTGTGGCAGCCATTCCTAGCATACATGCCGTGGTAAAGAACAATATGACATTACGAGAATTTTGCAGAATGAATGCGTGTACCGTTCCTTCCGATAAGAATATAAAGCGATACACGTTCCGTGTGCAGGCTGATCCTGAAACGCTTTATTTCCTTTACCGTCTTGTTGGGTTTTCAATTGGAGCAGGAGAGATAATGAAAAAACCGTTCCTGTGCGAGTATGTGACCCTTAACGGGTTGCAGATAAGGGATCTTCAACTTTCATACGAGAGAGGGTTCTATGTTTCTTCTTTCAATTTAGAGAACATTATTCTGAAAATGAATGAAATCGTTTTCGGGAACGGTGAACGTGTGGAATGGGAAGAATAACAAAAGAAGTCCGTCCGTGCAAGTCTTGTGGCGATTCCTATCTGATATATGATCATAACAAATGGCTGTGCCGGGATTGTGCAAGAAAGAGGAAGCAGGACAGAGTAAGGGAACTTTCTGGAAGAAGTGATTTTAATGACCTTAGAGATGTTTTCAGAGAGATATGGAATGAACGTCCACACTATTGTCAAAACTGTGGGAAATGGCTAGGAAACGAGCCGAAAGCCATATTTTTCAGTCATATAAAGTCACGTGGCGCACATCCCGAACTTGCATACGAAAAATCAAACATATTGTTATATTGCTCTGAATGTCACCATAGGTGGGATTTTGGAGATAGGACGGAAATGAAAGGAAATAAGGAATGAACAGTGTAATAGGAAGAATATATGCAGGATATCCCATAAACAAATTACCCGATAGGGATATATGGCAGTACGTTATTGAATATGAAAACAGTTATGGGAAACTGTCAAAGATGTTTGTGTCACAGAAAGGTTCTTATCCCGAAGATACACATCATCCTATAAGATTCAGATTCGATTTGGTAATAGAAGCAATTCCCAAACAGAACCCTAGTGAATTTGGTCCACGGCATTTCACAAACGTTTATGTGACAAATGCGGTGCCGTTGTATAGTATAGAAGAGATTGAATATGAAAAGCGGTTTATTGAATCAAGAAAGTCATGAAATACATATTAGTAAGATTGGAGAATAACAATCAGCCTAAATGGAAACCTAAAGAGGTAAGGAAACTTAGGGTGATACGGGAAACGGAAGAGTTTTATGTGGTGGACGATGGAGAACCAGAACCCTCCCTATATTCAAAATCAATTGTCAAACTCGAAAATGTAATAGAGGAATGAGAATCAGAATACCAATGGTGTCACCCGATTTGAGTAATTGGGAGGACCCGAAGAAAAGACAGACAATAGTGATGAAAGTAATCGGAACAACCGAAGATGCCTTCTTAGTGATAGACGGATGGGATAACGAAACGTATCATTATCCCAAAGACATGGTATCGGAAGGTGATATCATCTTGGAGGAAGGAGATGAGTATGGAACCGTTTGAGATTCTTGAAAAACTTAGGGATGTACTTGATTCATACAATTGCGAAACGGTCGTAAAGGCCCTGGACGATTACTTTGAAACAGGGAACACGGATGGATTAGAAGAGAAGATAGATGATTTGATAAAGACAACTTCCATACACAAGTTTTTCTATTCATTCCAAACACGTGATGGAGAGTACACAATCAAGAAACGTCTTATTGAAGCATTCATAAAACGACTTGACGAAAGCGGCAATCCTATTATTGAAATAAATCCGATAGAGGATTCCGCGGCACAGTTCAAAAACAATCCTATCAAGAATCTTGTGATGATATACAGCAATGAAGAATCAAGGGATTGTGAGTATGAGAAATTAAAGATAATGATGTTATAAACATGAAAAGAGTATTAGTATTAGAAAAAGCAACCACATCGGGAATCGTTCAGTATTTGAACGAGAACTTTACAAAGAAGAACGGGCAGGAATTTAACCGTAATGACCTTACATGGTTTATCAAGGACGGACGTTTGCCACGATACCTTGGTAATTTCGAGATAGTAAAGAACAATGAAAACAAATACTGCACACTGAATGTATATGACATTTGGCAGATAATTGAAGAGGATTAATTATGCAAACAGCACAGAAATATGTAATTTTTTTTGATATTGAGTCAGGGGGTATTCCGTCAAAAGATAAACTTGCTTTCTATGATGTTCCCCTTATAGAAATATCATTCGTGGTAGTTGATATACTGAAACTGGAAATAGTGGATAAGGTGGAAATCACATTCCCGTATATGTATTTTGACAACCTAGAATATTCCATGCAGGCGCAGGAAGTCCATGGTATCACTCCTGAAATGCAAAAATCAAAGGCTGTCACATTGAAGGAAGCGCATAAACAGATGAAAGACATGTTTGCCAAATACAAGAATCCTAGATTGAAATGTACGTTATGCGGACACAATTCGGTAGGATTTGATACTCCGTTCCTAAAAAATTTCTTTGAACACATGAATGACAATTTGGACAATTACGTATTGTTCAACGTAGATACAATGATGTTGGCGCAATGGGCAGCTTTGGAACAGGAAAACTACAAATTGGGAACATGTACCAATTTGTATGGAATAGAACTTGTGGACGCTCACCGTGCTTCTACCGATACGGAAGCGACAGCGAAATTGGGAATTGAGTTTATCAAGAAGTTACGTGGAGAAGGTGCTTCCGTTTCGGAAGGAGGAAAGAAAATCCGTTATCGTGAATCGTTTCAAATTGAAAAATAATGAATGTACTAAGTTTGTTTGATGGAATGTCGGGAGGTCAAATTGCACTTACCGAACTTGATATTCCAATAGATAAATACTATGCTTCGGAGATTGACAAATATGCCATGCAGTTTACCATACAGAACTTTCCTGATACGATACAGGTAGGTGACGTAAGGGAACTTGATATAAACAAACTCGATAAGATAGATTTGTTAATCGGAGGAAGCCCGTGTCAGTCATTGTCTATGGCCGGAAAAAGAAAAGGTCTTTCAACAAAGGAGGGGATAGAGATTTTCGATTTGGAAATGTACCTTGAACTGAAAGAAAACGGTTTTGAATTTGAAGGACAATCCTATTTGTTTTGGGAATACATTCGTATTTATAACGATCTTCTTGAACGTGGTGACAATCCTAAATTCTTTCTTGAAAATGTAGAGATGGGAAAGAAGTGGGAGAGCGTGTTCAATGATATATTGGGAAGAAAGGGTATTCATATCAATTCCGCACTTGTATCGACACAAAACAGAAGGCGCATATACTGGACGGATATCCATGACGATATTCCACAGCCGGAAGATAGGGGTATATTGTTAAGGGATATTCTTGAAGAAGAGGTTGATGAAAAATATTTCTTGTCTGACAAGATGATTGAATGCTTGAAGGGTAGGGTAAAGACGGAAAAATTCAGTCCTGTCCAGTTCAGCCCTATCAAGTTTCCGTATGAACAAAAGGCTCGCACAATAAATACAAGATTGTTCAAGATGGGTGACAATGACAATTACATACAGGTGGATAATGATCCGATATGTGTTGCGATGCAAGGGCGTGAATCAGCCTGCCTTACTCCAAAAAGAACCGAATATGGAAAACAGATAAGAAAGGAATATGAAGCCGGGATTGTAAAGGAACAGAGAAAGAACATCCAGCAGCTTGAACCTAGGGAAGATGGAAAAACCAATTGCCTTACAACCGTACAAAAGGATAATCTGATAATTGTTTCGGGAACGATACGTACATTTAGAGGAAAACATTTCCGTGAAATAAAATCGGGCAAATCATGCACACTGATGGCAAGGGCTAGAAATGACGGAAACGCACAACCATGCGTTATAATTGGTACCCCTAATATTGCCGATATTACAATTCCAAACAAATATATAAAGAAAAATATACGCAGTATAGACGATAAGGCTCATACATTACTTGCTACATCACACAAGGGAGCAATGGTAAACGGTATGACGCTAGTTGATAACGGTAATTTTCGTATTCGTAGGCTTACCCCAACCGAGTGTGCACGGCTTCAAACCGTTCCCGAATGGTATGTATGGGATGGAATATCCGACACACAGCGTTACAAGATGTTAGGTAACGGGTGGAATATAGAAACAATAAAACATATCTTTAAATATATTGAAAAATGAACGTATTGAGTTTATGTGACGGGATAGCTTGCGGACGTATCGCACTAGAGAGAATGGGATATAGAGTAGACAAGTATTATGCAAGCGAAATAAACGAACCGTCTATCAAGGTTGCACTGGATAATTACTCCGATATAATTGAATTGGGTGATATAAAAAATTGGAAAGAATGGGATATAGAGTGGAAAGATATTGATTTATTGATTGGCGGAACACCATGCCAGGATTTCTCACAGTTAGGGAAAGAGAAACTGAACTTCGATGGCGAGCGTTCGGGATTGTTCTTTGAATATGTAAACATACTTAATCATATCAGACAATTCAATCCTAATGTAAAATTCCTATTGGAAAACGTGAAGATGAAGCCCGAATGGGCGGCTATCATATCGGAATACCTGAATGTCGATTATGTATATATCAACAGTTCCGACTTTTCGGCACAGATGCGTGCAAGATACTATTGGTGCAACTGGGAAATACCTGCATGGAAGGACAAGGGAATATTGTTCAAGGATATAATTACCGATGGATATGTCGAGAAGGAAAAGTCATGGTGTATGCTTGAATCATGGAACAGGTTTGCAAAGAACCCTGAATCATTGTTGAGAAGGTATAGGAAATCCCTTACACCATTGATATTCAATTCACCTGACTGTAATCCGAAAAATGGCTTTAGAACACCTAATATTACGGAAGCGGAAAGATTGCAGACCGTTCCCGAAGGTTATACCAAACCAGTGGAACCACATATAGGAATGGGATTGCTTGGAGATGGATGGACCGTGGATGTGATATGTCACATATTTAAAGGATTGAAAATATGATTGATTCTGTTGATAAAAACATAACCCTTACATCCTTGCAGGAAAGAAGGTTGTTTGATACGGTGGAAACTATCATATCCAAACTCCCTACAAAGGCAATAGATGAACTTATGACAGGATACATGGGTGACATTGACGCTCTGATTCATTCGATGATGATGTCGGCAGAGAAAGCCATGTTCATAGGAAAAACCATTGATTCGGAAAGTTTGGATTACTTGGACAATCTGAAAGCATCTATGGATTCACAGTTGAAGAAGATGTCGTTCAACTATTTTTGTACAACCGTACTCTCCAACTTCCGTATGAACTGGCGTAATCTGGAACAGGGATCTCTGATGCAGCTATATCCTTGGAGTAGTTATCTCGCGTCACGTGGAAGTGGAAAGTGCTTGGAACCAGGTACTTACGTTGTTATGGCTGATGGAAGCACCAAAATGATACAGGATATTAAGGTCGGTGACAAGGTGATGGGAATTGATTCAACGCCAAGAACGGTACTTGAATTACATCATGGCACTGCTCCTATGTATAAGGTGAAACAATCCTATGCAATGGATTATGTAGTGAACGAAGGGCATCTTATTTGTGCAAGATATCTTAGGAGGGTTGAGGTAAGTAAAAAACCGCATAAATCCTATTCTGAAACAATATATAAGGAAATTCCTGTGCAAGATATTCCGAAACATCCTGGATATAGTCAAAAGAAAATTTCCGGGTACAGGGTTGAAGGATGGGATTTGCCTGAAAAGGAACTTCCATTGGAACCATATTTTTTAGGGATATGGTTGGGGGATGGGCATTCACATAATTCTTGTATATCAAAACCTGATATAGAAATATATGAATATCTATGTGAATATGCTGAAAGACTTGGATTGAGTGTTGCCAGTTACAGAAATGGTTGTTATAAAAAGGGATCGTTAAGGTCACAAATATATGACCCAAAAATTCCTAGGTATAGAGGAAGGGGTAAAAAATCAGATACTATGTTGCCCTTAACAAAGATATTGAAGGATATGGGGCTTTTCAATAACAAGCATATTCCTGATATATACATGAGGGCATCCCGACAACAACGACTGGAATTGTTGGCAGGATTACTAGATACAGACGGTTGTTGCGAAGCAGACAGGGCAAAGAGATTGGGTTTACCAAAAACAGGCAGGTCTTTTGAGTATTCATCCAAAGATGAAAAACTTGCTTATCAGGTACAACAACTTGCATGGTCACTCGGATTCAGATGTAAGACTGTAAAAAGAGAGTGTAAGAATATAAAGGTAAAGTCGGAGAAAAGGGGTGAATACATACTGAAAGATTATGTTTTTTATCGTATGAGCATATCGGGTAAATTACATAACCTTCCCACCAGAATCAAAAGGAAACAGGTTCAGTACGTGGAACAGGTTCAAGACCCACAAGTATCTTCCTTGACTGTACATCCTGTGGGGGAAGGCGAATATTATGGATTTGCCTGTGACGGTGATCACAAGTTTTTACTTGCCGATGGAACTGTTGTACATAACAGTTATCAGTATTGTTATGCCTTTCCTTTATGGCGGTTATACGGCTATGATGTGCCACATTCATGGGATGATCCCAGGTATATGGTGTTCAACAATAATTACAAGGAAACCTCTCTCATATCATCTTCTATTCAGTTGTGTAAGGCGCACATGACAAAGATTATCAATGAGATTGATAACAATGAAATTATAAAGGAGAAGTTGAATCCTAATAATCGGGCCAAGATTGGAGAGATGGGTGTCCAGACTGAAACGGGTGCAATAATCCATATCAGAGGTGCCAGTTCTGCGATCCGTGGTTTGCATACTGGGGCATGTGTAGTGGACGATATGCCGGATGAATCAAGTCTTTACAGCGAGGAAGCACGACAGAAGCTAAAGGAACTTATCAAGGGTACGATTGAGCCGACAGTGGAACCGTTCGGGTATTTCATTATATCGGGAACACCGTTTTCCAATGCTGAATCAGACTTGTATAAGGTGATAAAGTCCGACAAGCGTTTCAAGTGTTTTGAATATCCTATAATCTTCCCTGATGGCAGACCGCTTGCTCCCGACAGATATACATTTGAGGATCTTATGAGAAAGAAGGAAGAACTTGGAACAACCGTATTTGCACGTGAGTACCTTGTTATTCCTATTGACGATAGTTCATCTATATTTCCATACGATATTCTTAAACGTACCACGATAGGGATGGAAAATGTGGATTATGCAACGACTGTCGACAATTTCCCTATTAAAATGACACGGGTTGTTATAGGTGTGGATTTTGCCATATCTGGTAATATCGGAGCTGACTTTACCGTTTATTCTGTTGTTGGCATGGATGCAATGAAAAACTACTACTTAATCTATTATGAACGTCTTAAAGGTGCAAGTCACAATGAACAGGTGGATAAGATAGTGGTATTGGATCAGATGTTCAGACCTAACAAGGTGGTGTGTGAATCCAACGGATTCCAATCCATTCTTGCAGGATTGGCAAGGGAACGTGGATTAATGAATATAGATACATTTACTACGACAGAGGGAAACAAAAAGGACTTGCATAACGGATGGGCCAGTCTTGCGGCACTCTTTGAAAGAGGTCAGTTCAAGGTGCCGTATAAGGCAGGAACAACAAAAGAGAAAACGGATTATCTGTTTTCCGAGTTTTCTTCCATTACATTCCGTTCTGACAAGGGGAAACTTGAAGCAGGGTCCGGTCATGATGATTGCGTGTCCTCTATATTCATTGCCTATCAGTCATTGAAAGAAGGTAAGGGAAGTGAACCTGTGGTAACAATGCTTTAATTTTAATTTTTATGGAAAAACTAAGTGCCAATTTCATACCCGAACTGTTTAAGATGGTATTTATGGACAAGGACGTATTGTTCCTGTGCAAAAGATACCTGAAATATCAGTTCATCCCTAAAGAGATGCCGGGATACAAGGTTCTTTTAAGGGAAGCGGTTGCAATATATGATGATAAGAATATCATCCCCTCATTAGGGTTCATATCACAGAAGTTCAGTGACAATGATGCGGTTCAAGAAGCTGTGGACGAGATAAAGGAAACAGATAAGCCTGATAAGGAACTGATAATAAGCCAGCTTGAAGCGTATGTAAAAAAGATACGCTTCAAAGAAATGGTAAACAAAATCCATGACCTGTATGAAGAAAACAAGGCCGAAGAAGCAATATTCACGGCAATGGAAGAATCAAAGGAGATACAGGAAATATCCCTTAGAAATGCCGTAGGAAATTTCAAGAAGGTATTCCGTGGATTTGAAGAACGTATGAAACAGAACAGGGAGTTCAGGGAAAAGGATTCCACAGGAAACAAAGTGACGTTCGGAATAGATGTACTTGATGAAATCTCCTATGGAGGAATAGACAAGGGCGATACCGTATTATGGATTCTACGTTCGGGAGAAGGAAAGTCAACCGTTTTGAAATGGCATGGATATAGGGCCTGTATGGATGGGAAGAAAGTCTTGCACATACAGCTTGAAGGGGGTGTAAGTGCATGTCTTTCCAAATATGATCAAATCGTTACAGGGCATCCATACATGAAAGTAAGAAAAGGTGAACTTTCCGAAAAGGAGATGGATTTGTTCAGAAAGACAGCAAGGGATGTGGAAACTCTTCTGGGTTCGGATATAGAGGTGTATGGATTCGAGAAATATGGGGAAGCGTCCATGATGGAAGTACGCAATATTGTACTTGAATATTATAAGGTACATGGGTATTTTCCCGATGAACTCATACTTGATTCGCTTGATCTTGCCGTAACAGGAGAGAATGCACAGGTAGATACCAATCCTAATTTTCTGAAATACAGGTTACAGAAAAACGCGCAACGTTTCAAGGATATATGCAATGAGTTCCATATAGCCGGAATAACGGCCACACAGGCTTCCAATGTTCCTGTTGAGATATGGAACAGCCCGGACAAGATAATAGACCGTTCCTATACGGAAGGCGACAAGACGCTTGTAAAAACATTCTCCTACGTGTTCACGGGAAACAGGACACAGGCGGAACGTGACAACAACAGGCTGCGTATCTATACGGACAAGCTGCGTGACTTCAAACAGGTGGGAAAGACGTACTTGATAGCAACCAACTATGACAAGGGAGCCTTTTACAATGCCAAGGAAACCGTTGCCATGTCCGGCTATCTGAATCCTATTGAGATTCAGAAGGAACAGAAGAAAGAGAAATTGAAAAAGGAAAACCGTGTAAAGAATGATGTATAGGATATGGCCAAGATTGATGTTGATGAACTTAAAGCCGAACTGAATCTTACCCCTTTCGGAGCACAGGGGTGGATGCAGAATAAGAATGAACCGTGCGCATTTTGTGGCAGAGGTGGTAAATGGGGATTGCTGATAAACAAGGAGGATAATGTAATGGTGTACCATTGTTGGTACTGTAATACAAAAACTTCCCTATTCAGCTATCTGAAAAAGATAAACCGTACAGATCTTTGGCACAAGGATTTTCAGAATACCTTGAAAAAAGACAGTCTTCCTATGTTCAATGATGAAAACGATGATGAAGATGAAGATGATGAACTTCCCGAAATAGAACTTCCTAAAAGACTTGAACCGCTTCCCGTTGATAGCGATTCCTATCTGAAAGGACGTGGATTCACGGAACACCATTACAGGTTGTTTGAACCGTCTGCAACCAATTTTATCCTTGAAAGAAAACTAAGGGATTATATCATATTCAAGATAAAGATGGATAACAGGGTGGTTGCATGGTTGGCACGTTCAAGAAAATCAAAGGAATTTCATATACAGAATCTAAAGGATGCAAAGCAGGGAAAGGCAAGGTTACAGTTAAGATACGAGAACAGCAAGACTAATTTCCGAAAGATAATAGGTGCATATGATAATATAACCGACAATACACAATGCGTTATCGTGGTGGAAGGACTGTTTGACTATATCAATGTAGACAATAAGCTGCATTTGCAGAATTCGGAAGCCGTAAGATGTTGCTTTACATTCGGAAATTCCATATCAAGGGAACAGGTTGCCCTATTGAAAAAGAAGTCGGGAGTGAAGGAGATAGTTATCATGTATGACCTTGATGTGCCGGAAAATATTGCTTCGGCTGCAATCACTGTGTCACGTAGCTTTGAAACATGGATAGCGTTATTGAAAAACAAGAAAATAGATCCGGGAGATGCAACTGAAAATGAACTTTGGGATGCACTTGATAATCTTGTCACTCCGTTTGATTTTTTCAGTAGATTGATTTAACTTTGGAGAAATGTCTAACTTTAATTATTGCAATAAAAATGAGCGAAGATATTGAAAAAATGAACCGTCTTTCAGTGGGTGAGTTCATTGAACTTCTACAAATGGAATTTATATCAAGGAAAATGAGAAGCATTTTCTATGATGATCCGAAAGTCAAGTCTATCAATGCGGAGATAGCGGAGAAAAAGAGAGAAAAGATAGTGGATATGCACAAGAAAATGGGCTGCTTTACGATCTTTGACCGTGAAACGCTCCTTGAAGAAATGTACTACAAGAAATTCCTCAATCCTTATGGACTTCCTAATCTGACTTATGGGAACAAGGGTGATTTAGTAAGATGGTATGACAAGAAATCATTCGTAAAACGTGGCCATTATGTAACGTTCAGAGGAAAACCACATAAGGTTGTCGATAACGATGCGGAAATGGAAGAGGTTTGCATTATACATGACAAACGAAAGATTTATGTTCCATATAATTTCGTAACCTTCCTTACGTTGGAGGAATTTGATTGTGACGAACTTTTAAAATAGCATACAGTGGAAGAAAAGAAAGATGAAGGATTCCTGGCACATTCAATTGTGCCAGGGTTCATTCCTAGTGGCAGTTCCCGTGGTCTTTCAGCCATAATAGTAACTGTTGCAGGATGTAATTTGAGATGCAAGTATTGTTCACGCTATTCTGTTAGTAGGACAGGTGAGAATACTCTTGATGAAGAATGTGTTCTTGAAATGATGCAAAAGCATCCTAATATCAAGAGAGTATTCATAACAGGAGGTGAGCCATGTATGCGAAAACCCATGAAACATTTCATTGAAACCATAACTGAAAAAGGCTATGAGGTTATAATGGAAACAAATGGTTCAATGTGGCCACAAGGCTTCTATAAGGCGGCACATGGATTATCCAAAGTTGTAATCCGTCCTAAGATGCCATACAATAGGCCTTCCATGTATGAGGATACTAAGATTCATGAAAAAGAAAATAATTCATGGAACTATTTCGATTACTTTATGTACTACTCAAAATCGTATGAGTTCCGTTATGAAGTAGGATGTGAAATGGATGTGGAAGCTGTCAAGAAGCATATCAAGACCCATGAAATCCCTAATGAAAAGGTGTGGCTATCATCCCGTAAGGATATTGATATGGAAGCAATGGAGAAGATAAATGAAATGTTGGAAACAGTCTGTCTTGAAACTGGCTGGAACCTTGATAAATAAAAACTTTATAATTTTGAACAAAATGGAAAGATTTGAAAAGATTGAAACTTTTTCGGAGTACGAAAAACTTGCAGAAGTAACATGCACCTATCCCGATTCACTGATGGTGGTATGTGTAACATTGGGGTTGTGTGGTGAAACAGGAGAAATGTTTGAAAAGATCCAGGTAGAACAGGAAAATGATGAAGAATTGAAGAAGGAAGCAGGGGATATTCTGTGGTATCTTGCAATGATTCACAAGAAAATGGGATTGCCAGAAGTAAATGAATGGCTGGAAATCACAGACCTTACAACAGATGCGTTGTTCGATCCCATCGTATCTATGGGTAAGATAGCTGAACAGGTAAAAAAGCATATCCGTGACAATTGGGATGGGAACCTGCCTATTGTATTATCGGACAGCCGTAAGGAAGTTATTTTTGAGGAATGGAAGAAAGTGTTGAAAGCCGTTACCTATATTGTGGCAAAAACGACAGGAACATCTATCAAGGAAGTTGCAGCAATGAATATAAACAAGCTGTATGACCGTATGGAACGCAACAAGATTCATGGGGAGGGTGATAACAGATGAAAAGGTTGAGGTACACCAAGGTAAACGTTATTGGAGCACAGAATACAGGAAAAACAACTCTCATAAACGCATTGGCAGAGGATAAGGATATAAAAGCCAGTGGACTGAATATTATGACAGGAATGTTGCGTAGAATGGCTTCCGAAGGAAAAATAAACATCTCTGTTGACGGTGATCCCGATTCGCAAAGACTTATGTTCTCCTATTACTCCGAACTTCTCGAACAGGGAAACAATTTCATTTCCGACAGGTGTGTC
>ENA-UERU01000289-UERU01000289.1-human-gut-metagenome-genome-assembly--contig:-NODE-289-length-43585-cov-10.542912_pt1 | contig 43585 bp, 28 predicted proteins | sample MGYA00242988_ERZ507989 | MGnify/ENA primary metagenome ERZ507989 (study PRJEB26167, sample SAMN06115519) | human gut metagenome | host: Homo sapiens | place: China:Hunan | collected 2015-08-21...
TTTCATCGTCGCCTTTCTTGCTCTCCCGAAAAACGTCGCTTGAAGCGTCGTCGTTCGCGAGAGGAGGTGAATTATACACATCCCTTTTTGTTTGTCAAGGATTTTTTGAGACCTCAAAAAAAACGAGGGGCGCTGCGCGCTCCCTCGTCGTTTTCGGGTCTCCCGTCAAGCTCTTACTTGAGGACGGCACCCGACATGCCCGAACTCACGAGCTTTGCGTAGCGCGCAAGCACGCCCGTACGAATGCGGGGTTCGGGAGCCTGCCATTCGGCGCGACGTCGTGCGAACTCCTCTTCCGACACATCGACCGAGATCGTGTGCCCGGGGATGTCGATGCGGATCCGATCGCCCTCGCGAACGAGCGCGATGGGGCCGCCGTCCGCAGCTTCGGGCGAGACGTGACCGAGGGCCGCTCCGCGGGTCGCTCCCGAAAAGCGGCCGTCGGTGACAAGCGCCACCGTTTCGCCGAGCCCCGCACCGACGATGGCGGCCGTGGGGTTGAGCATCTCGCGCATGCCGGGCCCTCCCTTCGGTCCTTCGTAGCGAATGACGACCACGTCGCCCGGACGGATCGAACCCGAGTGGATGGCGGCAATCGCCGACTCCTCGTTGTCGAAGACCCGGGCGGGACCTTCGTGGCAGAGCATCGCGTCGGCAACGGCACTGCGCTTCACCACGCACCCTTCGGGGGCGAGGTTCCCCTTCAAGACCGCAATGCCGCCCTCGCTCCCGTAGGGGTTCTCGATCGGACGGACGACCTCATGATCGAGCACCTTGCCTTTGCGCAGGATCTCACCGATCGTTTCGCCCGAAACCGTACGGCAGGCTTCGTTCAGAAGCCCCTTCTTACCGAGTTCGTTCATGACAGCGGGAATCCCGCCCGCACGGTCGAGGTCTTCGATGTAATGGCACCCGGCGGGTGCCAAGTGACAGAGGTTCGGCGTACGACGGGCGATCGCGTTCGCGACCGACAAATCGAGCTCGAACCCGCACTCGTGCGCGATCGCCGGGAGGTGCAGCATCGAATTCGTCGAACAGCCGAGCGCCATATCGACCGTCAAGGCGTTTTCGAACGCTTCGCGCGTCATCAGGTCGCGCGGACGAACGTCCTCGCGAACGAGGTCCATCACCCGCATGCCCGCTTCTTTCGCCAAACGGATGCGGGCGGACATGACGGCGGGAATCGTGCCGTTCCCGGGGAGCGCCATGCCGAGGACTTCGGTGAGGCAGTTCATGGAATTCGCCGTGAACATCCCCGAGCAGGAGCCGCAAGTCGGGCAACACTTGTTTTCGACCTCAAGGAAGCGCACCGCGTCGATGCGACCCGTCGCATGCGCCCCGACCGCTTCGGCAACGTCGGAATAGGAAAGGCGACAACCGTCCGTCGTACGGCCCGCGAGCATGGCGCCCCCGGAAATGACGATGCTCGGCACGTTGAGGCGCGCCGCGGCCATCAGAAGGCCGGGCACGTTCTTGTCGCAGGCCGCAACGAGGACGAGCCCGTCAAAGGGATGAGCCGAGGCCATTGTTTCCACGCTGTCGGCGATGAGTTCCCGACTCACGAGCGAATACTTCATGCCCGCGTGCCCCATGGCGAGCCCGTCGCAAACGGCGATCGCGGGAAAGACCACGGGCGTGCCGCCGCCGAGCGCCACCCCGACCTTCACGGCCTCGGTGATCTTGTCGAGGTTCACGTGCCCGGGAACGATGTCGTTCTGCGAATTCACGATCCCGATCAGGGGCCGCTCGATTTCGGCGTCCGAAAGGCCGAGAGCTTTCAAAATGGCGCGTTGCGGTGCCGCGGCGGCTCCTTTCGTGAGTCGATCGCTTCGCATGGGACATGTCCTCCTGTTCGTGAAATGGATGGGTTGACGGGTTCTTCGATTGAGCATTGGTTCAAACCCGAACAACCACTCTAACAAGCGAAAAGCCCGATTCGCCTGCGCAAAACGCCGTAGACACGGCTCCGCGGTTCTCCTTAAGCGCATTCGCCTACCAGGTGAAAGAGCGCCGTATGACGCGCCCCCCGCCGCGGTAAGATTTCCCGACGACAAACTCGGAGACAGTGCATTGCCGAAGACCGGGCATTTTGCGAAGCGCCGCTTTCGACGCTCGCAACCCGCTTCATTTTTAAATTTCGGAGGTTTTTTGAAGATGTTCGACTTTTCGACCGAAATCGACCGTTCAGGGACCTACTCCCTCAAGTGGAACGTGGCCGAGGGAGAGCTGCCCGCTTGGGTCGCGGACATGGACTTTCGAACGGCCCCCGTCATCGTCGAGGCCGCGACGCGCGCGGCCGAACGCGGGCTCTACGGCTACACGATCGTGCCGGAGGCTTTCGGTTCGGCAGTATCCTCCTGGTACGAACGCCGCTACGGCTGGCACTTCGCACCCGAGTGCGTGCGCTTTGCCACGGGCGTGATGCCCGCCGTCCACTCGCTCGTTCGCACGCTCACGAATCCGGGCGACAAGATCGTCGTTCTGACGCCCGTCTATCATTGCTTCTTCCAAGCAATTGAAGAAAACGGGCGCACCGCCTCGACCGTCCCCTTGGTCGAACAGGAAGACGGTGCCGTTCGGATCGATTTCGACGCGCTTGAAGCCGCGCTTCGCGATCCCTCCGTTCGTCTCATGATCCTTTGCAACCCGCACAACCCCACGGGCACGCTCTGGTCGGAAGAAGACCTGCGCCGCATCGGCGAATTGACGAGCAAGGCGGGCGTTCTCGTCCTCTCGGACGAAATTCACGGCGACCTCGTCGACCCGGGGACCCGTTACGTCCCCTATCAGAAGGCAATCGACGACGAAGCGCGTCGCTTGAGCCTCACGTGCGTTTCGCCCTCGAAGACCTTCAACATCCCGACGCTCGGCGTTTCCGCCCTCATCGTTCCCGACGAGCGGCTGCGCGCCCGCGCCGCCGCAGGTCTGCACCGCGATCAGGTCTGCAATCCCGGGGCACTCGTGATCGAACCCGCGCTCGCCGCCTACAACGCGGGCGAGTCCTGGCTCGAAGAACTTCTCGTCGTTTTGGAAGCGAACAAGCGTCGTACGGTGCAGTTCATCGCCGACGAGCTCCCGAAGGTGAAGTGCCGCTATCCGCTTGCGACCTACCTCCTCTGGCTCGACATTTCCGCCTACGGCGTATCTTCGACCGTTGCAATCGACGTCATCCGCCGCACGACGGGCCTCATCCTCTCGCCCGGGAGCCAGTTCCGTCCCGCCTCGGGCGAATGGTTGCGGTTCAACGTCGCGACGCAGGCGACGCGCTTGGAAGATGCGCTCGGACGTTTGAAGCGCGGACTTGAGGCGCTTGAACAGGAAAAGGGTTGCTGAGTTCAAACCGCACGGAAGTCGCACGCAAGAAAAAAAGCGTTCGACGGTTTCACACCGACGAACGCTTCCATGGAGCGCGGCCCCAGCCGCGCACGGAGTACGCGCAAAAGGCGCTCGGAGTTCGACTTCAAGCGCCTTTTTTCTGTTTCGTTACCAGTTCGCGCCGAAGACGCTTCGGAAGATTTCCACGCCGCGCGATAGATCGAGCCGGTCCGGGTGAGTTTCCGCCGCCTGGCGGCGCGCTTCGCGCTCGGGACTCACCGTGCCGCCCAAAGCGGTCGTCATGCGCGCGAAGAGTTCCGGGTCTATGCGGCCCCGGCAAAGGAACGTTTCGACGAGGGTGTTGCCACGGCCCGAAGCGACGAGCTCTTCGGACGTGCGACGCATCCAGTCTTTCGACTTCTCGTCCTCGGGGTTCCCGCCCATCGTCGCGAAACACCCGATGCGCTTCCCTTCGAAGCGCTTGGCCGCCCGTTGCATGTCTTCGGGAGCCATGCCGCGGTCGCACCAGAAGCCGAGGAGCACGGGGTTGTAGATCGAGAGATCCTCGGGGAGATCTTCGGGCTTCATGAGAACCGAGCCCGGCCACGCGTCGCAAATCGCATGCGCAAGCATGAGCGTGTTGCCGGTGCGGGAGCTGATCACGATAAGGGGCGTCGAGCCGCGGACGGTTGTAGTTTGGGTTTCGGAAGCGGTTTCGAAAGCAGACATGATGAGTGCGTTCTTCGAGTTATCGTTTCCCCCTAGTTTAGCCGTCCTTCCGGCCGTGCGTTCGCACGATGCGACGCAGGGCGCGGATTGCTCAAAAGTTTCACAAAGAAAAACGGTCGGAGCACGTAATACATACTTCCGGCCGTTTCGTATTGCGCAACTTCCCGTGCGCGCTGCGTCACTTGGTACAGATCGAACAGGCACCGTTCCCTTCGTCGGCGCCGTAGAGATCGTCGATGTCGCAACCGACGTTGATCAACCCCACGCGAAGCGGATTGATCGGGATGCGCTTCTGCTGCTGAGCCTTGCGCTTTTCGTAGTCGGCCTTGATTTGCTCGACGCGCTTGGGACGCGAGAGCTCCTCCAGGCTTTCACCCTGACTCCACGTGAAAGGCGAGCCGTGCTCGACGGCCGTCTTCTCGTAGGCCATGGCATCCCGAAAAGCCTCGGGATGGCGCTCAAGCAGATGCACCCATTCGATCTTCTGCTGGAAAAAGCAGAAGGTGCACCCCGAACGCGAGCGCCACTCGTAATAGGCGGGAAGCCCCAGGTCCGCCGACTCAAGAATTTCGTACACGCCCGCCTTGTCGATACCCGCCTCGCGGAAAGGGAGCACGACGTGCATGTTCGGGTGATGCTCGCGCATCCCCGTACGGTGTTCTTCGTCGGCACGAATCGCCACGTAGCTGTAGACGTCGTCTCCGGCAGCAAGCCAGGGCTTTACCCAATCGCGGAACGGCTCAAGCTTCAGGACGCGCGTGCACCAGCGCGTCTGAGGCGACGGCAGGAAGTTGTTAAAGGCGCGCAACCAATAGTCGAAATCCTTGTGCGGATTCAGGTATTGGATGGGCTTCCCGAGAAAGCCCTCAAGACGCCCCAGGTACTCGTACACCTCCGGGAGCTCTTTCCCCGTATCGGTGAAGAAGTACTCGATGTCGAGTTCGGGGTGGTTGACCGCCATATAGACGGCCAGCGCCGCGGAGTCTTTACCACCCGAAATCCCCAGAACATGATGCTCAGCCATTTTGCTCGCCTTCCGAACGTGTACTTATCAGAATACCCAGCTCGGCCAGAACACCGAGCGCGATCTTCGGGTCCAGCCCGTTGAGGCTCTCGAACATCGATCGCGCACGTTCGCGCGCAACAGCACCCTCTTCCCGCGTCAGATCGACCGTGCGCACGACGTCGCGATCGCCGCTCGCGACGGTCACGCCGAAGACGCGACGGTTGCCCTCGCGGCCTCGCATCGCCGAGAACTTTTCCTGTTCGCGGAAGGCAAACGAGAGTTCGCTGATTTTCGTGAGCGCGAGTTGAACGTCGCGGTCAGTCCACATCTGAGCCGGACGGTTGGTCGCAAGGCTGATGAGGCCCTCGATATTGGTTCGCACTCCGGTGAACGAGCACATGCGAGCCACGAAAGCTTCCTGAACCATGCTCCCCGACAGCCCCTTGATCGCTTCGGCACGCTTGCGAAGATCGTCGAGTCGATCGGGATCGACCTGCAACGAAGCATAGAGGTGCGCCTTCACCGTTTCAAGCATCTTCGGCATGGCACCGAGGAATTCGTTCAGGCACTCCTCGACGCCGCGCGCGATCACGTCGGGATCTTCCGTTTCGAAAAGATTCGGAATATCTTCGAACAGGAACTGGATCGGGTCGGAGGCCTTCAGCACCACATTCTTGAATTTGACGGTGGTCGGCGTGAAATTGGTCGATTTGCGCGACCAGGCGGGAGCCGAGAACACCAGGCCGACGAGCGCGCGACCGACGGAAAGCGCTTTGGCTTGAACGGGCTCGGTGTTGAGCGTCGTCAGGACTTCGGCGAGCTTCCCGAGCATCACGCGGTAACGGTCGCCGTTTTCGATGAATCGGAAAGCCACGCGCGAGGGGTCGACCAGCCACTCGTTGACGGTGTCGGTCGTAATTTCCGCTTGGAACGCGTCCCCGACGTACATCGCCATCGAGTCGCGGTTGCCAAGATAAAAAGCCAACGCGAGAACGGGCATGGGACCGTACTTCAACCCGAACCCAGGTCGACGCCAAAAGGCATAGAGATCCTTGAGCGTCGTATGAGAGCGCCCCTTCAGGAATTCTTTCGTGGCTTGCCAAAGCGGCTGGAAGCCGTATCTCCCGGCTTCGGGTTCGGCAACAAAGGCCCAACCGTTTTCTCCCTGCACGTGGAGCTTCGAGAGAAGCGAGAGGTACAGAGCGTAAGCGGGTGGGAAGCCGCTGAACCCGAGGCTTTCCTCCCGTTCGTACTGGAGCATTGCATAGAGCAACTCGCGCCGCGCCTTGCTGATGTTGGTGGAAAGGAAGTCACGGTTCACGAGCTCGTTATTGATCCACGGCGTCGACGCGTAAATTTCTCCGCAAAGCTTCGAAGCATAGTGCTGAAGGTCGCACTGATTCTTGACGGCCACCGTATTTCCGCGAACAAACCACGTCGCTCGAGAGAAAGCTTCGCCGAGCTCGTCCGTCAAACGTTCGCGAATGTAGCGCTCGCGAATCTGCACTTCGTTGCGCCCCGTCTCGTCCCCTTCAAGGGACGGATCCTGCGCAACGCGCCCGATCGCCTGCAGGTCGAGTGCGAGATCTCGAATTTTGTCGGCGTTCTTCGGTAAGCCAAGGACGAAAAGACGCTCTTCACGACCGGAAAGTCCGATCTCTTCGCTCCATTCGGCGAGTTGCGTTTCCGACGAGCGGCTCGAACCCGTGTTGTCGGCTTCGTCGGGCAGCACGAGGACGAAGTCGCCCACAGAACCGTCATCCGTCGGTTTTTCTTCCGTCAACGCGCCGAGGCTCGACGACGTCATGAGGCGGCAGTTGAACCAACGCGCGGTCCCGGTGCGCAAATAGTATTCGCGGGCCACGATCGGGTTGAGGTTCAAAAGATGCGCGATTTCCGACGCATCGATACCGCTCTGACGAGCGTGCGCCTTTTTCAGTGCTTCTTCGAGATCGAAGTCGCTGCCCGCGTACACCGCCCAGGCCCTGAGGTGACTGCGCTTGACGAGCACGCGCGCTTTGACGAGCACGTCGAGCATTTCGCACACGGTGCGGGTGTCGGTACTCATGGCGGCGGCGAGAATGCCCTCGTTCGCCTGCAAGCGGGACCCCGCTCGGAAAAGGTCGACGACCGCCACCGTCTTGGCGAGATCGACGAGCTCCGCCGAGTGCAGATTTTCCGCACGCATGATGGCGTCGCAAGCCGTCATCCACCGATGACCGTCCCCGGTCGCCATGATGGACGTTTCAAAGTTCGCCTGGAGGTAATCCCAATAACGTGCGGGCGTGTAGAGATCATTTTCGGTTGCCTTACCGAGAAACTCCCGGAACCCTTCGGGTTCGATCGCGCTCAAAAATGAATAGACGGAGCGCTCGTTCTGGGCGAACCGACGGCGAGAAACCGGGCCCAAAAGGAGCGTCGTCACGGGGTTGAGCGGCCAACACGCAGTCAAACGACGCGTCAGATGCGCTTCGTCCGCCGCGCGCCCCTGCCCCACCGCCGCTGCGGCGTAGGCAACGCTCTTTTGAAAGCTCGCTGGCGCCTTCCAGTCGGCCGGATGCACGATGGCGCGGCTCAAAAGTTCCAGGGTTTCGTCCGTCGTGGCCGCAAGGGGAATGTCGATGAAGCGCCCCTGCACCTTCGACCATTCGTCGCGCAGCGCAAACGGCATGCGAGCCGCATAGACGTCCATCGCCTGATGGAAGATACCCACCACGACGAGCTTCGACGTCATGCGGCAAGCCGTTTCCGCCAGCTCCTGCAGGAGGTACGTGTTGTCGCTCGCGCACTCCGCTTCGAGGTACTTGCCCGCCTCGTCGATGATGATCAAAACACCGTCGGGAGACGTTTTGCTGTCGGCAAGCTTGCGCAGTTCGTCGATGACGACGCGACCTTCGCCGATCACGCCGAGTTCGACACCGAGATCTTCGGAAAGCGCCCCCTGACGGCCGACGATGCGAAGCACCGACCAGCCCTTGTCGCAACGAAAAGCCTCGCGAATGATTCCCGTATCGGGCACGAGACGCTCCGCTCGGGCTCGCTCTTCGGGGTTCCCCACGAGCGAGGAGAGCACGAGCGCCAAGCTCGACTTCCCGCACCCGTAAGGCCCCGTCCACGTGAAGGCGCGCTGATTCCCGTGCAGCAGGTTTTCCGCCATGACATCGAGGGCCTGTTGCCCCGTGCCAAGCAGGACATACCCATCGTCCACGCTGTCACTGTCGATTCGTTTCGAGCGCAGAAAGTTCCCGCTGATCTCGGTTTTCATCGTGTTCATAATCTGCTGTGCCGACGGTCTCGGCTGTTAGTTCTTGTAGGCCTTGCGAAGGATCTCGAGCGCGAAGGATTTCGGGCGGCTCAACGCGTCGCGTCGACGGATGATCTGGCGAAGCCCGGCCTGTTCGGTCCATTCGAGCGCGCTGTCGGTCAGTTCCGACAGGCGCTGCAAACGCAGAACGATGCTGTCGGGATCGAGCTTGAAAACCCGCCCCGGCGCACCGAAGTCGTAGGCAATCCGGGTGAAGTCGATCGAGGCGGACTGTACGGGCAAGCTCTCCCAATACTCAAGGAGCGCGTAGACGAAAATTTCGTCGGGCAACGACCGACGAGCGGCACGCGGAATGGCAAAGACGTCTCGGGTATCCGTCGTTTCAAGCAGATTGAGACCGGCCAGGAGCGGCTCGATGAAGTCTTCGGTGTGACCCTTCCCTGCCATGCGCGGCAGATAGGAGCGCAACACGCACTCCTGCGCGCGACGCAGCGTAAGGGCCGTCGTACGCCAACCGTTCTCTTCGGAGAGCTCTGCCATCCCTTTGGTGAAGCCCTCACGGTCGAGCGTCGGCTGATTGATGCAATTGAAGAGATACCAAATCGGCGTGAAGGCATCGGGCTTTGAAGCCAGATTCCAATGAAGAAGCCATACCGTGGCCATGCTGGCGCAGTACGGATCGATCCCGTTGGTGTCGGGGCCGCCGAAAACGAGCTTGCCGAGCTCGGTCAGGTTTTCTTCGGCGTCGACGATGCCGCAGGCCTTGGCCCAAAAGCGCATCGAGGCCACCATGTTCTTGCCCACGCCGAGTTCGACGATCGCATCGGTGCCGTTGAGAGGAGCCTTCTGCCCTTCGCGTTCCGCCCGACGAAGCAGACGGGCGAATTTGGCAAGCCACAGTTGACGCAGAGGAAATGTTTCATGTCCCGAAAACTGAGGCTTGCAGTTATCGGTTACCGTTTTGGGGTTACGCGAGAGCATGTTGTTTTACATAAGCTCAAAGGGCCCTCCAGCTGTTGGAGCGCCCAAAGCAGTGTTTTTCGAATTGAGAGATTTTACCCTCGGAGCCAACGACGTGCCCCGGCCTTGCCAATGAAGGCGTTTTGTATACACCAGGAGCCCGGCACCGTAGGGCTCCCGGAACGCAACGCGAAACGTCGCGCTCCAGAAGCCTGTATCGGTCAAGCCTTACCGCCACTCCCCGTCGGCGGCGCAGATGGCATCCACCACCTCTTCGATTTCGCCGTTCTCGTCGTTGACGTACGGAGCCTGCGCATAGCTGAGGACGCCGCCGAGTTTCGCAACCAAGTGCCCCTTTCCGAGCAGGTTCTCAGCCCCCTTCTCTCCGAGAGCGATTTCGCCCGAGAGAGCGGAAAGCTTCAAGACCAAGCGGTTGGCGAGGTTGTCGCGAATCTGCATCGGCAGAACGTCCTTGTCCGGGCGCTGCGCCATGAGGATGAGGTAGATGCCCGCGGCGCGCGCCGTCGTAGCGAGCTTCGTAACCAACGTCGTCAGCTTTTCCGCGTAATCGCGGTCCTGCATCCAGTTGGGAATTTCGTCGTGAACGAGGAAGATGGCCGGGAGCTGCTCCTCGGGAGGAACTTTCGCGTTGTAACGCTGCAGATTCTTCGCCTGGGCTTCGCGGAAGAGCACATAACGCCGTTCCATTTCTTCGAGCACCTTGTTGAGCACGTCCACGGCCTTCGTTTGTTCGATCACGACGGGCTCGGCCAGATGCGGAAGCTTCGCAAGCGGAGCATAGTCCATCCCGCCCTTCGGGTCGATGATGAAGAACTTGAGCTTGTTCGACGGATTCGTTGCCGCCATGTCAAGAAGCAGCGTCTGCACCAACACGGTCTTGCCCGATCCCGTCGATCCGGCGATCAACGTATGCGGATCCTGCTCGATCGGATCGAGACACAGGATCTGCCCGTCTTCCTCTTTGAGGCCGACCATGAAGGAGAAATTGATGCCGCCTTGACGGTGCACGGCCGGGCGATGCTCCCAGGCACTCCAAATCGAGACGGACTCGCGCGAGCGGCTCGGATCGTTGAAGAGCACGTTGAAGCGGTGCGGCGCTGGACGGGCGGAGATGATGTTGAGACCTCGAGTCATGAGGAGGCCGTCCTTCATGCCCATGAGGAGCTTCGTGTTGAGCCGCTCGTCCCCCTCGAAACTCACGAGGCACCCGTTCGGCGTGAGCGTGTGCGAGATCACGCGCGCGGGGACGCCCTTGGTCACCAGGTCCATGCGCAGCATTTCAGTGGCGTCTTCCGCCCATTTCAAGCTCTCGGCGGAATAGGAGAAATCGCCTCCCTTGGTCTTGACCAAGGCGGCAAAAGAAGGTGCGTACGTCATATCGGTTGTTGCGATTTGAATGATTTCAGTCGTTGCGGGAACGACGACCGGGACGGACATCGGCGAGCCGGCGTCCTTTTCGTTCGTGGGAGCGACGGGCTCGGCGGGCGTTGCTTCGGTTTCGTCTTCGGATTCGTTTTCGACGTCAGACGTCGGAACCGATCCGAAACCGTAGGCCCAACGCCACGGCTTCACGAGGTTCAGCAAGAGGAAGGCAGGCTCGAAGGGGCGAACCTTCAACGCATCGTCTACGGTCTGCGTCGGATCCTGCTCGCGTGCGAAGCGCTGCAGAAGGCTCGAGACCGCATCCGAGCCGAACACGTACTGAGCGGCCTGGCTGCACGTCGTGTGAATCTTCTCCGCCTCGGAGGTCACGGGCTCGTCGTGCACGAAGACGTGCGACGCCGCATTGATCGTGATCGAGACGTTGCCCGACACGATGCGGTCCGCCGCGTCGATGAGTTCGTTCGAGCTCGACGAGGGATCGTCCATATCGTTGCGCGCCATGGAGAGCACCAGGTTGGCCAGGCGTCCGAGCCAGATCGGGCGCTCGGGCTCGGCCTCGGCGCTGTCGATCAGAGCCTTTTCGAGAACACCCACCGTCGCGGCAAGCTGAGCTTCCGAGGTGCGGCGCCCGTGAGCCGAAGCCGCGGCATGATAGAACTTCGACTCCGTGACGTAAATGTGGAGGTAGAGCCTCCCGTCCTTTTTCGAGAGCACCAGGCCGAGGAGGTCCGCGAGCTTCGTGCCGCGTCGGAAGAAGGTCGCATAGTCGTCGACGAGGAAGCTCGCCGAAGCCACGACGGTTTCACCCGCTTTTTTGCAAAGCCGATGAACTTCCGTTCGGGCCAGCCAGTCGGAGAGCACCAGACCGATGATTTCGTTGGCGCCGTTGTCGAGCTTCGCCGAGCGTAACGCCACGTAACCTGAAATACGGAAGGAGTCGTCGAGAATGCGCTCCGCAAGTTTCGTGAGCTCCGCCTCGTTCGTTCCGAGCCGCATCTGTTCGAGTCGCGTTTTGATGCGATTCGTGAGGAGGTCGGTCGGCATTTCGGAGCTGACGATCACCGTCTTCCCGGTGCGATCGTTCTGCTTGTAGCGCACGAGTTTGATTTTGTTGTTGACGAGCTGTCGACGATCAATAAGGTCGTTGCTTGTCACCACCCACTGGGCGGACTCGTGAAGCTCTCGGATGCAATTGCGAATGTCGGTGTCGGAGCAATTGACCTCGAGACACGGATACACGAACGCGTCGTTCGTTTCCGCCGACTGATCGGTCAGAAGAAACGATGTCGCATTGATGTAGAGGCGCCCCGCAGCGTCCGTCTCGCGGTCGCACAGTAGGGTCCTGGAAATGTATTCGTCTTCGAGGCGCACCAATCGACGGGAAAGGCGATGGAGCCGAGCGTCGAAGCCGTACGGATTACTAACGAGAGTGGTCTTCGGTAGCGGCACCCACTTTTGTTTGGCGCTGTAGGTCAGAAACCGATCGATGAACGTCAGATCATAGGGGCGCGCGTTGCCCGCGCCGCTCTTTTGTTCGCCGAACGCACGGTCCGAGCGCGACACTGCAAACTGCAATCGCGCCTTGAGCGACGCAGCGGAAATTCCCGCTTCCGCCACCGCATCCGTCTTGCCAGTTGCGAGCGTCAGACCCTGGAAGAGATCCTCTTCCAGAGACTGGGTGTAGCCCGTCGCATTGATCCCGCCGACGAAAAGCGAAATGAGCTCGTCCTCGCCGAAGCGGGCCACGAGGTCCTTCAAGACAGCAACGGGAAACGCCTGCGAAACGGCATCGGGCAACGCCACGTTGAGACTGTTGACGTGTTGCGGCACGAGGCGACCGTAGTCCTGAGCCACACCGCCGAGCTCGGCGATCGACGCGGCATTGATGCCCGCGTCGCGGCAGGCCGGGCCGGCAATGCGCGAATAGAGCGTGTATCCGCCGAAGTGTTCGATCGGAGCCAGAATTTCCCGGCAGACGGCATCCATACCCTTTTCAGCGTGATCCGGAGCAACCACAAACTGCGGCATGAAGGATTCCGCGCTGCGCCACAGCGCCTGCGTGAAGTCCTGAGCCCCAACGATCGTTGCGTCCTCACGCTTGAGGAGGACCTTCACCAACCCCGTCTTGCGTACGAAGTCGCAATGCAGCTCGTAGAGGCGAATAGGATGCCAGGGCATCACGACCGCGTTCGAGCTCGTGCGATCCACGAAACTGAAGGTCCCGATCGAAAGCAGGGAAGAGTACGCCTCATGACGGAATTGCTGCGACTTGTCCGCGTTGTCGTTCACTGCACGCAGGAGTTCCGTCCAAGCCTCGTACATCTCGGGAATTTCCGGAGCCCCGAGGCCGCGATCGGCAAAGGCGCCCAAGGCCTTGCGATAGGCTTCGGCAAAAGCCTCCCAGGCCGCCCGGATACGAGGCGCGTCTACGCCCGCATTGGCGTCGGCATTGAGAATGCGCTTGAAGCGAGCCTCAAGGTCGATCAGGTTGATCACGTTTTGATGAACGAAGCACCCCGACGTAAACCCGAAGCTGCCCGAATCCTCGAGACTGATTTCGCTGATGAGTCCCTTGTTGTTCGTTTGTTTGAAGTTTCGCCCGAGGACCACCTTGAAGATATTCGAGAAGTCGCGCGTGCGGCGCTTGCTGAGCGCCCGGAAGTCGCGGGACATGCCGAGCGTGACGCCAGTCTTCTTTTGAGACCAGCAAATGCGAACGGCCTTGTTTCGGCACAGCTTCTCGTCGTCGAGCTGGGACCGCTCGGCAATCACCGCCTGAAACTTCAGCTCGAGCGCCGCCTTCGAAACCGAGGCCGTGGGCTTGGCGTCCTGGTACCGCTTTTCGAGATTCGCCCTGGCTTCCTCAAACTCGAAGAGCAGATTGAGCCCCTTCGTTCGGGTGAGCTTCAGGTTGGCAAAGCGGAACGCGATGAAGTCGCCGCAGTCCGCCTCGAGACCGCGGTTCATCATGGCGAAGTATTCGCGGCAGTGCTCGTTAAGCGTCTTGACGATGTCCATGGTTTTGTTCTGACACGTCAGACAAAGCACGGGATCCTTGAAGACGGTCCCCTTGTTGCGTTCGGCAAGAACGAGCGCCGCACGAAGCACGCCGTCGAGAAAATTGTCCGTTTCGATCTCGTCCGTGAAGAGCGCGTTGTCCCACTTGCGATCGAGCGCCGGATTATCGGCAAGATCCGAAGCCACGAAGCTGTAAAACACCCGGGCACGCCCGCGCATCTCCTCCGTTTGTTGGAGCTTAGCGTTTTTGTCGTACTCCTCGAGGAACTCCTCGACCGTGCAGTCGAGCCCGTGAATTGTCTGAGGGAGCACCTGCGAGTGACCGGCCTCGAGATGGGCGAGCGTCGCCGCGCCGAGCGTGAGCCGGGGTTCGCGCATGCTCTTTTCCGACAAAAACTGCGAGAGTCGGTCCCGCTCCCAGTCGAGCGTGAGGAGCTCGCTCCAATCGTGCCGACCGTCCTCGGAAGCCAAAGATGCGTAAATCTCGGCCACCTCCTCGGATACGTTTTCCCGGAGCGCTTCGAAATGCTCTTTCAGAACTTCGGGCGTCAGAGAGAGCGGTCGGCTTTCCTTGCGGAAGGGGCTCGGAGGCACGCTCTTCAACTTTTCAAAGGTCTTCACCCAGGCGGTATCGAGGTCGAAGTCCTTGCGTGGCATGGCATCGGCATACTTCGGCAACCCGATCACCCAAAGGTTCCCGTTGACGGCATCCTTGATGGGGTCTCCCGCCACGAGGCTTTCCGCCACGTTGTAGGCGAACTCTTCGGTGATCGCGATGTTGCGCTTCAGTACGCTCGTGAACGCACGAAGCATTACCCGAAGCTGTGCGCCGAGTTGCGGGGTAAGTTGCGGAAAGATGCTTTGCAGAGCCTTTTCCCAGTTCGAGGGGTCCTCAAGCAAGCGATCCTGCCCGATCGTACCCACCTGTCGGAGCGTATCCTCGATCTCATCGTGACTCCCGTTCGCAAAGAGCAGGAGGTGCTTCGTCGTGCTCGAATTTCGCGCCGCCGCGGCGTTACCCGCGAAAAGAACTTCGGGGCGCTTGATCAGGCTCGCATCAAGAAGCTCCCTGGGGATCTTGATGTCCACCCCGTTGGGGTCGTCCGTGGCCGTGTTCGCAATCGGATCCGCCGCGATCGTGTTGACGCACGCGGCGAGCATCTCGGGCTCGAGACTGTCAAGGCGCAACATACCGAAACCGTCCTTGAGCTCGTCGAGCTCTTTGCGAACGCATTCGAGCGCCACGAGTCCGATCAATTTATTCTTGCGATCCTGTTCCATGTTGGGCCTTAAGCGCGATAGGGGTTCATCACATACTCGGAGCCATCCGAGAGCGACACGAGAAGACCGAGGCCGTCGATTCGATTTTGGAGGCGGCGACGGTTCTTCTGAAGTTCCGCCGAGTCGAGCTCGAGCTCGCGATCCTTGATGTTCGCCGCATTGAATTCTGCCTCGCCGAAGATGAGGCCGTAACGGTCATAGGCGCATCGGAGAAAAGCGTTAAGAAGCATGCGCTTGCCCGGAAGCATCGTAGCCACGAGCGTTTCGAGGAGCTCGTCCGACGGCGCGTAGCGATACGCATTCGTATTCAGCTTCGAGCCGAGCCCGCAATCCCTCGAAAGCACGCGATGGATGCTCGCCCAGTGTTTGCTGTGAGCGGCGCGTGCCTCTTCGGGCGTACTGATCATCCCCGGGGGCGTATCGTCGTCCCCGTAATCCGTGTCCGACTCGGCATCCGAATAGGAAGCGGCATCGTCTTCGACGCCTTCGCCGTCGTTCGGAGCGATCACCCGAACGGCCTGACTTTGAATCAGCTGGAAGTAGGCCACCGCCGCATCGGTACTCTGCTTGGTATGGCGGGCGTAGAGCGCCTTCGAAATTCGACGGATGTCGGAAGACTCTTTCTGAATGACCTCGCAAAGGAAGACGTTCCGGTCGGACGGCATCTCCGCCCCGGCTCGGGCGAGCGTCTTGTAGCCGCACTCCATGAAATACACGAAGAGGTTGAGCGTCATGGTGCGCGCCGCGAAAGCCACGATGTCGGGCGCGGGGATCGGCAACTCGAAGAGACGGATCAAGTCTTCGCAAAGGATGTTCGCGCGTCGGATCTCGACGTTGCCGAATTCCGTCGGCAACCTCGCTGCACGCGGCACGCGAATGTACTCAAGATCCGTTTGAAGCGCCTCGCACAGGCGGTCGAGGACGTGCCCCGAGTCGAAAATCTTGTCACGGATAAGCTCGGCGAGCTCCTCCCGACGTTCCGCAAACGAAAGGAGCAGGAAGGCGAGTTCGCCGTTTCGCGCGAAAAACCGTCGATCGGTTTTTCCCTTGTGGTTGAGGTCGCTGAAAAGACAATGACGTCCCCAGGGGAAAACAAATCGGCTCGTCCAGCGCTTTTCGCTCTCGGCGTTGATGCCCGCAAATCGAAGCATGCGGATGACGCCGGCAAAGCACTCGAAGCTTTGACGCTTCGTAAGCGAGCCGCCTTCGTCGAAAAGGTGCTGCAAGAGCGCCTTGAGCTCAAGCGACTTGCACGCGCCGTTGATGTCGAACATCTCGTTTTGCGAATCCTTCGAGAAGCTCTCGAACCACAGCTCCCAGGGGTCCTCGTTGCTCGCGTAAACCTCGTCGATGTAGGGGTTGTTGAAGATCAGCGTGCGCAAAACCGCACGCTTCGGGATCTTGTATTCCTGAAGCTTGAGCGTTTCTTCGTTGATGCTTCGATCCGCATTTTGCTGCTCGAACGGGAGAGACGCTAAAACGCACAGAAATTCCAGGAACGTCATCAACCCCGTCTGCTCGTCGTAGAGGCGATGGCCCCAGATTCTTCGTTCAATATTCCCTGCTTTAATCAAGGTACTCATGACCATCATGCCAAAGAGAGTTTCAGGGGGGCAACCTTCACTTTCACCGTCTTGCCGTCGGTGAACTCCAAAAGGATATGTTGCGGATAATTCTTGCGTTTCTTTTCAAGCGCCTTCACCAGGCGCGCCTTCAGAGAGAAGAACTCCGCCAGGCACTGTCCCGAAAACGAGGTGGACACATATCCCTCGGCAAGGCTCGTGAGAAATTCGTAACGACGCGGCGTCAACGCAAATCGAATAGTCTCGTCCCGAGACGGACAGAAACACACCTCTGGTACGGCGTCCGCCCCGGTCCCCGAGAGCTCAAGCATGACCTCGTCGTGATCGGGGTAGAACTTCCCGGCCACAAGGAGCCCCACGGGAACTTTTGAGCTCGAGCCGTTCGTCGAGACCTTCAGGCCGTCCTGGGGCTTCGAGAGGGTGCTACCCGTCAGCATGCGAGCGAACCCCTCGAGCAATACGCCGGGCAGGCTCGTATCGCCCTCCTCGATGTTTCGCCTCAGCGCCAAGAAGCCGTCGATGTGATTGAAGGTCGTGAGGGACCATTCGAGCCCCTTTTGTTGCGTCTCGGGCTCCTGCCAGGAGAAGAAGAGTTTCCGACGCGCCTGAGCGAGCTGTTTGCTGCGCACCTTCTCGTCGGCGCTTTTCGCAACCAGCTCCTCGAGACCGAAGTAACGGTTGTAGATCTCCCTCATCTCGGCCTTCGGGTGTTCGCGCCCGAGCACGATCAACTCGTCGAAAAACGCATTGCCCCGAGAGCCGATCTGGAATTCGCCGAGACTGCGGAACACCGCACTCTTCGCACGCACGTTGGCACTCACGTTGTAGCCGAGCAGGTTGGTATAAACGTCCATCTCGTGCGTACGCAGTTCGCTCACGAGGTGGCTGACGTCGTGGCACGACCCCGTTGCGCGTCCGCCCGTGTAACCGAGGAGCGCATTGATCACGAGGACGAAGAGTTCGCGAATGGGAACATGCTGTCCGTTGTACCCGACCGCCTCCACGAGGCGACAAAGCCTCTCCGTAGCCACGGTCGGCTTCCCCGTCTCCGTATCCCAGAGAAGCTCCCGATTGCGGCGAATCGGACAAGATTCGCAATGCGGGCACTGCTTCTGCACGCAGTTCTTCCACTGCGGATGTTCGGCGACCTGCCGAATGATTTCTTTGAGGTTCTCGGCCTGGGACGTGCGAGAAAGGTCGAAGACCCGGAAGTTACCGACGCATGAAACCGCGTTTTGCTGGAAGAATACGTCCTCAAGTTCGGCAGCGAGGGCGTCGCGCCCGACGGCGCGAAGACGGGCCAGGATCTGGCCGTGATTGCAGGCGATGACGAAGGCCTCGTCGGTTTCGTTCGAACGTTCGATCTTGTCGAGTAACACGCCGAACGCGGTCAGGTTCGCACTCAAGTCCTTGATGAAGGTCACCTGACGCGTGCCGCCGTTCTCTTTTTCAACGGTAATCGTGATGTCACCGTCTTTTTCCCAAGTCTCGGGGCCTTGCTGAGAGAGCTCCTCCCAGACGCGCCTCAAGTGGAAGCTCTTGCCGTCGCCCGCCACCCCGGCGATTAGGATACTCGTCGTCGAGTCGGCCTTCAACGCGGTTACGATTTGCGGCACGTATGCGGTGTCGAGTACGAAAGGAGCAATTTTGTAGCGCCGGGCGCTTTTGCCGACGCGTTCGTCGAAAAGGTTGGTATTCGAGGTATCTGGACCGTATGCGGACAAAAAACGGATCCAATTTGAGGCCGGAAAATCAGCAACTCGCATCGTTCTTGCTGTCAGGACGTGCGGCAAACGCACGCCTCGGTTCGTGAGGGTCAAAGGAATAAAACTTCGGCCACAAAAACACGGGGTGTTTCTGCAGCCGCAGACAGTCGGATCGACGATTTTGACCAGGGAAAAGCCGCACATCGACAACCTGGCGATTTTATAAAGTTATCGTTGCGCCGTCGAATGCCGAATGGGAAAAATTGAATGGCGACCCCATTCCCCGGGAAAATACCAAGACAAAAAAAAAGACCCTCTTTCAACACAAAAAAGGCCGGGACAAGCCGGCCGTTTTCGAAGTGAGTCCTCGCCTTCCAAAATCACTCTTCGGTCGCGGGCTTCGTCTTCGTGCGGTGGTGACGCGCGCGACGTACCGAGAGACCGAGATTGCGGGTGTTGAGTTTCGGGAGATCCTCGTCGGGGATCGCCTCGCCCCCCGCCTCCTTCAAGTTGGCGTTGAGCTTCTGAATGACGGCGTTTTGTTCCTTCACGACGCGGGCGAGCTCCTTCAGTGCGGCGTCGCGGTCGGGAGACTTGTCGGCGGGCTTTTCGGGAGCCTTTTGAGAGGGCTCTTCGGAGGTTTCGGCCGTCTTTTCCGTTTCAGCGGGGGCTTCGACCTTTTCGGAATCGGTCTTCTCGGTTTCGATCGCTTGGACTGCGACCCGAGGCGTGTCTTCCGTCACGTGGACGCCGTGCTCGAGCACGGTCCCCGCCGCCACGCGGACGTTGCGGGCGATGAAGGCCGAGCCGAGGAGTTCGACGTCGGGGTCGAGGCGCGCCCCGGATTCGATCACGACGCCCGCGCCGTGCGCGATGTAGACCCGTTCGCAGAGCTTCGCGTCGGGGGCGATGTCCGCCCCCGTCAGGATGCGGTTGATCGAGGAAACGAGGCCGCCCAGAGCTTCCCACTCCTGAAGCGCGCACCAGTAAGCAGCGCGCGAGAGCACGGCCGCCTGCCAGCCCGAAGCGCCGAAGACGATCCCGAGCGTCGAGCGACCGGTCTTCGTACGGTGAATTTCGAGAAGTTCTTTGGCGTACTCAAACATGTTCGTGATCCCGATGTAGTGTTGAGATGCCGAGGCCCGTTCGAGCCCCGAAAGTACTCATTGTGCCAGAGCCGCGCGGCGGCTTCGCGCGGCTCGGGGCGACTCAAAACTTTTTCGAGCCCGCGCGGTCTTTCTTCGGGCGGATGATCGCCGCGCAGATCCCGCGCAGAAGGTCGATTTCGGTTTGGGTAAGGCCCGAACGGCCGAAAAGACGTCGCGTGATCGGCATGAGAAATTTCGGGTGTTCGGGGTCGTGCACGCCGCAAGCGATCATGGCCTTTTCCCAATGCGCGAAAAAGCCTTCGACGGCTTCGTTCGTGGCGGGCTCTTCGTGACCGAAGCGCGATTGCCAGTCGTAAAGCCCCCCTTCGTGACCTTCGCCCGCGAGAAGCGCCATGTGCATTTCGTAAGCGGTAAGCTGCACGGCCTGCGCCAGATTGAGGCTCGGGCTTTCGGGATCGGCGGCGATCGCGGCGGACCCCTGGCAGAGCATCACTTCCTCGTTCGTAAGGCCGCTTCGTTCCGTTCCGAAGACGAACGCCACATCCCCTTCGTAGTTCTTCAACCACGCATCCGTTTTGACGGTCGCTTCGCGCAAGGGGGACATCGGAGGACCGAATTCGCGGTCGTAACCCGTCAGGGCCCAGGCGAAAGTGACGCCTTCGAGCGCCTCGGCGAGCGTCGCGTGCGAGCGCGAAGCTTCGAGCACGTCGATCGAACTCGTGGCGTACGCAACCGCCTCTTCATGCGTGCGGTAGTCGGCCTCGCGGGGCGCGACGACGCGCAGATCGCGAAAGCCCATCGTTTTGACGGCACGGGCGGCGGATCCGATGTTGCCCGGATGACTCGGTTCGCAAAGCACGAACCGAACGCGACGGGCGAGTTTCGGCGTATTCACTTCTCGATCGACTCCAGAAAAAGAATGAGAAAAAAGCGGACCGCTTATTGTAGCGGTCCGCTTCGCGGCGGTCGAATCGGCTTTCGATTCGAGCTTCGACTCGGGTTCCGGCTCAGAGCTTCGAGAGATCCGGCATCGGGATCGCGTCGTCCGGGTGTTCGCCCGACCAGCCCGTCTTTTCGGGAAGCCCGAAAAGCGCCGCGCGGTCTTCGTCGTCAAGCGCAAAGTTGAAAACGTCGCGGTTCGCGCGCATGCGTTCGGGGTTCGCCGACTTTGCGATCGGCAGGAGCCCGAGCTCAAGCGAGAAGCGCAGGCAGACGCGAGCGGGCGTCACGCCGTGTTTTTCGGCAATCGCCCGCACGGTATCGTTCGACATGAGGCGACTCTGCCCCAGAGGCGCCCAGGCTTCGACGAGAATCCCGCGCTCGCGGCAGTAGCGAATCGCCTCTTCCTGAAGGTACCCGGGATGGACCTCAATCTGATTCACAACGGGCACTTCGCCCTCAAGCGCGGCGAAGTGGTGCGGGAGGAAGTTCGCGACCCCGATCGACTTGACGAGCCCTTCCGCTTTGAACTCCTGGAAGGCGTTCCAGGTTTCCGTGATCGCACGCTTCCAGTCGACGTCCTCCGCCGAACGGCGGGGCCAGTGGATGAGAAGGAGGTCGACGTAGTCGAGACCGAGTCGTTCGAGCGAGACGCCGAGCTCGCGTCGGGCGCCTTCGACCGAGAGGTCGTCCTTCCACACTTTGGTCGTCACGAAGAAGTCGCTGCGAGCGAGACCGCTCGTGCGAACGGCTTCGCCGACACTTCCTTCGGAGCCGTAGAGGTAGGCCGTATCGAAATGGCGGTAGCCCGCACGGACGGCTTCCTCGCACACGCGCGCGCCGTCTTCGCGGTCTTTGACGCGCCAGGTGCCGTAGCCGATGCAGGGAATCGAATTTCCGTCCGAAAGCATGTAGCGGTCGTCGGGCGACGTCGGGATGCGGCGGATGGCGGACAGCATGGAAACCTCGGAAAAACGCGATGGAAACGCAAAGGAACCGAAACGGGAAAAGCGGGGAAGGACGTTCGACGTGCTCTTCGGAACCGAGGTCATTGCAGCGATCGGGCCGCCGAAACCGACCTCTTTCTTTGTTCCCGTCCTTCCCGTCGTGGTCGACCTTCCGTCAGTTCGAAGAAGGCGCGGCGCAGGCGCAGGTTCCTTCGGAGAGCTCCGGCCAGGCTTCGACGAAGCAGTGCGCCACCGTCCGGAAGTCGCCGAAGCGCACCGCGTGTCGAGCCGCGGCCGCGACGACGGGTTTGCCATGGTAGGCAAAGCCGAAGCCCGCCGCTCCGATCATCTCCAGGTCGTTCGCGCCGTCCCCGCCGCAGATGACGGCCGAAAGCGGCGCGTCCGCCGCTTCCGCGAGCACTTCGACGGCGCGGCGTTTCCCGTCGGCGTCGAGAATCTTCCCGCCCGCGGGGCCCGTCACCTCGCCCGAAAGCGACCCGTCGGCGTTGAGGCCGAGTCGATTCGAAACGAACCCCGTCATGCCGTAGCGTTCCGCAACGACGCGGGCGATTTCCGCGAAGCCCCCTGTCAGGATGTAGGTGCGAATCCCGTTCTCGTTGAGCATGGCGATCCATTCGGCCGCGAAGGGCGTGGGCTTAAGGCCCGCAATCGTCTTTTCGAAAATCGTCCCGTCCGCGCCCACCAAACACCGAACCCGTCGGCGGAGGTTTTCTGCAAAGGGGAGGTGCCCCTCCATCGCAAGCCGTGTCATTTCGGCGACTTCTCGGCCGCGTCCGACGATTGCGGCCATGTCGTCGATGCACTCGTTCTGAATAAGGGTGCTGTCCATGTCGAAGCACGCCACCCGGAAGTCCCGAAGCGAGAGACCGGGCGCAAGCGCGATGAGGTCGATGCGGCTTTCGAGCGCGCGAGCGCGGAGCTCCTCCGTGAGGCACTCGGCGGGGACGTTCGTCAAGCGGATGAAGTCGGGACGACGAAGGACATTTTCGGCGGCGAACTCGGCGGCGAGCTGTTCGAGTTCCGCGGGATCGGTCCCGCCGAGGAGGATGTCGATGCGTTCGCCTGCTTGGGGGATGCAGGTTTTTTGGGTTTCGTTGGCGGTCATAGTGGTTCTTTTCCGTTGGGTCGGGCATCGACCCGGAACTCGTCCCGGGCATGCGCGGCAGCGATGTCCGGTACGGACGGTTCCGGGGTGATTCCAGGACGCTCTTCGGACCTATTGTGGTCCGCTTTTCGATGCGAGCGCTTTATTTTTCGCTAACGTCTTCGGGAAGGCCCGTTTCGGCGCACCAGCCGTCGTCGCTCGTGCGGTAGCCCGCCGTGAGGTAGGTGCGACCCGCGTGGTTGATGCGTTCCAACACCTGTGTGAAGGAGCCGCAGGCGAGTTCCAGACGTTCGACGGCGGGAACGGCGGGTTGCACCCCCCTGGAGCAGGTACAGCCGTCTTCCATCGCTTCGACGAGAAGGCGCCCCGTCGGAAGGGGCAGGAGCGCTTCGTCGTCGAGGAGCCCCAACTGATCCATGATCGTCACGGCCGCGTCCGCATGTCCCGCGGGTTCCGTATGACGCCCCTTTCCGGGGAAGCGCGACCCCGCAATCGCAAAGACGCAGTTCAGTTCCTGCGGGAGAAGCCCGCCGTGGTTGCCCGTCCCGAGTTCGAGCTCGCGCCCCATGACGAGGTCGCCCGTCGCGGGGTTGCCGCGCGGAACGATGCGCAAGTCGGGGGAACGTTCGTTATTCGTAAAGACGAGCGCTTCGGAGAAGGTCCCCGGCACGCGCCCTTCGACGGCATCGGGACGCGCTTCGTCGGGTTGCGAAAAAAGCATCCCGATGTCGGGCGAAGCCATCAGCGCGTCGCGCGCGCGAAGGAGATTTTCGAAAGTGGGTTCGGTGAGCCAAAGTCCCGACGTGTAGGTTCCGGCCAGCACCGCGTCGACGCTCTTCGGGTCGAGCCCGCGGGCGACTTCGGCGCCCGTCGCGACCTTGAAGCCCGCCTTTTCGAGAATCTCCGTCATGGAGATGTGACGGCGCACGACGCCGTGACCGTGATCGGAAAGCACCGCGAGTTGCACGCCCGCGTCGCGCCCCGTTTCGCGCCACCAGGCGAGCACCCGCGCGAACTCCTCGTCCGCATGACGGCGCGCCGCGCGCGTGCGGTCGTCCCAGAGGCCGAATTCGTGCGAGGAATGGTCGGGCTCGCCGATCCAAAGGACCGTGACGTCGCCGAGTCGATCAATGCCCGCATCGCCCAACTCTTCCTTGAAGAAAAGGTCGACCGTGAGGCTCGATCCCTTGAAGTCGGGGAATTCGAGCGGTACGCCGTTCCCGTAGTGTTCGACGAGCGCCTCGCGGGCGGTGGCGGGTTCGGTCGCATCGAGTTTGTGCACGCACGCGACGACGTGTGTCGCGTAGCGGTCCGCATGCACGTGCTGCAGACGCGTGCTCCCGACGGAATTCGCGCAGTAGACCCGCATCGTCATGCCGCGCTCGCCCAGACGGTCTCCGATCGAGGGAACGGCGATCACGCCGCAACCGCCTTCCGAGCGTTCGTGCGCGAGCACGGACTCGAGGTTCGAGCCGCGAAAGACCGCCTCTTCGGGCTTCATGCCGCGACGGAAGTACGTATTCGCAATGACGCCGTGATCCTTCGGGCGAAAGCCCGAGAAGATCCCCGGATGGTTCACGTAGGTTTCGGTCGGGAAGTCCGCGCGATAGTTCGTCCACACGTGGCTTTCCGCGAGAAAACCCGCGAGCGCGGGCATTTCCTCCGCCGTGACGGCGTCGGGGCGGAGCCCGTCGAAGCCCACGATCAGAAAGCGGGGATGCGTGGAAGCACTTTCGGTTTTGGAAGCGTTGTCGGAATTCATCATGGTTGCGGTCCGTTGTTTTTGAAGTTTCAAGGTTTCAATTCGGTTCTGAAAAACGGCTTCGGGAGCCGAACGGTCGCGTTCGGCTCCCGAGCGGTTTGTTGAGGTTTATCGCGAGGCGGGTTCGAGCTTTTGCTGCACGTAGTCGCCGAGAATCGACATCGAGAGGGTCGAAAGCACGATCACGACCCCGGGCACGACGGCAATCCACCAGGCGGTCGTGAGGTAGTCGCGTCCGAACCCGAGCATCGTGCCGAGCGAACTCATCGGGGGCTGCACGCCCACGCCCAGGAACGAAAGCGACGTTTCGAGAAGAATCATTCCGGGGAAGTTGAGCGTCATGTTGACGACGAGGGCCGACGCGATGTTGGGGAGAATGTGGCGGAAGGCAATGCGCATCGTCGGGATCCCGAGCCCTTCGAGCGCCGAGGCGTAACCCTCGGTGTAGGCCGAGCGCGCCAGGTTGCGCGTCAATCGCGCGTACCGGTCCCACCCGTAGACCGCCATGATGACGATGATCACGGTGACGTCCGTCCCGAGGAAGGCGATGATCGTGAGCGCAAGGATGATGAAGGGAAGCGACGCCGTGAAGTCGACCCCCGCATTGACGGCATCGTCCGCGAGTCCGCCGAAACGCGCCGCAATGAAGCCCAAGGTCGTGCCGATCACGGCCCCGAGGACCGTCCCCGCCACCGCCAGGAGGAAGGAAAGGCGAATCGAATGCAAGAGGCGCGAGAACACGTCGCGACCGAGTTCGTCCGTGCCGAGCCAGTGAGCGCTCGACTCAAAAGGCATCAGAAGGCGTCCCGTCAGGTCCATCGCCTCGATGTCGTAGGGAGCGATCCAAGGGGCGAGCACCCCCGCCAGGAAAAACACGAGAAGAAGGAGCGCGCTCGCCGTGACGAGGCCGCTTCGACCCGCTGCCGAAATACGTGTGTTCATGTTTGTGTGTCCCGGAAATCAGCTTGTGTCAGTTGTCGCCTTTGCGAAGACGCGGATTGACGATCAGGGCGAGAAGGTCCATGCAGAGGTTGGCGGTCACAAGAGACGCGCCCGTCACGAGCACGATCATCTGCACGACCGGAATGTCGCGGTTTGCGACCGACTGCACGAGAAGTTTCCCGACGCCCGGCCACGAGAAGACGTTTTCCGTGATAACGGCACCCGCCACGAGCGTGCCGATGAAAAAGCCCAGAATCGTGAGAATCGAGAGCATGGCGTTCGGCAACGCATGGAGCCAAATGACGCGCGACTCGGGAAGCCCGCGCATCCGCGCGGCACGCACGCAGGGAAGGCGCATAGCGTCGATCATGGCGCTTCGGGCGTAGCGGGAGAAAATCGCCGCTTCCGAGGTTGCCATCGTCACGATCGGCATGATGTAGTGCCAGACGGAACCGTTCCCGTAGGAGGGAAGCCACCCGAGCCAGATCGAAAAGACGAGAAGGAGCAGCACCCCCATGAAGAAGTTCGGCACGGCGTAGCCGAAAACCGAGAGCACCATCATGGCGCGGTCCGTGCGGGTGCCGCGCTTGAGAGCGGCGAGCACCCCGGTCGGGATCCCGAAAAGGAGCGTCACGATCGCGGTCGGAATCATGAGGCTCATCGTGGGACCGAAGGCCGAGAGAAACACTTCCTTCACGGGCAACCCCGTCATATAGCTCGTCCCCATGTCGAGCATGACGAACTTCTGCAGGTAGACGAGAAACTGCTCCCAGAGCGGGCGATTGAGCCCCCACTGTTCGCGGAAAGCTTCGAGCGCCACCGCGTCGGCGGAATTCCCCAGCATGATGCGGGCGGGGTCGCCCGTGAGGTGCAGGGCGAAAAACACGCACGCCGTGAGCAGAAAGAGCGTGAACGCGGCGCGCAGAACGATACGGAAAATCAGAGCAAACATCGGTCAGAGCTCCTCGGAGGTCGTCGCGGTGAGAAAGGACGTGCCGTGAAAGCACGCGACGCCGTGGCCCGACGCGTCCGTGCGCAGGGGCGGTACCGACCGACGGCAGACGTCCCGCGCCAAGGGACAGCGGTTGGCGAAAACGCACCCCGCGGGGCGGTCGATCGGGCTCGGCATCGAGCCCTTCGGGTAGTACTTCACGACCGAATCGTTCGCCCCCGGGGTCGAGGCCATGAGAAGCCGCGTGTAGGGGTGCTTGGGGTTGCCGAAGACGGCGTCGACGTCCCCCGTTTCGACGATGCGCCCGAGGTACATCACCGTGACGCGGTCGCAGATGTAGCGAACGACGTTGAGGTTGTGCGAAACGAAGAGCATCGACATCTTCGTTTGCTCGCGAAGCCGGTTGAGAAGCTCCAGAACCTGCGCCTGAATGGAAACGTCCAAGGACGCAACCGGCTCGTCGCAGGCGAGAAGCGCGGGACGCAACGCCACCGCGCGGGCAATCGCCGCACGCTGGAGTTGCCCGCCCGACATGACGCCGGGGAGTTTCCCCGCGTGGTGCTCGGGCATGCCGACGAGCTTCAGTACGTCGAGTGCACGAGAGCGCGCTTCTTCGGGTGTCAGACCCGAATGGACGATCAGGGGTTCGGCCACCTGGTCGACGATCGGAATGCGCGCGTCGAAACACCCGTAGGGGTCCTGGTAGATCATCTGCATCGAGGAGCGCTGTTCGCGCCAGCGTTGCGAACGGGGTTCGGGATAGGCTTCGTTTTTGAAGAGCACCGTCCCTTCGGTGGGCTTTGAAAGGCCCAGCATCAGGCGCGCCAACGTCGACTTCCCGCAGCCCGATTCGCCCACGAGCCCCATCACTTCGCCGTATCGGATCTTGAGGTCGATGTCCTGAAGGACGTCCCAGGGAGTACGGCGGCCGAAAAAGCCCTTGCGGGCGTAGTAGCAGTGGCGCTTGACGCGCACGTCGACGATCACGGGAAAGTCGGTTTGCTGGGGCTCGCCGAGCGGGCTGAGCGGATCGGCCGACCCGAGCCGACCGACGGGACCGTGCGATTCGGCGTTTTCAACGAGACGACGCTCGTCGTCAATCGTATCGTTCGCGTCGTCGTTCACGGAATGTTCGGAGCGGACGTCGACCGGGGTCGCGCGGGACGTGCGGGAAGACGCGTCGGAGGCGGCCGCGGGCGCGCACGCTTCGATTGCTTCGAGCATGTCTGCGGTTTCGCGAATTTCGCGCACTTCGGTTTCGTCCAGGAGCGCGTCGGCGCAGCGCGTGCGGCGTTCGGCGGCCTCGCCTTCGGCGTCCGTTGCGTCCAAGGCGACCGACAGGGTCTTCATCGCGCCCAAGGCAAGGCGGCACGCTTCGCGGGCGCGCGGGCAACGACTCGCGAAAGGACAGCCCGAACCGAGGCGGTCGGGAGGCGGAATTTCGCCCGGAATGGGCTTCAAGGTGCCGCGCTCGCTTTCCATGTCGGGCATGGCGTTCAAAAGCCCTTCCGTGTAGGGGTGTGCGGGGCGGGCGATCACCTGTGCGACGGGGCCTTCTTCGAGGATGTGACCCGCATACATGACGGAAACGTCGTCCGCCACGTCATGCGCGAGGTGCAGATCGTGCGTCACAAGGAGCATCGACATGCCGCGCGCACGCACGAGGTCGCGCATTTCGTTCAAGAGCTCCCGCTGCACGACGACGTCAAGCGCCGTCGTCGGTTCGTCGGCGAGAAGAAGCTTCGGTTCGCCCGCCAAGGCGAGCGCGATCATCACGCGCTGACGCATCCCGCCCGAGAGCTGGTGGGCGTACGCGGTCATACGCTTTTCGGGGGCGGTGATCCCGACGGTCTTAAGGAGCCCCAGGGCCTGATCCGTGAGGTCGGCCTTGTGCTTCACGAGTGCCGCCGCCCCCGACATGCGATTGCGGTAGTCGGGGTGACGGTAGGCGAGCGTTTCGGCGAGCTGTTCGCCGATCGTGCGCATCGGGTTCAGGGCCGACATCGCGTCCTGAACGACAAGACCGATTTCGGCGCCGCGCAACGCGCGGTATTCGTCTTCGGTGAGACCGACGAGCTCGCGCCCCGCGAAGCGGATCGAGCCCGTCGTGCGGCTCGTGCGGCCCGCGAGCCCGAGGATCGAGCGCGCGAGCACGCTTTTGCCCGAGCCCGATTCGCCGATGAGGGCGTGAATACGTCCCGTACGGACGGAGAGGTCGACCCCGTGGAGGACTTCCACGGCGCCGAAAGCGACGTGAAGGTTCCGTACCGCAAGGAGTTCGGAAGCGGCGTTCGAAGATGGTGTCTGGGATGCCATAGGCGTGCGACCGGAGAAAACTCCGGCCCTTCTTCTTGGGTGACGAATGTGTTTGAAAACGGGTTGGAAAATTCAAAGAGCCCCGCGACGCGGTCCGCCGCGTCCGGAGCCCCGGATGCTTTTCGCTTCTTGATAAGCGTTCACGGAGAAAGGGCGGCTCCCGGCAGGAAGGTTCTCAAAGCCGGGAGCTTGCCCGCCGCACTCAGCGGAAAGCGAGGTTGTCGGCCGAAAGGTCGAGACTCCCCTGCATGACGTTCGGCGTCCACTCGACGTTCTTTTGCTTCGCGTAGAGCATCGGGAGGGCGTAGAGCGGGCAGGCCCAGGGGTTCTCTGCGAAGGTGGCGAGCATCCCTTCCCAGGCCTTCTTGCGTTCGGCCGCATCGACGGAACTTTCAAGCACGCGACCGAGTTCGCAGAACTTCCGGTATTCGGGGCTGTCGGCGACAAAGCCCGCGTCGATCCAGAAGCTCGCGGGCTTCATGCGGCGCCAGAGCTGCGCGACGGGATCGGGGTAGTAAGCCGAGAAGGAGGCGTTGTTGATCATGCGATCGGCGCCGTCGGCTTCAACCTGCGTCCAGTTTTCCTTGACTTCCAACTGAACGTTGAGACCCACGGCCTTGAGCATCCCGGCAATCGCCTGCGAGACGGTGAGTTCCTGCGTGTAATAGCCCGTCTGGATGCGCCAGACGATGGGTTCGCCCTTGTAGCCCGAGGCCTTGACGAGAGCCTTGGCCTTTTCGGGGTCGTAGAGCTTGGCGTCGAACTGCGGGAGGTAAAGTTCGCCGAAGGTCTTCGACTGGAAGCTGTTGGCGGGCGTCGTACGACCCGCAAAGAGCGCCTGAACGAGAAGGTCGCGGTCGATCGCATGGAGGATCGCCTGGCGGAGTTCCTTGCTCGCCATGAGTTTCGAACTCTTCGAGTCGAAGATCATGCCGTAGACGTTGTCGATGGCGCCGCCCACGACGTCAATGCGACCGTCTTGCGAGAGGGGCTTCACCTGGTCGGGCGTCACTTCGGTGATGAGGTCGAATTCGCCCGAGCGCAGACCCGCGACGCGGGCGGAGAGTTCCGGAACTTCCACGAAGCTCACGCGAGCGGCGGGAGCGGGCTTCGCCCAATAGCCGTCGTTGCGAACGAGCTCGAGGCGGTTGCCCGTCTTGAAGTCGACGATCTTGTAGGGACCCGTGCCGATCGGCTTGCGAATCCAGTTTTCCCAGCCGCCCGCGGCCTTCCAACCGTCTTCGGAGACGATTTCGGAGGTGCGCGCCGAGAAACGGCGTTCGATGATCGGATCGGGCGTCTTCATGGTGATTCGCACCGTGTAGTCGTCGACCTTCGTCACTTCTTTGAGGTTCCCGAGGAATTCCCACGCCACGGCGCGACCCGGAGCCTTTTCGCCCGAGAAGCGTTCGGGGCCGAACGTGAAGACGACGTCGTCGGCCGTGAAGTCCGTGCCGTCATGGAACTTGACGCCGTGACGGAGCTTGAATTCGACCGTTTCGGGCGAGATGCGCTTCCAGGATTCGGCGAGCCCCGGCTTCAGTTCGCCCGTCGCGTTGTCGGCCTTCAGGAGGGTTTCGAAGACGGAAGGCAGGTAGCGGTCGATCGCGTTGTTGTTCAAGCCCTGCGGCTCGATCACGGTCGGCAGTTGGGGCATGGCGATCACCATGTGGTCGGCCCCGGCAAAAGCGGCGATGGAAGCGGCCGAGAGCGTCGCGGCGACGATCGTACGGATAGCAAGCATGAGAGAGAAACTCCTAGAGGCCCTTCGGTTTCCCTAACCCGCGTCGGAGTTCGTTTCGGGGAAAGATCGAAAAGCCCGAGTGAAGATCCGTACGAAGGCCGCCGCATCCCGAGCGCACGATTTCTCTTTTTCCGTGCGGTGCGCCGCGGGTTGCGGGGAGCGTCGAGTGTCATACCTCGTACGGACCGAAACATTCCTGAGCGCCGCGTCCGTGCAGACGTTGTGTCTTTCGTGACAACGCGTGCGCCGTCCGTCGGGCTCGGGAAGCATTCTCCGCCCCGCATATGACATTTCTCCGTACGGTTTTGTGAAGACTTCGTGACCGATCGGAAGGGTAAACAATACGAAGGCGAGTTTCCGTCCGTTTTCGTCATCGTTTCGTCATGAAAGTTCTCCGGAATCAGGGAAAACCACCGCGTTTTCCCCCACCTCGGACGGGCTTTGCGTTAAACTCTTCGCCCGATATCGGAGGGTTGGCCCCGTCGGGCCTCTCTCCGCTTTGCTTTTTGAAAGTCCGAGAGCCGCTTTTTGCCGCGCTCTTCGGGCTCCACGTTCTCTTTCAATTCGAGCCCCTCCATGTCCACGTCGCAACTCTCCGCCTATATTGCAACGGCCGTCAAAGCCGCTCGCCGCGCCGCCAAGGAAATCCTCCGCGCCGCCAACGACCTCGACCGCCTCACCGTCGAAGCCAAGGCCGCCAACGACTTCGTGACGAGCGCCGACAAGGCCGCCGAAGAAGCGATCGTTCAGGAGCTGCAGGCCGCGTATCCGCGTCACGCCTTCCTGACGGAAGAAGCCGGTCGCATCGGCGGCAAGAGCGACTACCTCTGGATCATCGACCCGATCGACGGTACGACCAACTTCATGCACGGCGTTCCGCAGTACGCCGTCTCGATCGCGCTCGCCTTCCGCGGTGAAGTGGTGGCGGCTGTCATCTACGACGTGGCGAAAAACGAACTCTTCACGGCCGCCAAGGGCCAGGGGGCGTTCCTCGACAACCGCCGCATTCGCGTCTCCGACACCGTGGACCTTCGCCGCTCGCTGATCGGCACGGGCTTCCCCTTCCGTCGCACGGACGATTTCGATGCGTACATGACGGGCTTCCGCAAGGTGGCCGAACGCTCGGCGGGCATCCGTCGTCCGGGCTCCGCCGCGCTCGACCTGGCGTGGGTTGCCTGCGGCCGCTACGACGGCTACTGGGAAGCGGGCCTGAAGCCCTGGGACATCGCCGCGGGCGGCCTTCTCGTGCTCGAAGCGGGCGGCCTCATCACCGACCTCGAAGGCGGTGAAAAGTGGCTCGAAACGGGCTCGGTTTGCTGCGGCACGCCGCGCATCTTCGCGAAGCTCCTCCCGCTCGTCGGCCGTCTTGAAAAAGCGGAAAAGGCCGAAAAGAGCGAACCCGAAACGAAGACCCTGACGACGAAGGTCGAAAAGACGACCGAAGAAGCTCCGAAGGCCGAAACGGCTGAAAAGGCTCCCGCCAAGAAGCGCGCTCCGCGCAAGCCGAAGGCCGCCGCGGAATAATCTCCGCGTTTGAGAGACCCGAGTTTCCGCGGTCTCTTTTCGGCCCCGGCCGACCTCCGGGAGACCCCGATCCGTTCCACGGATTTCGGGGTCTTTTCATTTCGGGGCGCGCCCCGCGCGCGCGTGCGAAAATACCTCCCTTCCGATACCGATCACTTACCACGTTCCCATGGGCACCATCGACCTTCAGACCGAGTCGCTTTCGCAATTCACGCCCGCCATGCGGCAGTTCGTCGAAATCAAGCGTCGCTACCCCGAGCAGCTCGTCCTCTTTCGCATGGGGGACTTCTACGAAACGTTCTTCGACGATGCGTCTAAAGCCAATCGCCTGATCGGCATCACGCTCACGAAGCGCGGGAAAATGTCCGACGGCACGCCCATTCCGATGGCGGGGATTCCGATGGTGTCGCTCGATCAGTACGTGGCGCGGCTCGTGAAAATGGGCGAGAGCGTCGTCATTGCCGAGCAGCAGGGGGTACCGGGCAAGGGCCCCGCCATGGAACGCAAGATCTCCCGCATCATCACGCCGGGGACCCTTACGGAAACGGCGCTGCTGCCCGAAAAGTCCGATTCGGTGCTTCTTGCCGTCGCCGCCCCGAAGCGCCGCCGCAAGGGGGATGCGGGCTACGGCTTCGTGTGGCTCACGCTCTCGAGCGGCGACTTCCGTGCGGAGAACGTCTCCGCCGAGCAGTTCGAAACCGAACTCGCGCGCATCGCCCCTTCGGAAATTCTCGTCCCCGAACACCTCAAGCAGACGCTTCGCGAAACGCACCCCGAGCTCGTCCTCACGTCGATGCCCGACTGGCACTTCGACGCGGCCCACGGGGCTGAAAACCTGAAGAAGGTGTTCGGCCTCGACAACCTCGACGCCTGGGAAATCGAGGGCTTCCCGCTCGTTCTGGAAGCCGCGAACGCGCTTCTCGACTACACGTCGGAAACGCAGGTCGACGCCCTCCCCTTCATCCGACCGCTCAAGCTCGTCACCGAAAACGAATTCATCGTGATCGACCCGGCGAGCCGCCGCAATCTGGAAATTTCCGACACGGTGCGACGCGACGCGGGCGAACTGACGCTCTTCTCGGTTCTCGACGGGTGCCGAAGCGCCATGGGGAGCCGCGAATTGAAGCGATGGCTCAATCAGCCGCTGCGCGGCGCCGACGCGGCACGCGCCCGACACGATGCGATCGAACGACTCGTAACGGATGCCGACGACCGCGCACGTCTTTCCGAGGAACTTGACGCTCTCCCCGACATCGAACGCATCGCGAGCCGCATCGCACTCGGAAGCGTTCGTCCGCGGGAACTCGCGTCGCTGCGCGACGCCCTGCCGGCCGTGCGCGCGCTGGGCGCGGCGTTTTCGGATTCGCCCGCGACGCTTCTTGCGGACCTCTCCCGCACGCTTGCGGTGCCCGAAGCCATCGAAACGCTTCTGCGCGAGGCGCTTCTGGAAGAGCCCGCCGTACAGCTTCGCGACGGGGACGTAATTGCGAGCACGTTCAATACCGAATTGAAGACGCTTCGCGACCTCAGGGACAACACGGGGCAGTTTCTGCTCGACCTTGAAGCACGCGAACGTCAGGCGACGGGCCTCTCGACCCTTCGCGTCGAATTCAACAAGGTTCACGGCTTCTATATCGAAGTCTCGAAAGCGCAGTCGAAGGACGTGCCGCTTCACTACCACCGTCGGCAGACTCTGAAAAACACGGAGCGCTACATCACGCCCGAACTGAAGAGTTACGAGGACAAGGCCCTCTCCGCCAAGGAACGATCGAGTGCTCTGGAGCGCGAACTCTACCTGGAGGTCGTCGCGCGCCTTCAGCCTGAAGTTGCTCGCCTCATGGAGGCCGCGTCCGCTCTCTCGCAGTTCGACGCGCTCCTCGCTCTCGCGGAGCACGCGATCGAATACCGTTGGGTGAAGCCGCGTCTTACGGACCGCACGGGCCTCGCGATCGAAGGCGGACGTCATCCGGTTGTTGAAACCGCGATCGAAAACTACGTCCCGAACGATTGCCGACTCGACGAAAACCGTCGCATGCTCGTCATCACCGGTCCCAACATGGGCGGGAAGTCGACCTACATGCGTTCGGTCGCCCTCATCGTACTTCTCGCATGGGCGGGGAGTTTCGTTCCGGCCGCCTCGGCCGAGATCGGGCCCGTCGACCGCATCCACACCCGCATCGGCGCCTCGGACGACCTCGCGCGCGGGCGCTCGACCTTCATGGTCGAGATGACCGAAGCGGCGACGATTCTTCATCAGGCAACGGACCGCAGTCTCGTGCTCATGGACGAAATCGGTCGCGGCACGTCGACCTACGACGGCTTGTCGCTTGCGGCCGCGATCGCGCAGTCGCTCGTCGAAGACGCTCGAGCCTACACGCTTTTTGCGACCCACTACTTCGAACTCACGAAGTTCGCCGAAGAACTGCGGGGTGTGGCGAACGTACACGTGGCGGCCACGCAGGCAAAGTCCCGCGTCGTCTTCCTTCACGAAATCACGGAAGGCCCCGCCAACCGCTCCTACGGGATCGCGGTGGCGCAACTTGCGGGTGTTCCGCCCAAGGTCGTTCGCCGAGCACGCGAAGTGCTCCGGGACCTTGAAGCTGGGAAGATGCCCGGGATGCAGCCGTCGCTCTTCGACCTGCCGCACGATCCGCTTCTCGACGCGCCGGCTTCGGACGACGAGTTCGGCGAGGATGCGTTCGACGCGAAGGCCCCGGGCCTCACGGCGGAGGACCTTCGACCCTTCCTCGATCGCGTCGAAGCACTCTGCGCGACGGACCTCGACAGTCTGACACCGCGCGCGGCGCTCGAACTCCTCTACGGGACGCTTCCCGCGCTGAAGTCGGCGCTCGAAGAAACCGAAGCCCGCTTCGAGGCATCCGACGAGAGCGGCGTGTGAACGTTTGAAAAAAACGAAGGCCCGCCGCTTCGGCAGGCCTTCGCTCGAACTTTCGATAGGGCCTCGGATCAGGCCTTCGCGCCTTCGAAGAAGAAGGCGGCCGCCCGCGCGCTCATCGCCTCGACGTCTTCGGGGCGGAAGTCGGGGAAGTCCTGCGAGAGCAGGTACGCGTCCGTTTCCGCGCGAATGAGCGCCATCAGTTGCCGCGCGCGCAAGTACGGGTCGGCCGGGGCAAGTTCGCCCGCATCCATGCGACGCTTCAGGTAGGCAGCCACAGCTTGCATGGCCTCTTCGGGGCCTGCGCTTCGAAAGAGTCGTCCCACGTCGGAGTGTACCGACGCCCCTACGATCAAACGGTAAAAACGTCCGACCGACTTCTCGCGATAGAGGAAGTCGAGAACGTGCCCGGCAAACGTACGAAGCTTCGCTTCGAGCGGCTCGGGGGAATCCTCCGCCGCGACGAGATCCTCCACGGAACGCGTGAGAAACGAGGTCGCGTACCGCACGATCACCGCACGCAGAAGCTCTTCCTTCGAGGGGTAGTAGTTGTAGAGCGTCGTCTTCGAGACGCCCGCTTCGCGGGCGATGCGATCCATCGATGCGCCTTCAAGCCCGTCGGCGTCGATCAGAGCATAGGCGGCGGCAAGGATGGATTCCCTGCGAATCGGAGAAAGGGTCTTCATGGGAAAGGTTCGGGTCGCACGTGTCGGCGGTCGATTTCGGCGGTTGTTCTCAATGTCGACGCAACATCGGCGTGAGGAAATCGCGGTTCGCTCACGCCGCTCGATCGACACCTGTAAAAAAGCATAGCGGAAGGCGCGTCCGGGCGTAGGTACGGGGAAAGACGCTCGATCCGGCCAACGCACGTCCTTCGAGCGAATTCTCGAAGAAAAACGAACAGACGTTCATTGACAGCACGAAAAAGTATAACTACACTCCGCAATTCAGTCATACGAAAACTGAACTGTACGGTTCAGTTTAATATGCAATCGTCCGATCTGTCCCCGTCGCGTCGATCCGGTCGATTCCTTCGACCCCGATTTCCTTTTTCTTTTTTGAGTTTTCTCATGACCGCTTCGTTCCGCAAGCTTGCGCTCGTTTCCGCGATTTCCGCCGCGTTTGCGCTCCCCGCCGCTCTTCAGGCCGCGCCCGCTCAGGTGAGCCTCGGCGGCGCGCTCTACGTAACCACGTCCGAGTACGTCGACACGGATCCCGTCTACTACCCGCTTCCCCTTCTTACGGTCGAATCGAACCTCTTCTGGGCGCACGGCATCTCGGGCGGCGTTTATCTCTTCAAGAACGAAGCGCATTCCGTCCGTCTCGGCCTCGGCTGGATGCCGATGTTCTTCGATCCGGACGATTCCGACGACGCGCGCATGCAGACCCTCAAGAAGCGCGACACCTCAATGGCCGCCTCGGTAGGCTACCGCTGGACGAGCCGCTTCGGCATCGTCGACGCGAGCATGCACGTCGACGTACTCGGCAAAAGCGACGGCCTCCTCATGATCGGTTCCTACCGTTACCCCGTGCAGCTCGGCGAACTCACGCTCGCGCCCTTTGCCACGTTGACGTGGGCGAGCGAAAACTTCAACGAGTACTATTACGGGGTCTCGAACGCCGAATCGCGCCGCTCGGGCTTCAACGCCTATTCGCCCGACGCCGCCCTGACACCCTCCTTCGGCATGGACGTCAATTACAAGCTCGGCGCGAACTGGTCGCTCTTCGGTACGGCTTCCGCTACGGTACTCCCGTCCGAAGTCAAGGACAGCCCGATCGTCGACGACGACGTGAAGTGGGTGCTCGGCGCGGGCGTTCGCTACAACTACTAAGGGTTCGAAAGGTCCCGGGCGGAGGCGTGCAACCGCCGCCCGAATGCTCGAAGGGGCGCGTACCGTTGCGGCACGCGCCCCTTCGAGCATTCGAGGAATACGATGATAAGCTTTATGCGAAGTAGGACGCAGCGGCAAACCCGAGGAAGATCACGGCCGCGATGCGACGCATCCAAACCATACTGATTTTCTTCGAAAGCTTGTCGCCCACGAAAACCGCGGGCACGTCCGCGATCAACATCCCGAGGGTCGTCCCCGCCACGACGAAAATCGCGTCGTGGTAGTGCGCGGCGAGCGCCACGGTTGCAAGTTGCGTCTTGTCACCCATTTCCGCGAGGAAAAAGAGCATGGTTGTCGTCACGAACACGCCGTAGGTGTTCGGGGCGCTCTCGCAATCCTCTTCGTCGATCTTGTCGGGAACGAGCATCCAGAGCCCCATCGCGAGGAACGAGAGCACGAGAATCCACTTGAGCGTCTCGGGCGTGAGAAGGCTCGCCACCGAGAGGCCGAGGAGTCCGGCCAACAAGTGATTCAAAACGGTGGCGGCGAGAATACCGAGCACGATCGGCACCGGGGCGCGAAAACGCGCCGCGAGACACAGCGCGAGCAACTGGGTCTTGTCGCCGATTTCGGCGGCCGTGACGACAAGGGTCGAGAGGGTAAGCGACTCGAAAATCATGATGGGGTCCGGGAAAAAAGAAAGGGCGGGCTGTCGGCGGCGAACAATCGTACGAAGGCCTCCGCCGCCGGTCCCGCCCGGTCGCATCGGATGCCTTCGCAGATCTTGCCGACACGGTGCGCGTTGCGCGCAACCCCGCTATCCGCGCCATGGGTCCGAAAGGTGGGAAAACCGGACGCCAAGTATGTTGACGCGGACGGAAACGGCGTCTCAGACGCCCTTCCCGGCTACTCCTCTGCGAGAAGAGCGAGGATTTTAACAGAATTCAACCTTCCCGACTTTCCCAAACCCGCATATACATGGCGGACGACACCGTGTCCCGGGCGCGATTCTCATCTCGTCTTGGGTCGACCGATGCGGTCGCGTCTCTGCGCTAAAATGAGCGCCACTTCAATTTTTTCCAAACAGCACGCAGCCGTTCGTCTCTGCCCGAAGGAACCGACCCGGGCGGAACACACCCGTCGGACGGCACTTTCCGGGGAACGGCTTTGACAAAAGACACGTTGGTCGATGAAGAAGCGCTCTTTCGCGCGATTCATCAACACATTCTCCGCCAGGCCAAGTCGGGCGGACGCATCGATACCGAAACGGAACTCGCCACCCGCTTCGGCGTGACGCGCTACAAGATTCGCAAGGCATTGAGCGTTCTCTCTCAGATGGGCGTCGTCGACCGCGCGCCGAAGCGCGGCATGACCGTCAACAATCTCGGCCCGAAGAACCTCTCCGCGCAGATTCAGGTTCAGATGGACATCGCCAACTTCGACATCCGCGAATTCATCGAAGCGCGCCTCCTGATCGAAGTCGACATCATTCCGCTCGCGATCCGTCGCGTGACACCCGCACTGCTCGGGCGACTCGACGAAGCAATCAACCGCATCGAAGCGAACGCCGCAAACACGCAGGAAGCGGACCGTTGGGACCGCGAATTTCACCTGTTGCTCCTTGAAGCTTGCGGGAACCGCGTCCTCCAGGTCTTCTCGGCCGCGCTCGTCACGTACTTCGAAAAGACGACCTCGACCCTTCCGCAGAACAATCCGGAATTCTTCCTCAACATCGCCCGTCAGGAGCGCGAACTCCTCCAGGCCATCAAACGCGGCGAAGAAGACCGCGCGAAAGAACTCCTGCGCGAACACCTGCGCGAACAGGTCGACATGCTGCAGGCTTGATTTCCTTTCGTCGAACGAAAAACAAAACGCCCCTCGCGTTGCACGCGACGGGGCGTTTTCGTTTCGGGGACGTTCGGGATCCGGAAGTCCGGCCGCTCAGCCTTCGTTCTTTTCGATTTCCTTTCGGAAGCCGAACTTCGTCCAGTCTTCGACCCGCATCACGTAGAGGATCCCGTCGAGGTGATCCGTTTCGTGCTGCACGACCCTCGCGTGCATGCCGGCGGCCGTCCGCTCGATCGGGTTCCCCTCGATGTCGAATCCCCTGTAGCGGATTTTCTTTGCGCGGCGCACGACGCCCCGCAAACCGGGAAGCGACAGACACCCTTCCCAGTCTTCTTCCGTTTCCTCTCCGATCGGCTCGATCACGGGGTTGACAAGCACGGTCTGCGGAATCGAACGCCCTTCGCACAATGGATTTTTGGATTTGAACCCGAAGCAGATCACGCGAAGGTTGACGCCGATCTGAGGAGCGGCAAGGCCGCAGCCCCCTTCGCGATCCATGGTGTCCCAAAGATCGCCCGCAAGTCGGCGCAATTCGGTCGTGCCGAATTCGCGAACCGGAATCGAGGCCGTGACGAGGTTCGGATCCCCCATTCGAAGAACGGGACGCTGCACGGAGACGTTCCTTTTCGTTATCGCTCGGCGGCAGGCGTCTTGAGAGCTTCGAACGCCACGAACGCCTTCGCGATGTCTACCACCGAAACCACGGCTTCGGCAACCGTGTCCTTGAGCGCCTCGAAGTCGATCCCTTCGTTCGAGGTACCGATTCCCGCCGCGTGATTCACCGAGACGCAGACGGGAGCGTACGCGAGACCCAACTCGCGCGCGAGCGCGCATTCCGGATACACGGTCATGCCGATCATGTCGGCTCCGTCGCGACGATAGCGCTCGACTTCGGCCGCCGTTTCAAGGCGCGGCCCCTGAGTGGCGGCATAGACGCCGCCCGTACGCACCGTGCGCCCGATGCGCGTCGCCGCGGCCGCAAGACCCGCCGAGAGCGTGCGATCGAAGGGGTGCGTCATGTCGACGTGCTTCACGCCCGCTTCCGGCGTGTCGTAGTAGGTCGCTTCGCGGCCCCAGGTGTAGTCGATCAGCTGATCGGGAAGTGCAATCCCGCCCGGCCCCATGTCGGCGGCGATACCGCCCACGGTGGCGACCGCAATGACCCCCTCGACTCCGGCCTGCTTCAGGGCCCAGAGGTTCGCGCGCGAGGGCACGCGATGGGGAGCGAACTGATGGTTCACGCCGTGCCGGCGCAGAAAGACGATCGGCGTGCCGCCGAGGCGCCCGAAGACGAGCGGCGCCGAGGGGGCGCCGTACGGGGTGGTCATTTCGATTTCTTCGCGGTCGGTCACGACATCGTTCGACGTGAACCCCGATCCGCCGATAAGCGCATACATGGGACTGAAATCCTTCGCCCCCCGAGAAAACCGGGGGCGTCTGAAAAAAGGAAACGAGGAAAGCGGTGATTCGGGAGCGGACGTTCGATCTCAATCGAAAAGCGACGGTTGCTCCGCCTCGGGAGCGGCCGCAGGGGAAGACTCCTCGCGGGAAGCGTCCTTTTTCTTCCGTGCGGCTTTCTTTTTCGGCGCGGGCGCGTCGGGAGACGGCTCTTCGACGACCTCGCAGACCCCAACGGTTTCGGAAACTTCCGTCGGTTCGGCGGGTTCGACCGGTTCGGTGCTTGCGACGGGCTCCGTCGGCTCGCCCGGCACAACCGATTCGATCGACTCCTCGTCGGCGAGCATCGCAAGGAGCGTCGCTTCGTCGATCACTCGCACGCCGAGGCTTTCGGCCTTTTCGAGCTTCGAGCCGGCTTCCGCACCCGCCACGACGAAGTCCGTCTTGCGGCTCACCGATCCCGACACCTTCGCGCCCGCGGCGATCAGACGATCTTTCGCCTCGTCGCGCGTAAGGTTGGGAAGAGTCCCCGTCAAAACGAAAGTCTTGCCGGCGACGGCCGAATCCGTTCGCTTCGTTTCGACGGCGGGCCACGTGACGCCCGCTCGCACGAGCGCTTCGATGACGGTGCGGTTGTGGGGTTCCCGGAAAAAGGCTTCGACGCTCGAGGCGACCACCTCACCCACGTCTTCGACCCCGGTCAGCTCTTCGAGCGTCGCGGATTCGAGTTTGGCGAGCGTGCCGAAGTGTTGTGCGAGGCCGAGCGCCGTCGCTTCGCCCACGTGCCGGCAGCCAAGCGCGTAAATAAAGCGCGCAAAGGTCGTCTGCTTGGCTTTTTCAAGGCTTGCAAGCAGATTTGCGGCCGCCTTGGGACCCATGCGTTTGACGGGCTTGTCCGTTCCGACCGTAGCCGTCAAAGGCGCCGTGAGCGCTTCGTGCGTGAGCGAAAAAAGGTCCGCGGGGGTTTTGACGAGGCCCTCTTCGACAAGCATGTCGACGATCTTTTCACCAAGCCCGTCGATGCCGGCCGCGCGACGCGAGGCAAAGTGCACGATCGAGAGCTTCATCTGCGCGGGGCAGACGAGGCCGCCCGTACAACGGGTGTCTTTTTCTTCGTCGTCGCGGATCGTGGCGCTGCCGCAAATCGGGCAGTGTTCGGGCATCGCAAAGGGTTCGGCCCCTTCGGGGCGACGCTCGTGAACGACGCGCAGCACTTCGGGAATGACGTCCCCGGCACGACGGACGACCACCGTGTCGCCGACGCGCAGGTCGAGCTCCGCAATGTGGTCTTCGTTGTGAAGCGTCGCGTTCGAGACGGTGACGCCCCCGACGAAAACGGGCTTCAGGCGCGCGACGGGCGTGAGTTTCCCCGTACGTCCCACCTGTACGTCGATGCCTTCGACCGTCGTCAGCGCTTCCTGCGGCGGGTACTTGTGCGCGCACGCCCAGCGGGGCTCGCGCGCGACGAACCCGAGCTCGGCCTGAAGGTCGAGACGGTTCACTTTGTAGACGACACCGTCGATTTCAAAGGGAAGATTCTCGCGTTCGGCGCTCACCGTCTCGTGGAAGTCCGCGAGCGCCTCGGGACCCGAGACGACGCGGCGAAGTCCCGCGACCGGGAACCCGATCGCGGCGAACCAGTCGAGGATTCCGCTTTGCGTGTCGGCGGGCACCGGCCCCGAGACGACGCCGAGACTGTAGGCGTAAAAGTGCAGTCGCCGCTCGGCCGTCACTTTGGGATCGAGCTGTCGGAGCGCACCCGCCGCGGCGTTTCGAGGATTGACGAAGGTCTTCTGACCCGCTTCGAGCTGTCGGCGGTTGAGTGCTTCGAAGTCCGCGCGGTGCATGATCACTTCGCCGCGCACTTCAAGGACTTCGGGCACCGATGCATCCGTGAGGCGCAGGGGGATCGTGCGGATCGTGCGCACGTTCGCAGTGACGTCTTCGCCCGTCGTGCCGTCGCCGCGCGTCGCGGCGCGGACAAGAACGCCCTTTTCGTAGCGAAGCGAGACGGCGAGACCGTCGAACTTCATTTCGCAGTCGTACTCGACGGCGGGAGCCTCGTCGTCGAGCCCGAGCTCGCGCCGAACGCGCGCATCGAAGGCCTTCGCCCCTTCGCGGGAGAAGTCGGTCTCGGTATGAATCGAGAGCATCGGCATCTCATGGACGACCTTTGCAAGGTCGCTCCGAGGGGCGCCCCCTACGCGAAGCGTGGGAGAGGCGGGACTGCGGAGTGCGGGGAAGCGTTCTTCAAGCGCGCTCAATTCGTTCCACAGACGGTCGTACTCCGCGTCGGGCAGTGTCGGCGCATCCAGGACGTAGTACTCATAATTGCACCGCTCGAGAATCGCCTCAAGCGCACGCATGCGCTCGGGCGCTTCGGATTCCGTCATTTCGGCCGCACGCGTGCGTCCGAAAAAATCGGCCGCTTGCGCGGCCGAAATTTCGCTCGAAAGTTCGGCCATGGACCTTACGCTCCGCGGGCAAAAAGAAGCTTCGCACGGTTCGAGCCCGAGGGAACGCCCTTCGAGGCCATCAGTTCGACATGCGAGCGGATGTTTTCTTCAATGATGACGGCACCCGCCGCATCGATCGGATGACCCTTGCGGTCGGTCCAGGCGGCGTGGAGCGTGTTCGCAAAGTGGTTCGCGAACGTAAAGAAGAGCTTCAGGTCGCCGCGCGAGAGGTTCGAGAGCGGTACGTCGAAGCCGAGGCAAAGGCTCATGCCGCCTTCGGAGCCGAACGCGAGCGTGATCACCGGGTCGTGGTCCGTCGGATCGGGACGGTACTCCCAGCGGCCGCTCGCTGCCGTGAAGCCCGCGGCGCGCGCGGCGTCGTTCACGGTGTCGAAACCGAACGGTGCGGCATTCGGATCCGTCGGGACGATCGACACTTCCATCGTGCGATCGTAGTACTCGATCACGCTCTTGAGGTTGTCCGAGAGTTCCGCGGCCTGTACGGGTTCGAGCTGTCGACGAACGGCCACGTCGTTTTGAGCGGCCGACTGTTCGAGCACCTGATAGAAGTTCGACGCCATCACGGGGTCGAGCTTCGCGGTGCGGTTCGCAAGGACCATCGCCGCGACGACGTGACGCGCCGGCGCCGAAAGGTTCTTCGGGTCGTAATACAGGCCGTCGCGGGAGCTCTGCGCCCAGATGCGAACGAGCAGCGGCAGGTCGAGGCGCTTCAATTCGAGCTCGAGGCTCTTGACGCCCCCGAGCGAAAACTGCAGACCGTCGCGCGGCGAAATGTCGAGCACCCATTCGATGCCCGGGTCGACGGGCGGGTAGGCGCTCAGTTCGGATTCGACGGGGCGGGCCGCTTCCTGGGCGCGCGCCTCTTCCTGCGCCTTCTTTTCTTCGGCTTCTTCGCGTTCGAGCTCTTCGTAAATCGGAGGCTCTTCGGAAGGCTCTTCGGGCGCCGAAGCAACGACGTCGTTGTCATCCGCAGCGCGCGCTTCGGTCGATTCGAAGGCGGCATCAGAGCCGCCGAGACCGGGCTCGATGCGCGGGGTTTCCGTCAGCACGTCTTGCGTCGAAACGCGCATCTTCTTCGTCTTGTCGAGAGCGCTGCGTTCCTCGCGCTTCGAGCGCCAATAAAGGAAGAACATGAGGGCAACGCCCACGAGGATGAGAATGATCACAGTCTGATTCGGCATGATGCTCGGAAGCGAAGAATTGATGTGCGTTGGAAGACGATCCGCGACACCGACGCCGTAGCGCGTCGGGCCGCCCGTGTGCGGCGAAAACCGCGGGGTTTGCGTTGTTGCATTGTAACCCGCGCGTTCGCCGATGAACGGGATCGTGGCACAGGAGCTCCGGTAATTTGTGACTGATTACCCGACGTGCCGTAAAGCCCCGCCGTTCACGGCGGGGATATAAGGCACCCGCGCGAAGCGCGGACCGGTGCCTATAATTAAAATCATGGTCCTACTTCATAAAGCCTTTGTTTTCAAGCTCAAGCCCGACGGGGCGACGATTCGC
>ENA-UERU01000300-UERU01000300.1-human-gut-metagenome-genome-assembly--contig:-NODE-300-length-42212-cov-10.385546_pt1 | contig 42212 bp, 30 predicted proteins | sample MGYA00242988_ERZ507989 | MGnify/ENA primary metagenome ERZ507989 (study PRJEB26167, sample SAMN06115519) | human gut metagenome | host: Homo sapiens | place: China:Hunan | collected 2015-08-21...
AAGGGCCAGATCATTCCGGGCCTCTTCGCCGCGGGTGAAATCACGGGCGGCGTGCACGGCGGCAACCGCCTCGGCGGCAACGCTCAGGCCGACATCGTGACCTTCGGTCGCATCGCCGGCCAGCAGGCCTACATCTTCGCCAAGCAGCTGGATACCTCCAAGTAATTCGGACCGTATCCTCCCAAAGGCAAACGGCGGACGCTCCCCCTGTCTTACCATGGATGCGACCGCCGTTCTTCCATATAAGGTTCCACTCCTCCCATGATGAAATCTGCTTTTCGTATGTCCGCCGTCGCGCTTTTCGTGACGGCCGCCGTCGGTTTCTCGAGCGCCGCGAGCGCTGCGGAGCAACCTCGAGACGAATTCTTCTGGCTCGGCGAGATGAACAAGGCCACGGCCGTCATCAATTCCGATGAAGGCCTTCTTGACAAGGACGTCGCTCCGAAGCTTGCGCAAGGTATTCAAACCGTTATCGATAACGGCTCCAAACCCGGTGCGAAGCGTCCGAAGATCGTGATCGCTTTTGAGCCGCTTCTGATTGAAGCCGCAGGCATGGAAGCGACGATGCTCCACATCGGCCGCTCGTCGCAGGATATGCACGCCACCTTCCAAAGCGCGATCATGCGTGACAACGTCATCGCCCTCACGAAGAAACTCTCCGACGTGATGTCGACGATGCAACAACTCGCCCGCAACAACGTCGATACGATCGTTCCCAACTACACGAACGGCGTTGCCGCCCAGCCCAACAGCTACGCACACTATCTGCAGGGCCACCTCTCCGGTTTCGCGCGCGACCTCGAAAAGCTCGGTGACTTTTATGACCGCCTCAACTGGTGCGCCATGGGCACGACCGTGTTGAACGGCACGAGCTGGCCGCTTAATCGCGACCGAATGGCCCAATATCTTGCTTTCGAAGGTCCGGTGCCGAACGCCTATGACGCGGGTCAGATCAAGAGCGTCGACGAAACGGTTGAATTCGCTTCGATTCAGGCCGGCATCGCCCTGCACGTAGGTACGTTCCTTCAGGATGTGATGGTGCAGTACGCCCAGCCGCGTCCCTGGATTCTCCTCGCCGAGGGCGGCGGCAACACGTACGTTTCCTCCGCCATGCCGCAAAAACGCAACCCCGGCATCATCATCAACACTCGCGCGGCGGCGAGCAAGGTGATCGGCGACGCGCAAACCACCCTCATCCTCTCGCACAACATCCCGCCGGGCATGGTCGACCCGAAGCCCGTTGCGCGCAACAACGGCACCTTCAAGCTCACGATGGACATGCTCGGACAGTTCGACAAGGTCCTCAAGGCCCTCGTCGTCAACCCGGATCGTGCGCTTGAAGAGCTTAACCTCGACTGGACGGCAAGCCAGGAAGTCGCCGACGTACTGATGCGCGAACACGGCCTGCCCTTCCGCGTCGGCCACCATGTTGCGAGCCGCATCGTGAGCTTTGCCAAAGCCAACAACATCAAGCCTTCGGACTTCCCCTACGCCGAAGTGAAGCGTATTTACGCCGAAGTCATCAAGGAAGAATATCCGAAAGCCAATCCCGAGTGCCCGATGACGGAAGAACGTTTCCGTGAAACCCTCAATCCGATCGCGATTGTGAAGAACCGTCGCACGTCGGGCGGTCCGCAGCCTGCCGAGCTCAACAAGGCGATCGAACGTACGGACAAGGTGATCGCCGAACGCCGCGAATGGGCCGACAACGAAATGAGCCGCATCAACAAGGCTCTCGAACGGCTTGACGCGGACTTTAAGAAGCTGCTTGCGAAGTAATTCGCAATAAAACCCAAAAGACCATTCCAAAGCGACGGGACCTTGCATGCTCAATAGCATGCACGTCCCGTTTTTTTCAGAAGGTACAAAACGCATCAGAGAGTTACGCAGCAAACCTCTCGAAGAGAAGCGAAATACTGCCGCTCTTGTTCGGTCATCCATTCGACAAAGTCACGAACACGCCGCTTGGACCATGCCGATTCGGAACAGAAGAGCCAGCACGCTTCCGGCTCACGATGCCAACCCGGAAGAATGCATTCCAATCGGGGACCGCCCGCCGGCATACTCGCCTTGGCGGCAAGGTAATGGTGCAGGGGCAAGTCCGGAATCACCCCGCCGCCGAGAAGCGCTGCCGCGACCGCAGAAGAAATCGTTGAAAAGACATGTACGCGCTCCCAAACGAGCGGAACCTGTTGATTGCCGCGCGTGAGCGTTTCCGTTGTACGCCGCACCGCGGTCCGAAGCAAAATACCAGTGTGCGTTGCGAGTTCGCGCGGATGCGTCGGCGTGCCATAGCGTTCGAGATAAGTACTTGACGCGCAGGCGACAAACGGCATTTCACCGAGGTGGCGGGCAACAAGACCGCGCGTAGCGGATCGGGCCGCATAGCCGATCGCAACGTCAGGTACCGGCAAGCCGGTCGCCATGGAGTTTTCGAAAGCGTCGTCCGCAGGCCCCTGCAGATCCTGGAGCGCAAATCGAATCGCCGGATAAAGCGATTGGTATTTAACAAGTGCCGGCGTAATTTCCCTCGCGCTCACCCCTGCGATCACAGCCACTCGGATGAGACCGGACATGGCGTCCCTCTCCTCCTGCAATGTCTGCACGATATGCCGGTGTTGCTCGAGCAGTGCCGATGCACGTTCGTAGGCTTGTCGGCCGAATTCAGTCAATGAGGCGGGTCTCGTACCGCGATTAAAGAATTGCGTGCCGATCTCCTCTTCGAGCGCCTTCACGGTCCGGCTCGCCGTACTCGGTTCGATACACAGCTTCTCACATGCGGCATTCACGCCGTTGGCCTCAACGACAGCGCAAAAAATGCGCCAGGCCTGCAAATCATCTGTTTTATTCATGGCGAAGCGATGGCGGAAACGGCGAGTGCACGTCGTCAGTATTGAAAGAATTCCGGGAAGCGTTCGCGAAGCAGGGCAAAATGCCGACGCTCTCGCTCGGCAAGCCACTCAACAAAGTCACGAACGCGGCGTTTGGCCCAGGCTTCTTCCGAACAGAGCACATAACAAGGAACCGACGGACGCTGCCAACCTTGAAGAAGCGGTACGAGCTCCACCGATGCGGGCATCGTATCGAGCATCTCGGCATAGTGATAAAGTGCAAGATCCGGCAAAATGCCGGCACCAAGCATCATAGCCGAAACAGCCGACGAGAGATTCGAGAACGTATGTTCTCGCCCCCAGCGGAGGTTTTCCGTACAGCCGTCTCGAACCAATTGACGGGTAGGCGCACGCGTCACGGGTTCGAACAACAGCCCTGTGTGTTGTCGAAGATCGTGCGGGTGATGCGGCTCGCCGCACGCATCGAGATAGGAGGACGACGCGCACACGATAAAAGGCATCTCATCGCAATATCGACGAACGATGCCCGGCGGCATCTTCTCCGTTCCGTAACCTACGGCAACATCGGGAACGGATACGTTTGGCATCAATGACTGCTCGAACGCTCGGGAAGCCGGCCCGTGAAGCTCCTGATAACTCAGTTGTATCGACGGATACATCATCTGGTATTCAATGAGCGCCGGTGTGATATTGCGGGAGCCGAGACCGGGATTTGCAGCAATACGAATAAGGCCCGTCATTTGATCCTTTTCACCCTTGAGCGCTTCGATCATTTCACGGTGACGAAGAGCCAGAAGGCGACCTCGTTCGTAAGCGGATCGACCAACGTCCGTGAGCGTCACGTGACGCGCGTCTCGCAAAAACAAAGCGGCGCCGGTATCTTCTTCCATCGCCTTAAGCGTACGACTTGCGGTACTCGACTCAATACCGAGCGACTCGCAAGCGGCACTGATACTGCCGGATTCGGCGACGGAACAGAAAATACGCCAGGCTTGCATATCATCGATCTTTTTCATGTTTTGCGTCGGTGCTTTGCAGGATGAGTTGGATGACCTCGCCCACGATAACAAAAAAACGCAACAGGAGACGACACGAACATCGACTGCTGCTTCCGTTGCGAATCCGTCGTGATGCGGGCGCACGCGCCCGCCACGCCGCGACGTTAAAAGCGATGCCACAAACCGATCATGACTTCATAAGCCTGGGGCGTCGTGTCGGCGCTCCGGCCGTCATTGAACGAATCTCGTATGTAGCCGGCTGCGACGTAAGCATTGGTCCGCTTGGAGAGCGGATAAACATAGCCCGTCGAGACCGAGATACGATCCGTTTCTTCAGCCGCGCTCGTTTCGAGAGCCTTTTCATCAACCTTAGCGTCCATCCAGCCGAGGTTCACCTTGAAGGTACCGCCGAAGGCCGGGACGTCCGAACCGATCTGCAGCCCATAACCCTTGTAGGTAGCCGTCTGGTCGACCGAGTTCGTGGTCCCAAACTGATGGCCCTGGAACTTGCCGCCGAGCATGCCGTCAAACCACATGGCACTCGTATAGAACTTCAGCAGGCCGAAATCGTAAACCGCAGCGAGCGAGAGACCGAGCAAATCATCGAAATCTTCGGCGTTCGGACGCCCGCGGGAATGCCGTCACTATACAGAAATCGCTTCAAAAACAAAATTGCACGTTATGCAATGCCTTTTGATAAAACGACAATAAATTCCACGACGCATCAACGATCCAATCTGAAAAAAATGCGATCATCGGCACTGCCGGGGCAGGCACCCATGTTGATTCTTGCATCCAAATTGCAAATTCACTCGACCAAGCATGTCGTACGCGCAATTGCACGCGTTTTTATACGTACTTCCCCTATTGCTTACAGCACGTCAATTGTGCGGATAGACAACCTTGCCAATCCTCTTGCAGATTCCTCGTCGAATTAGACCGCGGCTCTTGTACAACGCAACCGGACCGCATTGAGGTCGGGACCCCGAATCGCCGACCGCGAACCGCTTGGAATGCGGGAAAAAACAGGCCCCTCGCCGAACAGCAAGGGGCCTTCCCGCGGGTGAGCGCTCGGGCGAACACCCGTTCGACCGGGCTCGGAGCGTTACGCGTTGCGCGTCGGAGTGCTCGTCGAGATCGTCTCGGCAACATTGTCGGTATGGTCGGCATTCTCCGTCGTGCAGTCCTCGGCACGCGTCTTCGCAACCGTTTCGGTTTCAACGCCGCCCTCCGACGTCTCGGAAAGCGCCGAACACTCGGAAGGCTCCGTCGGCATCTCGGGCAAAGCGCTTTCCCGAGCTTCGGGAGCCGATTCCGCATCGTTCGCGGATGCGCTTTCTCCGACGTTTTCGGCGTTCGTCCCCGAATCCGTGGTCGATGCAGCGAGCGGCACGCCCGGCTCTTCGCCCGACGCACTGGCTTCGAGCACGGCATCCGTCATGCGATCGGCCGCCGCCTCTTCAATCGAGAGGAAACGGACGTTTTCGGTTCTGACGTCCGTCCAAATACCCTCGGTGTCGGAAACGACCGTCACGGGGATGTCCGCCTTGAGGCTCCGGATCGCATCAAGCACGCGGATGCCGTGGGGCGTCGCATCCATGAGAAGGACACGACCGGCCGTCGCCACATGCGCGAGCACGAGGACGCGCGCTTCCGACGCATCCCCCTGCAGGACGGAAAGGCCCGCATCGCTCAGTCGCCCCGCCGCCGCGACGTCCTTCGTGACGACGACAAGCTCGACGCCCTTATCGAAAAGGCGACACGCAAAGCGTTCGCCAAGCGGCCCGTCCGCAACGAGCACCGTCTGACCCGAGAGCCGTTCGGTCGCGACCTCTTCGGGGAGCACCTCGAAAGGCGCGTCGCGCAAAGCCGCCGCCTTTGCCCAGGCAAAGCGGTGCGTCAGGTATTTCCCGACGCGCGGCGCGACGGCGAACATCACCGGGTTAAGTGCGATCGAGATGATGGCGCCCCCGACGATGAGGTTCATCGTGTTCTGGTCGGCAAGCCCCAGACTCATCGCCTGCCCGACGAGAATGAAGGATAATTCGCCGATCTGCGAGAGAGCCGCACTCACCGTGAGCGCCGTTCCGAGGGGGTAGCGCAGGAGAACGACCAACCCGAAGGCGGCCGCGGCCTTGCCGAAAAGAACGATGAAGAGAACGGCAAGGATTTCAAGGGGCGAGTCGAAGAGGATGTGCCAGTCAAAGAGCATCCCGCAGCCCACGAAAAAGAGCACTGCAAAGGCGTCCTGCAAGGGAAGCGACTCGGTCGCGGCGCGGTGCGCGAAAGCGCTCTCGCGCATCACCATCCCGGCAAAGAAGGCGCCGAGCGCGAAACTCACCTTGAAGATTTCAGCGGCGCCATACGCCACGCCCAGCGCCGCCGCAAGGACGAAAAGCGTGAAGAGTTCGCGCGAGCCCGTGCGGGCGACCTGCGCCATCAGCCAGGGAAGCGCCTTGCGGCCGATAAGCATCATGACGGCGACGAACGCCACGACGTTGACGATCGTGCGACCGACTTCAACAAGGAGCGCTTCGCCCGAAAGCGACGCGGCCGATGCACCCGCCGTCGCAACGGCATCGGGTGCTTCGGGCGCGAGAATGCCCGCAAGCGGCGGCAGCAACACGAGAATCAACACCGTCGCGATGTCTTCGACGACGAGCCAACCCACGGCGATGCGCCCGTCCGAACTCGTGAGCAACCCCCGAACGTCCAGCGCCTTGAGGAGCACGACTGTCGACGCGCACGAGAGCGACATTCCGAAAACGAGCGCCTGTCCCCAGGACCAGTCCCAAAAGAGGTGCGCGACGAACATCCCGAGAATCGAGGCGATCGACATCTGAAGGACCGCCCCCGGGAGGGCGATCCCCTTCACCGACATCAGATCCTTCACCGAAAAGTGAAGACCCACCCCGAACATCAGCAGCATCACCCCGATTTCCGAGAGCTGATGCGCGAGCGCAGGGTCCGCAAAGACCCCGGGCGTGTACTGACCGCAGGCAATCCCCGCAAGGAGATAGCCGACGAGAGCGGGCGACTTCAAAAAGCGCTCGGCGATGAAACCGAAGACGAGCGCCAGAGAAAAGGCGATGACGAGCGTCGAAATGAGCGGAAGACCGTGTTCCATACCTGTGCGGAAAGACCCGCGGGGGCGCGGGCCAAAGGGAGAAAGGTGACGAAAGGCGACGGCGAGCAAGCGGCTTGAGCGGCCCGAGGGCGTTTGTTTTCGGCATGCCCCGAAACCGATCGGCGGCGAGAGCGGATTTCGAGCCGTCCCGTCGTCGGTATGCGCGACGGAGGAAATTAAAAAAAAATGTCCGTCGGCAAGCGGCCCATCATAACATGAGGGTTAATTCGGATAAGGAGGTTTACAATTCGCGGTTTTTCCCCGTCGTCCGCACGCCGACTCCTCTACAATGTCGGCCGACCGAGCGAGCAAAAACCGCTCTCGCGCCGGCCGTCGTTTTTCCCGCAACGCTTTCCTTTTCCACGCATGGCAGAAGCATTTCGTGCAACGACCGCCCCGCTTTCGGGGTCGATTCCGACCAAGGCGGCCGCGCGCCCGGGCGCACCTGCGCCGCGTTCGTGCGAGTTGTTCCGACCGCTGGCACTCGTTCCGGTTTACAACCACCCCGACACCATCGCCGCCGTCGTAAAGGACCTGCGGACCATGCATCTTCCGGTGCTGATCGTCGACGACGGGTCGGACGAAAGGACGCGAGCCGCCTGCGACGCGCTCAGGGGCGTGGCGGTCACGGTCGTGCACCGCGAGCAAAACGGCGGCAAGGGCGCCGCCATGATGACGGGCTTCAAGCGCGCGGCGCGCGAGGGTTACACGCACGTACTTCAGATCGACGCCGACGGGCAGCACGACCGTGCGGCGGTGTCCCGCTTCATTCAGCTCGCGCACAAATTTCCGAACCATCTCATTTGCGGCTACCCCGTCTACGACAGCTCGGTTCCGAAGGCACGTCTCTGGGGACGCAAGATCACGAACTTCTGGGTGGCCGTCAACAGCCTTTCGTTAAGCTTCGAAGACGCCATGTGCGGCATGCGCGTCTATCCGATCGAAGCCGTCACCGAGGTCTTGGAGAACGCCCGCATCGGCGAGCGGATGGAGTTCGATCCGGAAATTCTCGTTCGCCTTCTCTGGGCGGGGGTGCGGGTCAAAAACGCGCCCGTGGCGGTGACGTACCCGAAGGACGGGATCAGCCACTTCCGGGGGCTGCGCGACAACCTGCGCATCAGTTGGATGCACGCGAAACTCTGCACGATGATGCTGACGCGCCTTCCCATCATTCTCTGGTCGCGCGTTTTCGGGCGGGTGCCCGAGTGCGAGCGCGACCCCGACGCGTGCCGCCCGGTGAAGCCCGCAAAACTGCGCCCGACGCCCGACACGCGCACCCCGACCGCCGAAGACGCGGCCCGCAGTGCCCGAGCGGCCCGCGTCGCCAAAGCGTCGAAAGTGGCCGAAGACGCGTCACGCGAAGCGCTCAAGCGCCTCGAAGCCATGGAAAAGCAGGCACGGGAAGCGGCGCAGAAGGCAAAGGGCGCCGCCCATACGGGCAACACGGAAAATTCGGGCTCCGCGAACGGTTCGAGCGGCTCGACCCCGTCCCTCTGAACGTCCCCGACCTTTCCATGACGAACGCACCTCGTCCGTCGGACCGTTCCGACATGAATCCCGACCCGAGCCCGGATTCGAAGCCCGATACGAAGGGCTCCGACCGCCCCTGGTGGCGGGTTCGGGAAAAAACGAGCGTGCTCGGGATCCGCACGCTTCTCGCCTGTCACCGCGCGTTCGGGCGCACGCCCTTTCGGGCTGTGCTCGCACCGGTACTGCTCTTTTACTGGTGCACGTCGCCCGAAGTGCGCCGTGCGAGCCTCGGTTGGCTCGACCGCGCTCGCCCCGAGAGGCGCCCGGCCGGGCACCGCGAGGGACTCGCGCACCTCGCGCGCTTTGCGGAGACGATTCTCGACAAATTCGCGGTTCAGGCGGGGAACGACCCCGAGGTGGAACTTCTCGTCGAAGGAGACGAACCTTTTCGAAACGATCCCCCGAACCGCGGCTGCATCATCCTGACGTCCCACGCGGGCTGTCAGGAACTCCTCTCGCGCGAAGCGGGTTTTCATACCGAGCACCCGATCGTCGTATTGCAGCACACCCGCCATGCGGCCGAATTCAATCGCCTCCTCAAAGAAGCGGGGGCGCGACCGCCGGAAGTCCTTTTCCGCGAAGTGACGGGCTTTTCGCCCGCGCTGGCGATGGAACTCGACGAACTTGTCGCTCGCGGCGCCTACGTCGTCGTGGCGGGCGACCGTACGCCCATCGAAAGCGATGCGAAGAAAGGCACCGTGCGGGTTCCTTTTTTCGGCGAATCCGCGAGCTTTCCGACGGGCGGCGCGTTGCTTGCGCTTCTTCTCAAATGCCCCCTGCGGCAGATGACCTGCACCCGAACCGCATCTCCCTCGGGTCGGCGGATCGCCTACCGGGTACGTTTCGATTCGATCGAGGAGGCGCCCTCCGCCTCGCGCGCGGAGCGCGCCGAGCGACTTGAAGCGTGGATGGCGCGCTACGCCGCGAACCTTGAGCGCGAACTCGCGCGGTCGCCTTACGACTGGTTCAATTTCTACGACTTCTGGAAGACCTGACAAGAAGCGAACGTGACTTGGGAAAAGACCCTGAAAACGCGAACGCGTCGCGGAAATCGGCCTTGGAGCGCCCCTATAATGATCGGATTCTTTCGGCTGTATTTTGCTCTACGGGACACTTCGCATGCGCCACGTCTTCTTCGCTCTTACGCTTCTTACGCTCCCCGTTGCGGCACCGCTCGCTGCGACCGATCCCGCACCGGTCGAATCGGCAGCGTCGGGAACGGAAGTCCGGGCGGACTCCTCGGAGCTTCTCGGCCTTCTGCGTGCCGAGCAATTGTCGGGGCGCTTTCGCGAAGAAAAGACCGTGGCGGGCTTTCCGAAGCCGATGATTTCAACGGGCACCTTCCGCTTTGCGGGCTCGGAATTGCGTTGGACGACCGAATCGCCCTTCGCGTCCGAAATTCGCGTCTCGCCCGCGGGGATCGAAACGATTTCGGGCGAAACGCGTCGGATGCTTTCCGCCGAAGACATTCCCGCCGTCGGGCGCTTCGCGCGGATGCTCGCCGATTTTCTCTCGGGACGCCTTGACGCCGTACGCGAAGCGTTCGAGCTTTCCGCCGAACGTACGACCGACGGACGCATCGCCGTCACGGCCCTCCCCCGCTCGAAAGCGCTCGGCGGTACGATCCGCGAAGTGCGGCTTTACGGACGAACCCACGTCGAAGAGGTGGTACTGACGGCCGCCTCGGGCGAAGTCTCCCGCATGCGCTTTACGGACGTGCGGGATTCCGACTCCGCTTCCTCCGCCGCTAGCGCTCACCAATCGATATGAAGTTTCCCTTCGGTCCCCGATCGTCGGCCTTCGGTGCCGTACTTCTTGCGATCGCGTTCGGTGCGATCGTACTTTGCGGCCTTTCGAAGTTCGCCCGAAATCCTTTCGACACGCAACTTCTTGCGCTCCTGCCCGAGCGGCTGATGGAGGAACTCTCCCCCGAACTCGAAGCTCGGGTGAAAGCGAAACTCACGACGGCCGAAGCCGATCGGATAACGGTACTCGTTGAAGTGCCCGGGAATCCCGAAGCCGCCCGCATCGCGCGACGCGCCTATCTGACGTCGCTCCTCGATTCGGGACTCTTCGCGATCGAACCCGTCGAGAACGCCGACGTGAAGGCGCTCGCCTTGGAGAACGCCGCAGGGCGCCTCATTACGTCCGAAGACCGGGCGTTTCTTGAAAACGCCTCCTCCGCGGCGCTCGACGAGCGGCTCGCCGCGACCCTTCTCAACCCCGCGGGCCCGGGGATCCTCGGGATCGCGCGCGATCCTCTGGGTCTCTACGATCGGTGGGTGTTGGAGAAGGCGGCGACACTTCCCGTGCACGAAGTGGAGGATTCCACTCGGAATGCCGATGACACGGACGGAACCGCGCCGAAAACCGACGCCGACCGTGTCTTTGCGTTGCGCGGCCGCGACGACGCGCTCGTCGTGACGCTTCGCGTCCTCTCGGGCGCGGCGGAAACGGGCGAAGGACGCGTGGGGCGCGCTCTGCAAGAAGCTCGACGCTCCGCGCAAAACGCCCTTCGGGGATCGGAGGGTAGTACATCGGGAGCCGACGCCGCGGCCTCCGCCCTTCGGATCGACGCCGCGGGCGTGCCGCTCTTTACGGATGCGGCCGCAACGCGCGCGCGGGACGAGCTCGGTCGGATCGGCGCTTTTTCGACGGCGGGCGTACTCCTTTTTGCGCTCGCCTTTTTCGGACGCATCGCCACGCTCGTCCTTCTGGCGGGATCCGTTGCGGCGGGCTTTGCGGCTGGGCTCGGAGCGGCACTGGGACTTTTCGACTCGTTGGCGCTCGTCACCTTTGTGTTCGGCGCAACCCTGATCGGGGTGGCGGTCGATTACGGCGCGCATTGGTTTGCCTTTGCGTCGAGCATTCCCAATCCGATCGCGCGTCGTCGGGCACTCGCACCGGGACTTTTGACCGCAGCGCTCTCCTCGGCCCTTGCCTACGGCGTTCTCATCGCGACGCCCCTCCCGGGGCTGAGGCAAATGGGGCTTCTCGCCGCGGGCGGACTCCTGACCACGCTTGCTGTCGTGCTTTTCTGGCTCCCCTATGCGGACCGTTGGGCGCCGCGACGCGACACGCGCCTCGTGCGTTTTCTTGAAACGCGACTTCCGCGACTGCCGCGTTGGGACGAACTGCCGCGCCTCGGGCAGGCCGCGCTGGCGCTTGGGGCGGTCGCGTTCCTTGCGGTCGGTGCGGCGCGCATCGAATGGGCCTCGGGCATTCGGGATCTGCAATTCGTCCCCGCGGGCTTGGCCGAGGCGCAAACACGCCTTTCGACGGCGCTGCGTCTTCCGTCGCCCGCTCAGGTCTTCGTCGTTTCGAGTGCGACCGAAGACGCCGTCCTTGCCGCCGAAGAAAGGCTCCTCACGGCGCTTCGCGCGGATCCGACGCTTGACATTCAACCCCTGGCGATGGCGGACTACGTACCGTCCGCCGCCCGGCAGGCCGAGGACGCACGTCTCGTTCGGGAGGCGCTTCGCCGCATCACGCCTCGCATGACGGACGTGCTCGGTGCGGGACCTCAACTTCCCGACCCGAGTCCCGAGGCACCCCGCGTGACGGCGGACGCGGTGCTTGCGACGCCCTTCGGCGCCGCGCTCGGGCACCTGCGTCTGACAAGCGAAGCAGACGTCGCGGCGGGCGTTGAGAAAACGGTCGCGCATCTCGTGATGCTCTCGGGCGTTCGAGCCGAACATCTCGAAAAACTTCGGGCGCTCGAGAGCGTCGCACGAGCGGACGGCCCCGATGCGTCCGCAACGTCGGACATTGCGACCCGCGTTCGGTTCGTCAACTTGACGGGCGACATGGAAACGATCCTCACCCGGTACCGCAACCGCGTGTTGGAGAGCGCTCTGGCGGGTTTCGGGCTCCTGGCGCTCGTCGCCCTCCGGATCTTCGGGCTTCGCAACGCCTGGCGGGCGTTGCTGCCCGCCCTCTTCGGCATGCTCGGGGCGCTGGCCGCCTTCGGATGGGCGGGGATTCCCGTCACGCTCTTTACGACGCTTGCGATCGTGCTCGTCCTCGGGCTCGGCGTCGACTACGGGATCTTTCTCACGCGCAGCCCCACGGACGGGCGTACGGCCGCGGCCGTGCTCTTTTCGGGCGTAACGACGCTCCTCTCTTTCGGGCTTCTCGCCGCCTCCGAAACGCCCGCCCTGGCCGCCTTCGGGTGGACGGTCGTCTACGGGCTTTGCCTCGTTTGGACGATCGCGCAACTCGTCCGACCGCGCAAGCCACTCGCCTGAAGAGGCTGAAAAATCCGCCGACAACGCGCTCCGGGGGAACGGCGCTTCGTGCTCGACTGCTGTCGGCGCGGGAAAGTCCTCTCCGTTACTCCGAACGATCCCTCTCGCGGTCGGACGATCTTCCCCGCTAGAATCCTTTCGAATCACCGTCTTCAGGAGAACCCATGGACCGCCGTCTCCGCCGTCTTTTTTCGCGCGCCCTGCTTGCGGGCGCAACCGCCGCAACGTTGCTTCTTTCGGGTTGCGCGTCGATCGGGCTTGAGAACGCACGAGGGTCGAGCGACGCCGCCGAGTCGACCGCGCGTGTCGCAGCGCCCGTCACGGCTCCCGAGTCGACTCTGTCCGTCCCTAGCCCGACCGTCGCACCCGACACGGCGGCCGTTGCCGCCCCCGAATCGACGGCGACCGCAACCGAAAGCGCCCTTCCGCGCATCGTTCCGCGACTCGAAGACGCCCCCGAGCGGCTTCTCGACCAACAGCTTCGCGTGCGCTTCTCGCCCGAGGCGTTGAAAGCGGGGGCGCCGAACGACGTCCCGACGCTGCGCGCGATGGTGCTTCTCGATACGACGCGCCTCTCCGCGGTCGTGACCGCCATGGGGCTTACCGTCTGGCGGGTCGATTTCACGAAGGACGGCCTCACCGAAACGCGCCACGCGCTTCTTGACGACCACCTCGACGCGCCTAAGTTCGTTCGCGACTTCGCGCTCGCTTATTGGCCGGTCGAGAGCCTTCGCGCGACGCTTCCCGAACGCTGCCGACTCGATGCGGACTTCCGTCAGTCGGCCGCGGGCACGGACGAAACCCGCACCCTCGTCTGTGGGGGCACGCCTCTCCTGCGGATCGTGACCACGATGAACGCCGCTCCGAACGCCGCGGGTCTCGTACCCGAAGGGACGCTCTCGCGCACGAGCATCGACAACCGCGCCGAAGGCTATCGGATCGAGATCGAATCGCGCGAAAACTGATTTTTTTTGCTCACGCTCTTTTTCAACCACAGAGGAGTGTCCATGACCCTTACGCCTCTTCGCCGCGCGCTCGGCTCGCTCGGTCTCACGCTCGCCTTGGGCGGCATGCTTCCCGCCGCTTCCGCGGCCGATCTTCCCGACGTTCGGATTCTTGCCACGGGCGGCACGATTGCCGGGGCCGCCGCCAAAGCGTCCGACGCGAACGACTACAAGGCGGGCTCGATCGGCGTCGCGACCCTGATCGAGGCCGTTCCCGAACTTACGTCGGTTGCGGACGTCTCGGGCGAACAGATCGCGAACATCCCCTCGAACGCCGTCGACACGGCGCTTCTATTGAAGATCGCGAAGCGTGTCAATGAACTTCTCGCCGACCCGAAGGTGGACGGCGTCGTGATCACGCACGGCACGGACTCGATCGAAGACACGGCGTTCTTCCTCAACCTTACGGTCAAAAGCGACAAGCCCGTCGTCCTGACGGGCGCCATGCGTCCGGCAACGGCGATTTCCGCCGACGGCCCCATGAACCTTCTCGAGGCCGTGCAGGCGGCGGTCAGCCCCAAGATGAAGGGCGCGGGCGTCACGATCGTCATGAACGACTACATCGCCGCCGCGCGTGAAACGACGAAGACCAACAAGCGCAACGTCGCCACCTTCCGCTCGACCGAATTCGGCTACCTCGGCACGATGGTCGAGGGCGAACCCGTCCTGTACCGCAAGTCGGCCCGCCGCCACACGACGGCGTCCGAATTCGACGTATCGAACCTTACCGACCTGCCGCGCGTCGACATCGTCTACGCCTATGCGGGCTCGGACGGTCGCATGAGCGAAGCCGCGGTCGACATCGGCGCCCGAGGCCTCGTCGCGGCCGCGATGGGGAACGCCTCCGTCTCACCCGAACAGGAAAAAAGCTACGCCGCCATCATGAAAAAAGGCATCCCCGTCGTGATGTCGGGTCGCGTGCCCGAAGGGGACGTCATTCTGAAGAGCGGCGCGAAGAAGCTCGGCTACGTCGAAGCGGGCAACCTCCCGCCCAACAAGGCCCGACTCCTTTTGCAACTCGCACTTACGACGACCGACGATCCGGAAGAAATTCGACGCATCTTCAACGAATATTGATCGCCGAGTCCCGGCATCGGACTTCCCGCGCGCGTCGAACTCCGACGGGGGCGGAAGTCGGAATTCGAGCGCATCACAAACTCCGCGCCCGTGCAACCTGTTGCGCGGGTGCAACGCTATTCAGGACTTCCTCCGTTCGAAACCCCGTTGCGGCACTCGAATGCGCGAAAAACCTCTCGCGACGAAAACGTACGATTTTTTCCATTGTCTCGGATAGGCACCCGTGAAAAACAAGCATTTTCGAACGCACCGTTCAGTCCGACCGGTCGGTTGAATCAACAAAGGCACACTTTTTTGAAGATGTCAAGGGCGGTTTTCCTCAATAGCCGACCCCTACATACTTAGGTAGGATGCGTTTCGACCCATGCGGGAGCGCGTCCGACCAACGCCCGTTTCGCGGGGTTCTGCAGGAACGCAGGAGAGGTAAAGAAGAGGCTACGGATACGAAAGGCGCGTTCGACCAAGCGCGCCTTTCCGCCGGCCTCCCGATGCGGCACGACGCCATGGCGTTCGTGCCGTTTTTGTTTTCGGGCTGACGCCCGCAGCCCACCGACTCAACCGACCGAAACTTCGCGCTTCGAAACCGACCATGCGACAGATCTTTCGCTCGATTCCCTACTTCCTCCCCGCCGACCCCGACTGGGTGCGCGACCTTTTTCTCGAGCACGGCCGCGCCGTGCGCTTCGCTTCGGGCGAGACGCTCAAATGGGGCGGCGAAGCGCGGCGACTTTTCTTCCTGAAGAGGGGGCTCTGCGCCTATACGCTCGACACGACGGAGTCGCGCCCGGCGATTTTGTCCGTCATCGCTCCGGGGCGCGCCATGGGCGACCTGACGGCAAGCATCAACAACCGTTGCAACATCCGCACGACGGCGCTCGTCGAAAGCGACGTGCTTCTACTCGAGCCCGAGCGCCTGACGGCCGCCTTCGAGGCGAAGTCCGAACTCGCCTCAAGCGAAATCGCCAACGTGATCGCCAAAGAAGAATCGATCATCGAGGGAGTGACAGCCAACTTCACGCGCTCGCCCGAAGAGCGCCTCAAGGTCTTTCTGAAGGCGGCGTTCGTCAACGCAGGAATGCTTCCGCAGGACGCTGGGTCGGGGGATCGGTCCGAGGACGAGTTCCTCGAATTTCCCTATTCGCTTTCCGCCGAGCGCATGGGCGAAGCGCTCAACCTCAACCGCGTGAGCGTCGCGAAGCTCTTTTCCAAATGGCGGCGCGAGCAACTTGTCGCGCGACGCGGGCGGACGCTTCTCATTTCGCCCGCGCTCTTTGCGGACCTCTTCGACTGGATCGAAAATCCGGGGGCCGCGACCCTGCCCGACTGGCGGCGCTGAGCGGGCGCTGCCGGTACTTGTCGGGAACGGCCGGGAACAAGCAACCGCGGAATCAACGAAACGGGCGTCGCTCGCGCATCAAAGTCCCGATCCGAGATCCCGACGACGCGAGCGTACGCCCGCAGAGGTTCGTGCGGTAACGCGAAGGCACCCCGCCGAAGCTCCTTCAAGAAGCCCCGACGGGCGGGCGCGTTACTTCACGGTCTTGATGTACTGCTCGGCCGAATCCACGGCGATGCGGCCCGAATTCACCGCAAAGCCCACGGTGGAGCCCGCCATGAGAAGGTCGTACGAGTCGCCGTACATGCCGCCCACGTCGTTCCCGACCGCGTAGAGACCCGGGATCGGGGTTTCGTCGGGCGTCACGACCTCGAACTTTTCGTTCGCCTTGATGCCGCCGAGCGTGCCGAGCGTGCTCGCCACGGACTTGATGGCGTAGAAAGGACCGGTCTTCACTTCACGCAGGTACTTCGGGTCCTTGGCGAACTGCGCGTCGTGGCGCACGGCTGCAAAGCCGTTGTATTCCTCCACGGTCGCAGCGAGCTTCGCGGGGTCCATGCCCGTCTTGCGAGCGAGCTCCTCGAGCGTGTCGGCCTTGAAGGCCCAGCCCGCCTTTTCGGCGTCGGCCCATTCCTTCTCGAAATTCGCGAGCTTCGTGCCGACGGGCACCATCACGCCGACGCCGAGGTCGATCCCTTCGTCCTTTTCCATGTGCTGAAGGGTCTTGCTGTCGTAGACGACGTACATCGTTCCGCCGATACGCTCCAGCGCATTCCCCGCAAACGGCCACTCGAGCATGATGATTTCATTACAGAAACGCTCGCCCTTCGGCGTCAGCCACAGATGCGGCTGCTTCGCGGTGGCACTCACGTGATTCGTCGTCGACACGCCGCGGGGACCCGGACGGTAGGAAGCCTGCACTTCGGCACCTTCTTCACCCGCACCGACCGCCCAGGCCATGCGGATGCCGTCACCCGTCTTTCCTTTCTGCGCGAGGCCGTCCGCGTCCGGGAAGCGCAGATACTTTTCACGCATTTCCTTGTTGTCGAAGAACCCGCCCGTCGCGATGATGGTCGCCTTGGCATTCACGGTCACGGTGTCGCCCGCCTTGTTCTTCCCCTCAACGCCCGCCACGCGGCCGTCTTTCATGATGAGCTTTTCGCCCCAGGTTTCGGTGAGAAGGGTCTGCCCCGCCTGCTTGTACTTTTCCTGGAAAAGCTTGATCCAACCCGCGCCGCGGCCTTCGTAGATGTGCCAAGTGTAAAGGCCGTTCGGGTAATTCGAGAAGAGCTTTTCGAATTTCACGCCCTGTTTCTGCATCCAATCGATCGTCTCGCCCGACTTGTCGACGAAGGCACGCACCATCTTGGCGTTGCCGCGCCAGTGACCGTAGTTCATGATCTTCAGAAACGCCTCGTCCTTGGTGAGCGCGTAATTCCAGTCCTTCTGCATCCGGCTTTCGACCGCGAAAATACCTTCCGAGAACTGGCCCGTACCGCCCGGGAAGGCGGCCTTTTCGAGCGTGACGACCTTGAGCCCCTTTTCGGCGGCGGCCCACGCGGCGGCCGTACCCGACGCACCCGCGCCGATCACGACGACGTCGGCGTCGTAGGTTTTTTCGGCGGCGTTCGCGCCGAGCGGGATGAGGGCGGCCGCCACGGCGGCGGCAAGGAACGTACGACGGCAAATGGCGAACATGATTTTTTCTCCTTGTCTCTGGCCCCGGCGGGCGCTCTCCGAATGCTTGGAAAAGCTCGAAGAACTTCCCAAAGCGTCCGAACGAAACACCGCACCGGTTAACACCGGGAGCGTCGTGCGAGGGGCCGACCCTTGACCGGTCTCTCCCGCACGCGTCCGTTCCCCGCAGTGTCGCCCTCGGAGGGCGGTCGCGTCTGTAGCCGCGGCTACATTCAAGGGAAAGTACGGAGACGGAGAAAGTTCCGCTCGCGACCTCGCCCGTCGCATGGAATCCTTCGACGGGTGCCCCGACCGATCGAGGACGTTCGCATTCACGTCCGACGCGATGCCGTCGAGCATCGTGCGGACGTAAATATGTTCAAAGGCGGCGTTTCGATCGTCTGCGTAAAGACGCGTCTTTCCGTCTTGGGATCGAACTCTTCCCGCGCCGTTTGAAGGAAACGTGGAATGCGCACCTTGTGTGTTCTGCGGATGATTCAAGGCCTCCGGCATCGGTGTCGAAGGCCTTTTTGACTTCCTTGAAACGAGATTGCCGGAAAGCGCGCTAGGGGGCGCCCGTCCGAAACGGAACGGCTACGCTTCGCCGCTATCGTCGGAGTGAAACAACGCCGGCCGTGAAGACCGACTTCAAGACCGCATTCGGTTATCAGGCCTTCCCGATCAGCCTTGAAAAGGCGTTCACGAAGAACCGATCGAACCTCCGAGAGACGCGCCTCCCCACTGCGTGACGAAACGCCCGACCGGTTAACCCGGTCGGGCGTTTTTGCATGGCGACAATGAACGGCCCCCGAACCTGTCCGCGCTCGGGAGCCGTTTTGCTTTCCGACCGCCCCGCACCGCGCTTCGGGCGAATTCGGAAACTGCAACTCGGGATTTCATCTTGGCGCGCAAACCGCGGGCTTCTCAGATTGTGGGCTTCGTACACGGACTTCGATAATCAATCCAACGGCAAATCGACCAATTCGCCGTTCGAAGCCAGAAAAAAGCAAAGGAGATACAAATGGGAGCCTTATCGGGAAAAGCGTGGCGGCGCCGGGCGGCGTGCGCGACATTGCTCGGCGCGATGTTTTCCGCGCAGGCGGCCATCGTGCCGCCGCAGGGCGCCATGCCACAAGGAGCGAGCTCGTCGGAAGGCGTCTGGATGGGCGGCTGCATCGACCTGGGATTCCTCGGTCAGAAGGTGAAAGACCTGGATTCGACGTTCGAACTCGCTTCGAACCAGGAAGAAACCTCGCGCTTTTACATCCGCGGTCGCGAGAACCTCGACGATCAAGGCAACTACATGCGCTTTCTGCTGCAAAGCGCGTTTCGCGCCGACACGGGCGCCTTTGAAGGAAGCGGACGCATCTTCGGCCAGAGCATGATCGTCTTGGGCGGCCGCTGGGGCGAATTCGCGATGGGCCGCATCGGCGCCCTCAAAAGCCCGAACGGCGACTACTCGCAGTTTTACGAGTTCGGCGGCATCTCTCCGGTCCATACGAACTTCCCGTACGAAGGCGTCGGCTACACGTTCCTCACCGACGGCTACCTCAACAATGCCCTCGTCTTTCAGACGTCCGAGATCGGTCCTTTCCGATTTACGGCGCAATATTCGAACGGCATGATGGAAGAGACGGGCGAATACGGTAACGACAACCACCTCCTCACGCTTGCGCTCCGCTACAAGTTCGGAAACTGGCGCGGCGGCACGATGCTCACGTGGCAAACGCACGGCCAGCAGGAAGGGAACCAGGGCGTGAAGATCAACGACACGTACGACCTCTTCACCGCCATCAACTACCGCTTCCCCGACTTTTCGCTCAAGTTCGCCTACCAGTACGCCTACGACAGTTTCGGCCCGGGCCCCTTCCTCAACTGGTCGCACTTCGGGCTCAAGCCCGCGAACGGTCGCGGCTTCGACGTTCACAGCTTCATGGTCGGCGTCGAACTCTACCCGACCGGGATCGACACGATCGGCATTGCGTTCAACAACAACTATGCGTCCTACAAGGGCGAAGGGAGCGATGCGGTCGGCGGCAATCTCTCCGGGCTTCGCATCAACCCCGCCTTCATTTGGCGCCACAAACTCAGCAAGCGCCTCACGCTCTACGGCGCCGCATCCTATTCGAAGGGCTTCGGAGTCTACGACCGCATCGACAACCGCCGCGCGAACTCGACGAAACTCGACCGCGTGAACGTGACGACCTGGGGCGGCGGCCTCACGTACTTCTTCTAACCGCCTCTCGGACATCGCTCGCTTATATCGGGTCGGTCGCGGACGCCTCGGGACGAAACGGGCCTCGCGCCGACCAACACCAGGAGTAAAAACATCATGCAGAAACGCGTTTTCCTCAAGGGGATTTTGGCCACCGCGCTCACGGGCGCCCTTCAGGCGCACGCCATGGGTACGGCGAGCGGGCCGGCCGTCGTCGGCTATGCGGGCCAGCAGGGCCCGCTCGGGATCGTCGAAGTGAATCCCTACGGCGTCGCGCCGCTCACCGCCGTGATTCGCAACGGCGGCTACGAACTCCTCAAAGCGCACGTGCGCGTAGTCCCCAAGAAGAACGGGCAGGAAATTGCCTACGACGTGTCGCGTCACGCGCTCCTCACGCACGGCGGCATTCCGGTTTTCGGACTCTATGCGGACTACGCCAACCAAGTCGAAGTCGACTTTACGTACCGGTTCGATCGGAAGGACGTTTCCGGCAAGCACACCTACACCATCTGGTGCGGCCCGGTGCGCGGCATGGAAACGGGGGCTGCGGGTCAGCGCGGCTTCCTCTTCGACGCTGAAGTGAAGAAGGTGGATCCGGCCTTTGCCGACCGCCTCTACCTCGTCAACAACATCGGCGGCCCCGTCGGAGCAAACAGCCGCGTAGTGTGGAACAACCCGATGGGCGGGGCGCTTACCTGGAACTTCCAGCCGCAGATCGCCATCATCGACACGACGGGTGAAGTGCGTTGGTATCTTGACGCGCACGACATCTGGGATCCGAACTCGATCTACTCCGCGGGTTGCATGATGGGCTTCCGCCAGAACACGGACGGTGCCATCACCTGGGGTTACGGTCAGCGCTATGCCAAGTACGACCTGATCGGCCGGGAAATCTTCAACCGGCGGCTCCCCACGGGCTACAACGACTTTTCCCACTCGATGGATCCGATACCCAACGGCCACTACCTCCTGCGCGTCGCGTCGGCCGACCTGCGCCGCATCGACCAGAAGCGCGTGCGCACCGTGCGCGACGTCATCATCGAGGTGGACGAAGACGGGACCGTCGTGGACGAATGGCGCCTCTTCGACATTCTCGATCCGTACCGCTCGGACGTGATCAAAGCGCTCGACCAGGGGGCCGTCTGCCTCAACATCGACGCCTCGAAGGCAGGTCACACGCTTTCCGCCGAGGAACTGAAGGCTCAGGAAACGAGCGACAACTTCGGCGACATCGCCGGCACGGGCCCCGGCCGCAATTGGGCGCATGTCAATTCCATCGACTACGACCCGACCGACGACTCGATCATCATCAGCTCCCGCCACCAGTCCGCCATCATCAAGATCGGCCGCGACAAGAAGGTGAAGTGGATCCTCGGCGCGCCGCGCGGTTGGCGCTCGCCTTGGAAGGAAGCGCTCCTGACGCCGGTCGACGCCGACGGCAAGCCCATCGCCTGCACGGACGTCTCGTGCGAAGGCGGCTTCGACTGGACGTGGACGCAACACACGGCATTCCGCATCGACGCGAAGTCCGACAAGGACGTGATCTACATTACGTCCTTCGACAACGGCGACGCACGCGGCATGGAGCAACCGGCGCTGCCCGAAGAAAAGTACAGCCGTGCGGTGATCTTCAAGATCGACCAGAAAAAGCACACGGTCGAGCAAATCTGGACGTACGGCAAGGAACGCGGTCACGGGTGGTACAGCCCGGTTACGTCGCTTACCGAATACCACGAGGACAAGGACTCGATCGTCGTCTACTCCGCGACGGCGGGCTCCGACTTCGACCTCTCGACGGGCGCGATGAAGGGGTTGCCCAACCCCTACATCGAAGAGTTCAAGTGGGGCTCCACCGAACCCGCGGTGGAAATCCAGCTCAAGAACACGTCGGGCTATCAGGCTATGCCCATCAGCCTGAAACGCGCGTTCGAACTCAACTGACATCCGCTCGCGAGAGGTCCTGCACTCCGGCGTGAGAACCTCTCTGAGTGACACCGTCCCCTGAAAAACGTCCGAAGTTTTTCAGGGGATTGCTTTTTTCCAAGAGGTCGACGGAAAGCTCGCGGTGGCGTTTTAGGTTCAGGACGGTTCGATCGGCGTCGAAGGATCCTCGGCGAGTTGGCGCGCGTTGGCGGCGAGAATCGATCGAACCCACTGACGCGCGGGCGACGCGTGCGTGCGCTCGTGCCAGAGGAGAAGCTGCGTGCCCGGTTCCGTTCGCTCGGAGACCCGCAACACCGTGAGGCCGAGGCGCTCGAGCATATCGTGGTCGTAAAGAAGCGGCACGCTCAGCGTGAAGTCGCCGTGCTGCAGGAGCCGAAACCCCATCCCGTAGCTCGGCACGTAAAAGGCCGTTCGCTGGTACGCCTCGAAAGGGAAAATACAGGGCGCCTGCGCTTCGGAGTAGGTCGCACAGATCCGTTCGAAATCGTGCAGCGCCTCAACCGGTACGGTTTCGTCGGGACCGAGCGTCGCCTGGAGCTTCGCAAGCGGATGCTCGTTTCGCACTAGGACGGCGGGGCGCGGTTTGCGCAGCGTCATCGTGTGGATGTTGGGACTTCCGAGCGGCAAGTACCAGATCACCATGTCGAGGCTCCCGTTGGCGAGTTTCGACTCGATCTCAAGATCGAGGTAGCGAAATTCCAACGCGATGCCGGGCGCGGCCTTTCGTACCATCAGCGCGGTACGCACGCTCAGACCCGAGAAAAGGTCGTAGTCGATGCAGCCGATGCGAATCACCTCCTGGTGCGAGGACGGATCGAACCAGGAGGGTTCGCAGAGGTCGCGCATCCCTTCGACGAGGCGTTCCACGGCCGGTATATGTTCGACCATGAAGGGCGTCGGCATCATCGTGTTGGCATAGCGAACGAAGAGCTTGTCGCCGAAGAGTTCGCGCATTTCGGCAATCCGACGGCTCAAGGTGGGCGAGGAGAGACCGAGCGCGAGTGCCGTCTCCTTTTGCGAATGCGTGCGATAGAGCGACCGCAGAATCCGCAGATCCTGCAGCGTGAGTTGTTGGAGGTCCATGCGAGGTATCTCTTTCGGGTGGGGTCGCGGCGATTATAGAGAACCTCAAGGACGTACGGGTTTACGGGTTGTATCGAAAACGATGCAAGTGCAAGGACTCCCCGCATTCGAAAAAGAGAAGCCCCCGAGCGCATGCCGTTCGGGGGCCGTTGATGTTTGGGACGTCGTGCGCGCTCACTGCGCGAGCTTCAGACCGATGACGCCGACGAGGATCATGAAGAGAAAGAAGATCCGCAGCATCGAGGTGCTGTCACCGAAAAAGATCATCCCGATCACCGCCGTGCCGACGCCGCCGATCGCGGTCCAGACGATGTAGGCCGTGCCGATCGGGATCGTCTTTTGGGCCTGAAAAAGGAAATAGCCCGAGGCCACCATGGAAAGGACGGAAAAGCCGATCCAAAGCCAGGACATGCGGCCTTCGGCCGCGTTCGCAAGCTTGAAGCCAAGCGGCCAACCCATTTCGAAGAGCCCCGCAACGATGAGGTAGGTCCAGGAAAGCATGACGATCGAGAAGTCGAAAAAAGTAAGGGGTCGAAGGAGAGACGCCGGAGAACGAAATCCCGGGCGACTCCGAAAGCGAATGCGGATTGTACCTGCCTTCAGCGAATCGGTCGAACACGCAGGGAGGGAGCGCCCCCTTCGTACGAAAATCATCGGGAATAACCCTTCCTCGTCTCCTTCGGAGGTCGTTCTTCCCGCCGAAGTCGGGTCCTACACCCGACTTCGGTCGGTACGCGCGGAGCACGCTTCTCCGTCTTTTCCGAAAACCCTTTGAAAACGCGGCCCGACGCCTCGCATTCGCGGCGCGCGAACTTCGCCGAAGGACACGCCGAGAGGGACCCGATGCTCGGAAAAAACCCGAATCCCATTCGTCGACAACGCCTCTCAGGCTATCTCTTAAGGGGTATTTGACTTGTGTCACGCCCTCGGTCGTACCTTTGTCGTCGTTCTCGCCGCGCCGCGCGTGCGGCGTCATTTCGGCTTTATTCCGGTTTTGACAAAGGCAAACCAATCATGACCAACGCTTTCTCGCGTCGCGCGTTCCTGCGCAACACCATCGCCGGCAGCGCGTCCGTCGCGGCCGTCGGCGCCCGGGCGGCTTCGGCGGGCATCTACAAGCCCGGCGTCTACTCCGCCACCGCCCAGGGTATCGGCGGCGACGTCGTCGTGACGATGACGTTCGACGCCAACCGCATCACCGACGTCGTGCTCGACGTTTCGCACGAAACGCCCACGATCGGTCAGGCGGCGGCCGAGACCCTCAAGAAGTCCCTCATGGCGGCACAGAGCGCCGAGATCGACGCCGTTTCGGGTGCCACGATCACCTCGCGCGCCGTGCACCAGGCCGCGGCGAAGTGTATCGCCCAGGCCCGCGGCGAAATCCCGGTTGAAGTCGTCAACAAGAAGGCGGACGAGGCCGACGACGGCGACTGGCTCGGCAAGGAACCCGAATTCGCCGAAAGCGAAATCACGGCGACCCACCGCACGGACATCCTCGTCGTCGGTTGCGGCACGGGCGGCATGTTCGCCGTGGCGTCGGCTGCCGAAGCGGGCGGCAAGGTGATCGGCATCGACCGCTTCCCCGTCGGCACGGGCGTGCGCGAAGACCTCGGCGCGATCGACAGCCGCTACCAGAAGGAATGGGGCACGAAGATCGACAAGTTCGAATTCATCGCCATGGCGACGCAGTACGCGGGAGGTCACGTGCGTCAGGACCTCATCAAGCTCTGGTGCGACGAATCGGGCGCCGTCATCGACTGGTTCGGCGACCGCCTCGCCGAGCGCGGCATCAAGCTCGTACACGAATCGGGCGACAAAGGGGACGATACCCGCTACAAGCACTTCGCGATCGGCCATTCGCCCAAACTCGACGTCAAGGACGCCGACGGGAAGCTGATCGACCTCAACCGCGTGCTCTACGACTATGCGGTGAAGCACGGCGCCCGCTTCGACTATTCGACAACGATGTTGAAGCTCGAAAAGAAGAACGGGCGCGTCACGGGTTGCATCGCCCGCAACGCCGACGGCAAGCTCGTTCGCTACGTCGCCGCCAAGGGCGTCGTGGTCGCGACGGGCGGCTACGCGCGCAACTACAAGATGATCGAAGCGCTTCAGCCTTGGAACCTTCGCATCGTCGGCCGCACGGGCGCCATGCCGGGCGCCCGCGGCGACGGTATCCGCGCCTGCCTCTGGGCGGGTGCGAAGATGGACGAAACGCACTCGATGATGATGTTCGACCGCTGCGCGATCCGTCCCGAGCAAAAGCCGGGCCGCGAAACGTTCGAATCGGGCGACAGCGGCTTTTTCTGGATGGGCTCGCAGCCCTGGCTCAAGCTCGATTCCGACGGCAAGCGTTTCATGAACGAGTCGGGCACGTACGAAAACGTCCTTCACTCGAACGAGTACCACAAGGACCACGCCCATTACACGCTTTTCGATTCGAACTGGGTGAAGTACGCCGAAGCCTTCAAGATGCACGGCTGCTCGCGCATGTTCCCGTTTGAAAACGGGGCCGAACCCAACATCCCCTGGCAGGTGGTCCAAGAGAAGATGCTCCCCGAACTCGTCGAAAAGGGTTACGTCAAGAAGGCCGACACGCTTGAAGATCTCGCGCACGCCCTGGGTCTTCCCGTCGACGCCGTGAAGGCGAGCGTCAAGCGCCACAACGAACTCTACGCAAAGGGCGAAGACGTCGACTTCGGGAAAGAAAAGCACCGCCTCTCCGCCATCGACAAGCCTCCCTTCTACGGCGCGAAGAACGTCGGCTGGATGCTTTGCACGATGGACGGCATTCACATCAACACCGACCTCAACGCGATGGATCCGGAAGGGAAGCCCATCCCCGGTCTCTACGTCATCGGCAACGACAGCGGCTGCTACTTCGCGAACGAGTACCCGAACCTCGCGACCGGCATGGCCTGCGGTCGCACCGTGACCTTCGGCCGCATCGTCGGCCTCAAGCTCGCGCGCTCCTAACCTGCTGCAAACGTTCCCGAGCCCGCCCCACCGGCTCGGGAGCAGTTCATTTCTTCTTTTTCGACCGATTTTCAACCCTCGTTCCCAAAGGAACCAACATGAAAAAGACCCTTCTTCATGCGGCCTCGCTTGCGGCTCTCGCCGCGCTTGCGTCTCCCGCGACGGCCTCCGACGTCCAACTCTACGGCGTGCTCGACTACGGCCTTTCCGTTCAGCACCGCGAATACGCCGACGGCACCGATTCGACGCAGAGCCGCATGGTTTCCGGTCAATACATCGGCTCGCGCTTCGGCATCAAGGGCGAAGAAGACCTCGGCAACGGCCTCAAGGTGGGATTCGTGCTTGAAAACGGCTTCTCGACCGACTCGGGTGCTCTCAGCCAGGGCGGCCGTCTCTTCGGGCGCGACGCGCGCGTCTATCTCGACGGCGACTTCGGGTACCTCTCTTTCGGCCGCATGGGTTCGATGGTGGGCGGCAACGGCCCGTACGCCCGCTTCGGTCACGTGGTGAGCCCCTTCTCCTGCGGTTGGGGCGACATCGGCGGCCATCTCCAGGTGGTTTCGCTCGGTTACGAATTCATCGACAACGCCGTCGCTTACACGACGCCCGCATTTGCCGGGGTCGATGCGACCGTTCAGTACTCATTCGGTGCCGACACGACGAAGTACGGTTCGGGCATCGAAGGAAAGAGCTCCGTCGAACGCATGGCAAGCGGCGCGATTCGTTACCGCAACGACAAGATGATGGTTGCCTTCGGCGTCGAATCCATCAACCAGGCGCAACCCGCGGCCGATGCCGAGCGCCTCGACGACAGCTTTTCCTGGAATCTCGGCGCGAATTTCGACGCCGGTTGGGCGAAGTTCTACGGCTACGCTCAGATCTTCGAAAGCTATGCGGCCGCGGCCAAGACGACCACCTTCGCGCTCGCTTCGGGTGTGGACGGTTGGGGCGTCAACGTCGGCGTCGACGTTCCCGCCTTCGGCGGCACGGCGAAGTTCGGCATCGGCTACGGCGATTTCGAAGGCAGCGTCGACTCCGACATGACGATGAGCACCTGGCAGACGGCCGTGGGCTACACGTACGCGCTCTCGCGCCGTACGACGCTCTACACGGCCGCCGACTGGATCACGTCCGACTACTCGCAGGCTTACAAGACCGAAAAGCCAACCGCTACGGAAGACGTGATGGAATTCACGGTCGGGATCGTTCACAAGTTCTGATCCCCACCGAATCCTCTTCGTTCGCATCGCCCTCCGACGCTCCGTGCGCCGGGGGGCGTTGTCTTTGGAATTGATCTCAAGCGCGATCAACGGGGAGGATGAAACGCCCGAGCCCCGGGTATGCTTTCCCCGTTTCGTCCGCCAGGCGCATTTCGTTTATGAGGAGCCCGTCACCCGTCACGCGAAAGCCGAGTTCGCGAAGGCATTCGCAGGCGGGATGACGTCCTTCGACTACGGACTTCATGTCGAAGGAGCCCTCGAGCTCGTAGAAATGAAAAACGAACGCCCGCCCGAATACGAGCCGCTCGACGGCATCGTTGCGCGGAATGCCGTAGCGTTCGAGCAATCGCTCCGGTACGGCAAAACCCCAGTGCACCGTTCCCGCCCCCTCTACGGGACCGCATTTGACGAGCATCGCGGATTTCGTGACGGGAAGCCACGCGCACCAGTCGTGCAGCAACTCCCGGATGCGATCGTCTTCGAGAAACGCACGGTCGTTCGTATGCCGCAAAAAGACGTAGGGTTCGACCTCCCGAATCTCCCAGTCGATCGGCTGCTTGCGACGCGCCTCGAACCAGCGCTCCAAAGCGTCTTCTTCGTCGACGATCGCCTGCAGGCGTTCGATCGTGCGGCGCATCTCGCGGGTGCGTTCGCCGAGAAGCGCCATCGCGCGTTCGGCGTCGCAGTTCGTGTACTCGCGCATCTCCCGAATGCTCACGCCGTAGTTGCGAAGCCGCAGGTAGTCGATCACGCGCGCGGACTGTTCGAACGAGTAGTAGCGGTACCCGCTCGGCGTACGGTGCGCTTCGAGGAGCCCGCTTTCCTGGTAGTGCTTCAGAAAGTCCGCGGTGACACCCACGCCCCGGGCGAAGTCGCCGATGCGATAGCGTTTCGGGCCTCGTTTGTCGTGATCCATGCGGTACGGCTCCTTAATTTTCAATGGGATAAAAGGTCGGGGCGCCGAGCGCGGCAACTGGCTCGACGCACTTCCATTCTATGGAGCACGTCGACTCGGACGCATTTTCCTTCGGCACGATCCGAAGCCTTTGCAGAAGCCGTAACGCCTTGCCGCGCAGGCTCGCCGGCCGTTCCACCCTTGTCGAGCCGACAAGGGTGGAGACGTGCGACGCTCTACTCGGTCAGACGGCTTGCAACCCGTTCGTGCGCTTCAGGAACCCGGTAAAGACGCCCCAGCCGATGGCGAGCGACGTTTCATCCTGAATTTCGAAGTCATGACGGTGATGTCCGTGATGATTGCAACCGAAGTAGAAAAACACGGCTTTGCCGCCATGCTCCTGAACGCGACGGATAAGCACCGTGCAGTCTTCGCTTCCGACTTTCGCGTTCATGTCAACGACCGAATCGACGCCCGGAACTTCCGCCGCAGCGGATTTGATGAGTTCGACAGCCTCTTCGTCGCCCCGGTAGGTCACGGCCTCGCCGACCCGACGCAGATCGTACATACAGCCGTATGCGGCTGTGATGCCCGAAACGGTCGACTCGACGGCCTTGGCCATGTAGTCATTGATCTCGGTCGTTTCGCCGCGAACTTCCATCACGAGCGAGGCGTGTTCGGCAACGATGTTTCGCCCCGTTCCCGAATTGAACTTGCCGATTTGCACGCGCGTGATGCCGCCGCTGTGCCCGGGGAGCGACCCGAGGGACATGCAGAGAGCGGCGCCGCACATGAGAGCGCTCTTTCCTTTTTCGGGACTTCCCGCCGCCGAAGGAACGCCCGTAATGTCCAAATCGAACTTCGTCGTGGCAAGGTAGCCGTGATGCGACACGCCTACTTGTCCCAGACGGGCCGAGCAGCCGATGTGCGCACCCGCAAACCAGTCGACATCGTCGACAACGCCGCGGGCAGTCATGGCGGCCGCACCGCGAACGCCCTCTTCTGCCGGCTGGAAAAGAAGTTTGACGGTGCCGCAGAGCTTGTCTGCATTCTCCGCCACCCAGGCGGCGACGCCGAGACCGACGGCCGTATGACCGTCGTGACCGCAGGCGTGTGAAAAGCCGGGAATTTCGGATCGGTATCCGCCCCGACAAGCTTCGTGTTCGGAGTCGGTCGTCTCGTCAATCGGCAATGCGTCGATATCGAAGCGCAGAGCGGTTACGGGCCCCGGACGTCCGGTCTTCCAAACACCGACGGCACCCGTATAGCCCTTCGTTTCATCGAGAAACGCCTGAGGAACGCCGTGCGCCGAAGCGCGCGCCGCCGCGTCCTCGACAAGCTTCGAATCACGCCCGAGAGCATGCTCGGGATCTACCGCACGGTCGCCGGTCCACACCTCGAAGCCGAGCGTTCGAAGTCGATCGACGATCAGGTACGTGGTCTCGAATTCGCACCACCCCTCTTCGGGACGCGCATGCAGACGCCTGCGGTCGGCAATCATGGACTTCACAATATCGGACATGTTGTGACTCCTTGCATCAAAGCTCGAATACGAATCCGAGTAAAACGATATTGACCAGCATCGGGATCGCCATGCGTTTGGCGACGTCGAGCGGGGAAAGCTTGGTCATGCCGGCGATCACGATAGTCGCGCCGGCAATCGGCGAGCACATGCGACCGAAGGCTCCGGAAAGAGCGGCCACCATACCGAGGTTTTCGATTTTCATCCCGAAGTCGGCGGCATACGGCGTCACGGCCTGATTGAAGGCGTGCCCGGCGGCGTCTCCCGAACCGGTGAGCACCCCCATGACAAAAGGACCGAAGTTGGCCGCGTAGCGCGCAATGTCGTTCGAGTGCTTGAGGGTCTCAATCAGCGAATCGATCACGCCGCAGGCGCGCAGACCGCCTGCGAAACACCCAGCCGCAATAATGATGCCCATGATGTTCGCGTAGCCTTTGCCCATGCCTCCGAAGAATTCCTTCGTGACGGTCTGCGGATTCGAGCGCGTGATGAGAAGCGTGTAGATCGAACCGTATACCATAGCTTCCGCGACCGACATGCGGATCTGCGGAACCACGGTCGCACCGAGCATCAGGAGAACAACCGGGAGAATCGGAGCGACGGCGCGAAGCATACTCGGATGTTCGGGCAACTGGCCGCGCTCGTCGGCAACGACCGAAAAGCCGAGGTCTTCGCCCGGCTGCGGGCGCTTGTAGTCTCGGAAAACAAAAACCATTGCCGTTACAAGAACGATATTCAACGCACACATCGTGAGCACTTCGGGAGCGAACTGCACGATGAGGTCCATCACGTCCATTTCTGCGATTTTCGCGATCCAGACGTTGTGGGAGCTTCCGGGGCTGAGCGTCGACGGCGTAATCGAACCGATGATGGCCGCGCCCGCGATCGCCGGATGGAAGCCCGCGCGAACCATGAGCGGAATCATCGTGGGGCCGAGAGCCGCGGCGCAACCCGCAGCGCTCGGGATCGCCACCGCGACGCACGAGGCGACGAGCATGCAGAAGGGCAACAGAAAGACGCCGAGTTTTCCGAGCGGCTTCACCAAGAGCCCCACGAAATGCACGTCGCACCGCGTGATGGCAATCACTGCGGCAAAGCCCATCGAAGAACAGATCGACGTAATGAGCGATCCGTTCGTCATATTGGCGATGAATGCTTTCATGGCGGTCTGTGGTTCGCCCACAAGAACCGCCATCGCCAAACCGGCTGTGAAAAGCACCAAACGCGTTTCCCATCGCTTCAAGAGCGCCGCGATTGTGAGGATCGTCGCGATCCCCGCAAGCCAGAGACTCCAAGTCATGCTTTTTCTCCCATGGTACGCAGATGAGCCATCGAACCGTAGCGCTCCAGAATGCGCCGGTATTCGGTTTCGTCATTGAAGGGGCAGCGCCCCGCCGTATAGGCCTTTGCCGTCTCAACCGCAAAGCGCGCCGCCTCTTCGACGTCCGTGAGATGCGAAGCGCCCGTGGCGCATCCCGCCACCTGCGAGACCGTCGTAATCGCAACGCCGATCACGGGAGCACGCGTCGCAACCGAAGGTTGCAGGATGGAATTCAAGTGGTAGACGTCGTTGCCGTAGGGCGTGATGTCCTGCATCGTGACGGGCAGAACGAGCGGGAGTCGCCCCGTCACGGTCGAGAGGATGTCGAGTGCGGGTTCGCACACGCGTAGAATCCACCCGTCCCGTACGGTCGGCGTGACGGCGACGCCCCGCGCGTTGAGAATACGGTTCCCCTTCGTCGTATCGATCGTGAGGATCGCATCCATCGCGGGATCGACTTCATGCTCGTTACTCACGGCGCTCGGCACGGGCGAATCCATGAAGGGGACGGGTTCGTGAGGCCGCGTCGGAGCCGTAGGACAGATCTGGGTCGTTATGATCACGTCGCCCTCAAGCACGTCGCCTCGAACGTGCATCTCGGCGAGCTTGCGCGCAGCCGAAAGGGCGGCGAGTGCGCCGTCTCCGTCCGACGTGAAGCCGATCCGCTCGGGACGCGCACCGATCCCGCCAAGGCGTCCGATGATGCCGAGCGTCGGAGCGTCGCCGCCGAACGTCCGGCCGCGCTTGCCCGGAATGAGAATGTGCACGAAGTCAACGCGCCCGCGCGCGCCTTCGATCGTCGTCAAGGAGGTCGAGATGCCGCAGGCTTCGAACAGTTTGAACGTTTCAAGAACGCGCTCTCCCGTCGCGGCAGGATCGTCAAGAACGTCGAAGAGCGCGATGACATGTTTCCAACACATGAGCTTTGCCTCCTTTTTTTGCAAATTCGATGTGGTTGCAGCGGTTGCTCCCGACCCGGCGGACAAGTCATCCGGGAAGCGGATGCACCTTTTCTTATGTCTTAAAGGTCACCAGCTCCCGGATCGCCCTCCTCGGGCTCGACGGAGAGCACGAGTTTCTTAAGGAGCCTTTCAAGAACGACCGATTCTTCGGAGTCGAGCGCTTCAATAAAACGCTCTTCGTCGCGCACGTGTGCGGCGTGCACCTCGATGGCAAGCGCGACACCGGCAGGCGTCGCCTGCAAAATCCATGCGCGACGATCCCGCGCGTCGGGTTCACGCACAAGCGCGCCCTTTTTCTCGAGACTGTCGATGCGGGCCGTGAGGCCGCCCGAAGAGATGATCATGCGTTCGTGCAGGTGCTTGGGTTGCAACCGGTGGTCGGGACTGCGCACTACGGCAGAGAGCACCTCCACCTCGCCGATCGAGAGCCCGTAACGCTCGAAAATGCGTTCGGTGCGGCGGCGAGAATGTTGCGCCAGGCGGACGAGTCGCGTCACCGTACCGTTGCAACGGATGTTCTTGTCCGGGAAACGCGCATGCCACTCGGCTTCTTGAACATCAAAGAAGTCGGGCGTACCGTTTACCTCGCTAAAGTCTTCGTTCGGCATTGATGTTCTCTCTTTTATCTCGACGTCGAGATTCTTGACATCGATCTTACTGTCAAAACCGTGCAGGCACCTTCCTGAAAAACCCGAAGGGCATACCCCCGCTCCAACCCCAATCATGTTGGACGCGACCGTGAAGAATCCCGCACGAGCGCGAGATGCAACGCTACTTCATCACGACGCTTGAGGCGACGAAGGAGAACGTGGCCGAATCCTTCGGCACGATCGTGCGAGAATGAAAGACGCTCGATTCGCCCGAGCATAAGCCCTATCCCGACCGCTTCCGAGAACCGAAATGCCCGCCACGCTCACAACGCTTCTCGCCGAACCTTTACGCAAGCTTCTGACGTTTCCGAAGCGTCGCACACGCTTTCCATGCCGCGCCGCCCGGAGTCGCACGGCAGGGATCGCATGCGCGGCGGGGCTCGTGATTGCGCTCGCAGCGGCCGGGACGACGAACGCGGCCGAGCAGCCGCTTCTCCTCAACTCGCCTCGCCCCGCGGCCGAATACGGAACGAACACGCTTTTTACGGCCTTCGGCGGGCGAAGCCCCCGAACGCTCGACCCGCAACGCTCCTACTCGGCGGATGAGACGGTCTATACGTACAACATCTATGAGCCGCTTTATCAATACCACTACTTGAAGCGCCCCTACGAACTTGTCGGTCGCACGGCCGAGCGCGTCGTGCACCCGACCTACGTAGACGCATCGGGGCGGACGTTGCCCGACGATGCCGATCCCGCAACGATCGCCGAGTCGATCTACACGATTCCGATTCGCAAAGGGATTTTCTACGCACCGCATCCCGCGTTCGCCAAAGACGCCGACGGGCGGTTTCTCTATCACGATCTTCCGTTCGAGGTGGCGGCGCAAAAGCGCTCGCCCGCCGACTTCGAGCACGCGGCGACCCGCGAACTTACGGCCTACGACTACGTCTGGGGCATCAAGCGCCTCGCGAGCCCCCAGGTCGTGAGTCCCGTTCTCGGTACGCTCGCGCACCACATCGTGGGGCTCGACGAGTTCGCCGCAAAGCTTGCCGACGAAGAGAAAGCCCGTCGGGAACGGGGCGAATCGGCGGCGTCGCGCTACCTTGACCTGTCGACGCACGAAATTCGGGGCGTGCGCGCGATCGACGCGCACACGCTCGAAATTCGCGTGCACGGAAAGTACCCGCAGTTTTCGAACTGGCTCTCGATGACCTTTTTCGCGCCCGTGCCGCCCGAAGCGGACCGCTTTTACGCGCAGGCGGGGTTCGCGCGCAACAATTTTTCGCTCGACACCTGGCCCGTCGGAACGGGTCCCTACCGCATGGCGGTCTTCGAGGAAAACCGACGTCACGTGCTTGAGCGCAACCCTCTCTTTCGCACGGAAACCTATCCCTGCGAGGGCGAGGCGGGCGACCGGGAACGGGGACTGTTGGACGCGTGCGGGAAGCCGTTGCCGCTTACCGACCGTGTTGTTTTCGACATCGAAAAAGAAGCCGTTCCGTTACAGACGAAATTTCTTCAGGGTTACTACGACAGTCCCTCGATCGATCGGGTCGACACGGGGCTCGGGTTCGTCGCGGCCATGAACGACGACCCGGAAAAGGCGGCGCTCTACACCAAAAAGAAGTTGCAGTTCCCCTCGACCGTCGAAGCGGGTCTCTGGTACGTGGGATTCAATTGGTTGGACCCCGTCCTCGGCGGCACGGGCACCCCCGAAGAGCAGCGCCGGGCGCGGCTTTTGCGTCGGGCGATTTCGATTGCGGTCGACTGGGAAGAAAACATCGCGATCTTTCAGAAGAACCAGGGGATCGCGGCACACGGCCCGATTCCGCCCGGCCTTTTCGGCTGGCGCGACGACGGCCCGTCGGCCTTCAACCCCGCGGTATACCGACGCATCGAATCACCCGACGCGCCCGGCAAAGTGCGCGTCGAACGCCGGTCGATCGAAGAAGCCCGGGCCCTCATGCGCGAGGCGGGCTATCCCGACGGACGCGACGCGAAGACGGGACGGCCGCTTGTGCTCAACTTCGACTACCAGAACGCGGCCCAAGGGTCCAAGGCCTACCTCGAGTGGTACCAGCGGCAGTTCGCGAAGCTCGGCATTCAGCTTGAAATTCGCGCGACCGACTACAACCGCTTCCAGGAAAAGATGGATCGGGGCGCGGCGCAGATCTTTCTCTGGGGTTGGGTGGCGGACTACCCGGACGCGGAAAACTTCCTCTTTCTCTTTTACGGCCCGAACGCCAAGGCGCGCGGAGGCGGCGAAAACGCTTCAAACTACGCGAGCGCCGCGTTCGACCGGGAGTTCGAAGCGATGCGCTACCTCGACGACGGCCCCGAAAAGGCGGAGCGCATCGACCGGATGATCCGCATTCTCCAAGAAGACGCGCCCGTCATGTTCGGCTACTTCCCGGCCGCCGCCGCGGCCTATCACGAGTGGGTGCGAAACGCGAAACCCTCCTCAATGATTCGAAACGGCCTTCCTTACCTCGGGATCGACGCGAAACTGCGCTCGGAGCGCATCGCCGAATGGAATCCGCCCGAGCTCGCCCCCTTGGGGCTTCTCGCCGCGGCCGTCGCCGCACTCGTTCTCTTTGCCCGCCGCGTACGGGCGCGGCGCGAAGGGTTGCGGATGCGTCCGCCCGAAAGTCTCTCGGACGACACGGTCAAAAATGTCCGAGAAAGCGCCCGCGAAGGAGCCGCCCGATGATCGCTTACCTCGTTCGCCGCGTCCTCTACGGCGCACTCGTCCTTTTCGGCGTCAACCTTCTCACGTTTCTTCTCTTTTTCGCGGTCAACACGCCCGACGACATGGCGCGACTCAATTTGGGCGGAAAACGCATCACGCCCGAGGCGGTCGAAGCGTGGAAGGCGGCGCACGGCTACGATTTGCCGCTTTTCGTGAACGAAACGGCAGAAGGGACGGAGAAGTTCACCGAAACCCTCTTCTGGCGCAAAAGCGTTCCGATGCTCGCGCTCGACTTCGGAACGAGCGACTCGGGACGCGACATCGCGGCCGAAATCCGCACGCGTTCCGTGCCGTCGCTCCTTTTGGCCGTACCGACCTTCGTGCTCGGGCTCCTGGTGCTTGTGACCTGGTCGCTTGTGGTCGTGCTTTTCCGGCGTACGGCTTTCGAGGCGGCGGCCGTGGGGTTGTCGGTCGTTCTCATGTCGGTCTCGTCCCTTTTCTACGTGATTCTCGGCCAGTGGCTTTTCGGCAAGGTAATGCGGCTCGTTCCCGTTTCGGGCTGGGCCTCGGACGAAGGGGCATTCGTCTTTTTGCTTCTTCCCGTAGCCCTCGGGATCCTCTCGCGCCTCGGAAGCGACACGCTCCTTTATCGCGCGCTTTTTCTCGAAGAGATGGAGAAGGATTACGTGCGGCTCGCCCGCATGAAGGGCCTCACCGAAGAGCGGATTCTCTTCGGACACGTGTTGCGAAACGCGTCGCTTCCGATCATCACCTCAAGCGTCGCGATGATTCCGATGCTCTTCATGGGAAGTCTCATCATGGAAAGCTTCTTCGGGATCCCCGGGCTCGGGAGCTACACGATCGACGCCCTCAACGCACAGGACTTCTCGGTCGTGCGCGCCATGGTTTTCCTCGGCACCGTTGCTTATGTCGCGGGCCTCATTCTCACCGACATCGTCTACACCTGGGCGGATCCCCGAATCCGACTCGGGCGTGAGTGACGGAGGTTCCGACCGTGTTTGTTGCGCCTTTGCCCGTTTTTCTCGCCACCGATTTCGTGATGGCGGCGCTCCTTGCGGGGTGCGCCGCGGCGGCGGTCGTCCTCGGGCGTCGCCCCGACGTGGCCGCCCGTTGGAAGCTCGTTCTCGCCCGGCCGTCCGCGTCGGCGTCCCTCGTCGTTCTCGGATTTTTCTTTGCGATCGCGCTTCTCGATTCGGTGCACTACCGAAAGCCCCTGCCGCCCGCCGAGGGGGCGGTTCAAACCGCCTACTCCCCCGTGACGACGTCGCTTTTCGACGACCTCGTTTTCAACGTCCTCGGCGCGGCGGGACCCGAGCGCAGCTATTCGGCACCCTTTGCCGTGCGCGAATTCGACAAATCGACGGCCGCGACAAGCGCGGGACCCGTGCGGGACTTTCAGCCGTTGCGCTCGATCCGCCGGAATGCGTCGGGCGAAGCCGCAAGCGCGGGCGAACTCGTGTCCCTGGGCCTTGTCGGTTGGACGGCGGGGACGGGTGCGGGCGTCCTGCTCCTCGGGATCGCGGGCCTTGTGAGCCGCACAAAATCCGCAACGAACGGAAAGAAAGGGAAACCGGGCGAAACCCGCCGTCGACACCTTGCTCGTCTTGCACCCCGTGCAACCTTCGTCGTCCTTTGTGCTCTCACGGGGCTCGTGATCGCCCTCTGGCCCGAGCGACACGTGCTCGGCACCGATGCGGCGGGCACGGACGTTCTGTACGAGGCGCTCAAATCCCTTCGCACGGCGATCGTGATCGGGACGCTCGCGACGCTCTCGGCTCTTCCCTTTGCCGTGACGGCGGGCCTTGCGGCAGGGTACTTCCGAGGGTGGGCGGACGACGTGATTCAGTACATTTACACGACGCTCTCCTCGATCCCCGGAGTGCTTCTCATTGCGGCGGCCGTACTCATGACAACGGCCTTCATGGACCGCTTCCCCGAGCGGTGGCCGACGGGCTTGGAACGAGCGGACATGCGGCTTTTTCTCCTTGCGCTCATTATCGGGCTCACGAGTTGGGCGACGCTCGCGCGCCTCATTCGCGCCGAAGCCATGCGGATCGCCTCGCTCGACTATGTACTCGCGGCCCGAGCCTTGGGCGTTCCCGCCCCGGCGATTCTTGTGAAGCACGTGCTTCCGAACGTGCTTCACATCGTTCTCATCGTGACGGTGCTCGACTTTTCGGGCGTGGTTCTTTACGAAGCGGTGCTTTCCTACGTAGGCGTGGGGGTCGATCCCGTGATGAATTCCTTCGGTACGATGGTCAACGCCGCGCGCAGCGAAATGAGCCGCTCGCCCGTCGTTTGGTGGAATCTCGCCGCCGCATTTCTCTTTCTCGTCGCGTTCGTCCTCTGCGCCAACCTGGTGGCCGCGGCCGTACGGGACGCTTTCGACCCGCACGCCGTTTTGGAAAAAGAAGACCGATGAGCCGCACGGATGACGTTTTGCTTCATGTGGACCGCCTCACGCTGACGCTCCCCGCAGCCTCGGGACCGATCGAAGCGCTCTCGGGCGTCGACTTTACGGTGCGCCGCGGAGAAGTGTTCGCGCTCGTGGGCGAATCGGGCTGCGGCAAGTCCCTCACCGCTTCGGCCGTCGTGCGGCTCCTTGCCCCCGGAGCCCGAACGCCCGACGGACGGATCCGCTTCGAAGGCCGGGATCTTCTCGGGCTAACCGAGCGCGAGATGCGCGGCTTTCGCGGCTCGCGCATCGCGCTCGTCTTTCAGGAACCCGCCACGGCCCTCAATCCCGTGATGACGGTGGGAGCACAAATCGAGGAAATGATCCGGGCAAGCCGCAAGGCGCGCTCGACCACCGCCGAAAGCGCGCAAAGCGAGGGAACGCACGCCGCCCTCTCCCCCGAACACGAGGCGGTCGAATGGTTGAAGCGCGTGCGCCTCCCCGACCCCGAAACGCTCGCGCACCGCTTCCCGCACGAACTCTCGGGCGGACAGAAGCAACGCGTGATGATCGCGCTGGCGCTGTCCGCCCGACCCGACATGCTCCTTGCCGACGAACCGACGACGGCTCTGGACGTGACGCTTCAGGCCGAGATTCTGGGGCTACTGCGTACGCTGCAACAGGAAGAAAACCTCACGCTTCTTCTCATCACGCACGACCTCGCGCTCGTCGAAGCCTTCGCCGACCGTCTCGCCCTCATGTACGCGGGCGAGACGGTGGAGTGTGCCGCGGTGCGGGACTTTTTTGCTTCGCCCCGACACCCCTATGCGACCGCGCTTCTCGGCGCGCTCCCCGGAGCCGATCGCACGCGACCGCTCGCGGCGATTCCGGGCACGGTGCCCGCGCCGTCGGCGCTTCCCCCGGGGTGCCGCTTCGCGCCCCGCTGCCCGAAAGCACGCGCGATCTGCCGCACGACGCCGCCCGAAGCGCGTACGGCGGGTGCTTCGGTCGTACGTTGCCACTTTCCGGGGGGCTTTCCGGAAACGGACGCCCGCGGAAGGGACGTGAAGAAGGACTCGTCGGACGCCTTGAATACCTCGAGCGCCGCAAACGCTTCGAACGATGCGGCCTCGTCGACTTCTTCCGTACCGCTTCTTTCCGTACGCAATCTCACCGTCGGCTTTCGCGCCCGAGGCTTTTTCACCCGAGATCCCGAACCCGTCGTCCGAGGGGTGAACTTCGACGTACGCCCGGGCGAAACGGTGGCATTGGTCGGAGAGTCGGGCTCCGGAAAAACCACGACGGGCCTTGCGCTCCTCGGACTTCTCGGCGGAAAGGCGCGCGTGGCGGGGGACGTCGACCTCGCGGGGACGCCTCTCTTTCCCCTCACCCGCGCGGCCGAACGGCGACTTCGCCGCTCCGTCCAAATGATTTTCCAGGACCCGAACGCATCGCTCGACCCGCGCCGCACGATCCGATCGACGCTCCTCGAAGGGATGGAGAGCCTCCGGCCCGAGTGGTCGAAAGCGGAACGCCTCGAACGCGTCGAGCGGCTTCTGCGCGCCGTTGGTCTCCCCGCCGATGCGGCGGAACGGCTGCCGCACGCCTTTTCGGGCGGGCAACGGCAGCGCATCGCCATTGCTCGGGCGCTCTCGGTGGAGCCCAAACTCATCGTCTGCGATGAACCCACGTCGGCACTCGACGTCTCGGTACAGGCGCAGATTCTGAATCTCCTAAAAGCCCTGCAACGGGAATTCGGGCTTGGCTACCTCTTCATCACGCACAATTTCGGCGTCGTCGAATACATGGCGGACCGCATTCTCGTGATGAAGTCGGGTCGCATCGTTGAAGCGGGCGAAGCGGCTGAGGTCCTCGCGCACCCGACCGCCCCCTATACGCAAAGGCTTCTCGCGGCCGTGCCTCGCCTCGGGAAGAAGGCGTCGAACCTCTTCGAGCGCGTCCCCGACGCGCCCCGCTGAAATCGTTTCTTCAATCGTTCTTCAGTCGCACTTTCTTGCATTCCGCCGCGTTCGCTTAACGCGGCTTTACGTGTGAAAGCCGTACACTGAACTTATGTTCAGTCGATACCCGACACGAAGCATCTCCGATCGAAATGCTCGAAAGCCCTGAAAAGAGGCCGGTGCGAAGCGAAACGAAGCGCGGCCGGGTACGAGCGAAAAGTCCTACGGCAACAGAAGGAAGAAAACCATGACCACACGACGCAAACTGATTTTCGGCACTGCGGTGCTTCTCGCCGCAGGCAGTTGGGCCGGAGTCGCTTCGGCCGCTTCGGACGAACTCCTCGCCGACCTCCTCTACGGCGTCACCGACGCGCTCACGCGCGAATACATCCGCGAACACTACCGCGAAGGCCGCTGGGACGGACACCGCTGGTACTACGACGGGCGTTGGTATTCGCGCGACGCCTATCGTCGGTTCCTCGCGGAACGCGCGGCCGCCTCCCATCGGCCGCCACCCCCGCCGCCTCCGGCCCACCGGCCGCCCCGGCATCCCGCGCATCGGCCCGAGCCTCCGCGTCGACCGGAGCCTCCGCGTCGACCGGACCCTCCCGGACACCGTCCGGACGGACCGGGCGGTCCCGGCTTCGATCCCCGATAAGCCCTTCGACCCGTTTCTTCCGACACGCGTCGCGCCGCCCGATACCCGCGATTCGTTTCGGAACGAGCAGTACTCCGTTCAACCGGCCGCGGCAACCCGCGGCCGGTTTTCCGTAGGAATCCTTTTCCAAACTATTCCGAGGTTTTTCAACACTACGCACAACCCCCCAGTAAACCGAAAAATTAACAAACCTTTCAAAGAAAGACGAAAGGGACGACCGCCGAAGGGCGCCTGGGCCGTTTCGCGGACCGAAGACGCACCTGGGACCGGAGAGAACATCTCCGGGACTGTCGCGGCAACGCGGAGCGCTACCGGAACACCCGAAAAAGAGAACGAACCCCCAAGGCGGGGTGCGTGCGCCGGCGTCAAACAGCTGAACAAAGCCGGAGCAAAAGCGCAGCTTCAAAACGGGGACCTCGCCTCGCGACGGCGGATCGCGTATCCCGCTCGAGATCGACCCTGGGGGTCGGCATCGATCGGTGCGCCCGACACGCAGCGAGGCGGCAAAAGGTCGGGGTCCGGATGGCGGACCTTCGACCTTTTTTTGTTTTTGACGCAGAGCGTTTCGCCCTCGCTTTCCCTTTTTCGGAGACCACCCATGAACCCGTCCACGACGTCTACATCGCCGATCGGTGCCCGCGCAGCTTTTTCCATGCTCGCCGTCGGCGTCTTCGTTCTTGTTTTCGGCCTCATGGAGCTCGAGCTCAACGCGCGCATCGTGCTGGCGATCGACGGCGCGATCATGTGCGCGATGGCCTGCGCCTTCGGCATTCGCTACGACGACCTTCAGCGCGGCATTCGCGACACGATCGCCTCGATGCTCGTCGCGATGCTCATTTTGCTCGCCGTCGGCGTGCTCATTGCCGTCTGGATGGCTTCGGGCACGATCCCGACCATGATCTACCTCGGCATGCAGGTCATCACACCCTCGATGTTCCTTCCGATCGTCTGCCTCGCGTGCACGATCATGAGCGCGCTCGCAGGCACGTCCTGGGGAACGCTTGCCACGGTGGGCGTCGCGTGCATGGGTGTGGCGGAAGGTCTGGGCGTTCCGCTCGAAGCCGCGGCGGGGGCCGTGTGCGTGGGGGCGTTCATGGGCGACAAGGTTTCTCCCCTTTCGGACTCGACCGTCATCACCGCGACCGTCACCGACACGCCCCTGATGGAAGGTATCCGCCACGCACTCGTTTCGACGGGACCCGCCTTCCTCCTGAGCCTCGCGTTCTTCTTCGTCTACGGACTTTCGCTCGAAACCCACGCGGCCGCGAACAACGCCTACGACGAGATCCTCGCGACGCTTTCCGCGAACTTCGACCTGAGCGTTCTCACGCTGCTGCCGGTTCCGGTCGTGCTCGCGCTCATCGTCCTTCGCAAGCCCGCCATCCCGACCTTCGTTGCGGGCATCGCGGTGGCGGCTCTCATCGCCGTCTTCCTTCAGGGCGAAAATCCGCGCGAACTCATGAACGCCATGTATTCGGGCTACGCCGCGCAGACGGGATCGAGCTTCGTCGACACCATGGTGAACCGCGGTGGCTTCACGAGCATGCTCGGCACGATCGGCCTTCTGATGGCGGCGGCGATCTTCGGGGCGCCGCTACGCACGGCGGGCGTGGCGGACGTGCTCCTTGCGTGGTTGCGCGAACGCGCCCGCACGAGCCACTCGACGAGCCTGGCGGTGATGGTGCTCCATGCCGTGTTCTTCACGATCACGGGCGCCTATTACCCGACGTGCCGTAAAGCCCCGCCGTTCACGGCGGGAATATAAGGCACCCGCGCGAAGCGCGGACCGATGCCTATAATTAAAATCATGGTCCTACTTCATAAAGCCTTTCTTTTCAAGCTCAAGCCCGACGGGGCGACGATTCGCAAGCTGGCACGGTTTTGCGGTTGCGCTCGCTATGTCTACAAC
>ENA-UERU01000323-UERU01000323.1-human-gut-metagenome-genome-assembly--contig:-NODE-323-length-40623-cov-9.328392_pt1 | contig 40623 bp, 28 predicted proteins | sample MGYA00242988_ERZ507989 | MGnify/ENA primary metagenome ERZ507989 (study PRJEB26167, sample SAMN06115519) | human gut metagenome | host: Homo sapiens | place: China:Hunan | collected 2015-08-21 | study...
CGTGTATTTCACGGACTTTTCTATCAAAACGTCATTTTCACTTGAGTATCGTGACGGTTTTGAACGACTTTTAGGTTTCAATCGGGGGCGGAGGAACGCCGCGAACCAGACGGAGCCCGCAGGCCCTTCGGGCACTTCTTCTCAAAAAACAAAAACCCCGCGGACGCATCCCGCGGGGCTTTGCTGCTCCATGCCGACTCGGACGGTCGGCTGGAGAGACAAGCGGCATTACTTGCCGTTGACCTTGTCCTTCAGAGCCTTGCCGGCCGTGAACTTCGGCAACTTGCAAGCGGCGATCGTGATCGCGGCGCCCGTGGCGGGGTTGCGGCCTTCGCGGGCGGCACGTTCGGAAACTTCGTAGTTGCCGAAGCCGATGAGCTGGATCTTTTCACCCTTGACAAGGGTTTCCGTCACAACTTCGTGGTAGGCGGCAACGATCTTTTCGGCCTCAACCTTGGTGGTGCCGGCCTTGGCGGCGATGGCGGCGACAAATTCGGACTTGTTCATTTGAGAATCTCCTAATTTGCAGGGTTTCCGGGCCTCCATCGCCCTATTGCCCTGCAATCGATCGAAGTATAGCGGCAGATTCGCGCGACGGGGGAGCATTTTTCGCTCGAATCCCCCGAAACCTCAGGAACGGCGGGCGTCGACAGAGTTTCGAGGAACCCCGAAAGCGCGGCCCGCGGTCTTCCTCCGAGCTTCGACAAATCGAGAAGAACCCTCGACGGGACGGGAAAGTACGATTCGCCGATTTAAAAATACCGGTGAAAACAGCCCTTAAGCACTGATAAACCCTAAGGTATACGAGCTCAGCTCGCCGAAATTCTCGCGACGCACTTCGGAAACTCTTAGGCATAGTCTCACGGTCCTTGACGGCGTAGGGACACCGGGGCGAAAGCCCCGTCTTTTCACGCCGGAAACATTGAGTTACAAAGTATGAAACTCGCAACCATGACCGCGACCGATTGCGCCGCCTCTTCTTCGATTCCTTCTTCGATTCCTCTTTCGACCTCGCTTTCCTCTTTCCTCTGCAAGGACGCCGCCGCATTCCTCAAGCGGGAACGCGTTCGCAAGGTGCTCTTCGTGCTGCTTGCGGCCGCGCTCGTCTACGCGGCCTACGCCCTCATTGCGGACCCCGCCTTCGCGGCCGCAAGCCCCACGGGCACGACCGACTTCGACGCGCTTTACAACCGACTGCTCGGCTGGGTCGGGGGCTCCCTCGGGAAGTCCGTGGCGCTCGCCTTCCTCGTCGTGGGCCTTTGCGTGGGCATCATCCGCGGCAACCTCACCGCCGCGATCGTGACGCTCGGCGCCGGGATCGCGCTCGCGATGTTCCCCGCAATCATCGAAAACCTCTTCACCCTCGGCAGCTGAGGCAACTGAAGGAACGGAGAGGCGTTCCTCCCCGAACTTGCTCAAGGAGACGATGCGATGCGCTCGACACCCGTACCCAAAAACCTCGACGCGAAACCCCGGATTCTTTTCTGGGACGCGGAAACGGTACTTGCGGCCGTCGCCCTCACGGGGATCGGCACGGTACTCGGGCACGCGGTGACGGGCGCTTTGCTCGGCGTCGCTGCGGGCTATGCCCTCCACCGACTCCTCGCCTCCCGCGTTCGGGGGTTCCCTCTGCATCTTGCGTACTGGCACTTCGGAGCGGGGTCCTACAAAAGAACGCCCCCGTCCGCGAAGCGCCGGTTCGTGGGGTGAAGGCAAGGAGCGGACGGGCCGAACGGACGGATCCCCTTGATGTCCGAAACGAAACGCAACCCAACCCCGCCCGCTCCGATCCTTCCCCGAAGGACCCGCACCGCGTCGGGCTCCTCCGCCCTCCCGCCCGATCCGACCTGTGAAGGTCGGTCTCTTTTCCCGTCACTCACCCATTTCGCTTTACCTTCCATGCCGCTCCTTTCCGACCGCGTGTGCGAAGCCAACCGCACGAAACTCGTGCTCGAACTGACGGTCGCCGCGTTGTCGGCGACGACCGTCCTGCTCGCAGGCGCCCTGCTTTTCCGCAATCCTCCCGTCCAGACCGTGGTCCTCCCGCCCTCCGTCGTGAAAGATTCCGGATGGACCTTCACCGAATCGGGCCCCTCGAGCGCGTACCTCGAACGCTGGTCGACGGACCTTCTCGCTTTGGCCGCGAACCTCACCCCCGAAACGGCGGACGCGTCCCTTCAGAGGCTCTTGGCGCACGTGAACCCCGAGGACGTCGTGCGGCTGCGCATCCTCCTGGAAACCCAAATCGAAGGCCTCAAAGCCGACCGCGCTTCGAGCGTCTTTTACCCCAACGCCGTCGAAGTGAACGAAAAGGCCCTCACGGCGGACGTCTCGGGTATTCAGAAACTTCTGATCGGCACCCGCGTCACGCACTCGGAGTCGGTCGTCTATCGACTGCGCTACCGCTACGAGGCGGGGCGCCTTTTCCTCAAATCGATCGAACGGGTCGACGCGGGCAAGGGAACGGAAGATCGCACGTCGGCGGGATCCTCTCGGGAGACCGCGCGATGACCGACCGCACCCTCTTTTCGACCTCGAACGTTCTTTCAACCGTGCTTTCGAATGCTCTCTGCGGCACGTTCCCTCACGCGAAGCGCCCGGCCCTCCGTTCGCTCTTTCCTTTTACCGCTTTCCTCACCGCGGGGACCGCGGCGGGACTCGGCCTCACCGCGCTCCTGGCGCTTCTCGGCCCGGCCGACTGTGCGGCCCGCACGACGGACGTGCCCGCGCAGCCCGAATACCGGTCGATTCTTCCGTTCTTGGAGGGCTACGCCTATACGGGCGACCCCGACGGGTTGCCGGACGAAAACGCCGCAACGCCGGCTTCCGCTCGGGAAGAATCGAGCAACGCTTCGGACAAGGTCTCGAACGACGTATCGAACGCCGCGACGAATCCGGCGTCCGAAACGGGGACGCCGGAAATCCCGGAAGGCTCGAAAAGCCCGAACAGCTCGAACACGGCGACTCCCGCCGAACGAAATACCGCCCGGAGCACCGATCGCCCGACGGAGAATGCGCCCGCACGGGAAACCGAACCCCGAGGAAACGCCCCCGCGGCCCGAGAAAGTACCGACGAAAGCGCCGACGAAAGCGCCGCCCTGCCGACGGTCGCTCCGGCCCGAGCCTCCGAACCCGCCTTCCGCTCGGCCCCGCACGCGGAGGGCCCTTTCGTGCGCCGGCGGGAAACGACGCCCTCCCTGGTCTTTCACATCTCTCCCTACCAGACGAGTCGCCTCGCGATCGAGGGCGAACGCATTGCGTCCGCCATCTGGGACCAGGCGGATTTGACGCTCGAAGCCGAAAGCCGCACGGGCGAAGTCTATTTGCTCCCGAAGCGCCTCGGGCGCATGCAGCTCTACGTCACGACCGACTCGGGCGAAACCGCGGGGATCACGATCGTCGCGGACGAGCGCGCGGAACCCGAAAACATCGTGCTGGAGCGCCGTACCGCGCGCGAAACGACCGAACGCCGCACGGCCCCGACCCGACGGCTTCCCGCCCTTCCCGCATCCGACTTCGAAGGGGCTCTCAAAGCATTTGCCGCAACGCTTGCGCGCGGGGAAGAAACCCCGGCCGTCGAAAAGCGTCCGTGCGTCGAGACGCAAGCGGTGCTTCACGCCCGGGAGGTCCTGGCGGCGCTCTCGCCGAAATCGCAAGCCTGCTACGCGGCGCGGGGCCTTTTTGCAACGCGCATTCGCATCCGCAACCGCTCGATTCGTCCCGTGCTCGTTCGGGAATCCGCCCTTCTCGCCCCCCAAGTGCTCGCCGTCACGGCGGAAAAACCCGTGCTCTCTGCGGGCGAGAGCACCGTTCTTCACATCATCGAGGCTACGCATGACTGATTCGTCCGAGCATTCCGTCGACCCGAATCCCGTGTCCGATACGGATACCGCATCGGGGTTCCCCTTCGCCGAGCGCCTGCGCGGCCTTCTCGGCCGTCGGGGCGGCGGCACGGAAACGCCGCCCCTTTCGAACGCCGCGCTTCGCACGCGTCAGAAGCGCCTCGGGGCCCTCACGGTCCTCGCGGCGGCGCTTCTTTCGATCGGGGCCGTTTCGAGCGTCGATTCGCCCGAACCCCCGACGCGCCGTGCGCCCGACGAGACGACGAAGGTGGACCTCACACTGGCTCCGGATCGCACGCAGCGCGAGCGCTACTTTCTGGAATTCGAAAAGGATTTCTCGAAGCTCGAAAGCGAAGTGGGTCGTTTGAAGAAGGAAGCCGCCGAGCGCGAACGGCGCGATGCGGCCGAAACGAAGGCCCTCCGAAGCGAAAACGCAACCCTCAAAGAGGATCTCGAGCGCTTGAACGAGGAGCTCGTCGCCGCCAAAAACAACGCGGCCTCGACCGAGCGAACGCTCGCGGACCTGAGGGAGCGGGTGGAAAAGGGCGACGCGGGAGACCGTCGCCGTCCGCGGCTTGCGAACGGAACGAACGGTGCGTTCGGCACCGAAACCCTCCCGCCCGACGCACGCTTTGCGGGTTCGGGCGGATTGCGCTCGGGGTTCCCGCCCGCCGCGGGCGGATCGGGAAATACCGACGGCACCCGAACGGCCCGCTCGGGGCTTTCGATTCTTCGCATGCCCGAGCCCGTCAAGGACGAAAAGCACGCGGGGGCGAGCGCTCCCGCGGCCCCGGCGCCCTTCGTGGAGCGCGATTCGCCGATCGCCCTCAACCGGGCGGCGGGCAGAACCGTGGAAACGTATTTGCCGCCCGGCACCTTCACGACGGGAACGCTTTTGACAGGCGGGCTCGTCGCGACGGGAGGCGGGAGCGAAGGCCGCCCCATGCCCGTTCTCCTTCAGGTGGAAGACACGGCCTTCCTGCCCAACAACTGGCTGAGCGACGTCAGGGACTGCCGCGTGACGGGGTCCGCGTCCGGAGACCTTTCGACGGAACGCGTTCAGGTGCGGCTCGACCGTTTGTCCTGTGCGGGCCCCGACGGGGAAGCCCTTGACGTTCGGGTCTACGGCTACGCCGTGGGTGCGGACGGACGCGTGGGCGTCAAAGGAAAGCTCGTCACGAAAAGCGGCCAGGCGATTGCAAACGCCCTGAAGCTCTCGCTCCTCTCGGGCTTCGGCAAAGCCGTCTCGCTTTCCGCCGAAGAGGTGCAGACCTCGATCACGGGAACGCAAACCCACACGTACGAGAACGCCTGGAAGGCGGGGCTCGGACAGGGCCTTTCGGGCGGCATGGACCGACTCGTCGCCTACTACCTGAAGTTGGCCGACAAGGTGATGCCGGTACTCGAAATGAACCCGGGGCAGCGCGTCGACATCGTCTTCAGCCAGGGCGTGCACCTGGCGGCGGATCCTCGATGAAGAGCGGCGAGGGACCGAAAAAGTTCGCAGCTCGACCCGGACGCATAGGTGATTTCACCTAGATTCTATGTAAAGATCACCACGATTGTTTGATTCCAGTCAACAGATTAAATCTCCGTATATATCTCAAAAGTAGTAACTCGACGATGAAACCGATTTACATTTATTTACATACGGCGGTGAAAAAGAGCTCCCGCGAAACTGTTTACGACCTGTCCGCAGCCTTTCCGGAGGATCTTTCGAGCTTCGGAAAGAGCTGCGAGCGGGTGCGCGCGGCGTCGACGGCGGGGGCTTCCGACGGGTCCGTCGAGAGCTCGAGCACGCCCCCGACCGCCGCCGCGATCGGGGCGACAACCTTCGCGCGAAAGGAGCTTGATGTTGCCGGTTGCGGCGTACTTCCGAGCTCGGAGGAATTCAATACAAACCCAATGAAAAGTTTGTACGACCTCTTCCTCAAGTTAACCGAGACGTCTCGACGACCTTACGGAATTTATCCGACTCATCATTTAAAGGTCGGCATGAAAACGTCTACAAAAAATATGTGTCCGCTCGGTAAAAACTTCGCTCTCGGTCTATCCGACCTCATTCAAATGAAGCACCCGACAAGGTCTTCGGGCGCAAACGAAGAGACCTTGAAATTCAGCTCGACAAAGTTTTCGAACAAGAGGGGCTTCTTTGTTCGCCCGAATATAACGCCTGCCTCGACTTACCTGCCGACGCGACTCAACCTCTGCTTGAAATTCCGCAGGTCGACCTTCGAAGGTTTCCGAATAAAAGAGCCCGCCCGCGGCACTTCGTCCGCCGCACGCCGCAGCAAAGATCACGTTCATTTCGAAGCCGCAAAAATCCTTCAAGATTTTTCAAGGTTTTTCATATTGTTGCGATCAAGTCAGCCCTCACCTTCATGAGGTCGACGAATCGGGTCTGCTCATTCGACTCGGGTCATTCCCCGTGCGGGCCGCCCGCATGAATTCGGACCGCCGACAAACAAGCAGCAGTCGAAACCCATTCGCAAGCGAAAGAATCGTTCGTCGCTTTTTATTACGAATGTGTTTCGACGGCTCGAACTTTCAGTACCTTACTTCATTAAGAGAAGTAATGAAAGAAAGTTAAAAGGTCGAACCTTTGAATTAAATAATCAGGCCGAGTTGTTCGTCAAATTATTTATCAATTCATATCTCTTGAAGTTACAAACACTGCATGAATTGTGGTTGACTATGAAACAAATCGACAAGCGACCAAGCCTATTCGAAGTTCGATTGAAATTATTCAGTACCTTAATTAAAACTGCGTCTTGCTTATTACTCATGATGCAGTCGAAAAGCTTCTTCAAGGTTGCTGTTAAGCATCGATCGATGTTCCATGAAAGGTACCATCCATACATCCTGAGGAAAACCTTCGTATTCGCGCTTCAATACGCGCGCCGGGTGCGTGCGCACACGTCCCCGCGCGAATACCACATCCGTGAGAATTTTGCACGGAGTCGGACTGCACGAATCGACCGAAGTTTTAAACAATACCTATCAATTTTTCGTTTACACAAGCTGATCGACGCCGTTTTTCGGATTGGCGCGAATCGTTCGATAGGCGTATATTTCGCTCCGCTGTCGGACAACTCGGCGCTTCGTATCCGAGTTCGCTTCCCTTCGAAGGACGCTTATTCCATCGATACACCTCCCTTTCGGAAGCCTTGCTCGGTACGCAGGGTAGCTCCGTCAAAAACGATGTGTGTTCGCTTGACAAGCCGACTTTGAAGGTCGTATTCGGCTCATGCCCTAGGGATCTTTCAGGATCGTCGGAAGTCGTCGAAACGGCATCGATTACGCATTCTTTGCCGCGTCGCCTTCAGCGATTTCGAAGTCCTTCGTCCCCTGCGACGCATTGCGTCGGGATTCGATTCCGTCGATTCTCGGACGTCTTCGACACCCTTTGCGACATTGCATTGCGGTGCCGGAGAAGCGTTCCTCGGGATCCGCTCCGACGCACCTCATGTCGGGCTGAAAGAGCGACCGATCCCCCCGAGATTCCTCGTGAGAATGCCGCGTCGAACTCCTCAACCCTTTGTTAATCCTTTTTTTTCACACTTCCCGAGATCATGTCGGAAGCACACAAAACCCATCTCGAACACGAGCAAACCCTCGAAACGACCGTATCGGCCCGTGACATCCCGACGACGCCCGCGTGCACGAAGCGCACCGTGCTCCCGAACCTTTCAACCGAACGCGTTCCCTCGATCGAAACGCTCCGCACGGCGACGCTCTCGCGTTTGGCGACCCTGACGCCCGAAGAGCGAGCGCGCGTTCCCGAACGGCTTGCTCCCGGGCACGAGCCTCGCGTCACCGAAGCGGGTACGCCCGTGAAGTACCTTCCGCGTTCGTTGCGTCGAGCGTATTTGGCCGCGCTCGAAGCGTATTTCTCGCAACTCGTTCGCCCCCGGACGCCCGTCGGGAGTACCGAGACGGATATGACGGCGTCAACCGGCTGTTGCGTCGAAGTCCTTGACGAAGTCGACGCCTACGTGTTTCACGCCGCCGTCGAAAACAACCTCGTCGCCGTGCACGAAATCCGTCGCGCGGCGATCCGCGTGAAACTCCTGAAGGCGTTCCTGCGCGACCAGCGGCCGATTTTCCGCCACCAGACGGCGCTTTTCGGTCGTACGCCCGAAAAGCGCAAGGCCCTGCTGGAAATTCTTGAGGCTCAAAAACTTCACGGCGACGAAACGGTGGAATTCTCCGTAAAGCTCGAGAAAAAGGTGCGCGCTCCGCGGACGACCTCGGAGCTGCGCGGCAATCTCCGCTACCACCGCTCGCTCCTTGCGACCTACGACCTGGAACTCGAACTCTGCCTCGGCCGCAAACCCCGCGGGAAGAGCGAGCGCGCGGCTTTCGAACTCATGGACGCCCTCACGACCGCGAAGCCGAAGTCGGAAAAGGACTATGTGGCCTCGGCCTCGAAGAAGGCCGCGCAAGCGAATACGGGCGAAAGCTCGGAAGTCCCGGCGAACGCCGCCCCTTCGTTCGAAGAGGATTCGGAAAAATGAACTTCGCCTTTCAACCCCAAGTACGTTCCCGAAGCACCTCCGGGGCTCCGATTCGGGCTCTTCGGACGCTTTCCCTCGCGCTCGGCTCCTCCCTCGTCCTCTCGGGCTGCGTCACCGACCTCACGGGGATCGGTGCGGAGTCGGACTTTGCCTGCCCGTCGGACGACGGGACGCTCTGCGCCTCCATGGCGGACATCTCGCGGATGAGTCGCCGCGGGGAACTGCCGTGGGAAAAGCGTCGGGCCGAAGCGCGCGCTCGGGCCGAAGCCGAGGAACCGGAAGCCGCGAACGCTCCGGGCGGCTCCGCCGCCGCAAACGATTCCGACGATTCGACCGACGCGTCCTCCGCGAACGAATCCTCCGACGTGCAACCGAAGCGCGTCGAAGGAATCGCCAACGTCGTGAGCTCGCCCGAAACGTCGGAGAGAACCGAGAAGACTTCCGCGGAAGGTCCCTCGAAAGGTTCCTCGAAGAGCGCCGCCGAAGCCCGAGAAGCGGACAAGGCGAACGAACTCCACCCCGAAAGCGAACCCCGATCGGGCTTTCGGGCGAACCGTCCGCTCGGGGCTCGTCTCACGGAATCCTGGGGTCGGTCTCCCTTGACCGCCTGGGCGACGCCCGAACGCACGCCCGAGCGACTCGTTCGGATTTTCGTTGCGCCTTGGACCGATCGGGACGGGGACCTCCACGACGCGCACTACGTGTACGCGGCCGTGACGCCTCCCGAATGGAACACCGCCCGCAGGCGGCGTCCCGACGGACGGGCGGTGGTGAAGCTCCCGTTCGAACTCAACCGTCCGGCCCGATCCGACGGAACCCGCGAGGTCGGGAACCTCGACGCGGCCTACGGATCTTTCGGGACTCTCGGGAGTTTCGACACCGTCGGCGTCGACGACGTGAAAGACCCTTTCGGTCATCCGTCGGAATCGAACTCGGACCCCGGCACGAACGCCGATCGCTCGGGGGTCGAACGCCTTCGCGCCGATCGGGCCCGACGGCTCTCCGCCGCCCGACGGCTTGCCGAGCCCGCGGCGGCCTTCGGAGGAGTTGAGACGACGGAAACACCGGAAGCGACGGGAGAGACCGCAACGTCGGGAACGTCCGAAGCAGCCGAAACGCCGGAAAAGTCCGACGCCTCGTAAACCCCGACCGAGCCCGAAGACGGCTTCCTTCGTCTTCAAGCGTTTTTCTTCCTCCGCCCGGACGGGTGCGCTCGCGCCCGGCAGCTCTCCCGCGGCGCCTCCCCGGGCGGCGGAAAGAAAGCGTTTTTCGAGAACGTCGAAGCGTTCCCGCGAACGACGACCCGATCCTTTTTGTTCGGACCATTCAACCTCTTCAACCCTCACGCCTTGCGCAACCCCCGGGGCGCTCTCGCCCTCGGGGTCGGATCCGCCATGAGTCACACAACCGACACCCTCCCCCGCGCGGTCGATGCCGCCGCGCCCCCTGCCGATTCGGCGACGCCTTCGAACGCCGTACCCTCCGCGGTCTCCTCCCACCGAGGCGTCCTCGGCGGTTTGAGCCGACGCCTGAAGGAAAAGTTCCGCGCCCTCTTCCCCGAATCGAACCTCCGGATCGCACCCGAGCAGTCCCCCTACGGGGCGGGGCTCGGTCCCTCGGATCCCCCGCGCGCCGACCGATTCGGGGACCTCCTTCCGCACATGGGGACGGTGACGCAATTCCGTGCCGTCGCGCGCGAGCGCGAGCGGGATGCGGCAAGCGTCTTTCTCCTCGAAGGGGCCGCGGCCGGCAAACCCGAAGCACTGGGTTTTGCGTTGGCGGTTCTGCCGCAGACGGGCGTTTCCGACGAAATGCAGGAGAGCCTCAAAACGCTCGGGCTCAATCTGCCGCTCCACTCCACCGTCACCGTCATGACCCACACGATTGCAAGCGTCAAGCCGCGGCTCGATCGGCTGCGCGACGTGTACACGCACGGAATCCGCGCGTTCGAGACGGGGAACAAAGAGGTTCTGACGCGGATGGTCGAAGGGCGCGCGGACTTTTTGGAGCGCGTCTCCCGCGGGGAGCCCGTCGAGAGTACCGCCCCCTTGCTCGCGCGCGAATTCCGCACGGTGGTCTCGGTCGTGATCCCGTGCTCCGAGCCGTTTTCGGACGCGGCGCTCGTCGAAATCCTCGACGCCCGCAGTTCCGTCGAAGCGACGCTCCTTCAGGCGGGGTTGCCGTCCGCGCGCATGGGGGCGCAGGAGCTCCTCGATTTGCTTCGCGCGACGGCCAATCCCGAAAAGCATCTCCGGGACGAACTCGGAGCCCGTACCTTCAACCCCTTGGAAGAACTTCGTCACCAGGTGATGGACGCCGACACGGAGGTGACGATCGGGAAGCACGGGATCGAATTCCGCGGGGGCGTGTCGGAATGGAAATCGGACCGAAAACCGTCGGATCCGCCCTCCGAACCTCCGTCCGACGCTTCGGACCCGGTAACGGCGCTCGCCTTCACCGTTCAGGGCTACCCGGCCGAGATTTCGGTCGCGCACGTCTCCGCTTTGCTCGGCGACATCGGTCGCGCGGGAGCTCAGCTTCCCGGGCGCTTTGCGTTGGCCGTTTCCTGGCAGGTTTTGGACCGACGTCGGGAAAAGGACCGCATGGGGACGCTTCTCGTGCGCTCCATTCAGATGTCGCACTCCCAAATGGCGGTCTTCTCCGCGCAGTACGGCGAAAACATGCGCCACTTCCGCACGGCCTTGAAAAGTTTCGAGTCCGACGGGGGCATCGCCTACGTGCGTCACGCCCTGCTCCTTTTCACGAAGAAGAGCCGCATGAAGGCGGACGCGCAGACGGCGGTGGCGTTGGGAAAACGCCTGTCCTTCGACCTCGTTGCCGACACGGCCGTCATGGGGCAGTCCTTTTTGATGATGCTTCCCCTGGGGTTGACGCCCGCCCTTGCGGCGGACGCGCGCCGCATGGAGCGGTTCGAGCGCCGCACCGTCTCCACCGCCACGAACGGCGCGCCCTGGATTGCGGGGTGGTCGGGAAACGGCTGCCGCGCGGGATCGACGCGGGAGACGCCCTTGGTGACGTTGCTCTCGCGCCGCGGACAGATCTTTCACGTGGATCCTTTCGCGAACGTCTCCGGGAATTATTCGATGACGATCGTCGGCAAATCGGGATCCGGCAAGTCCGTCCTCATGAACGAACTCTGCGCTTCGGCCCTCTACGGGAACGGCGTCGTGTGGGTGATCGACGTGGGTCGCTCCTACGAAAAGCTCGCACACCTCGTGGGCGGGACGTACCTCGACTTTACGAGCGACCGCGTCCGAGACCTCAATCCCTTCCGATTCGCGTTGGTCGCTGCCGGTGCCGCGGTCGGCGTCGAAAGGCCGGGCTCCTCCGCTTGCACTTCTTCGGCTTCGTCCGATTCGTCCGGCTTTTCCGCGGCCGCCGACCTCGCGCGCGAAACCCAGGAGATGGTCGTGCGGATCATCGAGGCGCTTTTGACCCTGAAGGAACTCCTCGACCGGGAGCTTTCGATCCTGCGTGCGGCGGTCGACCGCGTGGTGACGCGAGCCGCGCGGGAAGGGAGGGTCGCGACGCTCGACGACCTCTTCGACGAGCTCGTCCTTTACCGCCTCCCGAACGACCCCGACCGTACGGTGGACGAAGCCGTGCATCTTGCCGCCATGCTCTCCCCCTACACGAAGAGCGGTCCCTTCGGGCGGTGGTTCGACGGCTCGGGCGAACCCGTGGATCTCACGAACCGCTTCACGGTGCTGGAATTGGAAGGCTTGGGAACCCACAAGCCCCTGAGGAACGCCGTGCTTCTGAGCCTCATGCTCGCGATCGAAGGCCAGATGACGAAGCTTCCGAAAGAACGCGCAAAGCTCGTCGTGATCGACGAAGCCTGGGACTTGATGGGCGAAGGCTCTGCGGGGCACTTCATCGAGTCGGGCTACCGCCGCGCGAGAAAGTTGAACGGCGGCTACGTCACCGCCACCCAGTCGATTGCCGACTACTGGAAGTCCCCGACGGCGCGAGCGGCCTGGGATTGCGCCGATACGCGCATGTATCTGCGACAAGACCCCGACGCGATCGAATCGCTGCGCCACGACGGGAAGCTCGCTTCCGACGAGGGGCTTCGGTGGGCGATCGGAAGCCTCACCACCATCCGCGGCGCCTATTCCGAAATGGTGGTGAAAGTCGGCGACGGCCCCTTCGAGATCGGGCGCCTGGCGCTCGACCCCTATTCGCGGGTGGCCTATTCGACCCTTCCCGCCGAACGCGCGGCCTTGGAAGCCCGCCTCCGGGCGGGGATGACGTTGTCGGATGCCATTGCCGACGTCGCCCGCGGGGAGGTTGCGCCGTGAGCCGAAAAAAAGCCGCCGTGGAGGCGATCAAGGCAAGGAAAGCCGCGGAGCGCACGGCCCGTACGACTCGCACGACCGAAGGAACGGAAAAGAAGGGGACTTCCGCCCGTAAGGCATCGAGCGGGTTGAAGGGCTCGACCGCTTCGAAAACGTCGAAGCCTTCGAAACTTCCTCCCCCTCCGAATGCGCCGACGAGCACGGGCTTCGTGGCCGCGAAGCGCCTCGAAGACGCGACGCCCGAAGAGTTGGCGCGCCTGCGTCTCACACCCGACGGACGGATGTTTCGCCCGGAGGCCGAGCTCGCGAAGCCCGAAGGATCGGGAAATGAGGAAAGAGCGGAGAGCTCGGAAAGTCCGGCAGCGGCAGGAACGGCCGCCGCTGCCGCACCGCTCGATCCGGCGGACTGGTCCGCCCGTCCCCATACGCCCTTTCGTACGCGCCTGCTCGATCAGTACGCCCGCAATTCCGCCGCCCGCGCAACGCTTCTCGACCGTTTCGCAGAGGCGGAGCGGGAAGAACGCGAGGGTGCCCGAAAGACCGAACGCGATCCCTCACCTGAAAACGACGAGCCCCGACAAGAAACCCCGGAAGCCCCACAACAACCCGACACCGAAATGAGCGTACACGCCATGACCCGAAACGACCGCACCGCTCGCGAAACGATCGAAACGATCGAAACGAATGAAAACCACGAAAGCCCCGATGCCCGCATTGAAGCTCGCGACAAGGCATACGACGAGAGTGCCGTCGACCTCGACGACTTCGATTACTACCCCGAGGACCTCGCACGCTTGATCTCGGACGGGATTTCGGACGAAGAGAACGAGGAGGACGATGACACGCAGGAAAAAGAGGACGACGCGCCCGTCGTGCCCGTCCCGACCGAAGCGAAAGCCGAACCGAAAGCGGAACGGAAAGCCGCCGCGAAGACCGAATCGAAAAGTCCTGCGAAGGCCTCCCAACCGAAGAACACCCCGAAAAACGGGATCCGAACGCCCGCAAAGCCCCGGGCGAAGAAAGCCGTTGCGTCCGCCTCGAAAACGAGCGAAACACCGAAAGCGCCGGCGGACGTCGTCGAACCCGTGAAAGAGCGGGAAGCGCCGGAGTCCGTCGAACTTCAGGAAGCCGCTCCGGCGTCTGCGGCCGAAGAAGCCGAACAGGTCGACCGACTCCACACCCCCGCCAAACCCGCGAAGAAAGTCCGCGACAAGTCGGGCCGACGCGCACACGGGTATGCGGATGCCCTGCGTCATGCGGCGGACGTGAAGGCCGCCGCCCGAGAGCGCATCGAAGTCTCGCTCGGAAAGACGATCGACGAGATTACGGACGAGAACGACGGGGACGCAGCCGAAATCGAAACCGTGACGCCCGCGCCGCACTTCTCGACCGCGAACGCCGCGCTCGATGCATACGAAGCGATTCCGGTGCGCGTGCGGGAGACTTCCGTCCGTCTCTCCCGCGACGGGAACCTGCCCGAAGTCGAGCGCATCGACGGGCGTCGCGCCGTGCTCCCGAGAAACCGTACGGGAAAAGCCCTTCCGCGCATTACGCCGCTTTATGCGGACGACCCCGCTCCGGTGGATGTCGGTCGTGCGTACCTCTACGCCGTCGACGAACGGGCCCGGGCCCTCATGGACGAGGATGCCGACCGTCTGATGGAAGAAGGCTTCCGAGACCGCTATGCGGTCCGCACTGGTCGGGACGGCCCGTCCCCCGTCGAAAACTGCCGGCGCCTTGAAGCGGAAACCCCCTCGATTCTCGATGCGGAGGCCGCCGAGCGGCGTGCCCGTCGCGAGGTCGAAGCCGCACGTGCCGGTAACGAGCCCCTTGACGAAACGCCCGAAGGCACGCTCAAGGGTACGCGCGAGGTCGAAGCGCGAGCGGGTCGGAAGACGGAGCCCGTAGGGCGCTTTCCCTTTGCGCTCCTTCCGGGGAAGCGTCGCGTACGAGTCGAGAAGACGAGCGGGACGGCCTTTGCGGATGCGTCGCGCGCTTCCTCCTCCGGAGCGTCCGCCGAGTCCTCCGCCTCTCACGCTTCGAAAACGCCGAACGTCCTTTTCCTCACGACCCTCGTCGCCTCAACGCTTGCGATCGGACTCGCCTTCACGCACCCCGCGACGCAGGCGGCCGTTCGAAAGACCGCGGACATCCTGAAGTCGCGGGTGACGGCGGCTCTTGCGAGCGAATCCGCAACCGACCGCCCGCACCCCTCGATTCTCGTCGTCGACCGCGGGGCGGTCGAAGAACGGGCCGCGCTCGCGCGGCTGGCCGCCTCACGCCCCGGACCTCGGGAATCGCAAGAAACGAACGCCTTCGCATCCGTCGACCGTGCGGCCGTCGACCGTGCCCTCGAAGCGACCGCCGCCGAACACCGAGCGATCGTTCTGGACCGTCGTCTCGTATTGGCCGCCGCCCCCGAGTTCGCGCTCGGAAAGGCGTTCCTCCCCGAAACCGAAGACGCCCCCGCTGCGGGTCTCGACGCCACGTACGAGGTGTTGCGTCGTCTCGGGCTCGAGAAGACGGACCCCGAGGCTCTGAAGCGTGCCGTGGCGGAGCACTGGTTCCCTCAAACGACGAAAGGCGGAAAAGCCGGAGCGATCGGGCACGCGTCCGAACCCGTTCCGGCAACGGCCGATTCCGCAAAGACGCTGCGCGAGCTCGCGGCTTTGCTCCTTACCGAAAGGTCGGAGTCCGAAGCTTCCGGGGCTTGCGGCGACGCGCGCCTCACCCCTTCGTCCGACCCCTTCGAGGGCTCCGAAGCCTTCCCGGGATTTCTCTCCGTGAAGTAAGTCCGAACCCGCATTTTTCTCTTTGAAAACCCGAAAAACCAACCCGAGAACATCCGTCATGACCCGCCTTCGACAAACCCGTCAAGCGAATGAAGTGCATCAGGCCCGCCAAACGCCTCAAGCCGTTGAATTCCCTTTCGGTGCGCCTTCCGAAACCGAAGCATTCGAAATTCCCGAAGCGGCCGAAACGTTCGGTGCGATCGAGTCGCTCGATTCCGAAATCTCGGCCGAGGCCTCGACCGAGGCCACTTGGAACGCTTCTTTGAATTCCTCCGGCCGCACGTCGGGCAGCGCGATTCCCGCGAAGCGCACCGCCCCGCGGCTCGACATCCGCGACGCGCGGCTTCCGGCGGAGCCCGCCCGGCAACGCTTCGAATACGCGATCGCGGCCTTTGCGGCGGGCGTTCCCTTCGAGCGGCGACCCGCTTTCCTTCAGGACGCCTTCACGGCGGAAGCCCGAACCCGTTCGGCGGGGGCCGCGGACGTCGCGCAAGCGCTCCTCGGCTACGCGACCGTAGGGCGGGCGTTGCTCGCGACCCTCGATCTTTCCCGAACCGAAGCGCGCGAGCTCGTGACGCGCGAAATCAAAGGCGAAAAGATTCGGGCGACGCTCGATGCGGCGGAGCGCCTCGTACTCTGGTGGCGGCGCCGCTTGCAAGAGGTCTATTCGGACCTCTCGAAAAACAACCGCCCGGCGACGCCCGCCGCCGTTGCGGCCCTCTACCGAAGCCGCTTCGGGGACGCCGTTCCGCCCGCGTTGCGTCCCCGCCTTCACGCGGATGCGGGAAAAGGCTTCCACCGAAAAGAGGGCTACACGCCCTACGACGCGCACTTCGACGGGTCGTTGGTTCCCGCTCGCGCGCTCTGGCAAGTCGGGATCGTCCGCTTGGCGCGTGCCGTCACACCCGAAACGAGCGCCCGCATCACGACGATCGTCGCGGACGCGGCGGCCCGATCGGGAGCGACGGGGCGGGACCTCAAAGACGCTTCGGCGTTTTGGAATCGGCGGGCGACGACGCTCCTCGTCGACCGCTTCACCCCGGAAGTCCTGAAGCTCATCGACGACCTGCGCCTCACCGACCCCCGAACGGCCGTGGTGCTTACGGCCTCCGACGAACGCATTGCCGCCGCGCACGCGGGCGTGTCGCCCCGGGCCGCGGAGTTGGCCGACGAAGCGCGTACGGATGCGCCGCTTACGGTGCGCTCCGCCGCCTCCCGGATCGAAGTCTACCGCCGGAGTTTTGCGGACCGCCGCATTCCCATGATCGTCGACACCCACGGAGCGTTGCGTTCGATGCTGCGCGTCGACCGCCTTCCCGCCGTTCTCGAACACCGCCACGGAGGCTACGCGCTTTACATCCCGACGGGGGCGTTGCGCGATTTGGGTCGCCGCAAAACCCGAAGCGCCCCGGTGCTGCCCGCTTGGATTCGAACGCTTGCGGAAACCCGCCTCATGACGCTTCTTCGCGACGTGATGCACGAGTGGACGCAGGTGGATGCGGCCCGGAAGGTTGCGGACGAAACGCGCGGGATCCTCAAACGGACGATCGATGCCGTGAATGCCGCGGAAAGCACCGATCCTTCGGACACCGTCCGGGGTCGGGAACGGATTTCGGCTTCCGTCCCGCTCCTTCCCCGCACGGTCGACCCCGCGCCGACCCCGGCCGAGATCGAGCTCCTCGACAAACTCGAACGCCTCGAAGCACTCCTGGAATGCCCGCTTCTCTGCGAGTCGGATCTCACCGCGCACGTTCCCGCCGAGGAATTGGAAGGGATCAAAGCCCGTCGCGCGGCCTACGTGGCGGCCCGCAACACGCTTTTTGAAACCGTACGGGCCGCGACCGCCGAACTCGCGGCCGATCTCGCCGCCGAAAAGCGCTCGGTCCGCGTGCTCCGAAAGCGCCTTCGCGACGCCCGCGTCGAGGCCGCCCGACTGACGGAAAGAATGAAAGAGGACGAAACGACGGGAGACCGCCCGACCGACCGCTCGAACCGCCGTACGGTCGGGCTCGCGGGGTTGCGCACCGTGCGCTTCAAACGACGTACGGAGGCGGACACACGGAACGCCGACCCCCAAACGAAGAGCACGGGGAAGATTCCGGTCCCGAGGACGGGCACCGAGCGAACTTCGGGAAGCGCTTCGGGCCGAGCTCCCGGCCGGGCCCTCCTGCGGCTCGGCGCCTGCGTGCACGCGTTGACGGTTGCAAGAAAAGAGCGAAAGCGCATCGAAGCCGCTCGGGAAAAGCACACGGAAGGACGAAACGTCGGCCGAAACGACGGTCGAATCGAAGGCCGCAAAACGCCCGGGACGAACGCAACAACCGCCGCGCAGCCGAATCGACAGAATCGAGCGACTTCTCGAGCCCCGTCGACTCGGGGCGAAGCGAGCCGTTCGTATCGGGAAATTTCCCGTAAATCGGGAGGCGCGTCGTGAACCCCGAGAAAATCGTTGCGAACCGCGAAGCGAGCGGCGAAAAATCCGCCGGCGCTTTCGACGCGCTCCGCGTGCTTCCGCGCCCCGTCCTCTTCACCTTCCTCCTTGGGTCGGCGGTCGCAGCCGGGCTCGGTCCGACGAGGGCTTCTGCGCAAGCGCCGGCAACCGAGGGAACCTATTCGGAAGCGTCGGACGGGTCTCTTGCGACGCCCGATCGCGTGCGCGACCTCGAAGCGAAGGCCCGGGTACTGGCGGACGAAGCGAAACGGCACCGCGAAACGCTCCTGAAGCGCCCGCGCACCTCCCGTGAAACCCCCGGGGCCTGCTCGGGACGGGTGCCGAACCCCGTCACGGACCTCTGTTGGTCGTGCATGTTCCCGATGACCTTGGGGAAGACCGTTCCCGTGACCGTCTCGGGGGACCTTCCCGACGTCGAAACGGATGCGACGGCCTTTTGCCTCTGCGGCTCCGACATCAACGTCGAAGGGGGCCTCAACTTCTCCTTTTGGGAGCCTCTGCGCACGGCGGAAGTCGTGCGTCACCCGTGGTGTTTCCCCTCGTTGGGCGGGATTTCCATGGAGGGTCCCGGATCGAGCGACCACGCGCGCACGAGCCGCACGGAAGAAACCCGTCGACGCACGGCCTTCTGGAACGTGCACTGGTACGTGTCGCCGTGGCTCTTCATTACGGAAGCCGTGGCCGATACGGGGTGTCTTGAAACCGCCCCCTGGGACCTCGCGTATTTGTCGGAGCTCGATCCCCTGTGGGACGACACGGTGACGTCGTTTCTTCTCTCCCCCGACGCGGCGCTCTTTACGTCCGCCGCTTCGGGCGGGGCGTGTGCGGTCGACTGTGCGGCGGCGTTGCTCGGCACCTCCGACAATGCGCTCTATTGGTGTTCGGGCTGTCAGGGGCGCGTTTTTCCCCTTTCCGGCTGGATGGCCGCGATGACGGGGTCGCTTCAGGCCTGGCACCTGATGGCGCATCGTTTCGCACAAAAACTCACGCGCGAAGGGGTGCTCTTTTCGGGCCACGGCGCCAAGGGCCAGTGCGGTCCCTACCCGCAACCCCTCTTTCAGAAGGACGTCTGGCGCACGCAACTCATGTACCCGGGCCGCACCGCGTCGGGCACGTCCTGCTGTCAGCCGCTCGGACGCTCCGCGGCTCTTCTCGGCCCCTACAAGACGAGCCCCGTGACGGGCGAAGACGGAGCGATTCTCCTCTGGCGCAAGCGCGACTGCTGCATGACGAAGAAAATCGACGCCGCGTCCGCGACCTCCGGTACCGAGGGTCTCGGACTCGGTCGGGTGCCCGAGGCCGTCTACCCGAAGCCCGCAAGTCGCGACGCTTTTTCGGCCCTTTCCGCGATTTCCGGTCCGAAACCCCGCCCCGTCCCGCGCCCGGCCGAGAGCCGTGCGCACAACGGCAACAAAGACGGCACGCCCTCGACGAAGCCGAACGATCGGAACGACCCCGCATCGCTTCTCCCCGAAATCCCCGAACTCGAAAGCCGCGACGGGTCGAACGGGTTCCTCGGGGAAATCCGCCCGACGACGGATGCGAATGAAGCGACCGGCACCTCCGACGCGACCGACGGTACCGAACTTCTCACGGACCTTCGTCGCATGCGGTCGGCCAAAGCTCTCTCGGTCCTCGCGACGACGGTCGTGCGGGTGACGTCCGCGGTCGCAGAAGCGGCGTCCGCCGAAAACCTTGCGGTCGGCACGGTCGGTACGGGCACTGCGGACGGGAACCCGCGCCGTCCGCAAGTCCGGGGAACGGTTGCGTACGACGCGTACGGCCGTCAACCCCGGTGCGACGCCCGGGTGTCGGTGACGGTACACCCGGCCGAGGGGCCGCTTTACCCGCACACGGATCCCGACTTTCTGGAGCTCCTTCACGCCACGGCGCGACGGTGGGAGCAGTCGGGGCTCTGGCAGCAGGCGATCGACAAGGAAATCGCCGCCGTGCGCCGTGCGGCCGAAACACCGACGGGCGCTCGCATGTTGCCTCGCGAAACCCGCTCGCGCCTTCACGTGCGGCACGTCGCCTGGGAAGAACAAGACCGCCGGCGCTTGCAAACCCTTCTCGGTCCCTTCGAACGGCGGTTCCTCTTCGTCGATGCGTCGGACCCCGCGCAACTTGCATTTGCGGCACGACTTCTGAAGCTCGATGCGAAGACCGCGAATGAAGCCCCGAACGTAACGAACGTAACGAACGCATCGAACGACGACTCCGTTGAGGACCTCGCGAAGCTCGCGCGCCTTACGGGCGCCGCGGGTACGTCGAGCGGTTCGACGCCCGAGAAGGCCGCCCGAGGGCTTCTCCCGCTGCGCGTCGTCCTGACGGCGGGTTCCCGCCGCGCGGCCGAGCGTGCTTTGCCCGGCACCCGGATTTGGTTCGACCAAGGGGGAGCTTTGACGCGCCGCCTGGGGCTCAACGCTCTGCCCGCGTTCGTGCGACTCACGCCCGAAGCCCGCGTCCTCTTTCAGGGGGCTCTGACCGACGAGGGCTTTCTCACCTTTTCCGATCCGACGGACGCGGAGGGCGTCGTGAGAACCGAGTCGACGAGCGTCATGCCCGCACTCGGGGCCCGATGACCCGACTTCGTTCGCGTTTCAACCGTTCCGTTTTGAGTTTCAGAGATGTCGATTTCTTTTTCCTTCTTTGCCGAACGCTTCGCCGCGTACCGCGCCCCGGCAAGCCTCCTCGTAAAGTGCGTGCTCCCGTGCGCGGTCGGTCCCGCTTCCGAAAGCAAACAAACACCCGCTTTCGGTTTTTCCCGCGCAAGTCGCGGCATCGCGCCGACGCGCGGTGCTCGCACGGTTCTTCTCGGTCTCGTCGGTTTTGCGGGACTCACGGGCTTTGCCGCATTCCCGTCGAGCCCGGCCCTCGCAGCGGATCTCTCAACGCTCCCGAGCTGCCAAGCCGACTTGACCGACCGCATCGGACCCCAAGCCTTGCCGAGCCTTCGGGAGGTCGCGCCCGACGGTTCCTCCCCCGAATCGCTCACGCCGCTTCGCACGAAACGCTCGGGGGAAATCGTCCTCTACGTCGACAGCCGGATGCCCGAAGCCGTGCTCCTCACGCTCGCGCGCTCGGCCGAGCGGCTCGGTGCAACCGTGGCGGTGACGGGTTTGCCCGTGAAGCCCCGGGAGACGAATCCCGCGTTTCGCAAGGAAGCGCTCGAAACGAGCGACGTCCTCAACGCCGAAGGAGTGCTCCCGCGCGACCGGTTCGAGCTCGGGAACCTTGCCGCGCTTGTCAGGGCGGGCCTCAACGTCTCCGTCAATCCCCTTCCCTGGGAAGCCGTCGAACGAAGCCTCAACGCAAACCGCGCGCCCGAAGACCGCGTTTCTCTTCCGATGCCCGCGCTCGTGGCGATTCTCGGCAACGCCCTCGAAGTCCTGCCGGGGGCGGTCGATCCCGTCTACGGGGCCGCACGCCTCGCGCAACGCGCACACGACCGCGGGGTGAGGGCTTACTTGCACGAACACCTCCGAGAACGCGGTCTGAGCGTGCATGAGGCGGAGCCTTAAAAGCCCTGCCGATTCTTTTTCAACCCGACTTTCCGCCCGCAAATCTCCGGCAACTTTTTCCCCCGTTTTCCCCATGACCCGTCGATACACCACAACCCAAGCCGACGTCATCGCCGGCACCGACACCGCTTCTCGGTCCGCTCACCCGACGCGGGACGCCGAATTCGAAGCCGACCTCGCGACCTTTCGCCGCGCGTCGCTGCGTCGCCGGCGCATCTCCCGCGTGCTCGAGATCCTCGTCGGAGCGTCCCTTCTCGCGCTCTTCGGGATGCTCGTGGCCGGCATGATTCGGCCGAGTCTCATTCTCAACGACCCCGAGGAGGTGAACCGAGCGGCGGCGCAAGCCAAGGCCAAGGCTCAACAGAAAGCTCAAGACGCCGAAACGAAGACTCCTGCGAAGGCCCCCGCAGAAAAACACGCCTCGACCTCCCCCGAAGGCCGACTCGTCCTCTCGAAGGCCTTTTCCTCAGTCTTTTTCGCCCGGGTTCCCGAAGTCCGAGCCGCGATGTCGGCCTCCGACGCCGTCACGGCCGCAAACGGCACGCAAGTGCCCGATGCGAACGACGTGATCGGGTCGACGTCGACCGCCGAAATGCTCGGAGGCTTCGGTTCCGGAGACCTCGGTCTCGTCGAAGACCAAACGAAGCTCTACCAAGGCGGCTACGGATCGCTTTTCAACCCCGCCGCCGACCGCGTCGTCGTCTGCCGCAACGAAAACGATCCCGAGTGCCTCGCGGTTCAGGAGCTCGACCACGGGTTTCCGGAGCGGCCCGAGATCGACGATTCGGTGCTCGAAGACAAAAACGACGTCATTCACGATCAGGTCGCAGAGGTGCCGGGCGTCGGGCACACCGAAGACTGCTCGCAGTTCGTGGTAACGACGGACCCCGTCGAAACCACCGAAACCTGCCGCCCGGGCGGTTGGTACGTGACGAACGACTGCACCTCGGGGTGGCGCGTCACCGCGGGCGAAATCCTGACCCGATGGACCTGTACGAATTCGCTCGCCTTTGCGACGACCCCGGTCTGTCGCATCCCCGCGTCTTTGGAAACCACGCCCGAAACCACCGAGCGCTGCTACTTCGACGCGGACGCCTTGGCGCCCGTCTCGACCGTAAAGGAAACGACGACTGCAACCGCAACGGGCGTCTGGCCCGCAACGTGTCGCGCGACGCAAATCGTGGAAGAAACACTCACGTGCGAGAACGTTCTGACGGTGACGGTCACGCCCGAGTCCTGTTCGCTCGGGGAAACGACGACGTCGACCACGACCGGAGACTCGTCGCTCTTTGACGACGGCTGCCCCGGGGCGGATACCGCCGCGGTCACGACGACCTGCGCGAAGCCCTCCCTCTTCGGTAAAAGCTTCGCGTTGAAAGTGAACGGCGGTTACCCCGAAACCAAAATCACGGGGACGACGACCCGCGAGATTGCGGATACGGCCTCGCCCTGCCGCCTCAAGGTGACGGTGGCGGAACACGCCTGCAACGGGACCGACTGCCTCGTGCGCGCGACGATCGACGTCTACTACCGCTCGGGATCCGTGAACGACTGGAAGGGATCGATCGACTTGCGCCACCCCTACCGAGGCTACGACGCCGATGCGGGTTCGTCGACCTCCGACGCGTGGGAAAACGGTTGCACCGCGCTCGAAGGACGGATGTCGGCAAAAACGTCCGAAGGAGAAACTCGATGAGCCGCTCCGCCCTCTCGTACGAGAACCCCGTCGAAGTGAACGCCCGCTTTTCGGAAAATTCCGAAGGCTTCGAAAAGTCGGCCTCGTCCGCCGAATCGGTTCCGGCCCCGGTTCTCTCCCAACCCTTCGAACGCTCCCGGCTCTCCGGCTTCGCGGGATGGGCGTGCTCGGCTCTCTTGGCCCTCGGGCTTCCCGCCGGCCTCGCCCACGCACGCGACTGCACGGAGGTATCGCGCACCTGTGTCGACACCAAAGACCGCGTGATCAATGGCGTTACCGTACACCGCGACTGCTGGCGGTGGGAAAAGAAGTTCCGCTGCACGCAAGCGTCGCCCGAAGCGAACCGGTGCGATGCCGCGCACGTCCCTGCTTCCTGCACGATCACGAAGACGACCTGTACGAAACAGAGCTCGACGGGCGAGTGCCCGGCGGTGGAAGCGCAGCTCCGCTGCACGACGAAACCCTCGGGCCCCGGGATCACGGCGGGGGAAATCGAAGTCTCGATCGCGTACGAGACGAAGACGGGTGCGCCCGTGCCGATCGAAAAAGTTGAAAAAACGGAAAACGTCGGGGCGAACGGGTTCGAGCGCCTCCTTCGCAACGAGCGAAGCGAAAGCGGACTCGGTCTCCCGTCGTCTTCGTCGCCTTCGACGAGTTCGAAAGCCTCGTCCTCCGACGACGGCTGCCGCGTCACGTCCGAGCGCTGCATCGACTCCGCCCCCCGCGAGATCCCCGTCACAAACGCCCCGGGCGAATACGTGACGGCAACCCCCGCCTGTTGGGTGAAGGAGAAAACGATTTCCTGCCCCTCGATCGACGAAGCCGCTTCGTGCTCGAAACTTGAGAGCGCCGGCTGCCGCCGAACGGGCGAAAAGACCTGCGCGCAGAAGGTCGGAGGCACCTGCGTGCGGTGGTCCGCGACGTACGTCTGCCCGGGCGTCCCCGTAACGGGGCCCGACATCGATGCGGACGACACCGTGGACGTCCCGACGGGAGGCGTGGTCGAAGACGGCTCGCAGTGCGAAGCCGCGGTCAATGAGGCACAAAAGGAGGGCCTCTCCTGCACGACGGTCTCGAAAACCTGCGTCAAAAAGGGCGGCAACGTGACGGTCGGGGGCGTGACGGCGACGCTTCCCTGCGCCGAGTACGAAGTCAAAATGAACTGCACGGCACAAGGCAAAAACGGCTGTGCGGCGCTCGAAGCCCTGGAGCGCGACAAGACCTGCCGGCGCGAAGGGGACGCGGTGTGCGTCAAGAAAAACCCCGACGGCACGTGCCGCGAACGGAAAGCCACCTACGTCTGCGGCGAAGGGGTTTCCGAAGACCGCCCCCCTGCGGGCGGCGACTTCGTCGATTCGGAAGACACCTCGACCGCGGAACCCGTCGACACGTGCGGGGACTACAAGAAGGATCCGAGCTGTTCGCTCTCGAACTCCGTCTGTACCGACGGTCCCGGGATCAAGTACGTGAACGGAAAGCCCGTCTACAAAGACTGCTGGCAGTCGACCGACACCTACGTCTGCCAAGCCTCGGGGGAAAACGAGTGCGCCGAATTCGAAAAGGACCCCGCGTGCGAATTGCAATCTTCGGGCTGCCCCGACGGAGAGCCGAAGTGCGAGCGCCCCGTGAACGTCTATGTCTGCAAGCGGGAAGGGTCGGAAACGGCGGTAGGCGAAACCTGTCAGGGCGAAGCCTGCATCGCAGGGATCTGCACGCCCGTCGATTCGGACCCGAACGAGGATTTCGCGGACGCGGTCGCAGGATTTGAGATCGGTCGTCAGGGGTCGATCTACGGAGACGTGACGGGGAATCGCTTCTTTCAGGGGCACCTCTCGACCTGCAAAGACCGCGTGGGGGCGACTTCCTGCTGCCGCACGGAAGAGGTGTCGGGCACCTCGAACGCCGGGGGCTTTTCGATTTGGTTGAGTTTCGGGCTGCGAGCCGGCTGGGAAGCCGTCAAGTACGCGGGCTCGCCCTACGTCTACGACATTCTCTCCTGCTCGGATTCGACGAAACAGCTCTTGAATTCGCTTTACGGGTCGGCCGCTTCGGGGGTCTACAACCCGAGCTTCAGCTGGTGGGGCGTGTCGGTCACCTACTCCGCCGCCGAAGGGTTCGCCTTCGACTTTTCGCCCGCGGGCTTTTTGGCGACCGCCTTGGCGCACTTCTACGCGGGCTACCGCTCGTGCGACGCCGAAGACCAACGGACGGCTTTGGAGCGCGGGCAGCGGCTCTGTCACTACGCGGGAACCGTGTGCGAGAAGAAAGCGGCCGGCAAGTGCATCACGACGCGTCAGAAATACGTGTGCTTCAACTCGCGGCTCGCCCGCATTTTGAACGAACAAGGTCGCCCGCAGCTCGGTCGCGGCTGGGGCACGCCCGTCAATCCCGACGTGCGGGGTTTCACGCAGGAGGAGCTCGAACTGCTCGACTTCACCGCCATGGACTTGCAGGAATTCGTCCGCGACGTCATTCACGAGGCGATCGAAGGAGCGGACGCGGGGCGAATCGACCTTGAAGCCGCCTCCCGACGCGCGCAGGAACGTGTGGACGCAATGCTCGAAGGCGTGATCGGAACAACCGAAGCCATGCCGGGGCCGACGGGCAAAACGCGGGATCCGTCGACGCCGCCCGCCGATGCGCAAAGCCTCATGCATACCGGGGGAGAGTCCGGATCGGGCGAGACGGCTTGGTCGCACCGGACGCGACGTTCTCCGCTCTCGGCCGAGGCACTCCTCCCCGGCACGCAAGCCTTCCGCAGCCCCGCTTGGGAGCACCCCCTCTGGGGCCCCTACTCGCTCGAAGGGGAAATCGCGCGGGGAGCGCGGGCCATGGACGCGGAACGCCGACGGATTGACGGACTCAACGCGAATCCGGGGTTTCGACGGCCCGCCGACTTTTGAGGACCCTCCTCCGCGAACGGCCTCAAGCAACTTCGGAGGGCCTTGAACGGACGCCTTCGACTTCTTTGATTTCCTTTGATTTTTTGAGACTTCTTCCGATGATTTCGACTCTTTCCGGGGCCCGAGGGCTCCGACACCGACGAACGTTCCTTGCGGGCATTGCGGGGCTCCTCGCGTGCTCGTGTGCGGCGATGCCCGCCGGGGCCGCGGCGCTTTCGGGGCCGTCTTCGGGCGCTTCTTCCGACACCTCGGCGGGCGTGACCGCCTTCCCGGCCGTGACCGAGGGTTCTTCGGGTTTTGCCGCATCGTCCGTTTCCCGGGCCGGTCCGGATGCTCGGAACCGATCCGCATCCGACTGGTGGACCGAGGACGTCTGGCAGGACCCCGACCGACCCTTCCTCTATTACGGAAACCCCGAGGAGGAGGAAAAAGCCGCCCGACGCCGCTTGGGCGTTGCGGACGGGAAACACGAGGAAGAAGGTCGGCACGTGCGTCGGGAAGACGACGAGCACATTGAACGTAAGGGGGCGACCGTCGAGCGGCTCGATCGCGTCGGGGAAAACGCTCCGCGGAAAGAGGACGGGCGAAAGGCGGCTTCGCCGACGCCCTCGAACGCTTCTCCCCTCAACGACCCCGAGCTCACGTCCTTTACCACCGTAAAGGGCCTGCGCGCCGAAGTCGAACGTCGTCTGGAGCGCGCGCTCATGGACCCGACCCCCGAGCACGTCTCCGCCTATTTGGAGGCCAACGCCTTCATCCTCGGGAAAGCACACCGCTTTCAGGTCGCCTGGGAGCGCACGCGCTTCGCGCAACCTCAATACGACTGGACCGCTTCGCACCCCGTCGCGAACTTCGCCACGGCCGAAGAAAACGAACGCGTGATGCGGGAGAAGTCCGTCTTTTTGAAGTCCCTTGCCGACGAAGCGGGAATTCTCTTCGTGGTGCGCGCGGACGACCCCTTGAGCGAACTCGCGGCGCGGTCGCTCGCGAGCTTCGCGCGCACGAACGGGATCGAAGTGCTCGTCGCATCCGACCGCCCCGTCGCCTACGCGGGGCTGCCTCCCTCGAAACCCTACAACGCGCTCGTCGCGTCGTTGGGGCTCACGCGCCTTCCCGCCGCCGTTCTCGTTCCCAACCCCGCCATGGTTGAAGCGCAAACGCTCTCGCACCCGGCACTGCGTGCGAACACCCGCCCGACCCTCTTTGCGACGGGGGTGGTGTCGGTGGAAGAGCTCGGCAGCCGCCTGATGCTCCTCCTCGCGCCGCCCGCCACGGAAGCAACCGACGCCGTCGCCGCCACCCGAAACGGGCGGGCGCTGACGACGGGAGAGGCGTGGCGAGCCGAAGCGTCGGAGATGCCCGGAGCTCCCGCAAGCGAGCGCCTCAACACCCGCGAAACGCTCGACCGCAACGACTTCGCGCGTTCCCGGGCGGCTCACGCCGAAGTCGTCGGCGAGTTCGCAGGTGAAGTTTCGTATCCGACGGAGCGCGCGCGATGAGGGGGTCTTCGATGACGGAGGAACCCGCGAAAAACCGTACCGATTCGATGCGTGACGTCCGACCGGATCGAGCCCCTTCGGAAATCAACGCGAAGCCCCGGAAGCGCATCGGTTCCGAATCGATGCACATCGGAAATACCTCCGTCGCCGCCCGGAAAGTCATCTCTTTTGATGGACGTTGAAACGACCGTTTCCCGTTCTTTTCAAAAGTCCTTTAAGACGCTTTTCGCAGAGCTATCCGCATTTCTTTTATGAGCTATTGAGAACTCTTTTCCAAGCTTTTCGACGAACGGTTTTCCACCTCCAAACAAAACCTTTTGAACTGCTTTTTCCATCGATTTTGTTTGTTTATACGTCTTCCCGTTGACACCTCATCGACCGAACTTCGAGGCATTCATTCTGCAAATATTTCGACCATGTTGTCCGACCTCTTTCCCTTATCTCACACGTCTCCCGAAACGACGAACCTTCCCGTACGACTCCTTTCCGTTCAGGAGCTTCAACCCGTGCACGACCTTCGTCACGGAGACCGAACGGGCTCTCGAATCGACTGCCGACCCCCTGTCCGATGCGAATCAAGCGACACCCTTCGATCGTCTCAAGTCACGCGTAACGATTCCGATTCCGCGATCGTTGCTCGGTCTTCCGTTTCCGACATCGAACGCACCATACATACCGAACTTATGTCCGATTTTTTATCCGAATTTGCAAGTTTTATTTCGAGCTATTCCTACCGGCTTTTTAAGAGCCTTTTAATTAGGCATAAGACCCCGCTCGGCAATGCGTTTTATTTCCCGTTTCGATGCTCTTCAAAAGTGCGCGGCGCGAGGGGTGAAAGCGGCGGAACTTTGAACGTGAAACCCCTCTTCCGGACACTGCGGTGCGTGCTTTCGTCGGAAGGAACGGAGAGCCTCGTACGCGCCTTCGAGCGCACGCTCGAGGGAGGTCGGTTCCTTCTCGGCGTCGCGCTGAGCGCGTGCCTTGCGCTTTCCTCCCCCGCCCGCGCGGGCTTTTTGGAGGACTACTACGACTCCGTCGGCGCTCAGGGGGCGGTAACGCCCGCGGGGGTCTACCAGTCGCAGGGCCTGAGCGTCGCAACGGGCGGCAGTTTCGTCGTCAAGGTGCCGAGAAAGGACTTCACGCCCGTTGCGATCGAAGCTCCGCACCTCAAAGCGGGCTGCGGCGGGATCGACGTCTTTCTCGGGGCCTTTGCGCTCCCCTCGCGCGAGGAGTTCGTGAGTTTCTTGAGAAGCATCGGGAGCGCCATGCCGGGGCTCGCGTTTCAGCTCGCACTTCAGTACCTCTCGCCCGACCTCAACGAGCAGGTGACCTCCTTTCGCGACCTCATCATGAAGATGACCGAAAAGTATTCGAACAGCTGCGTCGCGGCTCAGACCGTCATGCAGGGTGCGGCCGAACTCTATATGTCCAACCGTCAGGAGCGCGCGAAGACGAGTCTCGTCGCCTCGGGCGAAGTGTCGGACGCCTCCGAAGCCGACCGCGTCACGCGCACGGACGGCTCGAAGTCGCTTGCCTCCGCCCCGAGCCGCAAGGACGCAAACGGCAACGTCGTCGAAGACACCGAACTCAACCTCACCTGGAGCCTCTTGAAGGGCGGGAAGTGGGGCTCGAGCGTCGATCAGGAGACGCTCGAGACGATGATGACGCTCCTCGGCACCGTCATCTACACGAAATCGGGCACCGGTGAATCCGCCGTGATCGCCGACCGCACGATCGGCGCGCGCGACATTCTGAACGACCTCTACGGAGCCGTGGGCGAAGCGAAAACGAAAGGGAAGCGCCTGGTATGCGACGAACCCGTCAAGTGCCTGAACCCCCGGGAGACGGACGCCTCGGACCTCAACCTCGTGAACGCCGTCTACGAGGCGGCCGTTCGCTACCGCAAGAGCCTCGTGGAAAGGAACCGCGCGGCCGTTTCCGAGCGCGACGTTCTGCTCCTCGGGAACGTATCGAGCCTGCCCCTGATTCGACTCGTTGAAGTGTCCTCGTCCCCGCGCATTCCGGCTCTTTCCGATCAGCTTCTCCGGATCTATTCCGAAGCGGCCGCGTACGAAGGGTTGACGAGCGCGCTTTCCGCCCTCACGGACGACGTGCGGCGCTTGATCGAATCGTCCTCGGCCCGCTCCGCCTCGTCCGTCAACGAGCGGCACGCGAAAAATCTCGAAGACCGCCTCAAAACCGTCACGGCGGAACTGCACGCACGCGAATCGCACCTCTATGAAGCGATGAGTCGAGCGCAGGACTACGCCCTTCAGGTGGAGCACATCGAGCGGTCGGTCTTCGGAACGGCGGCCGTCAAAACGGTGACGGCTCTCCCCGCGATGACGGGAGGTGCGCGATGAGCGCGGCACTCGACTTTTACGCCTACTGGAACGGCTCTCAGGTGGCGGACGTCTTGCAGGCCGTGGTCGGCATCGTCGGCACGGACGGCTACCGCACCGGGATGAGTTTCCTCGCACTTGCCGGGTTTCTTACCATCATGACCGTTGCGGCCGTGCGCTGCCGCGGCGGGGACGTCATTCGGTGGTTTGCGGCGACCGTCTTCTTTTTCTTCGTGGTGTTCGTCCCCAAGGTGAACGTGAACGTGCACGACGTGCGGGCGATGACGGTGAAAACCGTCGCAAACGTCCCCATGGGACCCGCGTTCGTCGCGTGCGCCACGTCCCAAATCGGGAAGTGGACGGCGGAACTCTTCGAGACCGCGTTCGCGGACGTCGACGCCGCGCGCTTTACGAAGTTCGGCGCCGTATTTCCCGAGCGGGTCGTGGCGGCCCTTCAAACGACGGGACCGGTTTTGCCCGAAACGCGGGCGCTCCTGAACCCGTTCATCGAGCACTGCATTGCGCCCGAGATTCTCGACTCCGACGCGAAACTTTCGGCTCTCATGCAGAGCACGAACCTGCTTTCCACGGTGAAGACCTCCGGGTGGCTCAACCCCGCACGCTTCTTTCTGCGCGAGGACGGCACGCCCCTCTACTGCACCGACGCGATTTCCGTGATCGAAACGCAATTGAAGACCGTTGAAATACCCGCGCAGGAGCGAAAGCTCCTCGTGCGACTCGCGGACGGGTCGGCGACGGACGCCGTTTTCGAGACGGCGTTGCGCAAAGCCGTTCCGGAAGCGGAAACGCTTCTTCTCGGGATTTCGCGCTCGATGTCGGAGAGCCTCGGGCATGCGCTTCTCATGACGGAAATCCCCAAGGGACTCGCCGACTATGCGGGGACCTCCGCCTCAGGTTCGGGCGCTGCGGCCTTTGCGGCGAGCATCGAGCTCTCAAAAGCGCAGGCGCATCTCTCGACCGAGATCTCCTTTCGGACGATGGGCGAACTCGTGAAGGTGTATCTGCCGAAACTTCGAAACCTTCTCGAAGCCGTTCTCATTGCGGCTTTCCCGTTGGTCTTTCTTGTTCTCGTCGGTCTCGGCTCTCAGGGCGGAGCGGTCGCGCGCATGTATGCGGTCCTCTTCATTTGGATTTCCCTCTGGGCGCCGCTTGCGGCCGTCATGAACCACCTGATCGTGCACATGGACGCCGAGCCCATGAACCGACTCGTCGCGGAATACGGCGGAACGACCCTTCTTGCCGCCGACGCCGTGCGCGTTGCGGGCACCACCTCGCAGGCAATGGCGGGCTACCTCATGATCTTCATCCCGATCATCGCGTACGCCATTGCGAAGGGGTCCGAAATGGGGGCGGTGTCGCTCGCTTCCTCCGTTTTGTCGCCGGCAAACTCGGCCGCTCAGGCGCAGAGCTCTTCGGCCGCGATGGGGAACGTCACGACGGGAGCGAACGCGCAGGGGGCGACGACCCTCGGAACGGTCACGACCGGAAAGACCGACTATTCGAACGTCTTCTCGTCGCCCGACACCTCCCGCACCACCACCCCCTACGGGTCGGTGACGCGGGACTTCTCGACGGGGGACGTCACGGCCCTTCAGGTCGTGCGCTCGGACCTCGGCGTCGAATCGTCGAGCGCCTTTACGAACACGCTCTCGAACCAGAACATGTCCTCCGCCACCGCGTCCGTCGCAAGCGGCGCGACGGTCGCAAGCGGCTCGCAGCAGAGTTTCTCGACGGGATCTTCCACGTCCGCCGCGCACAGTACCGATACGGGCATCTCGTCCGTCGTAGCGCAAAGCGGGCAGACCACCTACTCGAGCGGCTCGACCTATGCCGAGTCGATAGACAACCGGGCTAGCTCGGGCTTCGGGCAGAGCGGACGGGTGGATGAGAGCTTGGGGGTGAGGACGAGTGGGAGCGCACGTCTCAATGGGTCAGCCTCGCAGACGGAAAACGTTAATGTTCTTCCCCAAAGTATCTCCGAACCCAATCTCGGGGGAGCTACATCTCCCGAATCCCTTAACAACCAGAACGAAGCACTGAATGGCACCAACGTTCCCCTGAACGGGATGAACGTGTCGTTGAGCGCTGTTCCTCAGGTCGGGGCGGCCATGCTCGGCGTAAAGGAAAACCCATCGTCGATAGGGACCGTCACTCGTCAGATGGGACGATTCGTTCAGGGTGAAGGCTCTTTCTCTGCAAACACCAGTGTCGGCCATGACAACTCGGCTTCGACCAGTCAGCTTACTTCGTCGGGTAACTCCTGGAGCCAAAATTCCGGCTTCAACCAGTCGGAAACGGAGAGCTCGCAGGACGCCTTCCAAACTGCGAGCCGGGCTCAGACGTCGTCTTCGGACAACGCCTCGACGACGGATACGCAAAGCTTCAACCGACAGGAACAGACCTCGTCGGGAACGAACATGTTGACGGGCTCTTCCGAATCGAGAAACCGCTCGGGCTCCGTCTCGACGCGTACCGCTTCGGACCCGATGGTGCGCGACCGCGTCATCGATCTTTACGGCTCTCCGGAAGAAGCGTTGCGCGGCCTCTCCACCGCAGAAGGCCGTCATGCGCTCGGGCGCGACCTTGGGTATCGATCGAGTACGGAAACCGATGCCCTGCCGCATTTGAGCGAAGTGAAGACTGACAACGGTAACAGCACCTTCAGAGCGGCCGAAACGCTGGTAGCGGCAGACGCACGCAACGCCGGCGTGGAACACGCGTCTGCCGTGCACGCCGTTGAAACCAAGGGAGCGGCTCAGGCTGCGGCGACCTTCTCCGCCCCCGAAACGGTACGTCAGGTCGACCCGCAAGCCGAGCAACGAGAAGTCGTCGCACTCAGTGCGGGCGCTTCCAAGGTAGTGAGTGCCTCCTTTCAGGACGAGCTCGGATTTAAAACCCTGATGCAAGTGGGGGTCTTGGCCGGCTTGGCCTACGACACCCCGGGCGAACGCTTCAACGCGCTGATGACTCAGGCATCCGACTCTCAAGAGCTACGGGCGAAGCTCATCGAAATCGGACAAGACCCCAACACAAGCACCGAGTCAATTCTCGATAAATTTCAAGATGTTAAGTAACTCAAAATCATCGACAGCCACGACGGAGGATATTGTTGTGTCGGGCAGTCATAAACCAGAACTCGCCATCGATCATTTTCGACCGACTGTCCTTGGGGGAGCAGAGAGTCACGGCCCACAGCCAAGGGGACTTAACCACCCACGGATACGCGGTCATGCAGGGGCTGGTCCGCCCGCGCAACGCAGAAGGTTGAGGATGAGCCCGATCGATACCAACAAGCTGTCGGAACGACGGCTTGTACATTCACTTCAGGCCACCCATAAATCTATTGTGTTGCTTAGTCAGGAAGATTGCTTGTTTAGCCGTCAGCGGTACGCGAGTCCCCTTGCGTGTTCTGATCGGCTCACCCCACAGCCACGGGTACTTGACCATCCACTGCTGCGCAGTCATGCGGGGGCCGATCCGCCCCGCGCGGCGCAGGAGGTTCGGGATCCGCGTGAACTCGAAAAGCTCCCAGGCATAGAAGACCACGAGGAAGGCAACGCTCCGAAAGGGCGACTGCACGTAGGTGATGTCTTCGGTCTCGGTTTCGACGTTGAGAGTAACGAGGTGATCGGTCATGGGGGCTTCTCCGTTTCCTGAAATTATCCCGCCCTCAATTTTGTAGCCCTCGGGTCGGGCGCCTTCGGGAGGCCCGTCCCGCAACGATCTTTCAAACATTTAATTCAAATCAAAACTCAAATCATGCGGACCGACGGTCCGCCCCTTTGCCATGGAACCCACCGAAGCAAAAGAAATCGCCCGTCAAATCGGCTTCAAGAATTTTCTCGACCTCTCCTCGGGCGTGAGCCTCACCGCGGTCTTTCGCGAGGCGGGGCTCGCCGACACGCCCGCGGTCTACCTGCTCTTTGACTCCGAAACGAAGCGTCTCTACATCGGACAGACGAAGCGCCTCCTCAACCGCTACGCTCAGCACGTCTACGACGGGCGCACGATCGATTACATCGCCTGGGTCGTCTGCCCCGTAAAGCAGCTCGACGAGAAGGAAACCTCCTACATTGAGCGAGCACTCGCACTCGGTTACGACCTTGTGAACAAAATGAAGATGCCCGCCTTCCGGACGGAGACGGCACCGTACGATGAAATCGTGCTCCCCGTGCGCCAGGACGAGCACCTCAAAAACGTGGGACTCGGGCTCTTCTCCGACATGCACCGCGTGCAGCGCGTCTTCGAAGGGGCGGACGCTCAGCAGCAGGAACGCTGGGAGCGTCTGCGGGAACATCCCCGTCACAAGGAGATGCTCGAGGCCGCCCGCCGCTACATCGAAGTCTCGATCCCCGACTATCGGGAGACGGTCGGGAACTTCTGGACGCTCTTCGTTGCGCCCGCCTCGAAGCGAAACGCGGTACTCCCCTGCATTTCGATCGTGACGGGCCCCGTTCAGACGTTCGAGATCTATTGCTACAGCCGCTCGAAGGAGGCGTGCTTCGTGTCGATGGAGCTCTCGGCCTACACCCTCTTTCAAGCTCCGTCGATGCTCGCCGACTTCCTGCGCGTTTTTCCCTGGGCGGATCTCGTCTGGGGCGAGACGCCCCTTCGAAGCGGCATGCCGCTTCCCGAATGGCGGGAGCCCACGGCCGAGGAACTTCAGCAATTCCTGCCGCTTCGCCGCCCCTACTCGTCCTACGAAGATCGGACGGAAGACATCGTGCGACCCGTCAGTCTCGCGCGCCTTCGGCCGCCCGTCACGCTCACGTGCACGCTCGAACACTTCCCCATGATCTTCGAGAAGTCGCTTTTGATCGAGACGGCGGCGTCAAGCTACGCCGTCGCTTCGATGCGCTACAGCCGCATCGTGCATCCGGAAAACCACAATCCGATTGCGATGGCGGCGGTGCTTGGAGAGGCAAATACTTCAGAGTGAGCGCTCACCTTCACCCTTCTCCGAACGGCTCACCGCCCGTCGGATTTTAGGTAGAATAAGGCACTGTGTTTACCAATGCGCCCGCGACAAACCTCGCGGGCGTCTCCCTCTTATTTGGAGACATAGTCGTGCAGAAACGTACCGTGTTCAAGTTCGCGCTCGCGGGCGCCGCTTCCCTGATGCTCTCGGCCTGCGGCAAGGAAGAAGCCAAAACCGCGGCTCCCGCCGCCTCCGCTCCCGCTTCCGGAGCGGCTGCCGCCAAGGCGGACGGCCCCCTTAAGGTGGCCTTTATCTATATCAGTCCCGTGAGCGAAGAAGGTTGGTCCTCGCAGCACGACTTCGCCCGCCGCGCGCTCGAAAAGCATTTCGGCGACAAGATTTCCGTCACCGCGATCGACAACATTCCCGACACGGCCGACGCCGAACGCGTTCTGCGCGACCTTTGCAACCAGGGCAACAAGCTCATCTTCGCGACCTCCTTCGGCTACATGAACGGCGTTCAGAAGGTGGCGCGGGAATTCCCGGACGTGAAGTTCGAACACTGCACGGGCTACCAGACCGCCCCGAACGTGGGCGTCTACATGGGTCGCTTCTACGAAGGCCGCTATCTCGCGGGCCGTCTCGCGGGTGCGATGACGAAGTCGAACGTTCTCGGCTACGTCGCCGCCTTCCCGATTCCCGAGGTCGTCCGCGGCATCAACGCCTTTACGCTCGGTGCACGTTCCGTCAACCCGAACGCTCAGGTTCGCGTCGTGTGGACCTCGTCCTGGTACGACCCGGGCAAGGAAAGCGACGCCGCCAAGTCCCTGACGGGTCTCGGTGCCGACATCCTCACGCACCACACCGACTCCTCGGCCGTGGCGCTTGCCGCCGAAAAGCTCGGCGTTCAGGTCATTTCCTACAACTCGCCCATGACGAAGGCGGCTCCGACGAAGCTTCTCGCCGCGTCGGTTCCCGAATGGACCGCTTTCTACATCGATCGCGTCAACAAGGTGCTCGACGGCTCCTGGAAGTCGGAATCGACCTGGAACGGCGTTGCCGACAAGATGGTCGACCTCGTCGCCGTCAACGACGCCGTCCCGCAGAACGTCAAGGACGACGTTGCCGCCTACCGCACGAAGCTCGCGAACCGCGAATTCCATCCCTTCACCGGTCCCATCAAGTCGAACGAAGGCAAGGAAATGATCCCCGCCGGCAAGACCGCGACCGACAAGGAATTGCTTGAAATGAACTGGCTCGTCGAAGGCGTCGTCGGGAAGTTGCCGCAGAATTAATCTCGAAAGGTTCGACCGAAAGCCCGATCTGTTTTGAGGTCGGGCCCGTCCGAGCCTTCCGGCGGAAATAGGCCGTGCTCACTTTGGAGTGCGGCCTTTTTCTTGGGCCCGCATGTTGCGCTCGCTTCGTTCCTGAAAACGCTCACGCTCCGGGAAAGCCATCCTTGGCGGAAACCTCACCTTATGGGAAAATCCCCATATTGTTCCTCGTGAGGAAGGAAATTCTGATGACGAAGCGCACTCCCTGGTCCGAAGACGAAATTACGCTGGCGCTCGCGCTCTACTGCGTGACACCCTACTCGCGCATTACGCCGCACACGCCGGGCATCGCTCGACTTGGCGAACTCTTGGGGCGCACGTCCGGGGCGGCTTCGATGAAGCTCGCGAACCTCGCCTTCTTGGACCCGGCAGTTGCCGCGAGCGGTCGCAAGGGATTTTCGAACGGCTCCCGCACGGACAAGGTCGTGTGGGAACGGTACACGAAATCGGGCGACCTCACACAACTCGTGGAGGACGCTCAAAAGATCGCAACGAATCTCGGTTTCTCACTCGACGAAATCCTCGGGGACGCCTCAACGATGTCGATGAGTCCGGTGGCCTTTGCGCACACGGAAACGCCCACGCTCCTTCCGGGCGAAACCGAAGCGATGGCTCAGATGCGCATCCGACGGGGTCAAGACTTCTTCCGCCGCACCGTGCTCGCGAAGACGGGCGGCGCCTGCGCGATCACCCACTGCCCGATCACGCAGTTGATCGAAGCGGCGCACATCCTTCCCTGGTCGGATTACCCCGAGCACCGGCTCGACGTGCGAAACGGCATCATGTTGAGTTCCACCTTCCACCGGGCCTTTGACGCGAACCTCTTTGGCATCACGCCCGACGGGATCATCGTCATTTCCGACAACTGGCTCTCGAACTGTGGGGACGAGCGGCAGCGGCGCTACCTCGACCAAGTTAACCATACGAACGTTGACTTCGGGGACCGCTTCCAGGTCGATCGCAGCTTCCTCGCTACGCGCTTCGACGAGTTCGTCGAACAGCACGGCTCGAGCCACAAGGCCTGAGGCCTGACGACCTTCGACATTTCGAGTCTTCTACGACGCCGCTTGCCCTATGATCGATCCCGAAATCGCCCTCATCGTCCTCGTCGCGCCCGTCGTCTCGTTGCTCGGATGGGCGGCCTCGTACCTTCCCGAGTCGTTCACGTTCCTCGAAGCGAACCGCAACGTGGTCGCCACGGGCCTGATCGCGCTCGGGACGCTTGCCGACGTCGCACTCGCCTTCCTGCTTCTCGTTTGGGCGCTCCGGCGCGAAAAGTTCTCCGTGAGCGTCTTCTCGTCGGTCGCGTTCGCGGCCTACGCGGGCGCCCACCTCTGGGCGTCCTACGTCTTCGTGACGCTCGTTATCTTGGATTGAGTCGGCCCAGACGCCGAGCGCCCGGTGCGATTACGGCGTCACCGAGATCTGCAAGGCGAGTCTCAGGACGTAGCGCCCGTCCGCGAGCCTCTGAATCGCCGTTTCTCCCTCTCGCGTGGGCGCCTTCGCCCACACCCGATACGTTTCCATCAGAAAATCCCCGAAGGCGCTCGACGTCGGCTCAAAGACGATCCGCGTCCCGTCCGCTTTCGTGAGGACGAACGCCCGACTCTGGCGCTCGACGCCGTCCCAAGGCACGTCGGGCGTCGCCCCCGCGTGGAAGGCGAGCAGCATGGCCCGCACCTTGTAGCGGAGCATCTCCACGACTTCCGCCCGACGGAGGGCTACGTCATCCGCCCATCCGAAGTAAAGGCGGTTCGGGCTCTTTTCTGACGCGAACACGTCGGCGAGGCGCTCGACACACGCCATCACGGTCGGCATGCGCCCGACTCCGCACGCGTCGTGCACGTCACGCGTGTCGTGCGCGTCATGCGCGTTGAAAAGCGCAGTTTCGCCCGACTTTCCGGGCGTCTTTTCAGGCGCCCCATCCGCCACCGCAAGGAGCAACGCCGCCACGAGTTCCGGGCCGCGCGAGTCGATGAGGCGCAGTGTCGCGGTGAAGTTCGGCTGAGCCTGAAGGAACTGAAGCTCAAACCCCGCCGCGCGTAACGCCTGCAAAAGCGCTTCGCCCTCCGATTCCGCGAGAGCGAGCGCCTTGTTCCCTTCCTCAAGGGTGAGCGGTCGGTCCGCGCGTCGAACCTCAAACTCAAAGGTCGATGCGTCACTTCCCGCTACGAGCGTTTCGCGTCCTTCGAACGGGCTTCGCACCGAACGTACCGAGGCATGCAGGCTTTCTTTCGCGATCGCCTTGGCGACGCAGTCGCCCACAAAGTCACGCTCGTGAGTACGGTTTTCCGGATGCACTTCACCGTCGCAGAGCGTCGAGAGGCCGAGAAGCACCCGAACCACATTCGGGTCGTCCGTCACAACCTTCGTATCGACCGTCGCCTTTTCGATGACATCGAACACCTCGCGCGTAGCGCGCTCATGTGCGGTCTCGGTCCCGAGCGCCTGACTTGCGTCTTGGTTGGAATCGGTAGTCGGAGAGTGCTTCGTGCACGTTGCGAGTTTCGTCATTTTGCATGCCTCCCAGGAAAGCCATCACGCTGTCGGGGCCGCGCATTTCCACTCGGCTCGTCCGTCGAGCGATCCGTCGGATTCCCATCGGGTGAGCGGTCCATGTAGCGTGCTTTTTCTAACGTCGAGGTCGATTGTGCCGGATCTCGCACGGGTAGTCCGGGGTCCGCGGGAAACTCGGTCAGCGCCGGCGGCGCGGTCTGTGTGAACGACGCAGGGGGTGCTGAGCGGGACGCTACCTGCGACAGGCCGATCATCCACCATGGACCCCCGACACCCCGAACCGATCGGCCGCACAATGTCTCGAAGCCGCGTGCGAAACGCGCCCGCGAGGCCGCCCGAGAGGCCGCTCGCTCAACGTCCGCTTCCGCCTGCCGCGCCAACCTTTTCGAGGAACTTTCATGACTCTTGCCGAACACCTACGCGATTTCATCCATAACGTGCGCATCGGATTCGCCCGTTGGAAAGTCGCTCGCGAGCTGCGGAAGAAGCGCCCCGACTTTTTGACGAAGGCCTCCTGCGGCGACCTCGAACTGCTCTGGGAACACATCGACGGGATGCCGACGGGCAGGACGGTTTTCTTTCCGCCCTCGGGCGTTGCCGGCATCGTCGCGGGCATGGACGACAAATTCGGGCGAGACGACACGCCCGACCGCCTCTTTCCTCCGATTGCGAACCGCTGGAAAGACGAAGAAACACCTGTGACGCCCGAAACCATTCGGGCGGCCAACCTGCACGGGATCGTCGCTTTGGGCTTTTTCAAGAAAGGCCGTATCATCGACAATCCGTCCATTCACGACTATGTGATGATGACGTACAACGACGAGACCGGCGAGGGCGAAAACGGGCTCGACCGGTGGGCAGAACTGCGCCGCCGCTACTCGAAAGAGACCTTTTGGGTTCCGAGGAAGGACCGCCGCTGAGGCCCGCACTCAACCGCACGGAGCCGCGCCGCATCGCGCCGAATCGAACGGAAACACAGTGATGTCGGGCCGTCGACCGACCTCGTTTTTCAACCTCTCCGATCATAACCATGCAAAACATCAAGGACGTCACGGCCGCGTTTCGCCTCAACCCGATTCAAGCGCTCATCCGGCGCATCCGCATCACCGTCGCCCAGAAGCTGGTTTTGCGTGCCATTGTCAAGCGCAATCCGAAGGCGCTCGAGCAACTTTCCCGCGGCGGCATCGGGCTCCTTTCGGCGCGCTGCGATGGGATGCCGACCGGACGCACGGTCGACTTTCCCCCGATGGGCGTGGCTGGCATCGTCGCCTGGATCGACGACAAATTGAAGGACGGCCCCGAGCGCGTGTTCCCGGCGATTTCGGATCGTTGGAAGGACGACGAGCTCCCTTCTACCCCCGAAACCATCGAAGCCGCGAACCTTGACCGGATCGTCGCCTTGGGCTTTTTCGAGGGCGACCGGTTTCTTGTCGAGCCTAACATTCATTCAGGCGTCTTGATGACGTTCAACGACGAAACGGGCGAGCAGGTCTTTCTCACCGTCAGGATCACGGAGATCCTCGGGCGTCTCCGCATGGGCGAAGACTATCGCAACATCCCGCCCGTCGAGAGTGCCGACGGTTCGGACTGGTGGGCGGAACTGCGCCGCCGCTACCCGAAAGAAACCTTTTGGGTGCCGCGGAAGTACCGGCACTGAAACGCGGGGCTCTCGCGTTCGTATTCGGCCCGAACCGAAAAGGAAGGCGAGCCGAGTTCCGTCGACAAGCATCCGGCCGTCGCGGGATGAGCCCGTTGACGGATACGGCGCTCGACGCGATGCGCAGCCGCCGGGTACGGCGCCCCGCCTCCGCGTCACGAAGCAGTCCCGATTCCGCTTCCTGGCTTAGAACTGGACGACAAAACTCCATCCGATCCTTAAAGTCGTCTAAAGCCCCCACGAATTACTTCACGCCCAACATCTTGAGAAAGAGCTGGTCGCGTCTCGTCGTT
>ENA-UERU01000334-UERU01000334.1-human-gut-metagenome-genome-assembly--contig:-NODE-334-length-39772-cov-11.343494_pt1 | contig 39772 bp, 35 predicted proteins | sample MGYA00242988_ERZ507989 | MGnify/ENA primary metagenome ERZ507989 (study PRJEB26167, sample SAMN06115519) | human gut metagenome | host: Homo sapiens | place: China:Hunan | collected 2015-08-21...
CGGGGTTCAAAACGGTTATTTGCAGGAAGATTGACCCCGGTCAGCTCATTTATGAATCAGCTAACCGGGAGTTTGGGTCTATAATGAAGGACCCCGAGGGGAGCCCCGTCCGGGCTCCCGATTCCGACTTCGACAGCTTCGCGCCCGCGCTCGTGCGGGTGCTTGCGGGAACCTTTATGACCTCTTCGATCCCCCTTCTTCTCGCTCTCGACACCGCACAGGAAGACTGCGCCGCAGCGCTCCTTCGTGACGGAAAACTTTTGGCCGTCCGGTGCGAACACGTCGGAAACCGTCATGCCGAATGCGTTTTGGGCTTGATCGACGCCGTGCTCGCCGAAGCGGGCGAAACAAAGGCGAACCTCTCGGCCGTGGCCTTCGGAGCGGGGCCGGGGAGCTTCACGGGGTTGCGCGTCGCGTGCGGCGTCGCGCAGGGTCTCGCCTGGGCGCTGCGACTTCCCGTCCTTGCGGTTTCGAACCTCGAAGCCGCGGCGTTGTTCGCCGCTCGAGAAAAGGGCCTGGCCCCGGGCGAGCGCATCTTTGTAGCAAACGACGCCCGCATGAACGAGTGCTACGCGGCGCTTTACGAAGTGTGCGACCCCGCGACGGGGCGCTACTTCACGTGTCTTACGGAACCCGCCCTTCTGAAGCCCGAAGCCGTTCCCGCCGCCGCGCGCGAAGGCGGTGCGAAGCTCGTTGCGGGAAGCGCCCCCGTGCAGTTCCCCGAGGTGTTCGACGCGACCCGTCTTGAGGGAATCGAGCTCTACCCGCGTACCGCAAGCGCTCCGGAAGAAATCGCGCTTCTCGGCGAAGCGATGTTCCGTCGCGGCGAAGCGGTCGAGCCGCAGGCGGCCGCTCCGATTTACGTTCGCAATCGCGTGGCGCTCACGATGGCGGAACGCGCGGCCGGGGAAAAGCTCTGATGCAAGTCAACGTGCGACCCATGACGGCCGAAGATCTCGATTGGGTGACGGCGGCGGAAGCCGAAGTGGAATTCACCCCCTGGACGCGGCGCAACTTCGAGGATTCGATTGCCGAGGGGAGCCCCGTGCGCGGTCACGCGCACGTGCTGACGGTCGACGGCGTGCCCGCAGGATGGGCGGTGATGCACCCGGTGCTCGACGAACTCGAACTCCTCATCATCGGCGTCGCGAAAGCCTGGCAGAGGCGCGGTTTGGGCCGCAGGCTTCTGTCGAACCTCATCGAATCCGCCCGCGGAACGTTTGTGTGCGTGCACCTCGAGGTGCGCGCCTCGAACGCCCCCGCGCGGGCGCTCTACGACGCGCTCGGCTTCGAGGAAGTCGGTCGACGCAGGAATTACTACCGTACCGAATCGGGTCGGGAGGACGCTATCCTCATGCGGCTCGATCTCGCCGGGTCCGCGGGTGCGTAACGCCCGGGACCTCTTTATTCGAACGATTTTTTTTGGAACGCCCATGGGAAGCATGTCCGACGCAACGGAGAACCACGACGACGTCCCCGGTTGGGGCGACGCCGACCCGGAAGCCTTCGAGCGGCTCGCCCGCATCTGGGACGCACTCGGTTGCGGTCCCCTCTGGCTCGAGCGCTCGACTCCCGATCCGCTCTTCGACCCGCTGACGCGTCGTGCGTTGCTTGGCGAAAAGCCGCAACCTTCCGTCGCTCCCGTTGTTTCCTCTGCTCCCGCAACGTCGCAACCCGCGCCGGCTCCCCGATTCGGTCGGCCGACTCAAGCGGCGGGTGCTCCGGCGCCGCAACATCCCCGGGCTCCGCAGAGCGCGTGGGGCACGCAAAGCGCCTCTCAGGCCGTCCCTCAGACGTATCAACCCCATCAAACGCCTCAAGCCGCTCCCGCGTACATTCCGGTGCTTCCCGAGGGGACCAATGCCAAGATCCGTACGGCCGACTGGGCGACCCTCGAGGGGCTCGTGCGCGGCTGCACGGCCTGTCCGATGTCGAAAACCCGACAGAATCCCGTCTTTGCCGAAGGGGCGCCGGGCCCGAAACTCGTGCTCGTGGGCGAAGCCCCCGGGGCCGAAGAAGACTTGCAGGGAATTCCGTTCGTCGGGAAGTCCGGGAAGCTTCTCACCGCGATGCTCGATGCGATCGCCGTGCGACGCAAAGAGGACGTCGTTATCCTCAATGCACTCAAGTGCAGGCCGCCGCAGAACCGCAATCCCGAGCCCGCCGAGACGGCCTGTTGCAGTCACTACCTCGAGCGGCAGTTCGAACTTCTGAAACCCGACGTCCTCTTTCTGATGGGGCGCTTTGCGGTACAGGCGGTGCTCAAAGAACGGGCGGCCGCGATTTCGCGCCTGCGCGGGGTCGTGCACGAGACCGAACTTTCGGACGGGCGAAAGGTGAAGTGCGTTGTCACTTACCATCCTTCGTATCTCCTGCGCTCGCCCGGTGAAAAGGCGAAGGCCTGGGAAGATCTCGTCCTCTTGCGACGAACGATGCGCGAAGCGGGAATCTCCGTTCGCGAACGAGGAAAAACATGGTGAGTATTGAGAAAGGAAAGCCGGTTGAGCTCGAGTGCGAAAAAGCCCCGACGGTCGGCGACGGCAACGACAGCGACAACATCGACTACGACGACGCCCTTCGTACAACGCATCGCGAAGCGGCGGCAACGCTCGTCGTTGCGGTGCTTGTCGCCCTCTTTTTCTGGGGAGCCGTATGGCTTTTGCACGACGTGCCGGGTACGAGCGCGGGGTTCCCGCTCTGGTTCTGGTGGGCGATTCCGGGCGGCTATCTTGCGTCGATTGCGGGGGTCGTTTTCCTTCTTCGGCGGGTTTTCCGGAATTTTTCGCTTGATCTGAGGCCCGATGCTCAATCCGTGCCGTCCGACACAAGATCCACTCCTGACGCCCGTTCGTAATCCTAGGAGATGCCCATGATTCTTGTGCCCGTTCTTCTCTTTTTCGCGGTCCTTGCGGCTCTTTCGCTTTGGACCGAACGTCGTCGAAGCCTGCCGCTGGAAGAAACCGGGGGCGGCGCGGGTTTTTCCCGCGAGTACTTCCTCGGAAGTCGCAGCCTTCAGGGCGTGGTTCTCGCGATGACGCTCACGGCCACCTACGGGTCGGTGAGCACGTTCGTCTCGGGCCCGGGGATCGCCTGGAATCTCGGTCTCGGCTGGGTCGTTTTCGCCGCCCCGCAAATCATCGCGGGGTTCTTCATTTTGGGGTTGCTCGGCAAAAAGATGGCGCTCGTTTCGCGTGCCGTCGGAGCGGTGACGGTGGTGGATCTGTTGCGCGCTCGCTTTCGCAGTCCCGTCTTCGCCACGCTTGCCGCCCTCTCGATGCTTGTCTTTTTCACGACGATGATGGTGGGGCAGTTTGCTGGGGGCGCGGCGATCTTCGCCGAAGTGACGGGAGGCTCGACGATTCAAGGGCTTCTTCTATTCGGGCTTCTCACGGTTTTCTATACGACTTTCGGGGGCTTTCGCGCGGTCGCTGTGACGGACGCGCTCTGCGCCCTTCTGATGGTACTCGGGATGGTGCTCCTTGCGGGCGACATCGTCTCGGAAGCCGGGGGCTTTGCGGAGGCGATGCGCGCGGCCGCGGCCGCTTCCCCCGACGCCGAGGCGTACCTCTCGTTCGACGCGGGCGGAGCACTTCCCCTGTCGCTTTTGTTTTCGGCCTGGATCCTCGTCGGCTTCGGGACGGCGGGGCTCCCGCAGTCGGCAGTTCGTTGCATGAGCTACCGCTCGACCGAAGACCTCCATCGGGCGATGTGGGTGAGTACGGTCGTCTGCGGCGCCCTCATGATCGGCATGACCCTGATCGGCGTACTCGCACGCGGGGTCTTTGCCGTTTCGCCCGAATCGCTCGGAACGACGGACCGCATGATTCCGCGCCTGATCGCAGAACACATGTCGCCCGTTGCGGCGGGGATCACACTGATCGGACCCCTTGCAGCCACGATGTCGACCGTCTCGTCTCTGCTGATCGCCGCCTCGTCGGCGGTCGTGAAGGACTTGCTTCTCAACGCCCGCCCCGAGTGGGCCGCGCCGGGGAACGAGCGTCGTTTGCGCTTTGCGGCCAAGGGTACGACTCTCGTTCTGGGGCTTGCGGCCACCCTTTTTGCGATCGATCCGCCCGATCTGATCGCCTGGATCAACCTCGCGGCCTTCGCTGGGCTCGAACTTACGTTCCTCCTGCCGCTTGCGGCGGGTCTCTTCTGGCGGCGAGCGAACAGCGCGGGGGCGCTTGCGGGAGCGATCTCGGGGGTGGGGTTCTACGGGGTGCTCCTCGTTTGGAAGCCCGATCTCGCGGGCTGGCACCCGATTGTGCCCGCGTTCGCCGTTTCGATCCTCGCATTCGTGGCGGGCTCCTTCTTGGGACGCCCCGAAGCGCCCGAACGGTTGCGGTACTTCTTCCCGAACAATTCCCGAAATCGCCGGGCGTAACGCGTGTCAAACGCCGCCCGTTGCGGTATCGATTCGGCTGATTTGACGAACCAAGCGAACCCAACGAATCAAAAGAACGTGCCCGGAAGATTTCTCCTCCGGGCACGCACTTTTCGACGGCAGGAGTCGCCATACCCCGGTCGAATCCGAGGATGTACGGGTGGGCGACGGCGGCCTTCGCCTTGCCGGAGGCGTCCTTCAATGGAGCGGTACCCATGCCGGCCGTGGCCGAGTAGACCATGACGGAGTTCTTGTCGTCCATGTACTTCGTCAATGAGGCAACGGGGCTGTACCAGTCGTTGTCGCGTTCCTTGCCGTGTCGACCGTCATCTTCTTCCGGTCGATCTTATAGCTGCGCGCGAGTACGTCATGTCAGGCAAGACCGTGAGGAAGAGCACGTCCTTGATTGTCTTCGAGTCGACGGTCCGGGCCGTATGTTGCGTTCGCGTCCAGTCGAAGCCGCCTTCGCAGGCGTTGTTTTCGCATTTGAGGGGGCTTGCCGTCCTTGCCGACCGACGTGAGGATCTTGCCCTTGTACTTGTCGGACCGGTCCGTGGGCGTCGTGAGAATCCACTTCACCTGCTTGTCGCGGCCGATCTTGACGACGGACGACTGGTGGCGCGAAGAGATCACGATCGAATCGTCGTTCGGACCGTGGTTGACGGCGTTGACATGCACCCGGTTGCGGCCCGGTCCCACGCCCGCGATGTCGCCGAACGTGTCGGAGGTTTCCTGCTTGCGACGCGTCGAAAAAGAGGAGGAGTATTGCCCGGCAGATTTTTAGCAAAATGGAACGACTCGTTCCGAAAGTACAAACCGAACAAAGCGGGCGGCTCGACCGGACGCCCGAAAAGCAGAAAACCCCGCACGCGACGGTGCGGGGCTTCGGATGCCTCTCAAGAGTCAGGCGGGGGCGCGAATGCCCCCACCTTCTGTTCGGGGCGGGTGCGTCAGAGGAAGGTTTTGAGCGCTTCCGCGACGGACTTCACGCCCGCCACGATTTTCTCGGGCGGCACCGTGACGAAGGAGAAACGGCACGTATTGACGTGGTCCTTGGGATTGTTCGCGTAGAAGGCTTCGCCCGGAACGAACCCGACCGGAACGTCGGAGGCAAGGGTCTTTTTCATCACTTCCGAGGCGTCGACGCCCTTCGGGAAGGTGAGCCAGATGAACATGCCGCCTTCGGGGCGCGTCCAGGTGATTTCGGGGTGTTTCGGCATGTATTCGTCGAGCGCGTCGAGCATCACCTTCGCCTGACTGCGGTAGATGTCGCGAACTTTCGGAAGGTGTTCCTCGAAGAGCCCCTGCGAGAGCACGCGCGCCGTGACGAGCTGCGTGTAGGTCGCGGTATGAAGGTCCATCGCCTGTTTCATTTCGGCCGCGGCGTCAAGCACCGCTTTCGGCGCGATGATGTAGCCGAGACGGAAGCCCGGAGCGAGCACCTTGCTCATCGTGCCGAGCGTAATCGTGCGTTCGGGGCAGAAGGCGCGCATCGAGGCAGGCGGTTCGTCCCCGTAGTAGAGCTCCCCGTAGGGGTTGTCTTCGACGAGCCAGAAATCGTATTCACGGGCCTTTTCGGCGAGCTTCTTGCGTCGTTCGACCGAGATCGTCAGACCCGTCGGGTTCTGGAACGTGGGCATCACGTACGCAAAGCGCGCGCCGCGGCATTCTTCGCCCATGAGGTCGGGGTTCATGCCGAAGGCGTCGGTCGGGATCTCGACGCACTCGGGCTCGCAGAGCATGAAGGCCTGCAGGGCGCCGAGGTAGGTCGGGCTTTCGACGAGGATCTTCGAGCCCGGATCGATGAAAAGACGGGCCATCAGGTCGAGCGCCTGCTGCGAGCCCGAGACGATCTGAACGTCGTCGGCGGTCGTGGGGCAGCCGCGCGCGGTTTCGCGTTCGGCGATGATCGCGCGAAGCGCGGGGTCTCCCTTGAGGCTCGAATACTGGAGGGCGCGCTTCCCGTCCGTGTCGATCACGTAATCGGCCGCGGCCTTTACCTCGGCAAGCGGGAAACCTTCGGGCGAGGGGAGGCCGCCCCCGAAGCTGATGACGTCGGGGCGTGCGGCGAGTGCAAGAATCTGCTGAATGAAGGAGTCGCCTTTGGGAGTGCCCGCCTTGCTGAAGTGCGGCACGGGCGTGGAGGAACAACAGGTCTTGCAGGTCGTCATAAATGCCTCTCCGTGCATAAAGAAAAAAAGACTTCGAAAAACGGGCCCGTCGGAGTACGGGTTGCTTCAAGCATTCGACCGGGGGTCGCGGCCCGTCCGAGCGCGCTTTTCGAAAGAAAACAGGTGAAATCCATTCTAGGGAGCTCGACTGCTGCCGGCCGTCGCTGCCCGGCCCCGAGTCTCCGAAACGACGGGGAGATTGCGCAACTTTCGACTTGATGCGGTGTCCGTTAGGTGCTTTGCCGTAGAGTGTTTTCCTCAGAATCTCCCGTGAAACACGGGATTTCTGGATCTTCGATCCTGTGGTTCGATGTCGAATGCTTTTGCAAAACGGCGTTTTTTGCAAAAGAAAGATGCCTGTGACGGACGGCGACACGCATCGATACGAGGCGAATATTCGGGCGGGGAAGGGCGGGTGCCCGAGATCGCTTCGTCGGTGGAGGCAACTGCTTCCGCGAGCACTCCGCACGTCCTACCAAGGCACTGCTTTCGATGCGTGTGTAAAGGATAAACAACCGATTTTCGAATGCGCGAAAACACACATTTGGCAACATCTGTAGGACCGAAGTTGTTCGGTCCGAACCTTATACTCCGCTGGCTTACGTATTTTGTCTTATGAGTGAGGAGTTGATTTGATGACTTCCCGACGCACCTTCCTTGCGGCCGCGGCGGCGACGGCCGCAGCTTCCGCTTTCGGCTTTTCGGTTCCCGCACTCGCAAAGAGCGGCACCACGCGCGTGATCGTTCCCTTTCCCGCGGGCGGGGGCGGCGACGCGCTCGCGCGCACCGTGGTCGACGTACTCGCCCGACAGGCCGGCAGCCGCATTCTCGTCGACAACCGTCCGGGCGCGGGCGGCAACGTGGGAACGCGCCTTTTGACGCAGGCCAAACCCGACGGTCTCACGCTCGGCTACGTCACGAACGGCATTCTTTGCGTCAACAAGCACCTCTACGGCGACACTGGGTTCGACACGAACGATCTGATCCCCGTCGGTCTTTCGACCGAAATCGGTCTCATCGCGGTTCTCAACCCGAAGGCGATCGAAGGCGTCACGGACCTCGCGTCCCTCATCGCCTACGCGAAGGCGAACCCCGGGAAGGTCGACTTCGCTTCGTCCGGCAACGGCACCACGAGCCACCTCGCGGGGCTCTTCTTCGGCGAATGCGCGGGCGTGAAGTTGACGCACATCCCGTACCGGGGCGGTGCGGCCGCGATGCTCGACGTGCTCTCGGGCCGCATTCCCCTCATGATCGACGTTGCTCCCAACGCGCTTCAGCACGTGGCGGCCGGGAAGCTCACGGCGCTTGCCACTCCCTCGCGCGAACGCCTCCCGAGCGCGCCCGACGTTCCGACCTTCGCCGAGGCGGGGGTGCCGGGGTTCGAACTCTCGGCCTGGGACGGGTTCGTGCTCCCGAAGGGCACGCCCGATAAGATCGTGCGCGACTGGAACCGCGCGCTCGTCGAAGCGCTCTCCGACGAGGATTTGCGCCGTCGACTCGCCGCCCGCGGCGCCGACGTTCGTCCGGGCACGCCCGAAGCGTTCAGCGACTTCATCGCTTCCGAAGCGCCCAAGTGGGAAAAACTCGTGAAGACGATTCGCGCCGAGCGCACCTGATCGAGAACCGATCTGACGTTTGTTAACGTTTTTTCGCCCGAGCGACGCCCGCCGATCTTTCCGTCGGGGCGTCGTATGATTCCGTTCTCTTCTTGAAACTCCTACAAGGATTCACCATGCAACCCATGCTCGATACGTCGCACCTCCCGCGCATTCCCGAATGGAAGAAGGCGGGCGACTATACCGACATCCTTTACGAAAAGGCCGAAGGGATCGCCAAGATCACGATCAATCGTCCGGAAGTGCGCAACGCCTTCCGTCCGCTCACGGTTCGTGAAATGGAAGCGGCACTTGCGGACGCGCGCGACGACGATGAAATCGGCGTCGTGATCCTCACGGGTGCGGGCGAACTCGCGTTTTGCTCCGGGGGCGACCAGAAGGTGCGCGGCACGGGCGGCTACGTGGGCTCGGACGGCGTGCCGCGCCTGAACGTCTTGGACTTCCAGCGTCAGATCCGAACCTGCTCGAAGCCCGTCATTGCCATGGTTGCGGGCTGGTGCGTCGGGGGCGGTCACGTGCTTCACATGATGTGCGACCTCACGATCGCCGCGGAAAACGCACGTTTCGGTCAGACGGGTCCTCGCGTCGGGTCGTTCGACGGCGGCTGGGGCGCTTCCTACATGGCGCGCATCGTCGGTCAGAAGAAGGCCCGCGAAATCTGGTTCCTCTGCCGCTTCTACGACGCGAAGGAAGCCCTTGAAATGGGGCTCGTCAACCGGGTTGTCCCCTACGAAGAGCTTGAAGCCGAAACGGTACAGTGGTGTCGCGAGATCCTCGCGAATTCGCCCCTGGCGATCCGCTGCCTCAAGGCGGCGCTCAACGCCGACTGCGACGGACAGGCGGGCTTGCAGGAACTCGCGGGCAACGCCACGCTCCTTTACTACATGACGGACGAAGGCCGCGAAGGGAAGAACGCTTTCCTCGAAAAGCGTCGCCCCGACTTCTCGAAGTTCAAGCGTCTCCCCTGAGTCGAACATGTCCGACTTGACCGTCGAGGAACTCCGTCGGGATTTCTCCGTCTTCGATGCCGCGCGCGAGCGGGGTGAAAGCGTCTTCCTGCGTACGCCCGAGGAGGACCTCACGTACACGGAAGTCGCCCGCCTTGTCGCGGACCGGATCGCCTCGTTCGAGCGCCCCGCGCCCGGACGTCCCCATGTGCTCGTTGCGCGCAACGACCTTGCGTCGATCGTCGAAATCCTTGCGTGTCTCGAACTTGAGGTTCCCCTGGTGCTCCTGCACCCGGGATTGACCGAGCTCGAGCAAAAGGCCCTGCGCGAAGAAATCGCCGCAAAGCGCGACCCCTTGCCCGAAGGGGCTGCGGTCGTCGTCTTCACGTCGGGAACGACGGGACGCGCCAAGCCCGCCGTCCTTACGCGTCGGGCGCTCGCCGAGAGCGCCCGATCGTCGGATGCGAACATCGGACTCGCTCCGGGCGACGTATGGCTTCTTTCGATTTCGCCCGCGCGCATCGGGGGTTTTTCGATTCTCACGCGTTCTCTGCGGGCGCGTTCGGCCGTCGCGCTCGGCGGACACTTTTCGCCCGAAGGGTTTCTCTCCGAGGTCGAATCGATGGAGGTGACGCTTGCCTCGATCGTTCCGACGATGCTCGTGCAGATCCTCAAGACCTTCCCGGAACGAAAGGCTCCTGCGACGTTGCGCGCGCTCCTTCTCGGAGGGGCGTCCGCAAGCGACGCGTGGCTTGCTCGGGCGCGTGCCGCGGCCTGGCCCGTCATCGCCACCTACGGCATGACGGAAACGGCAAGCAACGTGACGACGACCCCGTACGCCGAACGCTATTCGGGCGTGGTCGGAAGCGGTCGCGTCAACAAGTTCGCGGAAGTGCGCGTGGAAAACGGGCACATTCTCGTGCGCGGTCCCATGCGCATGACGGGGTACTGGGGCGAGCCTCCGCTTGTCCCCGAAGCCTGGCACGATACGGGCGACATCGGGTACTTCGACGAGGCGGGGTATCTGCACGTCGAAGCGCGTCGCTCCGACCTCATTCTCTCGGGCGGCAACAACGTCTATCCTCTCGAAGTCGAGGCGGCGCTCGAAAGCCTCCCGGGCATCCGCGAGGCGCTCGTGACGGGCCTTCCCGACGACGTGTGGGGCGCGGTCGTGACGGCACTGCTCGTTCCCGAAAAGGGGCCGCTGCCCCCCGAAGTGATCGTCGAGGGGCTCTCGGGGCGGCTTGCCGCCTACAAGTCCCCGCGCCGCATCGCCTGGGTCGAGGCGCTCCCCGTCAATCCGGGCGGGAAACTTCGCCGCCGACCCGACGTCTTGGAGGGGCTCAGGCTCGAAACCCTCCACTATCGCAAACGTCGCCGAGATCAAGAATGACACGGTTCGCGGGGCGTTCACGGTCCGAAGCATGCGAAGTCCGAAAGGCCTCAAGACAACGAATCGAATACCAGAAACGAAAGGGCGCGAAAGCCTCCGAGGCCTTCGCGCCCTTTTTTTCGGTCGCGTCCGCTGTCGCGGTTGAACCGCACTTCGGCCCGCGCTTCAGTTCCCGCTCTTCGGGGAAAAGTCTGCGAGCCGCGCCTTTTTTTCGGGGGCGTTGCAGAAGTCGATGACGGGACAACGTTCGCACTCGGGCGAGCGTGCTTTGCAACAGTATCGCCCGTGCAAAAGGAGGTAGTGGTGCGCTTCCTTGAGGTAGGCCTTCGGCACGACCTTGAGGAGCTTTTCTTCCACTTCGTCGGGCGTTTTTCCTCGGGCGAAGCCCGTACGGTTCGAGACGCGGAAAATGTGCGTGTCGACCGCAATCGTCGGATGCCCGAAGGCGACGTTGAGAACGACGTTCGCCGTCTTGCGCCCGACTCCGGGGAGGGCGACGAGTTTGTCGAAGTCTTCGGGCACCTCGCCGCCGTACTCGTCGCGAAGAATTTCGGAGAGCTTCACGACATTTTTAGCTTTGTTGCGGTAGAGCCCGATCGTCTGAATGAAGGGGGTCAGCCCCTCGACCCCGAGGGCCGCGATTGCGTCGGGAGTGTTCGCTACGGGAAAGAGTTTCGCCGTGGCGAGGTTCACGCCCTTGTCGGTCGCCTGGGCGGAGAGCACGACCGCAACGAGCAATTCGAAGGGCGTCGTGTAGTTGAGCTCCGACTTCGGGTTCGGATGGGCGGCGGCAAGCGCCGCCATGAAGGCTTCGCGATCGGCTTTGCGGACCATGGCGACTCCTTATTTCGAGGCGCGCACGCGCGCCATGATGTCGGCGATGAGCGCGGAGGGGGCGCCCCCCAGGGTGCCCGCCGCATGACGGCGCGCTTCGAGGCGGGACTTTTCTTCGGCCGCACGGCGCACGCCCCGCGCCCAGGCTTCTTCGTAGTGTTCGCGCGCCCGGTCGGCGTCTTCGTCCGTCCACTCGGTCCCGGTTTCAACGTAGTCGATGCAGTCCATCGGGCAGGCGGGCGCACAAAGCGCACAGCCCGTGCAACGCGACTCGATCACGGCATGGAGGCGCTTGGGCGCACCCGCAATCGAATCGGTCGGGCAGACTTTCACGCACCAGCCGCAGCCGATGCATTCGGCCGCGCGGATGCGGGCCGTGGCAAAGGGAACTTCATGACCGTACTCGGGGTCGAGATCGATCACGGGCGCCCCCGTTACGCGGGCGAGCTTCGCAATCCCGCGTGCGCCCCCGGGAGCGCAACGGTTGATGGGTGCGAGTCCCTCGGCAATCGCCTCGGCGTAGGCTGCGCAACCGTCGAAGCCGCACTGACGACATTGGGTTTGGGGAAGCGCACGGTCAACGGCTTCGGCCGAAGCGCGGTTGGGGTTGGAGTTGAAGTGCGTCATTTTCGACGATTACCAGAAATTTTCCGCCACGAGTTGTCCCGGCTTTCCGAAGCGGGGCGAGACGATGCCGCGTTCCTTGAAAACCGCGCGCGTGGCCGTGATGAAGTCGGGGTTGCCGCAAAGAAGAACGCGCGAGGTTTCGGGCGTAATGTTCTTCCCGACGTGCGCTTCGAGTTCTCCCGATTCGAGAAGCGCGGGAATGCGACCCGAGAGGTCGCCGCGGCGACCGTCTTCTTCTTCGCGGGTGGTGGAGACGACGAGCGTGAATTCGCCCGGGAACGCCGTATCGACGAGTTCGCGGGCGACGGCTGCGTCTTCGAAATTGCGCACGCTCAGAACGAGTACGACGTCCTTGCGGGTCTCCCAGAGGGACTTCGAGCGGAGCATCGAGAGAAAAGGCGAAAGGCCCGAGCCCGTCGCAAAGAGCCAGAGAGTCTCGCCTCCGGGGATGCGACCGGGAAGGAGGTTCCCTTCGGCAACGCCCTCAAGAAGGGCCGTCTCGCCCGGCTCCAGATCTGTGAGGCGGGGCGAAAGGGCGCCGCCTTCGACGCGCGTCACGAGAAAACGAAGAACGTTTTCTTCCGGAGCGGATGCAACGGAATAAGCGCGCATGAGGGGATCGGCACCTTCGACGGGAAGGCCGATGCGGGCGAACTGGCCCGCTTCGAAGGACCAGCCTTCGGGGCGCGTGAATTCGAGCACGAACAGGTTGGGAGCGGCCCGGCGTTTCGACGTAAGCGTGATGATCTGCATGACGATTCCAAAAGTCGTGATTCGGTATCGGCGCGAAAAGTCGTTTTTTCGGAGGCGTCGAGCTCCTTGGCGACGGCGTCGCGGCGCAACCGACGGGTTCGGAAATGCTACCACGCTTGAGGGGCGCCTCCGAAGCGCCTTCGGACCTACGCAAAAAGAACGGCCTCCGCTGCGGGCGGAGGCCGGTCGTTGCATGCTGGAAGCTCGACGCTGCGCGGTCAGCGCTTCAGGAAGCGGATCTTGTTCGGCACGCCGCGCCATTCGTCGGCGTCGTCCGCGTAGGGCTTGCGATGCGTGATGGAGGGCCATTCGCGTGCGAGTTCGGCGTTGAGCGCGATGAATTCACGCTGGTCCTCGGGGACGTCTTCTTCGGCATAGATCGCGGCTTCGGGGCATTCGGGAATGCACACGGCGCAGTCGATGCATTCGTCGGGGTCGATCACGAGGAAGTTCGGACCTTCGCGGAAGCAGTCCACCGGGCAGACGTCAACGCAGTCGGTACGCTTGCAGCCGATGCAGGCTTCGCAAACAACGTGAGGCATAGTCAGAAGTCTCCGTTCGAGAGAGGGTCCGACGGGCGGGGGCGTCGTCCTTCGGGCCAGTACAAATAGGGGAAAGCGCGTCGCCCGACAGGGCGAACGCGCGAAATGGAACATTGTAAAACAAAGGTGGTCGACCGTGCGACCGCCCGATCGGGAATCAGCCGCGCGTGCGGTGCCAGTACTGCATGCCGCCCGTGAGAATGTAGACGTTCTCGAAGCCGTCGCCCAGCAGGATGCGGCTTGCGGTATGCGCGCGAACGCCGCGGCGGCAGACGACGATCACGGTCTTCCCTTCGGGGATTTCGTCCGTACGGTCGCGCAGCTCGTTGAGCGGAATGTGTACGAGCGGGTAGTCGAGTCGGTCTTCGGTCAATTCGGCCGCTTCGCGCACGTCGAGAATCGTTACGTTCTCGGGCGTATTGGGGACGTTCTCGCCGAGGTAGGGGGCCTTGCCTTCCATGAGGTCGGCCAATTCCTGCGGTTCGATGAAGCGGGCGAGGTCCTGCATGATGTTTTCTCCGATGTGACCGACGACGTTGACGGGATCTTTGGGGGTGCCTGTCTGGGGAGCGTAGCAGAGGTCGAGTTGCGCGAGGTCGCGCACGGTCGCACCGAAGCGCATCGCGGTCGAGAGAACGTCGATGCGCTTGTCGGCACCGTCCCGTCCGATCGCCTGAGCGCCGAGAAGTTTCCCCTTCGTGTCGAACAGAATCTTGAGAAGAAGCGACTGCGACCCCGGGTACCACGCGACGTGGCTCGCCGTTTCGATCGTGGCGCGGTAGAAGTCCTTGCGCGGTTGGAGACCTTCGTTCAAGAGGGTCTGCTCGTTTTTGCCGGTCGATGCCCACAGGAGCCCGAAAAGCGACACGGCGTTCGTGCCGAACCCGCCGGGCAACGGCGCGGGTTCGAGCCCCGCAATGGCGTCCGCCGCTTCGCGCGCTTCCTTGACGGCGGTGCCCGCCAACATCATCGGGCGCTCTTTCCCCGTCACGGGGTCGGTTGACGTGGCGACGTCCCCAACCGCATAGATCGCGGGGTCGCTCGTGCGCATCAAACCGTCCGTGAGGATCGTGTCGCGGGGACCGAGCGCAAGACCCGCTTCGCGCGCAAGAGACGAACGGGGCGCCACGCCCGCGGCGCTCACGAGGTAGTCGACGCAAAGCGTCTCGCCCGTCGAGAGCGTGAGATCGAGCGCTCCGTCGGGACGCTTTTCCGCCTTCGCGACCGACGTTTCCATGTGCCAGACAAAGCGCGGTTCGCTCCCCGTCGCCTCGCGACGGAAGAAGTCGGAGAGCGTCGGGTCGTTGCGCCCCATGATCGTACGACCGTACTCGAAAAGGTGTACGGTGCCGCCTCGGCGGATGATGTTTTCTGCGGTTTCAAGACCCACGGCACCTCCGCCGACGATCCCGACCGTAAGGTCGGGCTTCGCGTCGACTGCGGCGCGCAACCGGTCGGCGTCTTCGGGACGCCAGAGCGGAAACGCGTTTTCCTTGAAGCCTTCGACGGGAAGCAGACGGGGTTCGGCTCCGGTCGCAAGCACGAGCACGTCGTAGGGTTCGACGAAGACATCGTTCGTTTCGAGGTTTCGGACCGTCACGCACTTTTTCGCGCGGTCGATCGAGAGCACTTCGTGACGCTCGCGCACGTCGACGCCCTGCGTGCGCCGCAGCGCTGCGGCGCTCGTTGCAAAGAGGGACGTGCGGGCGACTTCGCCGCCCACGTAGTAGGGAAGGGCACAGTTCGCAAAGGAAATGCGCTCTCCGCGCTCGAAGAGCACGACCTCAGCCGAGGCCTTGAGGCGCTTCAAGCGCGTGGCGGTGCTGACGCCGGCGGCCACGCCGCCCACGATCACGATTCGCATGGGTTCCTCCGGGTGAAATACGAATTCGTCGGTTGTGAGGCATTGTACGGGGCGACCTTCGGAAAGGGCGCCGTGAAAACAGCCCATCCATGCCCGTTTGCTGGTAGGCAGAACGGGCGATAATGCGCTTATGACAACGAAAGGAACGTTCCCGCCCATCTTTGCAAACGATACGACGCGACGCATTGTTCACGTCGACATGGACGCGTTTTACGCGTCGGTCGAGCAACGCGACCGACCCGAGCTGCGCGGTCGTCCGATCGCCGTGGGGCACGAGGACGGACGCGGGGTTGTCGCCACCGCGAGCTATGAAGCGAGGCGCTTCGGCGTTCGAAGCGCGATGCCGAGCCGCCGTGCGCGGGAGCTCTGTCCCGAACTGATTTTCGTTCCGTCGCGCATTGCCTATTACCGCGAAGTCTCCGCGCAGATTCACGACATTTTCCATCGCTACACGGACGTGGTCGAACCTTTGTCGCTCGACGAAGCGTTTCTCGACGTGACGGGAAACAAGTTGGGTCTGGAGGTCGGCACCGAGGTCGCGCGGCGCATCAAAGAGGACATCCGCCGCGAACTCAATCTCATCGCAAGCGCGGGCGTTTCCTACAACAAATTTCTCGCGAAGATCGCGTCCGATTTCCGTAAGCCCGACGGCCTCTGCACGATCCACCCGTCGCGCGCGATCGCCTTCATCGATCGGTTGCCCGTCGAAGCGCTTTGGGGCGTGGGACCCGCCACGGCGCGACGCTTTCACGATATGGGGATCACCACGGCTCCTCAGGTGCGGGCGCTCCCGCTCTCGGTTCTCACGGACGTTTTCGGACAGGCGGGCGTCATGTTTTACAAGTTCGTGCGCGGCATCGACGATCGTCCGGTTTTGGCCGAGCGCGTCCGAAAGAGCGTCGGGTGCGAAGAGACGTTCGAAACCGACATCCGCGCGCCCGAAGTGCTTCGAACGGAGCTTTCGTCCGTGGCCGAAGAGCTCGCGCGCCGCATGAGAAAGGCCGCGTTCGGCGGTCGTACGTTGACGCTCAAAGTACGCTTCTCGGACTTCACGACGATTACCCGCAGCTCGACCCGACCGGGTGCCTGGCCCGCCGATCCGGAGGGGCTCTCGGCCGGAGGCGCCGAACTCCTCGCAGGCGTTGCGATTCCGCCCGGGGGCGTGCGCCTTTTGGGACTCTCGGTGAGCTCGCCCGTGTCGGGCGTTCTTGAACGCAACGTCGCTTTGCCGGAGCAGGGGACGCTCTTGTGATCCACCCAAGCCCCCGCATGAATGCGGAGAAATCCTGCGGGTTTCGTTCGAAGCGTCTTGAGGACCCTCGCAAAGAAACGCGCCGATTCCCCGCGAGGACGTCGGCGCGTTTTTCATCCGCCAGGGCGAAGGCTCAGACCGAGCCGCGTCGCACTTGCTCGAAGAGGTCGCGGTACATCACCCAGATGCCCGCCTGACTCACGGTCGAAAGGACGGCGATCAGAAGCGGAGCCACGTAGGGGAGCGCGTTCGGAAGGCCGACCGCGGCGAAGAGGGCTTCGAGAATCAGGCCCGAACCGGCCGTGAGACCGAAAAGGAGCACGACGAAAACAACGACGGGCGGAAGGTTGCGCAACACCCCGAAGAAGGAATAAAAGAGGCTCTTTCCGAGGGCTTGGCGCTTGTCGGCCACAAGAAGCGGCGCGAAGACCGTCATCATGAGGAGCGGCACGTAAAGAACGACGGTCGTCACAAAGGCCGTCACGGGAAGATTCGCCATCACGGATTCGAAATCGATCCCTTTTTCGGTGATTTTCCAGGCGGCGATGGCGTCCGCACCGAGGTAGTCGAAGATCACCATTTCCACTTCGAACCAGAGCGAACTCAGAAGACCGATCCCGAGGAGCGGCCAGCGGCTCGGCGCGTCGCGAAAAATCTGCGAAAGCATCTGGTACGAGGGGACGCGCCCTTCGAGCGTGTCGCGCGCGGCGTAGCCCGTGAGTACGGCGCCGAACGGCATCCAGCAGCTCGCGAGGATCGCACCGATGAAGGGGAAGCCCGAGAGCAGACCGCTCACGAGGGTCGAGAAAATCACGATGCCGGGCAGCGCCACGGGCTGACGGCGAAGGGCGGAAAGACTCTCCTTGAACCAGACGAGGCCGTCCGAGAAAGCAGGTGTTTGTGCCATGGGGTGGGGTTAGGTAGTGCGGTGTGGGAGCAGGCGCTCGTCAACGTAAAACGCCCGGGCGGCGATGTCGCTCGGGCGCATCGAAAACGAACGAGGTCGTGCGGGGATTACCAGCCGAACTCGATGAACTTCGGGGTGCCGAGGGTGCTCTTCGAGTTGCCGCCCGGGGTCGAGTCTATCGGGCGTTCGGCCTGGTTTTGCATCGAATAGGGAATCTGAGTGGAGCCCGGCGTCACGACGTATTCGGTGACGCGGTTGTCCTGGTCGCGCACGGCTTCGATCGTCGTACGCTTGCTATGAACTTTCGGAACGATCCCCTTTTCACGATCGGCGCGGGCCTTCTCCAGGTCCGCTTCGCTCGGAGCGATCTGCATGCCTTCGCTTTTGGCCTTCGGAGGCAGCGTTCGGGCGGGCGGAGGCACCTGAACCTTCGAGGGGGAGACGTCGCCCGCGTAGGGCGGAAGCTCGTCGGACGGGGTTGCGGGGGCGGCCGCAAGCCCCATCGAAGCGCAAAGCGCGGCGGTGAGGAGGAACGGCTTGATCATACGGATATCCTTGCTGAAAAATCTCCCGAAAAGCGGGAGTAGGGCCGGGCGGCGGGTTTTGCGCCCGTTCGCGGGCCGCGGAATGCGGTCGTGTGTTCTTCGTGCGACATGTTTGGTGGCCGTGCCGCTCGGGGACGGTCGGTCGCAGTCGCTTCCGTACCGTCATTCTGCCACGTTGCCCGGGGCCGGCGCCTCGGGACGAGCACGAATTTCAGGGGCGCTCGAGCGGTTTGGCCGTGAGGAAACGCAATACGTCGCCGCCCCGAGCGCGGCGTCAACCCTCCGGCACGGTCGACGGCTTCCGCATCCAGTATCCTTGAGGTCTCCAAAGTATTTTTACGGACGACGCAACCAGTCATGTCGACGCTACTACTCATTGACGGATCGAACTATCTTTTCCGTGCCTACCACGGCCTGCCGCCGCTCTCCACGTCGAACGGCGAACCGACGGGCGCCATGCGGGGCTTTCTCGGCATGCTCGGGCGCGTCCAGGGCATGGTGAAGCCCGATCGTGCGCTCGTCGTTTTCGACGCGCCCGGGAAGAATTTCCGTCACGCGATGTATCCCGAGTACAAGGCGAATCGTCCGCCGATGCCCGACGATCTGCGCGTGCAGATCGAGCCCCTTCAGAAGGTTCTCCCCGATCTCGGGTGGCCGCTTCTCGTCGTGCCCGGTGTCGAAGCCGACGACGTTATTGCGACGCTTGCCCGGAAAGGGCGAGCCGAAGGGATGAAAATCGTCATCGCGACGGGCGACAAGGACATGGCGCAGCTCGTCGACGAGAACGTGACGCTTCTCAATACGATGAACACCAAGTTCTACGACCGAGACGGCGTGATTGAAAAGTACGGCGTTCCGCCCGAGCGCATCATCGACTACCTCGCGCTCATGGGCGACAAGGTCGACAACGTCCCCGGGATTGAAAAGTGCGGTGAAAAAACGGCCGCCAAGTGGATCGCCCAGTTCGGAAGCCTCGACGAAATCAAGCGTCGCGCCGACGAGGTGAAGGGGAAGATCGGCGAAAACCTCCGCAAGGGTCTCCCCTTCCTTGACGAAGCGCGAAAGCTCGTCACGATCAAGGACGATTGCGAGCTGCCCGTCTCGGGTCTCGAAGCGCTCGACTTTCGCACGCCGTCGGCGGAAGCGCTTCGTGCATTCGCGCGCCGCTGGGAAATGTCGAACGAAACGATTCTGCGAGCGCTTCCGCCCGGGATGCGCGCCCGCGTGAAGACGGCGCTTGAAGCCGCGCACGAGACTCCGCACGAGGCTCCGAACACTACGGGCACCACCGGGTCGCTTTTCGACTTGGGCGAACTCGACGCGATGCCCGCTCCCGTCCCCGTTCCGGGCGACACGCCCCGAAACCTCGCGGTCGAACCCGATTCGACCCCGCAAGCGGTCGAAATCGGCACGGCCGAGCGCGTCGCCCGTCTGCAGGGTGCGATCGGCGCGAGCGAAGCGGGCGACGCTCCCGACGAACTTCCCTTTACGCGTATCGAAGATCCGCTGCAGCTCGCGGACTTTGCGGCGCGACTCGCGGATGTCTCCGCGCGGTGCGACTTCCCGACGGGGATTTCGCTTCACTTTGAGGGCGACTGTCGTCGCGCGCGCCTGGCGGGCGTTGCGTTCGCGCTTTCGCCCAAGGACGTGACCGTCGTTCTCGCGTCAGAGAGCCTTCCCGCCGAAGCAATCGCGGCGGGGCTTTCGGGCTGGTTGGCCGGCGATGCTCCCAAGGTCTTTCACGACGCGAAGACGATGCTTCACGTCCTTGCCGCCGCGGGTGCTCCCGTCGAAGGGCGGGTCGACGACACGATGCTCATGGACTACGTTGTCGAAGCGCACGTGAAGCACGACCTCCCGAAACTTGCCGCCCGCTACCTCGCCCGTACGATTCCGGAACGCGAGGCCGTGTTCGGCAAGGGCGCAAAACGCAAGGCCTGGACCGAAGTGCCGCGCGGAGAGGTGGAAAAACTTCTCGCCGAGGAAGCCGCGTCCGTTCGCGCGATTTCGTCCGTGCTGGGCTCCGTGCTTCGCGCCGACGAGGTGCTTTGGCCCATTTACGACGAGATCGAACGTCCGCTCCTCAAAGTCCTTTTCCGCATGGAAAATACGGGCGTTGCGGTGGACGGGTTCCTGCTCGCGCGCGAATCCGAAGAGCTCGGCGTGCGTATCGATGCGCTCGAAGCCGAAGCGGAACGCGTGGCGGGGACCGCTTTCAACCTCTCGAGCCCGAAGCAATTGGGGAAGATTCTTTTCGAAGACTTGAAGCTTCCCGTTCTCAAGAAGACCCCGTCGGGGACGCCCTCGACCGACGAAGACGTTCTGACGGAGCTTGCACTCGACTATCCGCTTCCGAAGATCGTCCTCGAGCACCGGCGTTTGACGAAGCTTCGGAGTACGTACCTGGAAAAGCTTCCCCGCATGGCGGACCCCGTCGACGGGCGCGTGCACACGACTTTCGGGCAGGCGACGGCCGTGACGGGGCGTCTTGCGAGTTCCGACCCGAATCTTCAGAACATTCCCGTCCGTACCGAAGAGGGGCGGCGCGTGCGCGAAGCGTTCGTCGCCGAGCGCGGCTCGGTCATCGTGTCCGCGGACTACTCGCAGGTGGAGTTGCGCATCATGGCGCACCTCTCGAAGGACCGAGGGCTCCTTGACGCGTTCGCGCGCGGTGAAGACATTCACCGCTCGACCGCGGCCGAAGTCTTCGGTCGTCCGATCGAAGCGGTGACGCCCGACGAACGCCGCATGGCCAAAGTGATCAACTTCGGTCTCATCTACGGGATGAGCGCCTTCGGTCTCGCGCAGAACCTCGGGATCGACCGTCGCGTGGCGGCCAATTACATCGACGCCTACTTCACGCGCTATCCGGGCGTGAAGCGCTACATGGACGAAATGCGCGCGCTCGCACACGAGCAGGGGTTCGTCGAAACCGTGTTCGGTCGTCGACTCTGGATCCCCGACATCAAGAGCGGCCGCAAACCCGTGCAGGCGGCCGCCGAGCGAGCGGCCATCAACGCTCCCATGCAGGGAACGGCCGCCGATGTCATCAAGAAAGCGATGATTGCGGTCGATGCCTGGTTGCGCGAACGCAAGCTCGGTGCCCGACTCGTCCTTCAGGTGCATGACGAACTCATCCTCGAAGTGCCCGAGGCCGAAGTCGAACTCGTGAAGACCGAAGTGCCTAAGCTCATGCGCGAGGCGGCCGAACTCGAGGTGCCCCTCATCGCCGAGGTGGGCTCGGGCGACAGCTGGGAGGCGGCGCACTGAGGTCGACCGTCCTCGCACGCGAACCGCCAATGAAAAAAGGGGAGCCCCTCGGGGGCTCCCCTTTTTCGAACACGGATCGGGCGTTCTCGCTTACTTGCAGTTGCCGGCCTTTTCCGGGACGAGCGTCACGAGCTTTTCTTCGTCCTTCGACCAGAGCGTGATCCCGTCGCCTTCGCTCGTCACGAACGCCACCTGATTGAGGATGCCGAGGAACTTCTGTTCGACTTCCATGAATTCGGGGGCGCACATCTTCATCGTGGAGCCGAGCGGCCCCATGGCAATGGCTTTGCCTTCGAGCTTCCAACCGCCGATCAGGTTGTTGCAGCCGGCGTTGCCCGAGACGCGACCGTCGGCACCGAACGTGATCGAGGGCGGGAGTTCGCAGTTTTCGCTCACGGCCTCGGCCCACACGAAGGTCTTGCCGGCGAGTTCGGGAGCGTTGCCCGCGGGGCCTTCCTGCCCGCCGGTCGAGGCGCAACCCGCGGCGAGAAGCGTGGCGGCGAGAGCGGCGCAAATCGTAGTCTTGGTCATGGTTCAGTCTCCGTAGGAAAGTCCCGCCGAACGTATCGGACGGGACGCGTCGGGCGTGCGTCGGATGCGCGCCCGTGGGTATCGGTTGTGCCCGGGCATCCGTTCGGTCCCCGAGGTTGCTTTGTAGTTTCGACGGGAGGGCGAAAAGCGCCGGAAAGCCAGCGGTTTCTCGCCTTTCCCCGCCCGCAATCGTACACCGTGTCGCCTGTCGGACAAAGGGTTCGGGCGACGGAGTCAACATCCGGAAACAAATCGGATGCCCGTCGAACAAACGCTTCCTCTCCGTTAACGTCCTCATCTTCTTTGCCTCAAGGCACATCCGTTTCGCTTTTGTTCGCTCCGATCGTGAAGTCGCGCTCGAACGGATCGACAATGCACTCCTTAGGATTCGCCGGATCGGGTGTTGCGGGCAAGAAGAGGCCCGTCGGTCCGAAGTGCAACTGTTTGTTTGTGGGATGAAAAAAATGAGAAAGGCGTTCGTACTTCTGGGGCTTGTCGCCGCGCTCGGCTGTACGACGGTGTCGGCCGAAATCGTGGTGCCGCACCGTATCCATCCGACGATCGATACGGTCTCGGAGGTGCTCGCGTCGGGCAAGGACGAAGATTGGGTGATGCTTACGGGGGCGCTCGTACGCAAGGAGCGTGCAAACGAATACGTCTTCCGGGACGCGACGGGCGAAATTAAGGCGACGGTGCTGAGCGACGTGATCGCGGGACACGTGTTGCACGCCGACCGGACGTTCCGCGCGGTGGCCCGCGTCTCGCGTCCGCCCTTTGAAACGCCGACGATCGATATCGAACGCATCGACGAATAATTCGTCCGTCGTATTTGCCGATGGAACGTATTAGGGAAAACCACCGAAATACCCCTGAAAGTCGAGGGATACACTCGAGAAGATTCGTTGGTTTTTCCGCTAGGATTTCTCGGGCTTTGATGCTCGTTTTATCTTGAAAATCTGCCGAATAACGCAAAAATTCGAGGAATGGAAACGGATGAGAAAGTTCGATTCCGAAGTAAAAAAGCGTGAATGGCGGAGGAATTTCGTTGCTTTCGTGCGCGGTGTGTCGACCGAAAGTGCGATTCGGGAATGCCGGCGAAATCGGTTTCGACCGGACGGCAGGATGTCGTTCGGGTGGTGTGATTCGGCCCGAACGGCCATTTGCAAGAACGATTTCCGACATGCTTTTTTCCCGACGTCTTTTCCTCGCGCTCTGCGCGAGCGGCGCGCTTGCGGGCTGTAGCGAAACGCTTCCCACGAAGCGTCGCTCGCCCGTGGCGGCGCTCGAGCCCGTCAGCGTGCAGTTTGCGGGCGTGTCTTTCAGCGGGGACTTCAAGGACAACGAAGCCCATACGCCGTATGCCTACGCCGTTTCGAAAACGGTGGATTTCGACGCGATCTTCCGTCGCAAATTGGCGGCCGTCGATCCGTCGAGTTTCAAAAACTTTCGCCTTACGACCGACAATACGGGCGCTCGAACGACGGATGTCGACGCGCAGGCTTTCACGCTCGCCATCGATCTTGAAACCGTGACGGTGAGTCGTGTGGGCCAGAATGAATACAAGGTGATTCTGGACCTCTATGCGAGTCTGCTCTTTTTCGACTTTTACGAAAAGAAAGTGCTCAATACTCGGCCGATTCACCTGCAGTACGTGACGCTTGAAGCCGAAAAGCCCGGGCGGAAGCGCTTGCGGGAACTCATGCGCGGCATGTTCATGGGCGGGCTTTCGGGGCTCGACCGCGACCTCTTCGACGTGGCCGTCGAGCGCCTCAAGACGCTTGAACTCCTCTCGGGCGACGCGGGCGCTCGCCTCAAGGTTCGCAATGTCACCGTACACGAGCGCACTGCTCGGGCTCTGCGGTCAGCAGGACTCAAGGCGGATGAACTTGAAACCCTCTGCGCGCAGCTCGTTACCCGGTCACTCGTCGACACGCTCGGCCAACCGATGCTCCCCTATACGAAGGGGCAGGCGATCGGCGCCAAGATGAGCGGGCGATTTGTGAACGGCGATGCCTACGCACTCGTCATTCCCGACGGCGACTACGGGATCGATTTGCAGATCGAATCGCTTCGCACCGAGCGGCTTCCCGAAACGGACGAGCGGACCTACGAACAGGCCTTCTTTACGTTCGTCACAATTTCAGCCTATCAGCCCGATCTCGGTAAGACCTATTTCAAAGAAACCCTGCGCGGCGTCGGAACGGCGCTCCTTCTCCAAGGCCAGGAGCCCGGTCTTAAGGCGAGCTACCTTGAAACGCTCGTTCGTCTTTTCGACGGATTCGCCCGCAATATCGAAAAGTCCGATGACGAGTGGACGGCGAGCGCCGTGCCGCCCGAGCGCGTCGACGCGCTGGAAAACCAATTCGAACAACTGGAGGAAATGCTCGAAAAATGCCGTTGAAAACTCTTTACGCCGCACTCGGCGCCGCGCTTCTCGTTGCTGGTACGGTTTCGACGCCGGCTGCGGCCGTCGAAGTGAAGGCCACCGCTACCGTCCCGTATGAGGCGGGGCTCTTTTCGAAGAACCCCACCGACGAAGAAAAGGCGCGTGCCGTCGCCGAAGCCAAACTCGGTGCGATCAAGGAATGGTCCGCGTCGCTCTCGCCCGCGCAACAGCGTCTCTACGCCAAGATCGAGCCGCAGGTGCTCGCTCAGGTCGACCGCTACATCTCGAGCTGGGTGATCGTGGCCGAGGATCAGGACCGAGGGCTCAAAACCCTCACGCTTGTCGTTCGTGCGAACGTGAACGACAAACTTTTGCGTAGCGAAATGACCGCGCTTGCGGGCGATGCTGCTGCACCCGCTCCCGCCGCGGAAGGCTTGATGGCGTCGCTCTTCGTCGCGCGTCTCACGAATTCGAGCACCGCGTTCGAGGCGAAGGTTTCGAAAGCGAGCGAATCGCAGTCGCAACGTTCGGTTTCGACTTCGGGGAGCGCCTTGTCCGTGGATGAAAGCGCCGAAGAACGTCGTCTCACGACGACGGGCGGGAGCGTTTCCCGCAAGAGTGCGAAGGAAACCTACACGTACCTCTCTAGCGCGGACTTCGACGCCGCCTTCAACGCTGAAATGACCCAGTTGGGGTACGAGTCCTCTACGTACGGCGACGTCTACGAAACCTGCTCGGGCGGTCCCGCCGTTGAGGCGGTCGAACGCGAATTCATCGCAAAAAACGACATTTCGTCGAAGTCGCGCAACGGCATGTTCAATGCCGCCCGCGCCTGCGACGTCACGTACTTCACGGTCGGTAACATGGATGTCTCGGTTCCCTATACCGACAGCGTCACCGGAAACCTCAAGGTCTACGTATCCGTTTCAGGTCGCGTCTACGACATCACGAAGAAACTCCCGCGCACGCTCGCTTCGGTCGGTCCCATCCTCGCGACGGGCTTCGGCGAAGACGAAGCGAGTGCGCGCCGTGCGGCGCTTGCCGAAGCCGCAAAGCTCGCGGGGCAGGCGGTCGCCGACACGCTCCGTAGCAAGAACGTCCGCTGATCCGATTTTTTATTTGCACCACTTGAACTTACAAAGGAATTCAAATGAAAAAAACTCTTCTCGCCGTACTTTTCGTCTCTGCCATCCTCTCTCCCGCCGCTCAGGCGTTCGACCTCGGCGGGCTTGCGAGCAAAGTGGGCGCCGTGGCGGGTGCCGTTCAGGGTACGCCCTCGGAGCTGATGGACGAACAGGCCGTGTTGGTGGCGAGCTACACGAAGGCCTCCGTCAAGGTGCTTGAAGCGCAGCAGATCTTCGCGAACGCCCTCAATCTGAAGAAAGACTCCGAAAGTCTCTCCAAGGTGATCTCGAGTCTTCAGAGCGGTAACCTCTCGACCTCGGACATCGATGCCGTCAAGGCGCAGAGTGCGTCGATGAACGACAAGGTGGTGTCCGTTCTGAAGGAAAAGCAGAAACTCACCGACGCGCAGAAGAAGGAACTTACGAACGGTGCGCTCGTCTATGCCGAAGGCGCCGTCTACTCTGCCGCGACCGTGGCCGCCGCGAAGAAGTTCGGTACGTCCGCCGCCGACGCCATGAAGAGCGCCGACGTGGCCGGCAAAGCCCTCATCGCGAAAGACGTCGCAGCGGGCGTCGCACTCTCGACGAAGTTCCCGGGCCAGGTGGTCGAACTTGTGAAGGGCGGCAAGCAAATGTTCGAATTGATGCAGTCGAACGGCATCGATACGAAGGCTGCGGTCACGAAGCTGAACGACGCCGCTCAGTTCAAGCTCTGATAAGACCCAACGGTCATCCAACGCAAGCGCCCCGCCCGAGCGGTTCGGCCGGGGCGTTCTTATCTCGGAACGCATTTTTGGGGAATACGACATGTTGAAGACCCAAGTGTTTGCGGCGCTTGCCGCTCTCTTCGTGTTCGGCGGCGCACCGGTTCGGGCCGCGGACGATCCCGCCGCCAACGCGGGCGAACCCGCTCCCGTTGAAACGGCCGTCAACGAAACGGACGCCTTCTTCGGAGCAGGCTCCGAAATCGACAAGGTCTACCAGGAGTGGTTGGACGCGGCGAGTGCGAAGACGCTCGCAGGTTGCAAGAAAAAGGAGCGTGACCTGTCGCAGCCCGAGTGTCGCTTGGAGCAGATCATCTACACGGGCGACGCCACCGTGACCGCGGAGAAGACCGATCCGAAGTGGATTGAACGTCGGCAGCTCGCCTTCATGGAAGCGAGCCTCAATGCGCTCGCGCAGTTTGCCGAGGGGCAGAGCCTCACGAACAGTGTCGAAAGCCTGCGAGAATACGTTCAGGACGATCGCCCCATTCCCGAAGATCCGTTCCGTGCCAAGGGGCGCGTGTCGGAAATGATCGACAAGGTCATGGCGCTCGGCGACGCAATGCTCAACAAGTACCTGAACGAGTACGGGGTCGATCCGGCCGTCTACGCGGCGCTTCCCCAGGAAGAGCGCAAGAAGATGCTGGAGCTGAAGCTCACGTCCCGCAGCACCATGCGGGCCGCGGCCGAGATGACGGGGCTCGTTCCTCTCATGACCTTTGAAGGTTCCGACGGACGGGGCGGGCACGTCGTGCGTGTGGTCTACGTGGCTTCGCCCGAACGCGTGAGCACCGCAAAGAGCATTCTTCGCAATCAGGCGAAGATCGGACCGAATGACGCGAAGAAGAACCCCCGCGGCGTTGCGCGTTTCTACGAACTTCCTCCCGAAAAGCTCTTCACGGCCTACGGCGTGCGCATGGTCTACGACGAAGAGGGCTATCCGGTGCTCCTTGCCTACGGCCAGAGCGGCGTGGAAAAGACGCCCGACAAGAATCTGCAGGGGATGCTTATCACTCAGGCGCGCAACGATGCCCGAAGCGCAGCCATCAATCAACTGACGCTCCTTTTGCAGTCGTCCGTTGCGAAAAAGGCGGCGCACTGGAGCGTGAGCACGTTGGCCAGCGAAGCCGTGAAGTTGCGCAACGCCGACGGATCGGTGGCCACGAAGCAGGAAACCGAGAACACGCTCTACAAGCAGGTTGAAGAGGCGACCTCGGTGACGGGGCGCATCAGCAACTTCGCGGGCGTTCGCGTCGTGAAGACCTGGCAGTGGGTCGAACCTCAGAGCCACCTCCCGGTCGTGGGTGCGGTCGTCATGTGGTCGCCCAAGACCGCCTCGGTGTCCGAGAGCATCGCCACGGCTCGCCCCTCGAGCCCGAGCGCGCTCGCTCCGGCCGCCAAGCCTGTCGTGAAGGAAAAGAGCGGTGTTACTTCTGGGCTGGAGGCCGACGATTATGAATTTTAATAAGCTCTGTGCGGCCCTCGTCCTCGCTGCGGCCTTCTGCACCGAAGCGAAGGTCGTGACGGTCGAAACGAGCGGCTTCGGAGCGAGTCCCGACGAAGCGCGCATCAACGCGCTTCGCGACGCGATCATGCAGGTGACGGGGACGGAGCTCAACGTCGAAGCCGTGAGCGTTCTTCAGAGCGCCCTGCACTCCGAAACGGAAAACGGCGTCGGTACGCAAACCGTAGCGGTCGACAAGGCTTCGCAGCAAAGCATCATCGAAAATACGAAAGGATACGTGGAGGGTTTTCGCGTTCTCTCCCGCAACAAGAACCCGGACGGCACGTATGAGGTGATGCTTTCCGTCGACATCGACAAGTACGACGTGAAGGGGGTTACCGACGAGCGTCGCTCGATTGCCGTGCAGGGTATCGGTGTTGAGGGCGCCTGTCGGTGCTTCGGCAAGAGTCTTCCCGCCGCGCGCGTGGCTTCGGGCCTTGAAGAAGCGCTTCGCACGGATCTTGTCGGAACGCGCAAGTTCGCAGTTCTGAAACGCGGCGATGCCGGGGTGGTGCTTGAGCGCGAGGCGCTTCGCGATGAAAACGTGCACGCGCGCGAACGCAACCGTCTCGGTCTCGGCCGCGGAGCGGATTACGTTATCTCGGGGACGATCAAGAACTTCTCGGTCGAGGAGTCGAAGCGTACCGTGAAGCTTACGGGTGACGTGTTGACGAGTCGCTCTGCGACGCTGACCGCGCAGCTCGATTTGTCGTTCGTTGCGACCGATCAGGTGAAATTCTCTAAGACCGTCACCGTGCGGCTTTCCGACAAGGAAATCGGCGGTCGCAATTGCGAGGAAGTTCTTGCTCTCGCGAGTTCCCGTGCAGCTCGGGTTATGGTGCACGACGCCACGCGCGACATCTATCCTCCGATGATCGTCTCCGTCACGGGCGGACGGTTCATGGTGAATTACGGGAACGAGGATCTCAAAAAGGGCGACACCTTCGTCGTGAACGCCATGGGCGAGAAAATCATCGACCCCTACACCAAGGAGTCGCTCGGTCGAGAGGAAGTGCCCGTGGCCAAGGGACGCATCGTCGACACGAAGCCGAAGTATTCCGTCCTCGAATTGATCGAAGGCGACCCAGCGCTCGTCAAGACGGGTAGCGTCCTGCGTCCTGCTCCTGAAGAGAAGAAGCCCGAACCGAAAGCCGCGCCTTCGAAGAAGGCGTCGCTCAAAGCGAAGATGGATGAGATCTGGTAAACACGTCAAGAAGAAGGAGAATTTCTCGTGGGACTGCGCTTTCAACGCCGAATTCGGATTTTCAAGGGTGTGTATCTGAACCTCTCGAAAACGGGCGTAAGCTTCTCGCTTCGGGGACGAGGCGGCGGCATTACGGTTGGCAAGAGAGGACCGCGCGCGAGCGTGGGAATTCCCGGGACGGGCCTGTCCTACCAAACGAAGCTCGGCTCCGGGGCCGGTGTGGTCGGGATTGTGGTTGCCGTCATTGCGGCGGTCGTCATCCTCGCTCAGTTCCTCTGAGGCCGGTCGCACCGCCCGCGGGCTCTTGCAAGTCCCCCAAGGATTGAAATCTCAAAGGCCGCTTTCCGACGGGAAGGCGGTCTTTTTTCGACTCCGTGGACGTCTCCGGAAGGGCGGCGGTACAGGCGGAGCCCGGCCGCAGAGGGTCTTGCGAGGGATGTCATGCTCGCAGGTGACCTGACACGCGGGGGTACTTCTCATGGAGAACAAGGCGGAGGGCGTTGAGCTTGAACTCATGAGTGAGCCGGCGGCGGGGTGCGAAAAAATGGCAAAAGAAAACGGCCGGAAGCGCGTGAAGCGTATCCGGCCGTTTGGTCTCGGAAGCGTCGCAAGTCTCGCTGTCGGAGGAATCGGAGGCTTGCGGCGGTTTCCGGGAATCAGGCTTCGCCTTCGACGTAGGGTTCCTTGCCGAGGTCGCCTTCGAGGTTCGTGACGATAACCGCGGAGGCCACGTCGCCCACCACGTTGATCGAGGTGCGGATCATGTCGAGGATACGGTCGATGCCGGCAATGAGCGCCACGGCTTCAAGCGGGATGCCGACCTGCGTGAAGACGATCGTCGTCATGATGAGACCCGCACCGGGGACGCCTGCGGTGCCGACGGCGGCGAGAACGCCCATCAGAACGATCGTCATCTGGTCGACCATCGTGAGGTCAAGCCCGTAGACTTCCGCGGCGAAGATCGAACACACACCCATGTAGACGGCCGTGCCGTTCATGTTGATGGTGTTGCCGAGCGGAATCGAGAAGGAGGCGATGCTCTTGGTCGCACCGAGACGGCGGGCGGCGGCGAGATTCGCCGGAAGAGCCGCAGCCGACGAGCAGGTCGTGAAGGCGATGAGCCAGGGCTCGAAAATGCCGCGCAGGAACTTCATCATCGGAATGCGCGCCAGGATGTAGACGAGCGGGATGAGAACGAGGAAGACGAGGGTCGCCGTCGCGAGGAAGGAGGACAGAATGAGCTGGAAGAGGGGCAGCAACACCTGAAGGCCGTGACGCGAAACCGTGTAGGCCATCAAACCGAAGACGCCGATCGGAGCGTAGTGCATGACCATGTTCGTCACGCGCACCATCGTGTCGCCCACGAGTTCGAAGAACTTGAGCACGGGCTTGCCGCGTTCACCGAGGCCGGCAAGCGCGAAGCCGAAGATCACCGCAAAGAAGATGATCTGAAGCATGTTGCCCTTGGCAAAGGCTTCCATCGGGTTGATCGGCACGATGTCAAGGAGCGTATCGACGAGCGCCGGAGGCGTCACCTGCTTGGCCTGGAGGCCTTCGGTCGAGAGGTTGATCCCGAGGCCGGGCTGAATGACGGAAGCGAAAACGAGACCGATCGCCACGGAGACGGCCGTCGTGATCGCATAGACGCAGAGGACCTTCGTCGCGACGCGCCCGAGCTTGGACGTGTCGGAGATGCCGGCCGCACCGGCGATGATGGTGGCGATCACCAACGGAACGACCACCATGCGGATCAAACGAATAAAGAGCGTGCCGAGCGGCTGCAGGTATGTCTGCGCAAAGCTTGAATCGACCACGGCACCGACGGCGATACCGAGTGCAAGGCCGATCATCATCTGCCATGCAAGGCTGATTTTCATTTTGGAGGCCATTATCTCCACCCCTAGCGATTGTTGGAATTGTGTTGGCGTTCGGGAGCAACTGCGCGACCGAACCGAGACGGAAAACCGTGCCGTTGAGAACGATTCTAGGGAGCGGCGCACTTTGTAATAATGCGTAAACAATTAAGTGTAAATACGTAATCCCTATACAAATCGCTAAAAACACTGTGGTTTATTTGGATTTTTATAAAATTTCGGCCTCAAAAACGAAATCCCGACGGTTTGCGCCAACGCAAAAGACTGCGAAAAAACGCAAATTGTGCACATGAGGGAATTACTCCTTAGTGGGTAGGTTTCGCGTAAAGACGAGAATTTCTTTTGAGAAACATCCATTTTTTGTAAGATGTAGCTCCGTTCGGAAGGGTTTTGACGCGCTCGAAAACGTGAGGATCGGGTTCTTTTTTCGTGCGGCTCCGCATAATCCGCTAACCTTAAGCGTTTTCCACAAGCTATCCTCCGACTCCCCGCTCTCGAAGGTGCTTGTTTCCGTTTCCGCTTCCTTGCAAAAGGTTCCACCGACCATGCTTTGGCTCGTTATCGAAGTGGCTCTGGCCAACCTTCTCACGCGTTTCGTCGCGCTCGCGGCGGCCCTCTGGGTGTCGCACCGGTCGCTTGCGCGCTGGGGCGAGCGTCTGCTCGGCGTGGCGAGCGGCTTTCTCGCCACGCTTTCGCTCACGCATCTCTTGCCGGAAGCGTTCGAATCCGAAGCGGCGGATCCGCACACGCTCGGTCTCGTGATGCTGGGGACGCTCTTTGCGTTCGTACTCCCGGGGCTCGCGTCGGGGCACGCTCACGCGCACGACCATCGAGTCGCGGAACACCGCTCCGACGCGGGGGCGTTGCTTACGGGGGCGGCTCTGCACAACATCGTCGACGGCACGCTCGTGGCGGCGGCCTTCATGACGGACGCGCGCGCGGGGTGGCTCGCGGCCGCGGCCGTTCTGGTGCACGAAATTCCGCAGCAGATCGGCTACGCGATCGTTCTCAAAAACTGCGGTTTTTCGGAACGAAAGACCGTCGCCTGCCTTGCGGCGCTCGCGTTGGCGGCCCTGCTCGGGGGCGTGCTCGGGTGCGGGGCGGTCGGGATGAGCGTGGAACTCCTTCCCTATCTTTTGGCGGCCTCGAGCGTCGCTTTTCTCTACATCACCTTTTCTGCACTCCTACCCGAGGTGCTCCACGCCGCCCTTGAAAAAGGAACGGCGGGCGCGCGCCTTCAGGTGGCCGTGTCGCTTGCGGCCGGGGCGGTGCTCTCGATGGGGCTTCTCGGCGTCGGGCACGGGCACGAACACGACTTCCCGCACGCGCACGGTCACGATCACGCGACCGAGACCGCCGAAGCGTCGGGGGCCGACGCGCATCGCGCCGAACACGCCGTTTTCGACGAAAACGCGTCCCCGTACCGTGTGACGGAAGGGCCCGAGGCCCCCGGAGTCCGCTAAAATTACCTGATTTCGGAGTGCGCGTCCGATCGGGAGCCCGGCGGCGAAGCGTGCATTCCTTTCATCCCCATCCTGCGGAGGACGATGCGATGGCCAAGACCGCGAAGGCCGCTTCCGAGGCCCTGCCCGAGCCCGAAACGTTGACGTTCGAAGAAGCGCTCGACGAACTCGAGTCGCTCACGGCGGCCATGGCTACGGGCACGACGACGTTGCGCGAGAGCGTAGCCGCGTACGAGCGTGGAACGAAGCTTCTCGCGCGTTGCCGCAACGAGCTCGCCGATGCGCGCGCAACGATCGAGCGTCTGCGCGAGACCGAAGAGGGCGGTGTCGAACGCCGTCCGCTCGACGACGAGGACTGAGGATGACCGGGGAGGTCGGAGGGGGGGTGTTTTGCTCTCCGACCTTTCACATTGAAACCCATTGACTGACGAGGACGATACGTGACGACCGAAATTGATGCCGACCGTACGGCGCAGACCGAGGGCTCGTCCGAAGCCCGGATCGACTTTTCCGTTTGGGCCCACGAACGCGCCCGGCACTTCGAATGGCTCGCCGAAAAAGGGCTCCCGCAGCCGGGCCGCGATCCGAAACGCCTGATCGGCGCCATGCGGTATGCGGTGCTCGGAGGCGGCAAGCGTATTCGTCCCCTGCTTTGCTACGCGGCGGGTGCCGTGACGGGGGCGCCTCAGCCGGTGCTCGACGGCGCCGCGCTCGCGCTTGAATGCATCCACGGCTACAGTCTCGTGCACGACGACATGCCCGCGATGGACAACGACACGTTGCGGCGCGGTCGTCCGACGGTGCACGTTCAGTACGGCGAAGCCTGCGCGATGTTGGCGGGCGACGCCTTGCAGACGGAAGCCTTCTCGGTGCTCTCGAAGATCGACGCCGCTCCCGAAGTGGTCGTGCGTCTGTTGCGGACGCTCTCGCGCGCTTCGGGTGTTGCGGGGATGGCGGGCGGTCAGGCGATCGACCTTGAAATGGTGGGCGCACACCCCGACGAAGGGGCGCTTTTGCGCATGCAGTCGATGAAGACGGGCGCGCTCATCGTGGCGGCCGTTCTTATGGGCGCTCAGTCGGGGCGTTGGGAAGAGCTTTCCGAAGCCTCGAAGGGCGGTCTGGCGCTTTACGGTCACTCGCTCGGCATCGCCTTTCAGGTGGTGGACGACATTCTCGACTGCACTCAGGATACGGCCACGCTCGGGAAGACGGCCGGCAAGGACGAAAAGGACGACAAGCCCACCTGGGTGTCGATCCTCGGGCTTGATGGCGCGCGCGAGCGCGCCCGGGCGTTGCGCGCCGACGCGCAACGCGGGCTCGATCTGATTGCCCAAGATCCGTCGGTTCCGGAAGGGGCGCTCGTGCGTCTTACCGAAATTGCCGACTACGTCGTCGCCCGCAGCTACTGATACCCCGAAGGGGACCCCGAACGATAGGAGATCGTCGTGAGCAACTATCCGCTTCTTGACACCATCAACAGCCCCGAAGACCTGCGTCGCCTGCCCGAGGACGAACTTCCCGAGGTGGCCGAGGAATTGCGCGGCTTCATGGTGGAGAGCGTTTCGAAGACGGGTGGACACCTCTCGAGTTCGCTCGGCGCGACGGAATTGGCTGTGGCGATCCATTACGTGTTCGATACGCCGCGCGACCGCATCATTTGGGATGTGGGTCATCAGGCGTACGCCCACAAGATCCTCACGGGGCGCCGTGAACAGATGGCAACCCTCCGACGTCACCACGGTCTTTCGGGCTTTCCGAAGCGCAGCGAGTCCGAGTACGACGCTTTCGGCACGGCCCACTCGTCGACTTCGATTTCCGCGGCGCTCGGCATGGCCGTTGCGGATAAGCTCAAGGGGGACGATCGCTGGCATGTGGCCGTGATCGGCGACGGCGCTCTGACGGGCGGCATGGCGATCGAAGCCCTGAACGATGCGGGCGTCTATAAAAAGGGCGTGCGTCTGCTCATCATCCTGAACGACAACGACTGCTCGATTTCGCCTGCGGTCGGGGCTCTCTCGGGGCATCTTGCGAAGATCGTCTCGACCCGTGCCTTCACGGGCGCGCGCGAACTGAGCAAAAAGGTCTTGAAGCCCGTCCCCGGTCTCTGGGAAGTCGCCAAGCGCATGGAAAAGCAGGCGATCAACTTCGTGAGTCCCCCGTCGGGCATCTTCAGCAGCTTCGACATCAATTACTACGGCCCCGTCGACGGTCACAACCTCGAAGAGTTGGTCGACATCCTTCGCAACCTGAAGGCGCTCGATTGCCCGATTGTTCTGCACGTGACGACGAAAAAGGGGAAGGGATACGCACCTGCGGAAGCCGATCCGACGACGTATCACGGCGTCTCGACCTTTGATCCTGCGGTGGGGATCGTTTCCTCGGGGAAACCGTCGAAGCCCACCTTCACGCAGGTCTTCAGTCGCTGGATCTGCGACACGGCCGCGCGCGACGGGCGTCTCTACGGGATCACGCCCGCGATGCGGGAAGGTTCGGGTCTCGTCGAATTCGAGAAGTCCTTCCCGGATCGGTACCGCGACGTGGCGATCGCCGAGCAGCATGCGGTGACGTATGCGGCGGGGCTCGCCTGCGAAGGGATGAAGCCCGTCGTGGCGATTTATTCGACCTTTCTGCAGCGTGCGATCGACCAGGTGATTCACGACGTCGCGCTCCAGAACCTGCCGGTGGTCTTTGCGGTCGACCGTGCTGGGCTCGTGGGGGCGGACGGCGCCACGCATCACGGAGCCTTCGACGTAGCGCTTCTGCGCCCGATTCCCAACATGACGATCATGACGCCCTCGGACGAAAACGAGTGCCGATTGTTGCTCAACACCGCTTTTGCGATGGATACGCCGACCGTGGTGCGTTATCCGCGAGGTAAAGGGACGGGTGTTGAGGTGACGGCGGATGCCGAAACGGTCGAGGTCGGCAAAGCGCGCGTTCTGCGCTGCGGCAAGGGCCGCGTTGCTTTCGTCGGGTTCGGTCCCATGACGCACATGTTGGCCGAAGTCGCCGGGCATTTGGACGGAACGCTCCTCGACATGCGTTTCGTGAAGCCCCTAGATCGAGAAGCGCTCCTTGAGGCCGCGAAGGCGCACGACCTCGTCGTCGTTGCCGAGGACAGCGTCCTCGATGGGGGGGCGGGGTCGGCCGTTCTCGAGGTGCTCTCCGAAGCGGGGCTCTCGGTTCCCGTGATGCGTTTCGGACTGCCCGATCGCTTCATCGAGCAGGGAACGCAGGCGGAGTTGCACGAAGAGCTCGGCCTCACGGCCGCCGCCGTCGAAGAAAAGGTGAAGGCGCGCTTGGCGACCATGAAGAAGTCCCCCTTCGGAGGCCTCTTCGGCCGATAAGCACGAAGAAGTCCTAGGGATGGAACACAACGGGCCCGGAACGGAAACGTCCGGGCCTTTCTCTTTCCCGATGCCCGCCCGAAGTCGTATCCGTTCGTGTCGACTGTGAGCTCCAAGCCGCCTCATCCCTATAATTCTTGAAGGACTACGCATATTGAGCGGAGGCGCAGGCCTCCACCGGAACACCATGATTGACCTCAAGCTTGACGTGCCCCTGGAGGGCCTTACTACCTTCGGTCTTCGTTCGACGGCCGAAGCCTACGCCGAAGCGGCGACGACCGACGAGTTGCGTGCCGCGCTTGCGGCGGCTCGCGAACGGAATCTTCCCGTGCATTTCCTCGGGGGCGGCGCCAACACCGTGGCGATGCCGCGCGTCAAGGGCCTCGTCGTGCGCGTTACGATGAAGGGGTTCGACGCGCGTCGGGCAGCCGACGGCGACGTGCTCGTGACGGCTGCGGCCGGTGAAGTCTGGGACGAGGTCGTTTCGCGGACGGTCGCGCAGGGGTTTGGGGGGCTCGAAAACCTCGCCGCCGTCCCGGGGACCGTCGGGGGTGCGGTCGTGCAGAATATCGGCGCCTACGGGCTGGAACTCGCCGAACGGCTTGAGAGCGTGACGGTCTACGACCGCTCGAGCGAATCGGTGAGGATGCTCACGCGCGAAGCGTGCGACTTCGGCTACCGCCACAGCATCTTCAAAACAGAGGCGGGGAAAGACCTCGTGGTCCTTTCGGCCACGTTGCGTTTGCCCGGGGAATGGTCTCCCGTCATGACCTACAAGGGCCTTGACGAGGCGCTCGGCGACGCGGAACCGACGCCCGCCGCTCTCGAAGCGGTCGTGCGTGCGATCCGCGCGAAAAAGCTTCCCGACCCGAAGGTGCTCGGGAACGCCGGGTCCTTCTTCAAGAATCCCGTGGTGCCGAAGGTGGCCGCCAGGCCGCTTCTTACCGTGCACCAGAGTCTCGTGGCCTATCCGCTCGGCGGTGCGCGCGTCAAACTCGCGGCGGGATGGTTGATCGAGCAGGCGGGCTTCAAAGGCTACCGCTCGGGTCCCGTCGGTGTTTGCGAAAACCATGCTCTCATCCTCGTCAATTACGGCGGCGCAACGGGCGAAGACGTGTTGCGCCTCATGAAGGAAATCACGGCGGGCGTCGAAACGAAGTTCGGCATTGCGTTGGAGCCCGAACCCGTCTTCCTCGAATAAGCCCGAATCGTGCCATCGCAGGATCCGCCGGCGGCGGGTCCGCGCGAAGCAAAAAACGCGGATAAAAAAAGTCCCCGATCCTGAGGGTTATCGGGGACTCTTTTCATTCGGGGTTCGAGAACCCCGAGCGCTTCACTCGCAATTAGGCCATGGCCTTGATCGAAGCGGAGAGACGGCTCTTGTGACGAGCGGCGGCGTTGGCGTGGAGAACGCCCTTGCGAGCCATCGAGTCGATCACGGATTCAGCCTTCTTGAAGGCTTCCTGAGCGGCGGTCTTGTCACCGGCGACGACGAGCTTGCGCACGGCCTTGATGGCGGTGCGGTATTCGCTGCGCTGAGCCGAGAGGTGCAGGTTGCGCGCAACGATCTGGCGGGCGCGCTTGCGAGCTTGCTTGGTGTTAGCCATTTGTAGTGTGTCCTTGATGAACGTCCCCGAATCGGGGAGCCCGGCCGGCCTCAGCTTCATGCGCCCGATGGGGGAGCGTGGGCCCGGCCGGTTCGTGTAATAAAAACAAAGCCCCGCAACGCGTGCGCGTTCCGGCGGCGGCTCCGACAACCATCAGATCGATCAGTCGCGGAGCTTTTCGAAACGTCCGGCGGTCGCCTGCCTCGTTCGCCGTGCGTGCGGTTGCAAAATTTCACCACAGCTCGTCGTCGGTAAGCATTAAACTGCCAGGCTCCGAAAAGTCCTCAACTATACCAAATTTCGAACGGCGCTACAAATCCCGAGCGCCCGAAATTTTCGAGTTTCGAATGTCGCTCATCAAGTCCGCCGCAACGATTTCCGGCCTCACCCTGGTGTCTCGCATCACCGGGGTGATCCGAGACATGCTGATCGCCCGCTACTTCGGTGCATCCGCGGAAACCGACGCGTTCTACGTCGCGTTTCGACTTCCCAACATGCTTCGACGGCTCTTTGCCGAAGGGGCCTTCCAGCAGGCGTTCGTGCCGATGCTCTCCGACGTGCGCGAGCGTGAAAGTCCCGAGCGCGGCGCGGCCTTCGTCGACCACGTCTTCACGATCCTCGGTGCGGCGGTGTTGGCGGCAAGCGTCCTGGGCGTACTCTGTTCGCCCCTTCTCGTCTGGGCGATTGCAGGCGGGATGAGCGAGAACGGGGAGGCCTTCGATCTCGCGGTTGCGCTCACGCGCTTCATGTTCCCCTATATCGCCTTCATGAGTCTCGTGGCGCTGGCGGCGTCGATTCTCAATACGCTCAAGCACTTTGCGATTCCGGCGGCGACACCGATTCTTCTCAACCTCTCCTTCATCGGTTGCACGATCCTCGTTGCTCCCCGACTGGAAGAACCCGTCTGGGCGCTGGCGGGAGCCGTCATGCTCGGGGGCGTGTTGCAGCTCGGCGCCCAGTGGATCGCGCTCGCGCGCCTCGGCGTGCGGCTTCGACCGCGTGCCTTCGGGACGAGTCTGGCGGACGCGGACGTGCGGCGCGTTCTGAAACTCATGGTACCCGCGCTCTTCGGCGTGGGGGTCGCGCAGCTCTCGATTCTCATCAACACCAACATTGCTTCGCACCTCGGGCACGGTGCGGTGACGTGGCTCAATTACGCCGACCGCCTGATGGAATTCCCGACGGCGCTTTTAGGGGTCGCGCTCGGGACGGTACTGTTGCCGGGGCTTTCCGCCGCCTTTGCGAAAAACGACTTGGAGCGCTACAACGGGTTGCTCGACCACGGCTTGCGTCTCGTCGTTCTCGTCGGGCTCCCTGCAAGCGTCGGATTGTGGCTCACGGCCGACGCGCTCGTTGCGTTCCTTTTCCAGGGTCGAAGCTTCTCGCCCGAAGACGTCCGTCAAACCGCCACCGCCGTTGTGGGTTACAGTGCGGGCTTGATGGGACTCATCGCCTTGAAGATCGTGGCGCCCGCTTTTTACGCCCGCAAAGACATCCGCACGCCCGTGCGTGCGGCCTTCGCGTCGCTTGTCGTCGTGCAGTTGATCAACCTCGTTGCCGTGCCCCTTCTCGCGCACGCGGGACTTGCGTTGTCGGTGGGGCTCGGGAGTTGCGTGAATGCCCTGACGCTCCTCGTCATTCTCGGGAAGCGCCGTATCTACAAGCCCCTTGCGGGCTGGGGCGTCTATGCGTTGCGAGTGTTCCTTGCAACCGTCCTCATGGGGGCGGTCCTTTACTGGGTGCAGGACGGACAGGACTGGACGCAACTCGGTTGGGCGTACCGCGCGCTGGGGGTGGCGCTGCTCGTTGCGGGTGCGGCGGTACTCTATTTCGGGGTGCTCTTCGTTACGGGTTGGCGACTGCGGGATCTGCGTCCGGCGAAGAACTGAGAGCCGCAGTCGGCTCGAACCGAATGAGGACAAGAAAGGCCGCATACCCGGAAGGGGATGCGGCCTTCGTCTCTCGGCGGCTTTCAAGTCCTCGGGGTTCTCCGAGGCTTCCGAAAGGCGAACCGACGGCGTCGGGCGTCAGAGCGCGCGGGCGCTCTTCACGTCGAGTTCGATGACCGTGCCGAGGCGTTCTCGTTCGATTTCGGCCGTGATTTCAACGGGGGCGTCCTTGCGGATGTGGCTCCAGTTGCGATCGTCGTCGAGTTCGGCCACGATCGTGCCCGTGTCATCCGTGAATTCGAACTTTTCACGCGAGAGTTGCTTCGTAAAGCGCCCCTTCAGAACCACGTGCTGATCGTCATAGCCGTTCTTCTTCACTTCGGCGACGCTCTTCGGGACGTTCACGGGATCGAACCCCTGGGGGCCCGCGGGCGCGGGTTCAAAACCTTGAGGGGCGGCCTGAAGCGCGGTGACGCCTGCGAAGAGCGCGAAGGCGGAGACGATAGAAACGGCGGTTTTCTTCGTAAGCATGGCGTACTCCTTGGAAGAGGAAATCGGTTGTCGTTGCTTTTCTTGCGGTTGTCGGGATGGCTTTCCCCGACCGTTGAAGTGAGTGTAGGAAACGAAACTTAGGAGAAACATAGAGGCTGAATTTCCTCGAAAAAAACTCAACCGATCGCGTCGACCTCCTCGACATCCCCGACTGAGTCGGTCGCCGAGAGCCTGCGGATGTCGCGTAGCGGCGGCTCTCCGAAAAGCCCCTTGTAGTCGCGCACGAACTGCGACGAGCTCTCGTACCGCAAACAAGATCTCCGCGACGTTCATGTGGCGCGACAGAAGGTGCTTCCTCGCTTCGTAGAGCCTCACGCGCCTTCGGAACCGGATGGGGAATAGGCCCTTGACATCCTCTCCGCCCTAAAGGGGACGGAGATTCCCTACCGAGCCGTCAGACTGGCCTTTTCAGGCCTTTCTGA
>ENA-UERU01000339-UERU01000339.1-human-gut-metagenome-genome-assembly--contig:-NODE-339-length-39536-cov-10.076484_pt1 | contig 39536 bp, 30 predicted proteins | sample MGYA00242988_ERZ507989 | MGnify/ENA primary metagenome ERZ507989 (study PRJEB26167, sample SAMN06115519) | human gut metagenome | host: Homo sapiens | place: China:Hunan | collected 2015-08-21...
ACGACAATCTTGAGCGCGCTCGCGCATTTATGGAACGATGCCAACGGGAAACATGGCGTGTGCAAGCATGTTTTCTCCCGGAAGACGTCCAGTATGCGCAAGAAAAGTTATGCGCTTGATGTAAACTAAATATCGGCCGTATTAATAACACTGAATTTTCCATATATCCATACCCGAAAAAACCCGAATCCGGCAGACCGGATCCCCGGGACGAAAAACGTGCTCCCCGATCGCTCGGGCGAGCACGTTTTTTACGGTTGGAGGCGCTTCGCTTTCAGCAGATGCGCGGCAGCTGTTCGCCTTCGAGCCAGTCGACGTTGCGGCGGCCGCCCATGAGGGTGGTCATCTCAACGCGCCCGGCGTTTTCTTCCGTAACGACGCCGATCTCGGCCGCATTCGCGCCGTGCGGGTCGCTTCTCATCGCCGCGAGCGCCGCGTCGACCTCGTTTTCGGGAACGATCACGATGAGTTTCCCTTCGTTCGCGACGTAAAGGGGATCAAGTCCCAGGAATTCGCACGCGGCGGCGACTTCGGGGCGCACGGGAATCTTCGATTCGTCAAGCACCATCCCGACCGAACTCTGAACGGCGATTTCGTTCAAGGTCGTGGCGAGCCCCCCGCGCGTCGGATCGCGCAGGACGTGCGTGTTCGGAGCCGCTTTGAGAATTGCTTCCACCATGCGGTTCAAGGGGGCGGAATCGCTCTCGATGGTCGTGCCGAACGACATGTTCTCGCGCTGCGAGAGAATGGCCGTACCGTGGTCCCCCATCGTTCCCGAAATGAGGATGCGGTCCCCGGGGCGCGCGGCGCGCCCCGAAATCGAACGGTCGGTGAGTTTTTCGCCGATCCCCGTCGTCGTGATGTAAATCCCGTCGCCGTGCCCCTTTTCGACGACCTTGGTGTCGCCCGTCACAACGAGCACACCCGCTTCGCGGGCGGCCTCGGCCATGGAGGCGACGATTCGATCGAGGTCCGCAAGCGGAAAGCCCTCTTCCAAAATGAAGGTCGCGGCGATGTAGAGGGGCCTCGCGCCGCAGACCGCCACGTCGTTCACGGTGCCGCAGACGGCAAGCGACCCGATGTCGCCGCCCGGGAAAAAGAGGGGTTTCACGACGTGCGCGTCGCAGGACACCGCCACGGGATTCGTCAGGGGCGGCATCACCGCCCCGTCGTGCCCTTCGTTGAGGTAGTCGTTCGAGAAGTGCTTCGCGAACAGCTCGCGGATGAGATCCGCCGTCGCTCGACCGCCCGAGCCGTGCGTCATGTCGACGACGCCGCGTCGAATGTCGAGCGCTCGGCGATATCCGGATTTGACGGCCATGATTCGTACCTCCTTTAATTTTCCTCGGGACGGCGTGCCGGGGCTTCTTCGTTGTTCGCCCCCGGCGCGCTTGGAATGTTTGTTATGGCAAAGCGTGTTCGCTTCAGCTCACACTCGTGCGGCGACCGTAGGCCCAAGCCGCGGCGCACGCGCCTTCGCTCGAAACCATGCACGCACCGATCGGGTGCTGCGGCGTGCAAACCGTACCGAAAAGGACGCACTGTTCGGGCGTCTTCTCGCCGCGCAGGATCGCGCCGCAACTGCACGCCTTGTTGTCGGCAACGTGGCGTTCTTTCAACTCGAAGCGCTTCTCGGCATCAAAACGCGCGTACGCTTCGCGCAATTTCAACGCGGATTTCGGAACCGTACCGAGCCCTCGCCACTCGAAAGCGTCGCGCACTTCGAAGACTTCGCGCATCAGGGCCTGCGCCTTCACGTTCCCTTCGGGCGTAACGGCGCGGCTGAATTCGTTTTCGACTTCGGCTCGCCCCTCGTTCACCTGACGAACGAGCATTTCGATCGCCATCAGCATGTCGAGCGGTTCGAACCCCGCCACGACGACGGGCTTGCCCCACTTCTCGGCAAAGGGGAGGTAGGGGTTCGAGCCGATCACGGTCGAAACGTGCGCGGGCCCGACAAGACCGTCCAAGACGGGAGCGTCGGGGCGCGAGGGGGCGGTAAGGAGAATGTGCTCCATCGCCGCGGGCGTCAACACGTGCGAGCAGAAAACGGTGAAGTTCGTGAGGTTTTCGGCTTCCGCCTGCTTGACGACGGCCGCGGTCGGGGGCGTCGTCGTCTCAAACCCGATGGCAAAGAAGACCACCTCGCGGTCGGGATTTTCGCGCGCGAGCTTCAAGGCGTCGCTCGGCGAATAGACCATACGTACATCGCCCCCCGCGGCGCGGCACTGAAAGAGGCTCCTTCCTCTGGAAGCCGGTACGCGCATCGTGTCGGCGTACGTGGCCAGAATCACGCGGTGCTCGAGCGCAAGTTCGATCGCCTGATCGATTCGCCCGATCGGAAGCACGCACACGGGGCAACCCGGCCCGTGGATCATTCGAACGTTCGGAGGCAGAATGTCGCTCAGGCCCCAGCGGGAAAGGACGTGCGTGTGCCCGCCGCAAAATTCCATGAAGCGGTAGGTCTTCTCGGGCCGTACCGCACGACGGATCGCTTCCGCCAAGCCCCGAGCCGTTTCGCTTTCGCGGTATTCGGTAACGTACTTCACGATCAAACCTCCGGGGAGCGATCGGACGCGGCGGAACCCGCCGTTTGCGCGAGGAGCTTCAGCGTTTCTTCGGCTTCCTTCGGGTCGATGCGGTTCAAGGCGAACCCGACGTGAAGAATCACCCAGTCGCCCGCCTTGGGAGTGTCGATCAACGAAACGTCGACCGTCTTTTCAATGCCGCCCGCGTCGGCCAGAGCCGTCAGGCCGTCGGGCGAAACGGTTTTGAGTTGTACGGGGATCGCCAAACACATAAACGAAATTCCTTAACGCTTGTCGGTATGCCGTGCGGAGCGTCGTCCGCCCGAGGTTCCCGATCTCTTTCGATACGAGTCCTCGGGGGTGCGTTCCGATATCGGATTCTTTCGGGGGATTCTTCGAGGGCCGTCCTCTTTCGTGCACTTTCCTCGGCTTCGTCTTTAATCCTACGCACTTGCGGCGCGCTTGTCTTCCGTCCTTTTGCCGAGAAGACGCGCGCTCGGGACTCCGTCGTTCGGGCGAGGCATCAAGGCGCCCCGAGCGTTCGGTCCGCCCGAAAGGCGTAGTCCGCCGGGGGAAGACCCGTCGCTTTCGCCTCTTCCAGGATGCGCGACGCCAACCACGCTTGGCCCGCCGCGACGCCCCCGTCGCCCGCAGGGGCTTTCCGAGGCAGCAGTCCTTCGAGCCCCAGCGCTTCGAGCCCCCGTACCACGCCTGCGGCGAGGAAACGGTTCGCAAAGCATCCGCCCGAGAGGACGACGTGCGTCGGGTCCATGGGGGTATCCGTGCATGCCGCACGAATCTCGCCCACCCACCGCACGAGCCCCCGAACGAGCGCGAGGTGAAAGAGAAGCGCCCCGTCTTCGGGCGACTCGCCCCGGTCGCGCCCGTCGAGGAGCCGATCCATAAGGGGAAGAAGATCCAAAACGCCCCGGTCCGCGACGCGCACGAGCGCGTCCAATTCCGAATCCGCAAAGGACGCCTTCGAGCGCGCAGCAAGACTTTCGAGCCGCATCGCGGCCGTTGCCTCGTCGTGCTGCACCGCGACCCCGGCAAGAAGGGACGCGGCCGCATCGAACCACCGACCCGTCGAGGTCGTGTGCTTCGTGAGCCGCGGATTTCGGATCAATTGCACGAGGATCTCCGCCCTCTGCGGGGTGACGTGCCCCGCAAAGCGCCGCGCGATTTCCGCTTCGCGTCCGAGCTCCGTCAAAACGGCCGCCCCCATGCGCCAGGGTTCCCGCGCGGCCCGGTCGCCCCCGGGAAGCGGCAGGCTTCGCAGCGTCCCGAGTCGTTCGAACCCCGTCGCCCCCGCGAGAAGCAGTTCTCCGCCCCAGATCGAGGTGACGTCGGCCGAGTCGCCGCCTTCGAGAACCGGTCCGAGACCCACACCGTCCAAGGCAAGGCCCAAAACGGGCGTTTTCCCCGTCAGGCCCGCTTCCGCCATCACGGCCCCGACGTGGGCCGCGTGGTGCGGGACGCGAATGAGCGGCAGGTTCCGCTCGGCCGCAAGCTCCTGCGCAAAGCGCGTCGAGAAAAAGTCGGGGTGCAAGTCGCACGCAACGGCTTCGGGTCGAGCGTCGAGAATGCTTTCGAGATGCTCGACCGCTTCTTCGAGCGCCCGTTCGGTCGAACGGTTTTCAAGGTCCCCGATGTGCTGCGAAAGGACGATTTCGTCCCCGCGCGAAATCGCACAGGTCGACTTGAGGTACGGCCCGAGCGCCAAGACGCACGGCAAATCGCGCACGCCCGTTTTGATGCCTTCGGGCACGAACCCGCGGGAGCGGCGAATGAAAAGGGGCTTCTCGTCCGCCACCCGAACGACGGAGTCGTCGCATCGAAGGAGAATGTCGCGGTTGTGTACGAGAATGAAATCCGCCATGGAACCCAAACGCTCGACGGCTTCGTCGTTTTGCGTCACCAAGGGTTCCCCGCCCGGGTTCGCGCTCGTCATTACGAGAAGCTCCTCAACACTCGCGTCGTGCATCCACGCGGTCCCCTCGGGTTCGCCCGCAAAGGTGTGAAAGATCATCGCGTGAAGCGGCGTGTAGGGAAGCATCACCCCGATGTCGGTGAGACCGGGGGCGACGCCTTCGAGCCGCGCATCGAATTCGGCATCCGTGAGAGTGTCCTTGAGCGCATTCGTTTCTTGCGCTCCTTCGCTCATCCCTTCGGCGGTTCGCTTCCGGGCGAGCACGATCGGACGCGCGGGCGAGGTGAGAAGCGTTTTTTCCTCGGGCGTGAAAACCACGTACTTTTCAAGGGCCTCGACGGACGCCCCCATTACCGCCAGGGGCTTTTCGTCGCGGTGCTTGCGGGAGCGCAAGCGCGCAACGGCTTCGGCATTCCGCGCGTCGCACGCCAAATGAAAGCCCCCGAGCCCCTTCAAAGCGACGGTGAGGCCCGCCTTGAGCGCACGCACGACCGCCCGCACGGGGTCGCCCGCGTCTTCGGGAAGGAGCTCTGCGGGTTCCCCCGTCGGAAGGAGCAGTTTCAATTCCGGCCCGCACGCGGGGCAGGCATTGGGTTGCGCATGAAAGCGCCGATCCGAAGGATCCTCGTACTCCTTGAGACACGCGGGGCACATCGGAAACTTCGCCATCGACGTTTGCGGCCGGTCGTAAGGCAACCGGCGCGTGATCGTAAAGCGAGGACCGCAGTGGGTGCAGTTCGTGAAAGGATAGCGGTAGCGACGATTGGAGGACGCGAACATGTCCTCGAAGCACGCGTCGCACGTTCCCGCGTCCGCCGTGATCGAGGCGGTGACGCGACCGCCCGCATGGGTTTCCGAAATCGAGAAGCCTTCAAGCCCTTCCGGGAGAGCTTGGGTCGTCTCGATCGAATCGATGCGGGCCAACGGAGGTTTTTCCGCAAGGAGCGTATCGGGAAAAGCGTCGAGCGACGACGCATCACCTTCGAGGCGAATGCCGACACCCGCTTCGTCGTTCCAGACGCGGCCCGCCAGATTGAGAGCGGCCGCAATGCGGTAGACCGTCGGGCGAAAGCCCACGCCCTGCACGAGCCCCGTGACGCGCACGATGCGGGCTTCGACAGAGCCGTGGAAATCCCGAGAATCGGGAGTGTTCTGCGGCAGGGAGGTGTTCGGGTTTTCCGAGTGCTTCACGGCGGCGGTCTCCTCGGGGATCGGAAGGCGTTGCTCGTTTCGAAGCGACGCCTCCGGAAAGTCGCGCGGCTCGGATGTTGTTCGTTCGGAATTCGGGTCGCACGTCGAAAAATCCTCCGAAGCGTCGCGTTCTTTCAACACGACGCTCGAAGGATCGCCTTCATCGTTCGGACGGGTCGTGTCGGCAGCCTCAGAGGGAGGCCACCACGAGTTCCGCCTTCACCCAGGCGAGCCACTTGTCGAGCCCTTCGCCCGTCGCGGCGCTCACGACGAGAATTTTGATCTTCGGGTTGACTCGGCGGGCGTATTCCCGGGCCTTTTCGAGGTCGAACTTCACGTAGGGGAGAAGGTCCGACTTGTTGATGATCATGAGGTCCGAGGCGTGGAACATGTCGGGGTACTTGAGGGGCTTGTCCTCCCCTTCCGTCACCGAGAGAATCGCCACCTTGTGGGCTTCGCCGAGATCAAACTCGGCCGGGCAAACGAGGTTGCCGACGTTTTCGATGAAAAGGATCGAGCGGTCTTCAAGCGTCATGGCGCCGAGAGCCCCCTCCACCATCGCGGCGTCGAGGTGGCAGCCCTTTCCCGTATTGATCTGGAGCGCGGGCGCACCCGTCGCGCGGATGCGGTCGGCGTCGTTCGAGGTTTCCTGGTCGCCTTCGATGACGGCGGCCGGAAGCTCTCCGGCGAGCGCCTTGAGAGTGGCCGTAAGAAGTTCCGTTTTGCCGGAGCCGGGCGAGGAAACGAGGTTCAGCGCCAGAATCCCTCGGCGAGCGAAGTAGGCGCGATTGCGGGCCGCCACTTCGTTGTTGCGTCCGAGCACGTCTTCTTCGATCGCAAGCATCCGTCCCGTCTTGCCGCCGTGGTCGTGCCCGTGATCGTGATGACGGTCGTGTTCGTGGTGGTGATGTTCGTGCTCGTGGTCGTGCACGTGCATCGTCACGTTGCCGTTTTCGTCCGTATGGGTGTGCAGGCGGCCGGTCGTGCCGCAACCGCAAGTCGTACACATGATGCTTTCCTCCTTCGCGCAATCCGCCGAAAACCCCGTGAGGGCAGCGGCGAGCGTGTGTGTTCGGACCGGGGTTTCCGCTCGGGGCGGAAACCGTTGCTTGCCCGGTCGTGTTTCTTCGTCGTTGAAACGGAGTTCGGAAGCGTCGGCCCTCAGGGAAGGCCGGAGTCGCCGGCGGGCTCCTCTTCGATCTCGTCGTCGAGCGCTTCGACGATTCCCGTCACCTTGAGTTCGTCCCCGCCCGTGGCGGTTAACTGATACCCCCCGCACTTGGGGCACGGGTCGCCGTAGCGATGCAGGGGAACCGTTTCCGTACAGGTGTGGCACCAGGCGGCACCCGGTACGGGCGTCAAGACGAGTTCCGCCGCATCCGCCGGTCCCCCTTTCCGCACGCTCTCCCAGGCAAAGAAAAGCGCCGCGGGGTCGACCGCGGAGAGTTCCCCGACCGCGGCTTCGACGCGCTTGACGCGTCGAACGTTGTTCGCGCGGGCCGTACGTTCGACGATGTCGATGATCCCTTCGGCGATGGAGAGTTCGTGCATGAAGCTGCTTCCTCGAATCTGGCTTCGTTCCGCGCGAAGTTCCCGACTTGTTCGATCGCTTTCGATCTCGCCGAAAATCTTTACGCGTGACGGTGAAAGTCGAGCGGCACGCACGCGTCGAGTCCGAAGAGCGCAAGACGCAAGAGCGCCTCGAATTCGTCGAAGTCGACGGGCTTTTCCTCGGTCGCGTCCGCATTGAGGTCGCGCGCGAGGAGCGTCGCCGCCTGTTGGCCCGGACCGTCGGGCGAAAACTGCCATTCGGTGGGCGAGGTGATCCGAAGACGCACCGCTTCCCCCGCGTCGTTCACCGACACGGCGTGTGCGAGCAGTCCCCGGGCCGTCTCCGTCAAGCATAGGGCCTCGCCCGCGCGAAAACCATAGGTCGAAAGAGGGGTTTCCCATCGGCCGTTGGGGGACATCCCCGAAGAGGTATCCGCATCCCCCAGGGACGCCCGAAGCGCCCCGAGCATGGCGGCGGTATCCGTCAAACGGGCGGCCAGAAGCGTTACCGCACAGACGCCGCGCAACGCCACCAACCCCGCCACCAGGGGTTCGTTCAATCGCCGCACGATCGCGCCCGTCAAGCGGGTCGCCCCCTTCCAGACGGGCGCGAGGTCGAACCCCGGCTCGTGCATCATGCGATAAAGCAACTCGTCGGCAAAGACGGGGCCCGCGTTGTGACCGGGCAACAGCGGCGCGCTCACGCGCCCGAAATTCGCGGGCCGCATGAGAAAACCCCGCGCGAGACGCGCGACGGGAAGCCTGTCGCCGAATTCCACGGCCCAGTGCTCAAGCGCGTCGATACTCGTCGTTTCGTTCAACCACTGCTCGGGCGTCCTGCCGAAAAGCATCGTTCCCGCGGCCTCAAGCGCGTCTTCGAAGAGGGCGCTCACGGTTTCCGCCGCGGCCGCCCGCAGCGGAGCGTCGATCGCCTCGGGGCGCAGGGGGTCCGCCGCCGCCACATGTCGGATGAGCGTTCCCAACCGGGCGCGCAACCGTCCGATCGTGCGCAGCATCGTCGCGTCGGGTCGCACGCCCGCGAGGGTGCCCGCGTCCATCACGAGAACGCGCAGGTTTTCGACGACCGCTTCCAGGAGCACCGCACGCTCGGGCAAAGCGCCCGTTCGGGCCCGACGCTCCGCGTCACACAAGCCCATGGCGCGCGAGCGCGCCGCATCGAACGACGCGAGATGCGCGCAGGGGCAAAGCCCGTAGAGAAGCGGAATCAGCCGTCGCGCTTTCGCACGCTTTTCGGGAGACGCGAGCATGCGAGCGATGCCGTTCGTGCGGGCGTTGAGAACAACAACCCCCGCGCGGCCGCCCGGTTTGGGGCTCAGGTCGATGTGAACGGTGCCGCTCTCAATCATCGGAACGCGCTCCCGGAGTGCTTTCGGACGCACCCGCCGACGGGTTGTTCTCGGTCTCCGCCTTTTCCGCTTTCTTTCCGCCGGCAAACGGCGCGAAGAGTTTGCGGCGCGACACGGACGTCCGCCCCGCACGCTCGATCCGATCGAAGAACGGTTCGCGCTCGTCGTCCTTCGCGGGCTCGGCCGCTTTGGAGGTGAGCACGGGCGTCTCGTCGACATTCTTCGGAGGCGCGATGCGAATCGGAATCACTCGGCGGAGTTTCCCGTCCGCGTTCGGAGGGATGAGGGGCACCGCGTCTTCGTCGTCTTCGGGGATGCGGTCGGCGGTCAGCATCATGTCAAGCGCCATCTGCGCGATCATGTCCGCGGTCTCTCCGTCCCCGACGTCGTTGACGGGACTTTTGAGACTCAGCATCCCGTAGGCGCCGAGCACCTCGTCTTCCACCGTCGTGAAGGTGAAATCCCCCGCGGGCAGTTCCACGACGAAGGTCGAGCCCGCGCGGCGCGTCTCGGGCCAGGTTTCGCGGCAACCGCAGGCAAAGACGCAGAAAATCGCCCAGGGGGTCGTCATCGCACCGATCCAGTCGTTTCCCCACCGGCGAAAGCCGTGCGCGCGCACGGCGACTTTCGGATTGAGGACGGGCAACCCCGTCATGCGGGTTTCGGCCGCATGACGAAATCCCGCTTCGAAAAAGGACGAGGGGTTGAGGCTGTGAACGCGAAGGCGACGAACGTCGGTCATGAGTTTCCCCTCGAAGCGACGGTGACAAACAGGAAAGGACGCTCGAAGAACGCCCCCGACCTCCGAAACCTCGGAGGTGCACGGAACCCGGCCGTTCCGTGCGACGCATGTTCTTCAGAGTATAAAAAGCGAGGAGCTTCTCGGCTATCGGTCGATGGTGGAGTCGGGCTACGCCGAAGGACGGAGGTTCGGGGGAGGAAAAACACTTCGGCCGAAACCGAAGCAAGTGCTTGCTCTCAACGTCCCTCCGACCGGTCGGGCGTTTTTGAGGCATGATGTACCACACGCGTGCGGGAACGGCGTGCGCGAACGAACTCGCCGCATGTCCCGCACGACGCCCCGTTTGACTTTCCAACCGAGATACAACCAAGGAGGAGCGCCCATGGCGGACATTCGCTACGCGTACTTCACCCATCGCACCGGCCCCCGCGGGACCTGGGAAGCGGCCGTACGTCGCACGGGCGACGACGAAACGCTCGTCGGCCTCGGGCTCTTGCCCCCGGGGGTCGACCCGATGAACGAGGATTCCCCCTCGCCCCTCACGGAAAAGCTCTTCAAGGAGCTCGCCGAATACCTCGACGGGCGCCGTACCGAATTCGACATCCCGCTCGCCCCCGAGGGGACGGAATTTCGCCGTGCCGTCTGGGACGTGCTTCGTCGCATTCCCTACGGCGAAACGCGCTCCTACAAAGAAGTGGCGCTCGCACTCGGCGACCCGAACGCGGCGCGGGCCGTGGGCGGCGCCTGCAACCGCAACCCCATTCTCGTGCTCGTTCCCTGCCACCGCGTGATCGGTGCGTCGGGCGATCCGACGGGCTTTGCGCTCGGGCTCGACGTGAAGACGTCGCTTCTGGAACTTGAAGCTACGCATCGGCCCGAGCCCTGAGAACGGCGGGCCGACCTCTGAGAAACACCGATCGCACGGCCGGCTTTCGAGCTGTAAGCTTCGAAAATCGCGTTCCGCGCATCACTTTTCACCTTTTTGGAGGGAATATCGCCATGACCTCTTCCGCCCGTCCGCCCGTTCTCGAACGCTTCCTTCGCTACGCGGTCCTTGACACCCAATCGGACCGTGAGAGCACCGCCGCCCCGTCCTCCGAAAAGCAACTTCGCTTGGCGGAGCTTCTCGTCGAAGAACTCCGGGAGCTCGGCGTTGCCGACGCACGCATCGGCCGAGGGGGCGTTGTCTACGGGAGCCTCCCCGCCTCCGCGGGTTGCGAATCCGCACCTGCGATCGGGTTCGTCGCCCACATGGACACCTCGCCCGATGCGCCCGGCGCAAACGTCAAACCGCGCATCCTCCGCTATGAGGGGGGCGACGTGGTTCTCAACGAAGCGCTCGGGATTCGTTTCGAAGCGGAGCGCTTCCCCGAAATCCGCAAGTATGCGGGCGAAGACGTCGTCTTTACGGACGGCACGACGCTCCTCGGCGCGGACGACAAGGCGGGTATCGCCGCCATCGTGGAGATGGTTGCGCGGATTCAAGCCGATCCCTCGATTCCGCACGCGAAGCTTTGCATCGGCTTCACGCCCGACGAAGAGGTCGCCCGCGGGACGGAAAATTTCGACATCGACGCCTTCGGCGCCCGCTACGCCTACACCTTCGACGGCGGTGAGGTCGGCGGCCTTGAGTACGAAAACTTCAACGGCGGCACCGCGTGGGTGACGGTCTCGGGCGTGGGCGTTCATCCGGGAAGCGCCAAAGGAAAGATGGTCAATTCCCTTCGGTTCCTCGCGAAATACGTCGATCGCCTGCCCCCTGAAATGAGCCCCGAATGCACGAGCGGGCACGAAGGCTTTTTGCATCCCAATCACATCGAAGGCTCGGTTGTTTCGAGCACCGTGCGCATCCTCGTTCGCGACCACGATCGCGCGCTCTACGAAGCAAAGAAGGCGCTTCTCGTTCGCATTGCCGACGAAATGAACGCCGAATTTCCGCAGACGAAAATTGAGGTTCGTTTCAAGGATTCGTACGAGAACATGAAGACCTACCTCGATCGCGCCCCGAAGGTGCTTGAGGTCGTTCGCGAGGCTTATCGCCGTGCGGGACTCACCCCCGTCGAAGAGCCGATTCGCGGCGGCACGGACGGAGCGCGTCTTTCGGCGCGGGGCCTGCCCACGCCGAACGTTTTCACGGGCGGACTCAATTTCCACGGAATTTACGAATGCCTTCCCGTGAAGTCCCTTGAAAAGGCGTGCGACGTCGCGCTCGAACTCGCACGACTCTCGGCCGAAGTGACGTCGCTCGATTGAACGGAACGACAACGGAACACCCAAGAAGACCGCGATCCGAGCAGGAACTCGTACCGACGATAACGCGGCATTGAGAGAGGAAGCCTGACCCCGAATGCAGCAGATGCCGCATTCGGGGATTTTTTCGCCCGGCGGAACGTCCGAAAGTTCTCGACCCCCCCCCCGAACCGGCCAAAGCCCGCCCCCGTTGAATCCGTGCCCGTTAGAATCCAAGAAGATTTCCCCGTATTTTTTGCAAGAAAGAAGCGGGGAATCCCCGCCCGATTCTCATTTCCAAACGACGGACCCAGATCGACATGCAAGCCAGTCCCGAACAATGCCGCGCCGTAAAGAGTCTCTTCGCCTTCGTCGAAGCAGTAGCCGGAATCCGACAGGCAAAAATCAAGAACCTTTCGAAGTGCGGCTGGAAGCTCGACATGCGCGACATCGACCCGTCGCTTCCGGGCGTGCTCGATGTCTTCAAGGCGGGATCGGACGATCCGACGCTACTCTGCCGAATCGAGCTCCTTGATCTCCCGGCCGCCCCCGTGCCTCCCGCGGAACTTCTCGAGCGCCTCAACGGGAGCCGTACGGCTGCGCTCTCGACGGCCGCGCTCGTCTGGAAGGGCGACTTCGGAACGCGCACGCTTGAGGACGCCCGCAACGCCCGGCTCGCAATCCCCGGTATCGAATTGGAAATCGCCGAAGCGGAAAAGCGGCTTGCCGAGCCCAAAGCCGAAGGAGAAGGAGGTGAAGTTGCGGCGGAACCCAAGGACTCGGCCGAAGTTCTTGAATCGCTTGAGACGCTTCGCCACAAGCTCGAGGTCCTCCGCGCCGACGCCGCGCTCCTTCCGCTTCTCGAAGCGCGCGACGCGTGGCTCCTGAAGCGTGCCGCCTGGCTCAAAGAGCGTCTGCCGCGCGAACGCAACAAAGCGCTTTTCGAGCGGTTCCTCACTGCGCGCGAAAAACTCGAAGCCTCGAACCTGCGCTCCGAACTCCTCGTCGGGAATTTTGTCTTCACGTCGAGCCCCGCCCTTACGGAAACGGGCGAAACTGCCGACTACCCGCTCGTCGCACAACCGATCGTGATCACGATCGGATCGAGCAAGCGCGATTTGCCGCTTCTTGAAGTTCGCGTCGACGAAAGTGCGAGCCCGCGCTTTCTCGGTGAGGTCGTGCAGGTTTTTGCCGAGGAGCGAATCGACCTCGCGGTACTGAACGAACTCAAGGAATACGTAACCTCCTCCTCCCCCGAAGTGCTCGGGGACGAGGGGCTTGCGTCCGAAATCCGCAACGCGGCCGTGCGGCTTTCGACCGCCTGCCGCTGGGTCGACCCGAACGACGCAGAATCGGCGGCAAGCGACACCGCGCGCGATGCCTCGGACATCAAGTTCCGCATCACCCCTCGACCGGTACTTTTCCTGCAGGATCGCCCGACCGGCATCAAGGAAGCGGTCGAGTCGATTCGCGCGCGAATCGACGATTCGAGCGACATCCCGCAACACCTGGTCGAAATCGTTTCACCGGACGCCTTCCCCACGTACACCCCCGAAGACGACCGAAAGCCCACGCTCGAAGAGAAGCTTGCCGCCACCGCGGGTGAAGACGAGACGATTCTCCTTACGAAACCCGCCAACACCGAACAGCTCGCCATTGCGCGCTCGATCGTGCGTAACGACGTCGTGCTCGTACAGGGCCCTCCCGGGACGGGTAAGACCCACACGATTGCGAACCTTCTCGGGCACTTCCTCGCGCAAGGGAAGCGCGTCCTCGTCACAAGCCAAACGACGAAGGCGCTGGCCGTTCTGAAGGAAAAGCTCCCCGAAGAAATTCAGCCGCTTTGCGTTTCAGTCATTCAGGACAAGAAGGACCTCGAGCGCACGGCCGTGGCATTGCAACGCACGCTCAGCGCGACGACGCTCACGGAACTTTCCGAATCGATCGAGGAGCTCGAAGCGGACCGCCGCACGTTGACGGCAGACCTTCACGCCGCGCGCTCGCGCCTTTACGCGCTTCGCCTCAACGAAACGAAGGGACCCGTCTATCAGGGCGTTGAAATTCCGATTCGGGACCTGGCCGAAGACCTCCGTCGCAACGAAACGCTCGCCGACCTCATTCCGGGCGACCCCGAAGCGGGACCGCTCCCCTTGACGGCCGAGGAACTCCGCGACCTTTACGCGACGAACGGACAATGGGATGCCGAGACCCAGCGGGAACTTTCGTTGGAACTCCCCGCCTCGGCGGACCTTCCGACGGGCGAAAAAATGCGCGAGATGTCGGACGAATACGCGCGGCTCCAAGACGCGGCTTCGCCCGAAAAAACCGGAATCGCGCGCGTTTCGGGCCGCAGCAACGCAAGCGGCACGAGTTTCCTCGAGTACGCGACCGCCTCGGGCGCACGCCTTCTCGTAAAGCGCGACCGCACCGCGATTCTCGACCGGTATCCGGAATTCGAGTTCATTGAAAAGTGCTATTCCGACCCGATCCTGCGCGCGGCGCTCCTCGCGGGCCTCGAAGAAGGCGACGCGGACCTCTTCATGACGCTTGCCGAAAAGCTTGCGGCCTTGAACGACGCCGCACGCGACATGACCCGTCGGCGGATGTCGACGGGGTTCACCGTCGAATTCCCGAGGGATGCGGTTGATGCACCTGATGGAGGCTTTGCAGCCCGCAAGGAAGCCGCCGACTGGTTCGCACGAAACGCCCCCGACGGTCGTCCGGGCTGGTTCTCGCGCGTCTTCGGGATGGGCAAAAAGATGCTCGCGGCGCTTTCCTCCGTCACCGTGAACGGGAAGACTCCGAACACGCGCGAGATGTTCGAAGCGATCGCGACCGAGTGCGTCTACCGCGAGAAGGAGCGCGAAACGGCGGACCGTTGGAACGCCGTCGCCCGTGCGGCGGGCGCGCCCGACTTCGCGTCGTTCGGTGAGAAGGGCTCAAGCGCCGCGACCGAGCTCGCCCGCACCTACGGCGACGTTCTCCCGAAGGCTGCGGGCAGCCGCGCGACCGTCGTGCGTCTTCTTGAAGATCTGCGCGACGCGGAAGTCTCGGCTTACGACTCGGACGGAAAGGCAATCGACTTGCCGCTCGACGTTGCGAATGCCGGCGGGAAGCTCGACGAGAAGAAAGTCTTCGAAGATCCCGAGGCGCTCCTCTCCGCCCTCTCGACCCTTGTTCGTGACCTCCTTCGTCCCGTTCACGCATACCGCCATATCGACGCGGAACTGAAGAAAACGAACGACTGGAAAGCGGACGTAGCCGAAAAGCTCCTTCCCGTTTCGGACCGCTCGCCCGTGGTCGCGCGCCTTGCGGCCGCGCTCCTCACGGACCCCGACGGGTGGACCGAAGCCTACGGAGACCTTCAGCAGCTCGAACGCCAACGGGCGCCCTTCGTACGTCGTCGGACGCTCCTTGAAAAGCTCGGCGCCACCGCCCCCGAATGGCGCGATGCCCTTCTTGAGGGTCGCCCCGGGTTCGACGGCACGACCGTTCCCGCCGACATCGAAAAGGCCTGGGACTGGAAGCAAAAAGACAGGCTCTACCGCGAGTGGACGTCGGAAAGCCCCGAAGCGCTTCAGGAAAGGACTGCGCGGCTTTCGCGCGAACTGCGCTCGAACACCGCGCGTCTTGCGGCCGAGAAGGCCTGGTACGCGACGAAAAAGCGCCTCGAAGGGTCCGATGCGATTTCGAACCTCTCGATGTTGGTCTATTACATGAAGCGCGCGAGCGGTCACGGGAAGAAAGTGGCGGAATACCGTCGGGAAGCAAACCGGTTGCTCCCCGATTGTCAGGCGGCTGTGCCCGTCTGGATCATGATGCTCCAGGACGCGCTTCTCAACTTCAACAGCGCCGGGCGGTTCGATATCGTGATCGTCGACGAAGCAAGTCAGGCGGATTTGCTCGCCCTTCCCGTTCTCTACATGGCGGACAAGGTGATCGTCGTCGGCGACGACAAGCAGGTGACGCCTTTGGCCGTAGGGACCAATCTCGATACGGTCGACGCCCTCGCGCGTCGATTCCTCGCGGACCGCGTCAAAGAGCCCAAACTCTACAACGCGCAGATTTCGCTCTACGACGTCATCAAGACGATGGGGTTCCCGACGCACATGCTGCGGGAACACTTCCGGTGCGTTCCCGAAATCATCGGCTACTGCAACCGCTTGAGTTACGAGGGGTCGATTCGTCCGCTTCGCGACTGCTCGAGCACGAACCTCAAGCCCGCGATCGTCCCCTACCGCGTGGAAAACGTCGAAGTCGTCGACGACGCGACGGATGCGGCGGCGGAAACGCGCGCCAACCGCGCCGAAGCGGAAGCAGTCGTGCGTCTGATGCAGGCGATGATTGCCGATCCCGCGTACAAGGGTAAGACCTTCGGCGTCATCTCGATGCGAAGCGGTTCGCAGTCGCAGATTCGCCTTCTCAAAAACCTCATCTACGCCGCCTTCGACCCACGCGACATCGAAAAGCATCGGATCCTCTGCGGGAGTTCCGCGGAATTCCAGGGGGACGAGCGCGACGTGATTCTCCTTTCGCTCGTCGACTCGGCCGCTCCGGGGAAGATGCTCCGAAAGCTCGGCGACGGAAACGACGACTTGCAGAAGAAGCGCTGGAACGTGGCCGTGAGCCGTGCGCGCGATCAGCTCTGGATCGTGCACTCGTTCGACCCGCAGGCGCAACTCAAACACGACGACCTGCGCTACGGGCTCTTTGCCTGGGCGCGGGAAGCCTCGCGCGCGGTCGACGTCGATCGCGTGCAGAGCGCCTCGGATTCGCCCTTCGAACTCGAAGTCGCGACAGCTCTTTTGAAACGCGGCTTCAAGGTCGAGCAGCAATACGAAGTCGGCGCCTACCGCATCGACATGGTGCTTTCCTCGCGCGGACGCAAGGCGGCCCTCGAATGCGACGGCGAACGCTATCACTCGACGGACGCTCAGATCCGCGACGATATGGAACGCCAAACGGTGCTCGAACGTAACGGCTGGCGCTTCATCCGCCTGCGCGGTTCCGAATACTTCCGCAACAAGGAAGCCGCCCTGGAGCGCGTCGTTCGCGACCTCAAGGCGCTCGGGATCGAACCCGAAACGGAAAGCGACGTTGCGTGCGGCACACCGACCGCAACCCTGTTGCTCGATCGTGTCCTGACGAATTACGACCGCCTGGCCTCGGGCGAAGCGCTCGATGTCGTCGAAACGATCGAAGCGATCGACGAGCCGGCAACTGAAGCTGCCGAAGCAACCGAAACGGTCGAAACGACCGAGGTGACGGATGCGACCGAATCCGACGCGGTGTCTCTTCCCGCGAAGGGCGACCTCGTGACCGTCGTGCCGGCTGAGCCGAAGGACGCCGTTGAGCCGGTGGAGATGACGGAAGAGCCCGAAGTCTCTGCGGTGGTTGAACCCGTCGGAGCGACGGACGTCGAAGAGCCCGCCGAAAGCGACGGCGAGACGGACTCCGAAACGCCCGAGGAACCGAACGATGAGCCGCTCAATCCAGCTGTGCTTGACGCTCGTCCCTTCGTCCGAGAGCTCCTTGCTGCGCTCAAGACGAACGTAGCCGAACCCTTCAGATTGAGGACGGCCGAGACAGGTTATGCCTTCCTCTCTCGCCCCGGCGCCGCACCGGTTCTCATTGTCACCCTCTCCGATCCTCAGACTACAGCCGAGGAACCGATCACGCTCGAAATTCTCCGAGCGCAGGGCCTGCGGGCGCGCGGGCTTCCGGCCGCGAACGAAAAGAACGGCGACTACCGCATATGGCGACTCGAGGCCTACGAAGTCGAAGATGAGGCACAAGCGGCCGATCTTGCACGCCGATTCGCCGCTTACGTGCTGCGTGTTGCGGCTAAAATGGGCGAACGAGCGTGAGAACGTCGTTCCGATTTATTCAATCTTTCTGTAAGGAGGGGCGTTTCTTGCGTGCAACATACGCGCAATGAGCGCCAAAAAACGACGATGTTCCTCGGCGGCTGGGATTGGTGATGCGATTCGCCCGACCGTGCAATCGGACGGGCGGTCTGCACAAACGAACGGGCGGCTCCTTGCGGGATTGTCGCCCGTTTGCTTTTCGGCTCGGCCGGCGGAAGCTCGACCTCGTTGAGACCGTCGAAGGCCTTCGGGAGTCCGCCCCGAAAAGATGCGGGCGACATCCCGACCACGAATGCCGCCCGCGGACCGCACGGCACATGCGGTCGGACCAAGGAGAGGGATCGGTTTTCGAGCCGCGTGAAGACGCTGCCCGAAAACCCGAGGAGAACAGCGGCGACGACCGGTATTCCGACAAGAACGCTTCCCGCCTCCCCCGACGGGAAGCATCCTCATCGAACCGGTACGTCTCAGAGACCTTCGGCGGCGGACTTCCCGGCCACGCGCCCGAAGATCAGGCAGTCGACGATCGAGACCGTCCCGAGGCGCACCATCCCGTGGACGCCCCCGGTGATTTCACCCGCGGCATAGAGCCCCGGAATCACCTTGCCGTCTGCGGCGAGCACGCGGGCCTTCGTGTCGATCGCAAGCCCGCCCATCGTGTAGTGGACGCGCGGCCAGAGGCGCACGGAATAGAACTCGCCCTTATTTTCAAGGGTGTCGTCGAAGATCTTCGCCTTGAAATCGGGATCGGCCTTGCGGGCGATGTAACCGTTCCAGCGGGCGAGCTCTTCGACGAGCGCCGCCTTCGGGATCTTGTGGAAGTCGGCCAACGCTTCGATCGAATCGAACTTCTTGACGACGCCCTTTTCGAGCCCCGTCTTGAGAGCCGAGGCAGGAACGTGCTTGACGTTTTCGGTCGAGACGACGAGCACCGCCGGGTGACCCGTCGCGACGATCGCGTCGGAGCGCACTTTACGGTTGCCCGTTTCGTTCACGAAACGCTTCCCCGTCTTCGGATCGACCATGAAGCCGTAACCCACGACCGCTTCGACGATCTTCGGCGCGACGCCGAAGCCCGGTTCGTCGGGCGAAGTCCAGGGACCGAGCTGAATCCAGTCCATATGAAGCGTTGCCGCACCGATCTTCTGCGCCGCAATCAGCGCGTCGCCCGTCGCACCCGCCTGGTTCGTGCTTTCGAGCTGCGGCCCGAGGCGCGGGTCGTGCAGGCTTCGAAGCGCGACGTTTTGCGAGAAACCGCCGCCCGCAAGCACGATCCCCTTCGTCGTACGGTAGTAGACGAGCTTCCCGGAGTCGTCCTTCGGGAAAACGTACCCTTCGCGCACGGCGGCACCCACGACGCGACCGTTTTCGGTGAGGATTTCTTCGAGGCGCGTGCGCGTCGAAATGGTGATGCCCTCGGCCTTGCACTTGTCGACCAGGGGTTTCACGAGCTTGGCGCCGTTTCCGTTTTGGTAGGCGGCGCTGCGCGCGACGGAATGACCGCCGTGGTAGGCGAGGCGGTCGAACTTGACGCCGATGTAGTCGCGCACCCACTCGTACGTGGGAAGCGCATTGTCCGCGACGACGCGGGCGAGCTCTTCGTGCACGAGGCCGCCGCCCGACTTCAGCATGTCGGCGTAGAGTTGGTCGGGCGAATCCTGGATGCCCGCCTTTTTCTGAAGGTCGTTGCCCGGCGCGGCGATGCCGCCCCCGCACAGAAGCGAGTTTCCGCCGAGGACGGCCATCTTTTCGATGACGACGGGCTTGGCGCCCGCGTCTTTGGCTTCGACGGCGGCGCAAAGTCCCGCATAGCCCGAGCCGACGATCAGCAAATCGACCGTCTTATCCCAGGCGGGCGCCGGTCCGCAAGCGAGTTCCCGCGCGGATACGCCCGCGGCGGCCAAGCTCGCGGCCCCCGCCGCAACGGAACCGAGAAAACGACGACGCGTGGTGGCTGTCATTTGTATTCTCCTTTCTCAAACGTTCAGAAACGCGTCATGAGGCCCGCGAGCACTTCGTAAGCGCTCGGATCGCGTTCGTCCGAGCTTTCGCCCGCCCAACCCGCGCCCGCGTAGAGCTTCGTACGCTTGCTCAAGGGGAATTCGTACCCGACGCCAACGTTGTAGCGGTCGAGATCGCCGTCGCCTTCGATTTCGGCGCGGTGCCCCATCACGCGGTCAAGTTTCGCGGACATGTAGCCCATGCTTGCCTTGAACGTGCCCGGACCCGCCGGAAGGTCGGCAGCGAGCAGAAGACTCGCGCCCTTGTAGGTCGCACCCGCGGCAAGAACATTGAACTTACCCTGGTCACCTTGGAATTCGGAGCCCTTCATGCCGCCGAAGTACATGCCCGAAGCGTAGACCTTCGCGACACCGAAGTTGTAGTGGCCGCCGAGGCTCACGGCGATCGAGTCGTCGTAGTCGTCGGCGGTGTTCGCGTAGAGGATCGAGTCGACCACGGCGGCAAGATGGAGGTTCCCGGCCGTATAGGTCGCACCGAGACCCCACTGGCGGTCGGAGCTTGCTTTCCCTTCCGTTCCGGCGCCGCTCGAATTCGACTTCAAGGAATACTGGGCATAGAGTTGCACGCCCGACCACACGGGGCTGCGGTACGTAATCGCGTTGTCGATCGCCTTGAAGCCGCCCGGCATCGTGTACTTGGTGCCGCCCAAGTAGTCGCCCCAGGAATTCGAGAAGGGGTTCAGTTTAACCGCCCAAATACCCGTCGTCCCGAAGCCGCTTCGCAACGCGCCCGAACGACCGAGAATCAGGGTGCCCGCACGGTCGGAACCGAGTTCGAGCTGCGAGACACGATGGAAGAGCCGTCCGCCCGTCATCGTGCCGTCGTCCGAACCGAACTGGCCTTCGAGCATGAAGCCCGCCGTGAGACCGTTGCCGAGATCTTCGGTGCCCTTGAGGCCCCAGCGGTTCGGGATGGTCTGGCTGCCCTTCATCTGGGCCTGATCGGTCGCGTCGGTCCCCGCGCGGTCCTGGTCGACATGCTGGTAGTTGAGACCCGTGTCGATGATGCCGTAGACCGTCACGTCGGCTGCGGCGCCCGTTGCGAAAAGCGCGCCCAGGGTCCCGACGAAGAGCGCGGAAAGTGCGGGACGAAAGTTCTTGGTCATGGTCGTCTCCTGTTTTTTTTTCGATGGTTGAGTGAACCGGCGCTCGCTCGGATGCGGTGCCACGTTTCGAGACCGCGGGCGGGCGTTCGCCGTCGACTCCGAAGGGATAGCACGTCGCCCTACGCGCGTAAGCACGGATTCGAACTCCGAAGAAACCCGAGTCGTACCTTAAAATTTCGTTGAATTTACTTGTTTTCAAGGAGAGTTCGGTCCGTCACTTTTTCGCCTTGAATTCCGCCCGTTCGGAAGACGACGAAAAAGCCGGCGGTTTCCCGTCGGCTTTCTCTTTGGGTTTCTTGTCACGGCTTTCGCCGTGTCGGAAAAGAGAAACGCCCCCGTCCTCTCCTTTCCGTCATTCCTCGTTATCCGGATCGAACGTCCTTGCGGACTTTCGTTCGCGTTCAATGCCAGGGGGCCTTTTCCTCGCACGGAACGCCGTCCGTCATCGTGAAGCCTTCGAGGCTCCCCGCCTTCGTCTGAACGCAAATGAAGGTGACGGAACTCTCAGCCGCGGCACGGATCGCGCGACGGCCTTCGGGCGCGATGCGGAACCAGTCGCCCGCGACGATCGGGTGCACGACGCCGTCGAGGTAGAGTTCGCCCCGACCGGCGAGCACGCCGTAGAGCTCTTCGTTCTTCGTATGACGATGCACGAACGGGACGGCGGCGCCCGCGGGGAGCGTATTGATGCTCGTCTCGCAACCCGTCAGATGAAGCTTTTCGTGGAGTTCGGTACGGCCCGCGGCGGGATCGGCGTGGAAGATTTCAAAAACGTCGGACATGGTTTTTCTCCCTGTTGAGTGAGGATGATCGGGTGAGCCATCGAATTCGTTCGATATCTCACTATGCGCGCATGCTACGCTCCATTTAGTTCGATGTCAAATCATCTAAAGAAAATTTTTCGTGAGCGACAATCCGGACCGGAAGCGGAAGCGCAACAGAATGGAAGAAAAATGAAAAAGCCCGAGGGCGTCGGTCGCTCTCGGGCTTCGGCGCACGTTTGCGTGCGCTTTTGTATTGCTTGACGGTCGCGTCAGTCCTCGCGCTTCCAGCGCTCGATCCCGTCGCGGTAGAGGGCCGCCACGCGGATTTCGCCGAGCTTCGCCGTGTGAACCTTGAAGGGGTTCGCCGTGAGGATGACGAAGTGTGCGCGCGCACCGGGTTCGATGATCCCGACGGTACCTTCGGTCGGGAGAACGAGCGCCGCACGGCCCGTGTAGAGCGAGAGCGCCGTGGCGACGTCGACCGCTTCGTGTCCGCCGAAGACCGTGTTCGTCGCGTCGCGACGGGTGACGGCCGCCTGCACGGAGACGAACACCTGATCGGGATCGGCCCAGGTCGTTGCGGGCGCGTCCGAGGAAAGCGCAAAGGCGTCGACCGTCTTCGCAATCGAGCGCACCGGATAGCAGGCGTTGCGGTCCGCTTCCGAGAGGAACGCCCGGTACGAGGGGTATTCGGCAAAGGGGAAGATGACCTGCGTCGTCACGGCGGGACGAATCGCGAGCTTCTCGAGCTTTTCGAGCTGATCGGGTCGGAAGAACGTAGCATGTTCGATGCGAAGGCTCGGAATCCCCTCGAGCCAATCGTCCTCGTCGCGAAGCCACTCGAGGAGCGCATCCATCGCCGCGTCTCCCATGACGTGGACCGACGCCTGAATGCCGTTGCGCTTCGCGTAAGCCAAGGCCGCGCGGAAGACGGGCTCGGTCAAAAGGATTTCTCCGTTCTTGGGGCCGACGCCGGCGGCCGCTTCGTCGTCCGTCAATCGGAAGGGTTCGCGCATCGCCGCGGTACGACCCGAGATCGACCCGTCCGCAAAGAGCTTCACGCCCGCGTAGCGCACCGCACCCGTCGTTTCCGACTCGGTAAGGTCGGGCATCCCGTAGGGGTCCTCGCCGCCCAACCACGTGAGGTACAAATCGACGTCGAGCGGCAACCCCCGACGGCAGGCTTCGCGCCAGATTTTGAGGGGATCGTACGGGCGGCGCACCGTCATCATGTCGGTGACGTTGAGAATGCCGCGCTCCAGATAATGGTTCCCCGCGGAGAGCGCCCGTGCGATGAGGTCCTCTTCGGTGACGGTACCGCCCGCGGCGCGCTCGACGAGGCGCACGGCGGGAGTTTCGATCAAGCGCCCGTCGAGGCGCCCCTCCGCATCGCGCCCGAGGGCGCCGCCTTCGGGGTCGGGCGAAGCGTCCGTGAGGCCCGCAAGTTCCAACGCTTTCGAATTCGCGACGGCCGAGTGGCAGTCGGAGCGGCGGATCAGGACGGGCTGCGTCGTCGACACCCGGTCGAGGTCCCAACGCGTCGGGGAGACGTTCCCTTCAAGGAGGCTCTCGTCGTATCCGGCCCCTTCGATCCAGCCTTCGCCCGTTTGCGCGGCCTTCGTCGCGCGAAGCGCTTCGACGAGCTCGTCGATCGTGCGGACGGCGGGAGGCGTCAGAAACGCCCCCGTGAGGCTCGACGCCACGAGGCTCGCATGCGTGTGCGCATCGATGAAGGCGGGCATCACGAACGCTCCCTTCAGGTCGACCGTGATAAGGGGTTCGCAACTGCGCATCGGTTCGTCGGCCGCGACGAAAAGTCCGTCTTCGACGTAAAAGTCCGTGAACAACGGAGCGTCGGCATTGCCGGAGAAAACGACGGCATTGGTGTAGTGGGTGCGCATAGAACGGACGATTCCTTCGATTCGGCGGGCCGGGCGTGCGAAACTCATGCACCCGAGGCCGCTCGGGACGAGCGGCCTTGCGGGGCGGCGGTCGGTCGTGCGACCGCACGCGTCTTGGCACCGGGCCGCGGCATTCGGAAAAACAACAGCCCTCGTCGCGCATCTTTTCATGCGGCTCCGAGGGGCGACATGCCTTGGAAAAGGCTGTCGGATCCGTGGATTCTAATCGAGAAATTCCCCGTCGGGCGGCCCTTGCACGATCTTTGGAGCAACTCCGCAATCGGTTGCCGAACAGTCGCCGAAAGGTCGATTTGTCGGCATTTTTGCCGACAAAATCCCCTCCGAAATCGGTCGTTTCTCGACATGAAAAACCTATTGCTCGACCGCCTTCGATTTATAGGACCTCAGCCTTAGGAAAGCTTTTTCGCGTCAAAAAAGGCCGATTTTTCGAGAGGGTGAAAACCCGATTCGGGCCGTTTTCGTCGGCACTCATCGCCTATAGTTTCGAACCGCTCGCACGTTCCCGCCTCAATCGTTGCGAGAGGGGCGCCGATCGTATGCCTTTTCGAACGCCCCTACCCCCTACCGCTCACAGGAGAAATCATGTCGTTCGCCAAAACGGCCGCCGCCGGCCTTGTTGCTCTCATGCTCTCGGGCGCCGCGCTTGCCGCCTCGCCTCTGAAAGTCGCCACCAACCCGACGTTCCCGCCGTTCGAATTCCAAGACTCGAAGACGGGGGCCGTGCAGGGCTTCGAAATCGACCTCATTCGCGAGATGGCCAAGGTCATGAATCGCGACCTCGAGCTCGTCACGATCAGCTTCGACGCGATCCTTCCCGCCATCCTCTCGGGCACGGTCGACGCGGGCGCCTCGGGCTTTTCGATCACGCCCGAACGCGCGAAGCGCGTCCTCTTCACGGACCCCTTCTACACGTCGGGTCTCACGATCGTCGTCAAGAAGGGCAACGACGCCGTCAAGGGTTTTGCGGACCTGAAGGGTAAGAAGATTTCCGTTCAGATCGGCACGACGAGCGCCGCGGCCGCGAAGAAGATCGAAAATACTGAAATTTCGAACTTCAACAGCGCCGGCGACGCCATCCTCAACATGCTCGCCGGCAACGCCGACGCCGTCATCAACGACAAGCCCGTCACGGACTACATCCTCGCGCAGAACGCTTCGCTCGCCGCGCAGACCGTGCACCTTCCGGAAATGGCTACGGCCGATCAATTCGCCATGGTCGTCTCGAAGAAGAACGAAGCGCTTCGCGACGAAATGAACGCCGCCCTCAAGACGCTCAAGGAAAACGGCAAGTTCGACGAACTCCACGTGAAGTGGTTCGGCAAACCCGCCGACAAGTGATTCCCGCTTCGGGGCCGAAGCACGCAAGCGCCGGCCCCGAGGGACACCCGAAGAAGAAACGCCCGGCTCAGCAGCCGGGCGTTTCTTCTTTTCTCTTTTCAAGTTTCCGTTTGCCGTCTCTCGCGAACGTCGCCGTTATTCCGTCGTTCGGAGAATCACGCTTTCGCGGAGCCTCGCGCCGATTCCGCGAGGCGCACGGCCCGCAGTTGCCCGCAGCCGCCCTCGACCGTTCGGGCCGCGCTCTTTCGCAGAGTCGCTACGGTGCCCGAACGCCTCAGTACCGTAATGAGCTCTTCCGCCCGAACTTCGGATACGGGCCGGAAATCCGACCCCGGAACGGCATTGAGGTCGATGTAATTCACCATGGCACGACGCCCCTTGAGAAACCCCGCCAGGCGCTCCGCTTCGTCGAGGCCGTCGTTGACGCCCGAAAGGAGCGTCCACTCGATTTGCACCGGAAATTTCGCCAGGTCTCCGTAACGAAGGGCTCTTTCGAGCAAGTCCTCGACCGGAATGCGAGCCGCACGCGGAAGAAGCTCGCGCCGCAACGTATCGTTCGTCGTATGGAGGCTCAAAGCAAGCGCGGGTTTTACGGGCGAGCGGGCGAGCGCCTCGAAGAGTCGCTCGTCGCCCACGGTCGAAACGGTGAGCGCTTTGTGGGCGAACGCAAGCCCCTCGGCCGAACCCAAAAACTCAAGCGCTTCGAGCACGGCCCGAAGGTTGTGCGAGGGTTCGCCCATCCCCATGAATTTGATCTTCGAGAGCGTCGGCATCCGCCGCAGCCCTTCCCGCACCTGAGCGAGGATTTCAAGACTGCCGAGCTGACGTACGAGACCCGAGCGGCCCGTCATGCAAAAGCGGCACCCGACGGCGCAGCCGACTTGGGTCGAGACGCAGAGTCCCTCGCGCGGCAACAGAACCGCTTCGACGAAGTCTCCCGCACGCATCGCAAGGAGCAACTTGGCGCTTTCCTCGTCGGAACATTCGACGCGTCCGATCGACTCCAAGACCGCCCGCACCTCGGGCAACTCCCGCTCCAGAGCGGCCGGATAACGGCACTTCGAATCGGCCGCCCATGCGGCGCGTCCCATCCACGCAAGCAGAATCCGCCGCACGTGTTCGGGCTTCGCGCCCGCGCGCTTGAGCGCGATCCGCAGGGCGGAAAGCGTGAATTCCTCAAGAACAAAAGCGCCGGTGCCGATCTCGGTCTTCATTTCGTTTGACCGCTCGAGCGGTCGTCGTGCGCGACGCCGTCTTTTTTACGATGCGTGAAGAGCCGCACCGTGTCCCAGTTCACGACGAAAAACATCGCGATCGTCGCGAGCGACACGAAGCCGTACCCCCAGAAAACGAGCGCGGTCTTGTCGGGGATCGTCCCGTAGAAGGCCCCGAAAAATGCCATGGGCGTTCCTTCCTCGACGGCGTTCGCGGCGAAACACCCGAGCGCCGCGAAGTAAAACCCAAGCGACGCGCGCAGAAAAAGACGCTGCGGCTTCCAGGCGGGCGGACGCAGACGCGCGATCATGAGGACGAAAATCGGAATGAGGAAAGGAAGCGCGGTGAGAAGCGTGTTGTAGAGACGAGCCATCGAGGTGAGCGGCGGTATACGGAATAAAGAAAGGCGCGGACGACAGGCGAGCGAGCGATCAAACGGACCGAACGACCGACTCCCCGGGGCGCCCGTGCGCGGGCATGCCTCACTATAGCGGATCGTGCGGCAGGGGAAAAAGCGCGGGAGCGTCGAAGCCCTCCGGGACGCATCGAGCCGAAGAAGGAAGAGCCCGGAAAGACGCTCGTGAAAAGCCCCGACCTTCACGCGGAAAGCCGGGGCTGCTTCAGGGATTATGCAATTTGAAGTTTGTGCGACGTTCTCAAACCGCCGCTTCTTCCTTCGCCCCGCGAGCGGGTTCGCGAAGCTTCAGGACCGAGTGGTAGACAACGAGCACCGCGAGCACGATGAGGGCGACCGCGAGGATCCCCTGGAGCCCGTGCACCATGAAGACGAAATTCCCCGAGGCGATCGCCTGCGCGATCTTGACGAGCTGCTGGATCAAAGCCGTCATCGTGACGGCGAGCATCACGGCCATCGGGCCGTAGAGCATCCAACCTTTGCGGCCCGTCGCCTTCAGGAAAACCGCGAGGCCCGTCAGAACGAGAGCGGAGAGGAGCTGATTGGCCGAGCCGAAAAGCGGCCACACGGACATGTAGCCCGCCATGCAGAGGGCATAGCCGAGGAGCAGCGTGAGGGTGGTCGCAAAGACGGTGTTCGTAAAGAGCTTGCGCACGGGCGTCATCGCTTCGCCTTTCGCCGGCATGAAGAGTTCCTGAAGCGACATGCGCCCGATGCGGGCGACGGCGTCGACCGACGTCAGCGCCAAAGCCGACACGCACATCGTCAGGATGCAGGCCGCGATGTCGCGGGGCACGCCGAAAACGTCCGTGAGGAACCCGGCCACCGAGGCGGAGAAGATCTGGAAGGGCGTCCCCGACGGGAGCGCACCGTCCGTAGCGGCCGCGCACACGACGATCAGCGAAACGACGCCGAGCACCACTTCGACGGACATCGAGCCGTAACCGACGAGACGCATGTCGGCTTCGTTCGAGACCATCTTCGAGGACGTGCCCGAGCTCACGAGCGAGTGAAAGCCCGAGACCGCACCGCAGGCGATCGTGACGAAGAGGATCGGGAACAGGTCAAGGCCGTTCACTTCGAAGCCCGTGAAAGCGGGCATGCGGATTTCGGGGTTCTGGATGAAAACGCCCGCCACCGCGCAAAGGATCATCCCGATGAGCAAGAACATCGAGAGGTAGTCGCGCGGCGTCTTCAGAGCCCACATCGGAACGACCGACGCGGCGAAGAGGTACGCGAAGACGACGTAGCGCCAGGTTTCGGCGTCCGCAAAAACGGGAAATGCAATCCCCGCCGCGACCATCGCGACCATAAGCACCACGCCCGTCACGAACTGAACGCCCGCCGTGGGCTTCGCGTACTTGAGGAAGAACCCGAAAAAGACGGCCACAACCATGTAAAGAAGCGAAATCGAGGCGGCGGCCGCGTTCGGGACGATTTCCGTACCGTCCTTCGCGAACCCGTTGAATGTCCCCGCGACCATGTCGCAGAAAGCGGCGATCACGAGAAGCGTGAAGAGCCAGCAAAAGAGGAGAAAGAGCTGCCGACCCGTGCGACCGACATAGTCTTCGATGATGGTACCGATCGAGCGGCCGTTGTTCTTCACCGACGCGTAGAGAGCCGTAAAGTCCTGCACGGCGCCGAAGAAGATCCCGCCCACGAGCATCCAGAGGAGCGCGGGCAGCCACCCGAACATCGCCGCGATGATGGGACCCGTGACGGGGCCCGCCCCGGTAATCGAGGTGAACTGGTGCGCGAACACGGTCCAGCGCGACGCGGGCGCGAAGTCGCGTCCGTCGTTGAGACGCACGGCGGGCGTGGGTTTCTTGGGGTCGATCCCCCAGGTTTTTTCGAGCCAGCGCGCGTATCCGAAATACCCGACGGCCAAAGCCGCGAGCGTGATGACAATCATGGTGAGCCCGGTCATACCGAAGGTCTCCTCACAGTCGAAAGAGAAACGAGGAAAAAAGAGGGAAAAAACAAATCGACGACGCCTCGGAGGGGCGTGCGTTCCTTACATTATCCTCGCTTTTACAAATTCGACGCATCGGGCGAATACCCTACACCGCATTGAATTTATTCGGATTTTTTCGTTTTTCCTCGTACTTTATTTCTGCAAAATCTTCGGTTTTGCAAAACGGATCCTCCGAATGTCGCAGACGAAGGCGAGCAAGCGCAAAGGCCCTCGGGAAAAGTGCCGAGGCGGAAATCGGGCCGCGCCGATCGTCACGGAACCGTAACGCGTTCGTCATGCGGCCTGCGTATGCTTTTCCGATTCCTTTCTGCGATTCGGTCCGTCTCTTACCCATGCCCCCGTCGCACAAACTTCAAAATCCCGCCGACATCCGCACGCTCTTTTGGCTCTGCTGGCTTGTCTACGGAACGTCCTACCTCGGTCGACTCAATTTTTCCTCCGCCATGGTGCCGCTTCTCGATTCGGGAGCGCTCACGAACGTTGCCGCGGGCTGGATTCAGACCGCCTACTTCGCGGCCTACGGGATCGGGAGTCTCGTCAACGGCCTCGCGGGCGACCGCGCGCACCCGCGCACGATGATCCTTACGGGCTTGGCAGGATCGGCCGCGGTGAACGCCCTCTTCGCACTCCTCACGACGGAGGGCGACGGGGGTCCGGCGTCCGGCATCGGCACCCCGGTCGGAACGCTCCTTCCGATCCTCCTTTGGGGCGCGAACGGGTGGCTCCAGTCGATGATCTGGGCACCGATCGTTCGGATTTTTGCGGTCATGCTCACACCCCGCGACAAGCTCGACTGCTGCGTCAATATGGTTTCTTCGCAGGTGACGGGGACGCTTGCGAGCTACGTCTTCGGGGCGATGCTTCTCACGGTGTTTCCCGTCGAGAGTCTCTTTTGGATGCCCGCACTCTTTCTTGCGGGCACGGCGACCGCCTGGGTCGCGGTCTTTTCGCGGCTCACGGCCCGAACGGGAGCGTTCGAGGGAACGGAGAACGTCGATGCGTCCGGCACCGAAAAGGGCAAGGCCGCGAACAAAGGTACGATTTCTTTTCTTCTCACGGCGGGATTCGGCTTTCTCGTCTTTCCGGCGCTCCTTCACGGGACGCTCAAAGACGGGCTCGTCGCCTGGATTCCCGCTTTTTTGGCGGACCGCTTCGCGCTTTCGGCCTCAAGCGTCCTGATTCTCACCACGGCCGTGCCGATCGTGAATCTTTCGGGCGCTTACATCGCTCGAGCGCTTTACCGCCGTACGGGCGAGCGGGTCGAACGGTCGGCATCGATCCTCTTTCTGGCGGGCTCTGCGGGGTTGGCGCTGACGACCGCAGCGGGAGGCGACATTACCGCTCTTTCGGGCGTACTGCCCGAAGCATTGCATCCGACACTCCTCTTGCAATGCGCCTCGATCGCGGGTCTTGCCGCGGCCACGGCCTCGATGATGGCGGTCAACTCCCTGCTTACGGCAATCTATCCCTTGAAGTTCGAGCACACGGGGCGCGTTTCCACCGTCTCCGGGTTTCTCAACGCGCTCGGCTACGCGGGTGCGGCGCTTTCGATGTGCGCGACGGGCTCGGCGCTCGATGCCGTCGGCTGGACGGGCATTCTCGCCCTGTGGACGGCGCTCACGCTCCTCACGGGGCTCGTCGCATTCGCGGGTTCGGTGAAGGATGTCAGTCTCGGAGCTTCTCCCGCCGATCGGCCGCAACGCCCGACGCGCCCCAAAGAAGAATCACCGCACCCGTGAAAAGGAAAGAAAGTGCAAAGCCCGCGCTCGCTTCGAAGAGCGCCCCGAATATCCACGGACCCGCGCCCGCCGCGACGTAGCCCGCACCTTGCGCAAGGCCCGACATCGCGAGCATTTGACCGAGATTCGACGCCTTTTTGGCCATGAGCAAAAAGGCGACCGAGAGCATCGAACCCTGCGCCGCCCCGGCGGCCACACTTCCCGCAACAAGCCACGGAACGTTCGCTCCGCCCCAATACCAGGCGCATGCGCCGAAGAGATAGAGGGCGGCGAGGATCAAAGCCGCACGCGCGTCGTTCCCGCACGCCTTCATGAAGCGCGCCGTCCCGATCGAGGCGGGAAGGCCCGAGACAAGATAGACGAAAATCCAAAAGCCGCCCGCTTCGGCCGTCATCCCGATCGAGCGCCAGAAGGCGGGCATCCAGGCGCAGACCGTGTAGATCAAAAGCGACTGCAACCCCATCACCGCCGTGAGGCTCCAAGCGAGGGGATCGCGCAGGAGCCCGCCGAAACCGCCGACCCGAGAGCGACCGCGACCGTCGGAACCGCACGCCGCTCCTTCCCCGTCCGCGGGAAAGCGCGCAAAGATAAGCCACAGTGCGAGTCCCAAGAGGGCCGCACCCGCCCAGGCGAACATCGTTGCTTCGTAACCCCCGAAGGCGCGTGCGACGGGCACGGCCGTAAGCCCCCCGATCGATCCCGAAAGACCGATCACGCCCGTATAGATGCCCATCATGAGACCGAGCCGTTCGGCAAACCAGTTTTTGACCACGACGGGCATGACGACGTTGAGAAGCCCGATTCCGGCACCTACGAGAAGCGTCCCCGTCCAAAGAGCTGCGGGAACGGCAACGCCTCTCAGCGCCGAGCCCGCCGCCAAAAGCAAAACGGCAATCGCGGCCGCCCCCTTGAGCCCGAACCGGCGCCCGATGCCGGGCGCGGGAAAGGAAACAAGCCCGAAGACCGCAATCGGAAGAGCAGCCAAAAGCCCGTATTCCGCATAGCCGATCGCCAGCCGCCCGACGATCTCGTTCGAAAGCGGTCCCACCGAGGTGACGGGGCCGCGCATCAAAAGCGTCACCGCCAAAAGGGTCGCAACGAGCAGCACAAAACCCGCGGGGCGGTCGGGCCTGTCGGAAGGTTCAAAAGAGGTGAGAGGGTCGTGGCGGTCGGTCGGCATGGGAATAGCGGGAAAGAGAAGGCGAGGTCGAGGCTTTCGAAGTTTTCGACATTGTCGCACCGTCCGCGCTCTCGGCGCTCCGAGGACTTGCAATTTCACCCCGCACCCGCGGCCCGCGAAGCGAACTTTTGTAGAATGATCTCGAAACGACGTGCTTCTCGGCGGGAAGTCTTTTGCGCCGGTTACGATTTCCGAAGCTTCGTCGAGCGCCCGCAGCAATGTTCGGAAACAGTTCCTCGCACAGCCGAACTCTTGTTCAACCCGAGACGCGCTATTCTCATCCGACCCGAATCGGCGGCACGCGTGCCGTCATCGGTCGGTCCCGATCCCGACGTTTTCCCTTCGAAGGACGTCGGGTCCGACCGTTACGAATTCTTTTGGAACGCCCATGAAAAAATCGTTTGCTCTTCTCCCGCTCGCCGCTCTCTGTGCCGCCATGATCGCCGGTTGCGCCGCCGACGGGACGGCCTACCGTTCGGACGTCTACTCTTCGAGCAGCGTCAACCGCGCTCAGGAGGTGACGACCGTTGAGATCATTGCAATCTCCCCGGGACGCGTCGCCGTGAGCAACACCGAAAACCGCGACCGCGCGCAGATGACGGGCGCCATTCTCGGTGCCATCGCGGGTGCCGCGATCGGCAGTCACAACAACCACAACACCTCGTCGCGCGTGATCGGCGGTCTGGCGGGCGGTGCCGTGGGCGCGCTCGCGGGCGACGCCGTCGGCGGCGGCAGCTCCACGTCCTTCGTCGAAGGCGTGCAGCTCGTCTACAAGACCTCGACCGGTCGCATGCTGCAGTCGACTCAGGTCGGTCGTCCGTGCGAATTCAAGACCGGAACGGCCATCATGGTGTCGCCGAGCCCCTCGGAAACCCGCATTCAGCCGAACAACCCCTACGGTTGCCCGAAGAACTGATCGGTCGACGACTTTCCATTCATCGAGGAGGGGCGCTCCGCTCGCGCGACATGCGCGGGGTCGGGCGCCGAACTGACTTATGAAGAAGACCATCCTTGAAGCCGCGATCCTCGCCGCGACCGCCTTTGCGATCCTTCCCGCGTCGGCCGAGCAGGCGCCCGTTCCCATGAGCGAGCTCGAGTACAACATCAACGTCGTGAAGCAGACGCAGATGCAGATCGAAGCCGAAGCGCGCGCCAAGCTTGAAGAGCGTCGCCGTGCCGAAGCCGCCGCTGCCGCCGCCAAAGCGAAGGCCGACGAAAAGGCCCGCATCGAGCGGGCCCGTGCCGAACGCGTTCGCGCGGAATCGGCCGCGGCCCAAGCAAAAGCCAAGGCGGAACGCCAGGCGAAGCTCGATCGCTACGCCGATGAAGAACGCGAACTCGAAATCGAACTGAAGCGCCTCGAAGTCGAAGCGCGCCGCGCCTCCGTGGGCACCCAGGTTGCGACCGAAAAGGCCCGAGCCGAACTCGCCCGTGAAAAGGCTCAGCTCGAACTCGACGCGCTGCGCGTGGAAATCGACAACCTCAAAAAGGAAGACCCGACACTCGACGCTTCCGCGACCTCGAAGACTCCGACGCCCTGACGGGCGACCCGGATGCGGGGCGACGTAAGGAACGCGAATCCCGAGACATCGACCCGCGCTTTTCCAAAATACGAGCGCTTTCTCCTTTCGGGGAGAAAGCGCTTTTTTCGAGGATTTCATCGGTACCGACGATACCCGAGGAATTTGCGTATAATGCGAATCGTTATCATTTGACAAACAAGCGTCGTACCTCGTTTGACGTGCGCCCTTCGTCAAGTGTCAACCGCACACCGATTTTGTCCGGGAGGACCTGCACCGTGACCTCGATCATCGACATTCGCACCTACATCCGCGAGCATCCGGGCGTGAGCCTCAACGAGCTTGCACTCCGCTTCAAGACGTCCGAACCGATGATGGAAGCGCTCCTTTCGCGCTTGGTCGAGCGCGGCGACGTCGAATCGTACGAGCGCCCGAAATGTACGGGCTCGTGTTGTTGCTCGGGCGACGCCCGTCAGTGCTATCGCCCGACCCGCCGCTGAACGCAAGCCGATGCAGTATTCGAAGCCCGGCCGACCGTGCGTCATGAGTTTGTCACCGCACCGTCATCGAAATGTAACCCATTGAAAATTTTGGGTTTGCTCTTGCATTTTTTGCTCGGACCTGCTATAGTTCGTCTTGTTGTGGTTCAGGTGGTGTCTTTCGTTTCCGCGAGGCTTCGTCAGAATCAAGTCGCTGTTGGGAGTCCATTCGGTTCCGTTCCGCTGTTGCTCAAGGATCGGGATTGAGCTTGATGTTCTACGAGACTCTGGAAAAACCACTGACCACAAATAGTTGCAGGGCGAATCGCAAGATTTCGCCCTTTTTTCTTGCCGAAAATTTCCTGCCCACGTTTTTGCGCGGCTCCGTCGCCCGACTTTCCGCCGGGTATGACGACGCACCGCGATTTCATTTTGGAGGCTTCTTCGATGACGCTCGCCGAATCCCTTCAGCCGGGCATGCCCGCTCCCGATTTCACGTTGCCCGACGATACCGGGACCGAAGTGACGCTTTCCTCGCTTCGCGGCCGGAAAGTGATTCTGTACTTCTACCCGAAGGACAACACCTCGGGGTGCACGCTCGAAGCGCAGAACTTCCGCGACCGACTCGCCGACTTTGAAAAGCTCGGCTACGCGATCTACGGCCTGTCGCGCGACGGCGTCAAGACGCACTGCAACTTCCGCGCGAAGCACGGCCTCACGTTCCCGCTTCTCTCCGACCGCGAAGAAACGGTCGTGAAGCTCTACGACGTGCTCAAGGAAAAGACGATGTACGGGAAGAAGTGCTTCGGGATCGAACGCTCGACCTTCGTGATCGACGAAAACGGCATCCTCACGCACGTACTTCGCAAGGTGAACGCGAAGACCCACGTCGACGAACTCTATGCGCTGCTCGCGGGCTGATCGAAACACCGTCGACGCCCGGCAAGACGAACAACGGGCCCGTCGCAACCGAACGGTACGTACCCGCGTACCAACGTTCGGTTGCGGCGGGCCCGCGTTTTTTCAAAGGGCGTCAACCCTCCTTCGGCTTGCCAGAGCCAACCGACGGAAAGGTTCCCCCTCACGCCGCGGCGGTCGAGTCCGTAACCCTTCACGCCGAAGCGCACGCCCCAGGACGAATCCTCTTCGGGACGCGGTTCCAGTCCGAGTTCGCCGATCAAGGTATTGCCCGAGGGACTCGGTTCGTCGAGTGCGAGCCCTTTCCCGTGCCGCTCGCACCGCCTCCGAAGCCGTATTCGTATGCGAGCCCCGCGTCGCTCGAAGCCCAACCGGCTTCGACGAAGACTCCGAACACACCCCTACCGACCCTAAGCGCAGCGCCCGTTGCGAACATCACGCCGTCGACGTCGGCCTGAAAACCCGTTTCGTAGCGACTCACATCTGTCTTTTCCCGAAATTCGATGCGGGATTTGCGGACGGGCACCCGTCTCACGCCTGCTTTTCGGCTCTTATCGAGCGATAATCGTTCGTTCCGTCGTTTCCGTCCCGTTCAGCACTTCCATGTTCCGTTCGCTTTCGTACGTCCGACGAACCATCCGAAAGTCGCTCGCGCCGTTCGCGATCGCCCTCCTTGCCGCCCTCGCGCTTTCGGATATTGCCGAAGCCCGTGAGCCCGAAAACGCCCCCGTTCGTCTCGGGATCGTCGCCTACGTGCGCCCTTCGCCCTTCGAAGCCGTCGTTCGTCCCACGATCGATGCGTTGCGGGCGCACTTCGGAGCGCGTCTCGAGGTACGTTTTTATCCGACGGCGGACTTGGCCCGAGCGGTGCGGGCGGGAGAACTTGACGTCTTTCTTTCGAGTTCGGGCTTTTTCCTCAGCATGCGCTCGGCGGGAGCCCGATCGCTTGCAACCGTCGCCTCGGTCGACTATCCGAATCCGAACCACAACGACGGGGCGGCGCTCGTCGTGCGCTCGGACCGAAGCGACCTCGCGACGCTTGACGACCTGAAGGGCCGAATTCTTGCCACTAACCTCCCCGAAAGCTTCACGGGCAAACTTGTTCTCGCGGGCGAAATCCTTCGCTCGGGATACGATCCCGACCGCTTTTTCGGAGCCGTCCGCTATCTCGGACCGGGCGATCGGCTGCAAAATGCTCTCGGGCTTCTCGCCTCAGGCGAAGTGGACGCCGTGAACCTGCGTCTCTGCTTTTTGGAAGCGTGGTTGGCCAAGCATCCCGAAGACGCGGGACGCTTTCGCGTCGTTCATCGCAAGGACGACCTCGGAGCAGCTTCGAGCGGAAACGACGAAACCCGCACGCGACCCGAACCCTGCCGGCGCTCGACCGATCTGTATCCCGCCTGGACGGTTGCCTCGACCTCCGTCACCGATCCCGACGTTTCGCGCCTCGTGACGCGAATTCTTCTGGACATCGCCCCCTCGGGCGAGCACGGTCTCTATTGGAGCGTCGCCACCGATTTTTCGAGCATCGACCGACTCTTTCGCGATCTCAAAATCGGTCACTATGCGTATTTGCGCGAGCGCACGCTCAAACGCTTCGTAAGCGAGTACCGCGAGTGGCTCCTCGTCGCAGGACTTCTTGCGCTCGGTCTCGTCCTTCACTCGGTGCGCATCACACAGCTCGTGCGACGTCGCACGGCCGAGCTCGTTCGGGCGCTGGACGAACAAAAGCGCCTCGAACTCGCCCAACGCGAAGCCGCGGAGCGCCTGGAGCGCTTGGAACGTACGGGCGTCGTCGGACAACTCTCGACGATTTTCGCGCATGAGATGCGCCAACCGCTCGGCGCGATTTCACTCTACAGTTGCGGATTGCGGAAAATGACCGCAAACCCGAACTTCTCTCCCGAGCAAGTCCGTGCGGTACTTGACAAGCTCGATCGGCAAACGAGGAGAGCCGATGCGATCGTCGAGCGCGTTCGCGCCTACGCCAAACGCGGCTCGCGCTCGCGCACCGTCTTTTCGCTCGAATCGGTCGTGCGTCGCGCCGTCGCGGACCTGGCCGCCTCGGGGCGATTCCGCGCCCGCATCGTGACCGAAGTACGTTCGGACGATTCGAGCATTTCGGTCGCAGCCGATCCTCTCGAAATCGAAATCGTCGCTCTAAACCTCATCAAAAACGCGCTCGAAGCGTTGGAACAACAACCCTCGATCGCGGATCCGTTCGTCACCGTCACGATCGGCGCCTCGGAGGACCGGGCGGAACTCGTCGTTCGCGACAACGGCGCGGCGCTCGACGCGGAAACGCTCGAACACATACGGGCTTTCCCCTCTTCCACGAAAACGGACGGCCTCGGACTCGGTCTTTCCATCGTGCGCGGAATCGTCGAAAATCACGGAGGACGCCTTGCTTTCGAGCGAGCGCCCGAAGGAGGATTGCTTGTGCGAGCGACGATTCCGCTCGCACGGCGTACGACCCGCGACTCGTCCTCTTCGTCGGGTTCGTCCTTTGACGCTTCCGCCGATACCCTCACCACCGTCTGATCCATGCCTTTTCGACCTTCTCTCACCGAAAACGACATCGCTCTTCTCAAACGCCGAACGCTCGTGCGTATCGTCGACGACGACGCGGAGTTGCGCGACGCCCTGCAGTTTCTCCTCGAAGTCGAGGGCTGGCGCGTCGCGGCCTACGATCGGGCGGAGGACTTTCTGACGTCCGACGCGCCGAGCGTTCCGGGCTGCGTCGTGCTTGACGTGCGCATGCCCTCCATGTCGGGCCTTGAAGCCCAGGAACGCATGAACCGCCTCGGAATCCGACTTCCGATCGTTTTTCTGACCGGGCACGGCGACGTCGACATGGCGGTTTCCGCCATGCTCGACGGGGCGGCGGACTTCATCCTGAAGCCGATCGACAACGAGCGGCTCCTCGGCTCGATCGCGCGAGCAGCCTACCGGAGTCTTTCCGCCTCCGACGGTCCGCCTCCGCCCGCCGAAGCACGTCGCCGCCTTGAAACGCTTACCGAGCGCGAAGCGGAAGTTGCAAAGCTCCTCGCGCAAAAACTCGCGAACCGCGAAGTCGCCGAGCGACTCGAAATCGCGCTTCGCACGGCCGAAACCCACCGTGCCTCCGTCCTTCGCAAGCTCGGCGTACGCCGCCCCGACGAGATCGCGGCGCTCTTCGAAGCGGCTCGGGAGACGCAAGCTCCCTGAGCGTATCGTCACTCCGGAGCCGGATGCTTTTCGGCTCCGCTTCGGCGCTTGACGGCGGGGCATGAGTGCGTCTGCCCCTCTCCGATTCACTCCGTGTTTTCCCTTAAATTTCCTCGGATTTCGCCTTCCAATCCCGCAAAATCGCTCGTTCTTTGACACCGCAACAGACTACGTAGCGGGTCGCATGTCGATACTCACGTCACGGAGACCGGGCGGGACCGTTTTGCTCGTCCCTCCGCTTCTCTTTCCCAACACAACAACATTCGGGTACGAACATGACCAAAGAACTGAGCCGTCGCGGACTTCTGAAGTCTTCGATTTTCGGCGCCGCCGGTGCCGCCGCCATGGGCCTCTCGGGCGCCGCCTCCGCCGCCCGGAACACCAAGGATTCGCCGGATTCCTCTTTCGACGCGATCGTTCTCGGTGCGGGTCCCGCGGGGCTTGTGACCGCGATCACCGCACACGACGCGGGCGCCAAGGTGGCCGTTTTCGAAAAGAAGGACCGCCCGGACGGCAACGCCATTTACGCGCTCGGCTCGGTCTGCGGCTGGGGCTCCCGTCACCAGAAGGAGCAGGGCATCGAAGACACGGCCGAAGCCTTCTTCGAGATGATGATGGACGTCTCCAAGCAGATGGGCGACCGCGCGCTCAACCGTTGCTACACGGACAACATCTCCGCCGGCATCGACTGGCTCGAAAGCGACATCGGCGTGAAGTTCGGCAAGATCCGCCCGATGCCCTATCCGCGCCTCGGCCGCACGTGCCGCGTCGAAGGCGAAGGGATCACCGGGGGCGCTCAGCTCGTTCGCAAGCTGCTTGCGGCCTGCGCGAAGCGCAACATTCCGATTTTCTACGAACACAAGGCGGTCGAGCTTCTCCACGACGACCGCTTCGCCGTGACGGGCGTGCGCTTTGCGACGCCCGAAGGCACGAAGTCCTTCGCCGCGAAGGGGGGCGTGTGCATCGCAACGGGCGGCTTCTCCGCGAACCCCGAAATGGTCTGCCGCTACATCGGCGGTTGGGCGACGCGCATGGTGCTGCGCGGCTCGACTTCGACGACGGGTGAGAACATTTCGCTCACGCTCCCGCTCTATGCGAAGTGCGTCAACATGGACCAGATGCACAACGGTCCGATCATCGGCGCGACCCACGTCAATCCCGCCGACGTCCTCAATTCGGGTTACGGCGTGCAGGTCAACACCTCGGGCGACCGCTTCATGGACGAAAACAACACCTACGTCATCAAGGCCCGCACGTGCGCCCGCGAAACGCTCGACAACTTCGCCTGGGTGATCGTCGACAGCACCTGCCCGGTTCTCGACAAGGTGATCCCGAAGTTCGATCACCTCAACAGCCCCTACGGCAAAGCCGACACGATCGAAGCGCTCTGCAAGTCCGTGAAGCTTCCCGTCGAAAAGGTGACGAAGCTCGTCGCGGACTACAACGCCCGCGTTGAAAAGAACACGCTCGGCGAAATGAATCCGCCCTGCACCTACAAGAAGCCCCACCCGATCGCGAAGGCCCCCTTCTACGCGATCCCCTTCCAGGGCGGCCTTACCGCCACTTTCGGCGGCCCCCTCATCAACACGAAGGCGGAAATCCAGTCGATGGACGGTCGCTCGATCCCGGGCCTCTACGCGGCCGGCAACGCCGCGGGCGGGATCTTCTACCACAACTACGCGGGCGGCGCCCAACTCGGTGCCGCCACGGTCTTCGGTCGCATCGCCGGTGCGGAACTCGCCAAGCGCGCGAAGGCTTGATACCGTTTCAGGAGAAAACATAAATGAAAAACATCGTTGCGACCCTTGCCATCGCGTTTTCCCTTGCCGCCGGCAGCGCCTTTGCCGCGGACCACACGCTCGCCGACCGCCACGTCGCGCGCGGCCTCGAATGTGCGAGCTGCCACAAGACCGCTCCCGCTCCGGGCGCCGTCGTGAAGAAGGACGCCTGCAAGACCTGCCACAACTACGACGATCTTGCTAAGCGCACGGCCAAGATGCAGCCCAATCCCCACTACACCCATTTGGGCGACGTGAACTGCGTCGAATGCCACCGCGGCCACCAGGCTCCGCGCCTGATGTGCAACGACTGCCACAAGTTCAACATCATGCCGAATTGACATCCTCTCCGCCCTAAAGAGCGGAGATTCCCTACCGAGCCGTTGGGAAGACCTTTTCAGGCCTTCCCAACGGTCTCCTCGATGGGTTCCTGCTGCTGACCTGAGCGTCTCTGGCGAGCCGTCCGGTTCACTTGCATCGAAGCTGCTTCGACGCTCCCACAGGCGCTGCGGGTCTGCCCGACCCTGAGAATGTTTATGGCGCCGACTCGGTCC